>JACCEA011142371.1_pt1 | contig 31927 bp, 26 predicted proteins | sample 7449851 | NCBI WGS metagenome assembly JACCEA01 (sample SAMN15323453, study PRJNA562643) | freshwater metagenome | isolation source: river surface water | place: USA:Blue River Watershed | collected 2017-08-18
AAGCTTTGTCTGGCCAGCCGCCTAAACGTGTAGTGAGATCTTCAATTGCACGGCGCATTGCCAACATCGTCGCTTGCAAAATATTGATCTCATCAATCTCTGCTGGACTGGCCTCACCAATGCCCCAAGCCTTCGCCTTGAGCTGAATTTGCTCAAATAAAAACTCGCGTCTTGTGGCTGATAACTTCTTAGAATCTTTTAACCCAGCAATAGGATTCTCGGGGTCAAGAACAACCGCACCAGCGACCACCGCCCCTGCCAATGGGCCACGCCCTGCCTCATCAACACCGCATACCCAAATCACGCTCACGCATTGACCCGATGTTTGCTAGCGGTAATGGTCTGTGCCACAGCCTGGGCAACCAATAGACCAGTAGGTCTGCGCAAGGTCTCATGCATCTTTGCAAAACGTGTTTTTAGTTGGGCAACCTTGCCAGGGTTATTTAACCAAGCCAATAAGGCGTCAGCCAACTTGTTTGGGGTCGCATCATCCTGCAAAAGCTCTGGGACAACAAACTCGCCACAGAGGATATTTGGCAAACCAACATAAGGTAAGTAGCCCTGTCGTTTCATGATCTGCGCTGTCAGCCAAGGCACCTTATAGGAGATCACCATAGGCTTTTTCCAGAGTGCCGCCTGTAATGTTGCTGTGCCACTAGCAATCAACACGACATCAGCAGCTTCTAGTACTACATCAGCTTCACCATCAATCAAGTGAATATGAAGATCTGGGTTTTTCTCAAGGGTATTTGCAAGTAGAGTCTCTAGCGGTGTGCGCAATCGTGGAGTTGCAACCGGGATGACGAAATGTAGAGATTGTCCTGGCATCCGCTTCACAAGCTCTGCCATGGTTTCAAAAAAGACCGGTGCGATGAGCTCAATCTCGGAACTGCGACTACCCGGTAGAACGGAAACCACAATGCCATTTAATGCATTGGGTGAGAGGCTCAAGGTCTTTTCTATCTTTTGTCTGGCTGTCGTTGGATTTGGCTCTAGTGGAATCTCGCTCGCTAGCGGGTGCCCAACGTAAGTCGCGCTGATGCCAGCACGCTCGTAGATCTCGGTCTCAAATGGAAAGATGCAGAGCATGCGCTCCACTGCCTGCTTAATCTTGCTAATGCGCCCTGCTCGCCACGCCCAAATAGATGGTGAGACAAAATGTAAGGTAGGAATCCCTGCCTTACGCAAAGCGAACTCAACCCCTAAATTGAAATCCGGTGCATCAATGCCGAGATAGACATCCGGGCGCCCTTCACCCAGTAGATTGGCGATGAGCTCTTTTCGCAGTTTCAGAATAGCGGGCAACTGTTTGATTGCCTCAACGTAACCGCGAACGCTGAGCGTCTCCATTGGCCAATCCGAACGTAGGCCTTCTGCCTGCATTCGTGGACCGCCGATGCCGTAGACCTCGAGATTAGAAGTATCAGGGATCTGCTTTAGTGCACTCAGTACTGGTGCAGCCAACAAGTCACCAGAAGGCTCTCCAGCAACACAAGCAAGTTTAGACACTCGATTTACTCTATCGAATAATGCCGCGTGTAGAGGCGGCAATAAAGTCATGGAACTCTGTTAACTTTTCCGCAGTAGCGGCATCTGAGGCACTAGCAAGTGCCATCTTCTGAATCTCTACCTTAGCCTCTTCGAAACTCAAGCCATCTTTGTAGAGAACCTTGTACGCCTGACGCAATGCAGAAATGGTTTCACTTGAGAAACCGCGACGCTTCAGACCTTCCACGTTAATACCATGCGGGGATGCTTTATCTCCGGCAGCAATCACAAATGGCGGAATATCTTGCACTAATGCAGAGGCGCCACCCAACATGGCGTGTTGGCCAATGCGGACAAATTGATGTACACCAGACATACCACCCATAATCGCCCAGTCACTCACTTTCACGTGACCAGCAATTTGTGCGTTGCTCGAGAAAATGGTGTGGTTACCAATTTGGCAATCATGCGCAATGTGCACATAAGCCATGATCCAGTTATCGTCACCAATTCTGGTAATACCCTCGTCCTGGGAGGTGCCAGTATGAATAGTAGTGAACTCACGAATCGTATTGCGATCGCCGATGATCAGTTGAGTAGGCTCGCCACGGTATTTCATATCCTGGGGGGCGCCGCCAATTGCAGCAAAGTGAGCAAACGTATTTTCTTTACCGATCGTGGTGTAACCCTCAATCACCGTATGGGAGCCAATCTTGCTACCAGCACCAATTTTGACGTTTGGCCCGATAACAGAATATGGACCAATCTCTACGTCGCTAGCGATCTCAGCCTTACTATCAACTACAGCGGATGCATGAATCCGAGTCATTACGCACCTTTCGTACGAACAGCACAAGTGATATTGGCTTCAGCAGCAAGCTCACCATCAACCGTAGCTTGCACTTGAAACTTATAGATGCCAGCACGCTCGCGCTCCAACTTGGCTGTCATGATTAATTGATCACCAGGCAATACCGGCTTCTTAAAGCGGGCACCATCAATACCAGCGAAATAGTAAATAGCATTTTCTTCACGCACTTCAGAAAAGGTGAGGAGCGCAGCAGTTTGTGCCAGCGCCTCAATAATTAAAACGCCCGGCATGACTGGAAAATCTGGGAAGTGCCCCTGAAAGAACGGCTCGTTCATGGTGACATTCTTCAAGGCGGTAATACTTTGACGCGGTTCAATCTCCAGCACCCGATCAACCAATAAGAATGGGTAGCGGTGTGGTAACAACTTCAAAATTTGATTGATGTCGATAGCGATGGGTTTGCTCATGTATTTACCTGCCGAATAAAGTTTCTAATTTTTTAATATGGTGACGAATTTATTTAGATTTATCTAATAATCGTAAGCGTTGACGTATTTTATCGAGACCACGCAGAATCGCAGCATTTTTCTCCCAGGCGCCATGCAGCATTGATGGATAAACGCCCGTGTAATGCTGGCCTGGCTCGGTGATCGAACGAATAATTGAGGTGTTACCAGACACTGTTGTTCTGTCTGCAATCGTAAGGTGTCCAGCAAAATTCGCTGCACCGCCAATAATGCAGAAGTTACCAATCTTAGTACTTCCTGAAATCGCGGCACACCCAGCAATGACGCAACAGTTACCCACCACTACGTTGTGTGCGATTTGAACTTGATTATCAATCTTAGTGCCATTGCCTATGATGGTGTTGCTCATGGCGCCACGATCGATGGTAGTAGATGCCCCAATCTCCACATCATTGCCAATCGCTACAGCACCAGATTGAGGAATTTTGACCCACTCACCACCAGCAGCAGAAAAGTCGGATGCAAAACCAAAACCATCGGCTCCAATCACAGCGCCGCTATGAATAATGCAACGCTCACCAATAGCAGTCTCCGAATAAACAGAAACATTGGGGTAGATTAAGGTATCACTGCCAATATTGGAATTTCTGGCAATCGAAGTATTACCCAGCAAAACAACCCGCTCACCCAATTTCACACCAGGGCCGATTTGTACAAATGGTCCGATATGGCAGGAGACGGGAATAGCTACAGAGGAATCGATTACTGCGCTAGGATGGATTCCTGGCGCGTAAACAGGCGCCGAGAACTTAGCAAAGTGCTGCGCCATTCTGGCAAAAGTAGCATACGGGTTCTTGGAAACAAAATACACCCGCCCTGCTGAGTTGCCTCCGGGATTTGCCTCCAGAAAATCGAGATCCGCTTGATTAACAATCAGGCCGCCAGCACTACTATCACTAGCTTGTTGTCGGTATAGCGGATTAGAAAGAAAAGAGATCTGGCTTGGTTGAGCTCGCTCGAGAGGAGCGAGGCCCTGAAGCGCGTGGGAGCCGTCCCCCACCAAGCTTACTTGAAACTGTTCGGCCAGCTCGATGGCGGTGGGCATGAAACTTACTTGAGACTATTCAAAGCCTTGATGACATCATCCGTAACATCAACCTTTGGATTGGCATAGGCTGGATCTTGAATAATGACATCAATTTTTCTTTGGTCAGCAATTTGCTTAAGGGCTTGATTGGCTTTTTCGGCAATCTTGGCGCGCTCTTCAAAGTTACGCTGATTCAGATCTTCTGTGTACTCACGTTGCTTACGTTGAAGTTCGCGGTCTTGATCTGCTAACTCACGTTGACGACGTAAACGCTCTGCTTCGGACATCACCGCTGAATCACGGTCTAATTTTTCAGCAGCAGATTTAATTTTTTGCGCGCTATCGCGAATTTCAGTCTGGCGCTTCATGAATTCATTTTGCAATTTAGTCTGGCTTGCTTTGGCCATATTAGATTCGTTGAATACCTTCTCAACGTTCACAGCTGCAACTCGTGTTCCAGCGTCTTGAGCAAATGCCTGAGGCAAAGCAATCAATGATGATGCGGCAATTAAGCCGTATTGAATCCATTTAGAAGATTGATAAAGCTTCATAAAACTTTCCTTAAACAATTAAAACGCTGTACCCACTTGGAACTGTAAACGCTGCACGTTATCCGTTGGCAAGGATTTGATCGGAATACCGTAACTGAACTTCAGTGGGCCCAGTGGTGATATCCATGATAAACCTAAGCCATAAGAATATCGCAAGACGAGATTGATATTTTCGTTATAGACATTACCACCATCCACGAAACCAAATACCCGCAAGGTTTTATCAACTCCAGATCCAGGAACCGGGACGGTGTACTCAACGTTGCTGACGATTTTGGACTGACCGCCAGTAGGCTGATTCAGGCCGGTATAGGTATTAACGTAGGTAGGCCCTAGCGATCCTGGGGCATAGCCTCGAACCGACCCAATACCACCGACATAGTAGTTTTTAGTGATTGGGAATGGGTACTTGCCATAGGCCTCACCGTAACCAACCTCACCATTAAAGGACAGGATATTGCCTTTTGAGAAGGAGTGATATTTTTGATACTGGCCAAATAGGCGGTAGAACATCATATTTCCAACTGGAGTTCCCACTTCAGCGTTGAGTTGCTGTAAAGAGCCTGTCGATGGAATGAGTGCGCTATCACGACCATCACGCGACCAACCGACTGTAATTGGAACGTTGTAAGTATTCAATGTTGCAGGATAACCAGGGGCGGCGATGCCATAGTCCTGCATGTAGTTTAAATACGGTGTTGGCGTATTAATACTGGATTGAATCTGGAACACCTCAAATCCAGTACCGAAGAAGACACGGTCTACCTCAGTGTAGGGAACGCCAAACTTAATATTGCTACCAACAGACTTGATTTGGTAATCTGGATCACCGGTGTAATACAGCGGCTTGGATGAACGGTAGTACAGATCAGTAAAGCGGCTGATACCATCTTCAGTGAAGTAAGGATCATAGTTTGATAAAGCCAAGCTTTGGTTGATCTTACCGAGAGAGAAGTTCAAGCCCACTGCGGTACCTGTACCAAAAGCATTCTCCTGGTTAATACCGGCAGAGAGAATCAACTTCTCAGTAGAGGAGAAACCAGCGCCCAAGGTAATCGCGCCAGTTGGCTTTTCTGTTACCTTCACATTCACATCAACTTGATCTGGGGATCCAGGAACATCCTGGGTAGATACGTCAGTCTCAGTGAAATAACCCAATCGACCTAAACGTTTTTTAGATAGATCAATTTTTTCGCTGTCAAACCAAGAGCTTTCAAATTGACGCATCTCACGACGAATTACCATATCGCGAGTCTTGGCATTTCCAGTGACATTCACTTGACGCACATAGACACGACGGCCTGGGTCTACTACGAGCGTTAAATCAACCTCGCTCAGATCACGACGAATGTCTGGCTGTGGATTAATAGTTGCGAACGCATACCCATATGAGCCCAAGATTTCTGCAATCGCCTTAGTGCTCTCTGTCAACTTGGCAGATGAGAAGGTGTCACCCGGCTTAAGGCTTACGAGCTGTATCAGCTCAGCCTCTTTACCCAGTAAGTCACCAGCCAAGCGGACATTTTTTACTGTGAACTTATTACCTTCACGAATACTGATTGTGAGGTAGATGCCTTTTTTATCCGGGGTAATAGAAACCTGAGTGGATTCAATCACAAACTCAAGGTAACCACGATTGAGGTAGTAAGAGCGAATGTTCTCTAAGTCAGCTGTGAGCTTTTGCTTGGAATACAAATTGTCTTTGCTATACCAAGAAAGCCAGCCACCAGTTTTTAACTGCATCTGGCTTTTGAGCGTGCTCTCGCTAAAAATATTGTTACCGATGAAATTAATCTCTTGGATCTTGGCTACAGGGCCTTCATCGATATTGAAATAGATCGCTACTTGATTGCGCTCCACCGGGGTGACAGTTGCAACCACCTCAGCGGCATACATACCTTTACCAACATACTGGCGCTTGAGCTCTTGCTCAGCCTTATCAATCAAAGCTTTGTCGTAGAAGCGGGCTTCTGCCACGCCCACTGCTTTTAAGGATTTACGTACCACTTCCTGGTCAAATTCTTTCATCCCAGTAAATTCAATACGAGAGATGGTGGGACGCTCTTCAACGATGACAATCAGAACGTTACCTTGAGCCTGAATTTGCACATCCCGGAAAAAACCAGTGCTGTACAAAGCCTTGATAGCCTCAGCACTTTTCTCTTCTGTAAAAGTATCACCCACCTGAACTGGTAGGTAGCTAAATACGGTACCCGGCTCCACTCGTTGCAAGCCTTCAATTCGAATGTCTTTAATAACGAATGGGTCAGCAGCTTGCGCGTTAACGCAGAAACCAGCAGCAAGAATGAAAGCGACTTGAGCAACAAATCGAGCTACGGAGCGGAAAGAGGAGATCAAAAAATTCAAGGTGAAAGGTAGCGTTGCAAATCATTAAACAAGGCTAGCAAGGAAAGTGATATCAGCAGCAGAAAACCCACTTTTTGGAGCTTTTCCTGCATGGATATTGACATTCGCTTACCAACAACCAACTCCCATGCATCATACAGGAGCTGACCCCCGTCTAGCATTGGTAAAGGCACTAAATTCAAGAGCCCGATACTGATGCTCATGAGGGCTAGGAAGGCTACAAATGGCTGCCAGCCAACCTGGGCAGACTTCCCCGCCATATCCGCAATGCTCAATGGCCCACCGAGCTGTTTTAGGGTCGTTTTGCCGGTAAACAAACCCAACATCAGCCTCATCGAGACCTTGCTGATTAAATAGACCCGCTGACCAGCAAAACCCAAGGCATCAATAGGGCCTAATTTAAGCTCCTTCCACTCTGAGGGTGGGCTGACTTGGGGAAGTAAGCCTAGCGCTTGAAATGGGTCCGATTCCGGCGTAACTGGAGGTAAATCATCCTGCCTAAAGGACTTAATGTGACGAGCGCCAGAAATATCCTGCATTTCCAAGGCAAAACCCTGCTCCCCGGTAAGTGCATCTAACAAAAGCCAACGTAAGGCATTCCAACTTGGGACAACATCAAACTCGTTAAGAATCGGGCTACCACTGTATTCGGATGAGAGGGATTGCCAACCAATAACCTGATCCCCTGCCGCCACTCCAAGTTTTGCAGCAATGGATTGCTCGGGCGGAGCCTGCAGCCGAGCAGGCAACTGAGGTACGCCAGAGACATAAATTACTGAGAACAAAATAACTGCCAGCAGGAAGTTGGCAAAGGGTCCTGCTGCCACTATCAAAGAGCGCTGCCAAAGAGGCTTCACATCAAAAGATTCAGAACGTTCTTTTTCTGGAATGGTTTGCGCACTATCGCGACCATCGAGTAACTTGACGTAACCACCCAAAGGAATCGAGGCAAGCACCCACTCGGTGCCATTCTCAGCACGAAAAGTAAAAATTGGCTTGCCAAAACCCAGGGCAAAGCGAAGTACTTTGACTCCGCACAAGCGAGCGGCAAGAAAATGACCGTACTCGTGAAAACTCACCAATACGCCGAGCGTGACTAAGAATGCACTAAGGGTAATTAAAGCCTGCACAAATCTACCAATCTATTTCTGAAGAGCGCGAATGAACTGATTCGCAGTCTGACGGGCAAGAACATCAGCCTCAAGAATGGTCTCCAAAGAATCTGCTGCAACTGGAGGCAAGGCATTCAAACAGTGCTCGACAACATTCGAAATCTTTAAGTAAGGCAAGCCATCATCTAAGAAGGCCGCAACAGCAACTTCATTGGCAGCATTCAATATCGCGGGAGCAGTGCCTCCCGATTTTGCGGCAGCAAAGGCCAAACTCAAGCAAGGAAATTGACTGAAATTCGGCTCCGTGAAACTCAGGCCAGTTAACTGGGTCAAATTTAATGGGGTAACACCAGCATCTATACGTTCAGGCCAAGCTAGCCCATAAGCAATCGGCGTACGCATATCAGGCTGACCCATTTGTGCCAGCACCGAGCCATCGCGATAACGCACCATCGAGTGCACTACGCTCTGCGGATGAATTAATACCTTAATTTTTTCCAGCGGCAAACCAAACAACCAAAAGGCCTCGATCACTTCAAGACCTTTATTCATCATCGTTGCTGAATCAACTGAAATCTTTCTACCCATCACCCAGTTGGGATGGGCGCAGGCTTGCTCGGGGGTGATGCTTGCTAAATCTGCAAGCGATCTATCTCTGAATGGACCACCAGAAGCAGTTAGCCAAAGCTCTTCAACGCCCAAGTGATCCGACGGATTTTTTGTGAAGCGATCTGGCAAACATTGAAAAATTGCATTGTGCTCACTGTCGATGGGAAGTAATTCACCGCCGCCTGCTTTCATGGCCTGCATAAATAAATTGCCCGACATTACCAAGGCTTCTTTATTGGCCAGCAATACCCTCTTGCCCGCTTGTGCAGCCGCCAGGGCGGGCACGAGACCGGCCGCTCCTACAATCGCCGCCATAACAGTGTCGCATCCAGATTCAGTAACAGCCTGAACTAGTGCCTGCGGTCCATAGAGAACTTGAGTGGCAATCTTTTTTTCTTGCAAGAGTCGACTGAGTTGGGCAGCACCATCAGCATTGGCTACCACTGCAATGGCCGGATTGAACTCAATGCATTGCTCGGCTAAACGCTCAATTTGCTTTGCGGCAGTCAAGGCCACTACTTTGAAACGCTCAGGATGTGCACGGATCACATCTAAGGTGTTAACACCAATAGATCCTGTAGATCCTAAGATGGCAACCCGTTTAAGCGGCATTAAATCAATCCAGCTAGCAAAGCGGCAATTGGCATGGTTGGGATGAGTGCATCAACACGATCGAGTACACCACCATGACCAGGCAATAAATGACTACTGTCTTTTACTCCCGCTAAACGCTTTAATTGAGACTCAAATAAGTCTCCAAAGACGCTGAACGCGGCCAATACCGTAACCATCACAAACATGGGCACCCAACCGAATCGGATGGCCCAAGCTCCAAATAAAGTATCGCCCAGAGGCAAATACGTGACACACAAGAATGCATAGATATAGCAAAGGAATAGGCCACCAACTGCACCCTCAATCGACTTCCCCGGGCTAATCTGAACTGCCAGCTTGTGTTTACCAAACGCTTTACCAACAAAATATGCACCAATATCAGCAACCCAAACTAAAGCCATGCTACTTAATAAAAAGACTAGACCGAGCTCACGTAAGAAGACCAAGGCAAACCAAGTCGCCGGCAGAATAATTAAACCCAAAATGCTGTAGAAAGACTTGAACTTTTGAAGAGAAAGATTCATTCCTTTGGCCAAAATAAATGGTGCTATAAAAAACCAAAATAGGACTGCCATCATGAGTAAAGAGAACTGCCATGTAATGGCCTGCATGCCAAGCAAAAATAAAATGATGATCAAACAAAAAACAGCATAAAGCCAGGCAGCCTTCTTAGCTTCTGGAGCAATCATGCGACTCCACTCCCAAGCAGCCGCAACTAATGCGATCAGGAAGAATGTGCCTAAATAGATCGGTGGCAATAAAAACAAGATAGGCAATAGCACTGCCATCAAGATGGTGGCAGTAATGATTCGGGTTTTTAGCATATGGGGATATGAATTACTTAAACTGCGTCGCTCAGTGGCTCAGAAGCCAATTGAGCACTGGTACGTCCGAAGCGACGTTCACGCTGGCTAAACCAGTCGAACGCTTTGTGTAATTCAGCTTCATCAAAATCGGGCCAAAGGGTATCCGTGAAATACAACTCGGTATAGGCTAATTGCCACAACAAGAAGTTACTTACCCTTTGCTCGCCACCGGTACGAATAAATAAATCTGGCTCTGGTGCGTACGCCATCGACAAATGAGCCTGCAGTAATTCTTCAGAGACTTGCTCAGGTTTCAGGCCTGGGTTGGCAACCAAACACTGACGCATTGCCTGCAAAATATCCCAGCGTCCACCATAGTTAGCGGCGATCGTGAAAGTCAAACCTTTGCAGCCAGCTGTTTTTTCTTCGGAGAATTGCACCATCTCCTGAATCGCGGAGTCGAAACGGCTTAAGTCGCCTACTAGGCGCAAAGCGATATCGTTTTCAGCAAGACGCGAGACTTCACTTTTTAATGACTTTAAAAACAGCTTCATTAAAAAACCCACCTCTTCCGGTGGGCGACGCCAATTTTCAGAACTAAATGCAAATACGGTGAGGTACTCAACGCCCAGACGGCGACACTCTTGAACGATCTTACGAACAGCGCCTAGCCCCTCTGAATGCCCAGCAACACGTGGCATAAAGCGCTTGCTAGCCCAACGTCCGTTGCCGTCCATGATGATGGCAACATGGCGAGGAATAGCACTAACCTCCGGAACAACTAAGGTAGAGCTAGCGTGCTGTGTCATGAAGCGAATAATAAGAATTGAGTCTGACGATTAAACCGTCATGATCTCTTTTTCTTTTTCCGAGACGATCTTATCGATCTCAACAACTGCACGATCAGTCATCTTTTGAATGTCGTCAGTAGCGCGACGCTCGTCATCCTCAGAAATTTCTTTATCCTTAGTGAGGCGCTTGAGGTGCTCATTAGCGTCACGACGCAAATTACGCACGGCGATTTTAGTTTCTTCGCCCTCGTTTCTAACTACCTTAGTCAAATCACGACGACGCTCTTCAGTCAGCGCTGGCATTGGTACGCGAATCACGGTGCCCTGGGAAGCTGGATTAAGCCCCAAATCAGAATCCCGAATCGCCTTCTCAACTACTGCAACCATATTCTTTTCGAATGGTTGAACGTTAATCGTTCTCGCATCAGCCAAACCCAAGCTAGCAACTTGGCTTAGCGGTGTTGGATTGCCGTAGTAATCCACTTGGATGTGCTCCAAAATTCCTGGGTTTGCGCGGCCAGAACGAATCTTTGCCAAATTGGATTTCAAAGCCTCGAGAGACTTCTGCATCTTTTGATCGGTATTAGTTTTAATTTCTGCTGCGGACATCAAGCCTCCTATTAAACGTGTACTAAAGTGCCTTCAGATTCACCCTGAACCACACGCATCAGTGCGCCCGGCTTGAGAATCGAAAAGACTTTGATTGGTAATTTGCGATCACGACACAATGCAAAAGCAGTTGCATCCATCACTTGCAAGTTTTTGATGATTGCCTCATCAAAAGTAATTGTTTTGTAAAGAGTGGCTGTTGGATCCTTCATTGGATCAGCACTGTAGATACCATCAACCTTAGTGGCCTTAAGAACGATCTCTGCAGCCATCTCAGCACCGCGCAAAGCAGCAGCCGTATCAGTAGTAAAGAATGGGTTACCAGTACCTGCGGCAAAGATCACTACCTTACCCTCACTCAACGCACGAATTGCACGCGGACGAATATAAGGCTCAACTACTTGGTCCATTCTGAGAGCAGACTGTACGCGGGCTTCCACACCTTTTTGGCGCAAAGCATCTTGCAGCGCAAGAGAGTTCATCATGGTGGCCAACATTCCCATGTAGTCTGCTGTTGCGCGATCCATACCGGCCGCGCCACCTGCTACACCCCGGAAAATGTTTCCGCCGCCAATCACGATAGCCAACTGAACGCCACTATTCACTACATCGGCAATTTCTTTCACCATGGAGTCAATAGTGATTGGATTGATGCCAAAAGCATCATCCCCCATGAGGGCTTCACCAGAGAGTTTTAAGAGAACACGTTTGTAGGCTGGCATCGTTTTATTTTCCGTAATTTGCCAAGCAATTTATATGCTTAGCTTATTGATCTTTAAGTACTTTTTAATATCTTGCCCAAATTATAAAGGGCTTGGCCTAGATCAAACAAAAGGGCATAGAAACCGAGATTTCCATGCCCTTTTGGGTATTACAGCCTTACTGGGCAAGCCCAGTAGTTTCGGAGCTGATTAAGCGCCTTTAGCAGCGGCAACCTGAGCAGCAACTTCAGCCGCAAAGTCGTCTTGACGCTTTTCAATGCCCTCACCCACAACAAACATAGTGAAACCCTTGATTGTGGTGTTGGCAGCCTTAAGCATTTGCTCAACCGATTGCTTGTCGTTTTTAACGAAAGTTTGGTTCAACAGAGAAACCTCTTTGAGGTACTTCTGAATAGAACCTTCAACCATCTTCTCAACGATTTCTGGTGGTTTACCAGATTCAGCAGCCTTTTGAACAGCAACGCTACGCTCTACGGCAATTGCTTCAGCAGGAACATCCGCCATCGACAAAGCCACCGGCTTCATTGCAGCAATATGCATTGCTACGTCTTTAGCTGCAGTCTCATCGCCCTCAAACTCAACCATGACACCAATACGAGTACCGTGGAGGTAAGAAACCAACTTGTTGCTACCAGCGAAACGCTTGAAACGACGCGGCATGATGTTCTCACCGATCTTACCGATCAAGGCGCTACGAACTTCATCAACAGTTTGACCATTCATTGGCAATGCAAGTAATGCAGCAACGTCAGCTGGATTCTTTTCAGAAATCAGATTTGCGCAGGCTTGTGTAAATGCCAAGAAGTCATCATTCTTTGAAACGAAGTCAGTCTCGCAGTTCACTTCAAGCAAAGTACCTGTAGTGCCATTAATGGCTGAAGCAACAATACCTTCAGCAGTAACGCGGGATGCCGCTTTACCAGCTTTGCTACCGAGCTTTACACGCAGAATTTCTTCTGCACGAGCCATATCGCCATCAGCTTCAGTCAATGCTTTTTTGCACTCCATCATCGGAGCATCAGTCTTGGCGCGTAACTCGCCAACCATTGCAGCGGTAATAGCGGCCATTATTCAGCTTTCCCTTCTTCAACAAACTCTTCTTCGCCTTCTTTAACGGCAGTCAAGATCTCTTGAACAGAGTTTGATTTACCTTCGAGGATTGCGTCAGCAATACCACGAGCGTAGAGAAGAACAGCTTTGCTGGAGTCATCATTACCAGGGATGATGTAATCAACACCTTCTGGTGAATGGTTGGTATCAACCACAGCGATAACAGGAATACCAAGCTTGTTAGCTTCGGTAATAGCAATCTTGTGATAGCCAACGTCCACTACGAAAATTGCATCAGGAACGCCGTTCAAATCTTGAATACCGCCAAGCGCTTTTTGCAACTTGTCGAGATCACGATCGTTAGTCAAAGCTTCTTTCTTAGAAAGCTTTTCCCAATCGCCAGCTTCTTTAGCAACTGCCATATCCTTCAAACGCTTGAGGGAACCTTTAACAGTTTTAAAGTTTGTGAGCGTGCCGCCCAACCAACGGCTGTCGATGTAAGGCATACCAGCACGAGCAGCTTCTTCAGCAATGATCTCGCGTGATTGACGCTTTGTACCAACGAACAAGATGGTTCCACGATTAGCCGCAACTTGTTTTGCAAATTTCAGGGCGTCCTGAAACATCGGCAATGTTTTTTCTAAGTTGATGATGTGAATTTTGTTGCGATGGCCGAAAATATAAGGGGCCATTCTTGGGGACCAGAAACGGGTTTGGTGACCAAAATGGCAACCGGCTTCCAGCATTTGACGCATAGTTACTGACATAACTTCTCCTAAGGGTTAGTTTCTAAGATTGAGTCCTAGCTGCGCTAAAAAGCGCCACCCTGGAAGGCTCAACCCGCGATTTCAGATCAAAATTGACCTGAGAACGAAATTATAGCTTAGATATCAATCACCTAGACCCCTCACACCCCGCCCAAGCACTCTAAATCCATTTGGAAATGCCTTTAAATGCGCTATTTGCCTAATTTTTAAGCATCATAGGTCTGCCAAAAACTGCCAAGTCGTTGATAATCAAGGCATGAATAGTGTATTTACCGCCGAAAAAGACATCCAAGGGATGCGCGAAGCTGGCCGCTTAGCCAGTGAAGTTCTTGACCACGTTGCCCCACACGTCAAAGCCGGCGTCAGTACGGCTGAGTTGGATCGCATCTGCCATGAATACATGCGCGATGTCCAAAAGACCATCCCTGCGCCACTGAACTATCAGCCGCCTGGCTACCCGCCCTTTCCAGCATCCATCTGTACTTCCGTTAACGATGTGATTTGCCATGGCATTCCTGGAGAGAAGATTCTGAAAACCGGTGACGTCGTGAATCTCGATATCACTGTCATTACTCCCAATGGCTACTACGGTGATACCAGCCGCATGTTCATGGTCGGCGAAGTTTCAGTATTAGCAAAACGTCTGACTCAAATTACTTTTGAATGCATGTGGCTTGGCATTGCACAGGTCAAGCCTGGTGCATCACTAGGCGATATTGGCCACGTCATTCAGCAACATGCTGAAAATGCTGGCTACTCAGTTGTTCGTGAATATTGCGGTCACGGCATTGGCAAAGTGTTTCATCAAGATCCGCAGATTCTTCACTATGGCCGCCCTGGCACCGGTGAGAAATTAAAAGAAGGCATGACCTTCACGATTGAGCCAATGATTAACGCTGGCAAGCGCGATATCCGGACCATGCCTGATCAATGGACAGTGAAGACTAAAGACCGCAGCCTCTCTGCACAATGGGAGCACACCCTCTTGGTAACAGCAACTGGTGTTGAGGTATTAACTTGGTCAGAGGGAAGTAATCCAGCTCCTGAGTGCGTTAAAGGCCTATCCTTTAGGCCAAGCCTAGCAAGCGCATAAGTTTATGAATAAACTCCGGGCAGCCAGCAATATTGCTGATGCAGCTAGCCTGCGTGCAGCGCGCGAAGTTGCATACGACGAGTTTAGAAAAACACAGTCAGTAGGTAGGTTAACCAAACAACTTACCAAGATGAGTGATCAAATACTCGCCCATCTCTGGAATAACTGCGGCTTAAACAATGAAGCTAGTTTAATTGCCGTTGGTGGTTATGGAAGGAATGCTTTATTCCCCCATTCTGATATTGATATTCTCATTCTGCTCCCAGCAGAAGAAAAACAAGCACTCGCTTTATCGAAACAGGTTGAACAATTTATTGCCAGCTGCTGGGATATGGGACTGGAGATAGGCTCTTCAGTACGGAACACTGCAGAATGCATGTCTGAATCTGAGCAAGATGTCACTGTACGAACATCTCTCTTAGAGGCGCGACTCCTATGTGGCAATAAACAACTTTATAAGGACTTTGAAAAAGCCTTTGAAGTGGCAATGGATCCAAAGGCATTCTTTCAGGCTAAGCTGGCAGAGCAAATTCAGCGTCACTACAAATACCAAGACACACCCTACTCTCTAGAGCCCAATTGCAAAGAGAGTCCTGGTGGTTTGCGTGACCTTCAAGTGATTTCTTGGGTTAGTAAAGCAGCCCACCTAGGCAATACATTTAAAGATCTTAGTCTTGCCGGCCTAGTTACTCAACGCGAGTTAACTGAACTCAATCGTAACCAGCGCTTCTTAGAAACTCTGCGCGCTAACTTGCACCTCCTTGCCAAGCGCAGACAAGATGTATTGGTATTTGACTTGCAGGCGCCACTTGCTGCAGCCATGGGTATCCAAGAAGAATCCTCTAGATTAGCCAGTGAAGCGATCATGCGGCGCTACTATTGGGCAGCTAAAGCAGTTAATCAATTAAATGATGTGCTACTGCAAAATATTGAAGCACTTCTCTTCCCCCAAGAATCCAAAACAACTCATGAGATTGCCGGCGAGGGTAATGAGTGCTTTATTGAGCGTCAAGGTGTTCTAGATATTACTGATCCTCAACTATTTCAGAAGCATCCAGAACAAATTCTGCGCACCTTCTTGGTATTTGCGCAAACAGCCAACGTCAAAAGCTTATCTGCAACCATCTTTAGAGCTTTGTATAACGCTCGTCAGAAGATGGATAGCAAATGGCGTAAAGATCCAGTGAATCGCGCACTCTTTATTGAAATCCTGAAAGAGCCCGAGGGAGTTAGTCGCGCTTTTCAACTTATGAACCGCACCAGCGTGCTTGGTCGCTATCTCCCCGCCTTCAGAAAAATCGTTGGTCAGATGCAGCATGACTTATTTCACGTCTACACGGTTGATCAACATATCTTGATGGTGCTACGTAATGTACGCCGCTTTATGGTGGTTGAGCATACGCATGAGTTTCCTTTTTGTAGCAGCCTGATTGCCCATTTTGAGAAGCCTTGGCTATTAGTCATTGCTGCACTCTTTCATGACATTGCCAAAGGGCGTGGCGGCGACCACTCTGAACTTGGCAAAGTAGACATGCGCAAGTTTGCAAAAGACCATGGTTTAGACAAGGCAGATACTGAACTGTTGGTTTGGTTGGTTGCGGAACACTTGAATATGAGTCAGGTTGCTCAGAAACAAGACATTACAGATCCTGAAGTAGTTCAAGCATTTGCTAAAAAAGTGGGTGATGAACGTCATCTCACTGCACTATATCTATTAACAGTTGCCGATGTTCGTGGCACCAGTCCAAAAGTATGGAATGCCTGGAAAGGCAAGCTATTGGAGGATCTCTATCGCGTCACTCTGCGTGTATTGGGAGGCGCAAAGCCAGATGCCTCTTCAGAGCTTGCACAGCATCAAGAGGAATCTCGCGCCAAGCTAAGGCTCTATGCGATCGACGACTCTGCTTATGAGAATCTCTGGAAACAATTAGACGTTGCATTCTTCTTAAGACAAGACGCCGCCGATATTGCGTGGTTAACTCGCCATCTATTTAATAAGGTGGATAGTGAAACACCAGTTGTACGCGCCCGCCTTTCTCCAGTTGGCGAGGGCTTACAGATTGCCGTGTACCTTAAAGACCAAGAAGATCTCTTCGCACGAATTTGCGCCTACTTTGAACGTCATGGCTTTTCTATTTGGGATGCCCGCATTCACACAACTAAGCACGGGTATGCGCTGGATACATTCCAAATCTCAGGCAGTAATTTGGTAGATGAAGGCGGAAGTTATCGAGATCTCATTCAACTAGTGGAATACGAACTCACAGCGGCACTGCAAAACAATGATCCGCTGCCATCACCAAGCATGGGAAGACTCTCAAGACAGTCTCGCACCTTCCCCATTCAACCACGAGTACATATGACTCCAGATGAGCGTGGTCACTACTACGCGCTTTCTCTTTCAGCAAGCGACCGTACCGGCCTACTTTATGCAATCTCTAGAGTCTTAGCTAAGCATCAGGTTTCACTTCACACTGCGCGCATCAACACATTGGGCGAGCGAGTGGAAGACGTATTCTTATTGGATGCAGCTAACTTGAGTAAGAATCCAAAACTGCAGATCTTGTTGGAAACGGATTTACTAGAGGCTCTAGGGGCTTAAGCCTAATCTTGTAGCTTTTGTAATGCTCGTTTAATACGCGGGCTAGTAATTTGATCAAAAGGTACCCATGCCTTTTCAATCTTTTCAGGAGATTCTCGCTCTCCAACCATCTGCAATACAAATAAAAGATCGATGTGCAAATGCGCGTCCTCGCCCTTTTTTGGATTTAGGGGAATTTCGTGTAAATCAATATCAATTGGTTTTGATTGGCCTTCAATAGGCTCGCAAATAATTCCCGTCTCCTCGTAAACCTCTCTTATTGCCGCATGCATAGGGGATTCGCCATCATCAACGTGACCACCAGGCTGGAACCATTGCTTAATATAGGGGTGAAAGATAAGGAGGGCCTTACCGTCTTTGACCACCAACCCACTCGCTGTGATGTGACCCTGATTTGTGGAGCGTGAGTAAGGATTTCTTGAGGAGAGAACCTGATCACAGACAGACTTAAACGATGAGTGAACTGCTGCCAGAGAGATGAGATCAAGCATATTGACTAATAAAAACTGAAATCATATTAAAAGAATCAGCTACTGCAAAGCTGATCATTGAGTAGGAATCCCCCTACTTGAGGAGATCTACCATAGCCACTTCATCAATCACTGGAACGCCTAGCTCTTCAGCTTTGGTGAGTTTACTGCCAGCATCTGCTCCAGCAACTACGTAGTCGGTTTTCTTGGAGACTGAGCCAGCGACTTTAGCGCCTGCTTTTTCAAGCAGGTCCTTGGCTTGATCTCTTGTCATGGTTGGGAATGTACCTGTGAGCACAAAGGTTTTTCCAGCTACGGCTGCGCTGATGACTTTTTCTTCTACATAGAGCTGCATGCCTGATGCCAGGAGTTGCTCAATCACTTCGCGGTTATGAGCCTCTTCCATAAAGCTAGTGATAGAGTTGGCTACTACGGGGCCAACGTCTTTTACTGTAAGCAAGTCGTCGAGACTGGCATCCATCAGGGCATGCATGGATTGATAGTGATTAGCCAAGTCTTTGGCAGTGGTCTCGCCCACATGACGAATACCCAATGCAAAGATGAATCTCGCTAATGTGGTGTTTCTGGATTGATTGATTGCCTGTATGAGGTTGTCTGCAGACTTCTCGCCCATGCGCTCTAGGTTGGCGATTGCAGTAAAGCCGAGACGATAGAGATCAGCCGGAGTTCTGACTAGATTGTGATCAACTAATTGATCAACGATCTTCTCGCCCAGACCTTCAATATCCAATGCCCTTCTGTGGGCAAAATGAATTAATGCTTGCTTGCGCTGTGCACCGCAAAATAAGCCGCCACTACAACGAGCTACAGCCTCGTCTGCCAATCGCTCGATATGTGAATCACATACCGGGCAATTCTTTGGCATTACGAATTCTGTGGCACCTACTGGTCGACGTTCTTTGACTACCGAAACCACTTCCGGAATAACATCCCCCGCTCTTCGTACCGAAACGGTATCGCCAATACGCACATCTTTGCGCTTGACTTCATCTTCATTGTGGAGAGTAGCGTTAGTGACGGTAACACCGCCAACCTCTACAGGAGAAAGTCTTGCAACTGGAGTGATGGCGCCCGTGCGACCTACTTGCACATCGATGCCCAAAACAGTAGTCAAAGCCTCTTGTGCTGGAAATTTATGGGCTAAAGCAAAGCGCGGGGCTCTAGAAACAAAACCTAACCTAGCTTGCTCAGCAAAGGAGTTGACCTTATAGACTACGCCATCGATGTCATAAGGAAGTTCGTCACGTTTGGCACCAACCTCGTTATAAAAGGCCAATATCTCTTCTACGGATTTGAGAACGCGGCGCTCTGAACAAACTGGTAAGCCGAGTTTTACGTAAGCATTGAGTAATTCTTCGTGTGTTTTTGGTAGCCAAGATTGCGGCTCTAGTGCACCAAGTCCATAAGCAAAGAACGATAGCGGTCTTTTGGCGGTGATCTTAGAATCTAATTGACGCAAACTACCCGCTGCTGCATTACGAGGGTTGGCGAACTCCTTCTCACCTTGGGCAGCTGCTTGCTCATTCATTTTCTGGAAGTCTTTGAGATACATAAAGACTTCACCGCGTACTTCTAATACTTTTGGAATATTGTCCCCAGAGAGCTTGAGTGGAATAGCCCGAATCGTTTTGATGTTGGCAGTGACATCTTCGCCACTGGCACCATCACCTCGTGTAGCTGCCCTTACTAAGGAGCCATGCTCATAGCGTAGTGAGATCGCTAGACCATCAAATTTCAGCTCACCCGCATAATCCACCTGGTCAATATGGAGACCCTCACGGCAGCGGCGGTCAAAAGCAATCAGCTCAGCATCCTCAAAAGCATTATTCAAAGAAAGCATCGGCACTGCATGAGTTACCGAATCAAACTCTTTTAATGCCGTACCGCCCACTCTTTGCGAGAGTGAGTCTGAAGTAATCCATTCTGGATGACTTACCTCTATCTCAATGAGCTCTCGATATAGACGGTCGTACTCACTATCCGGAACTATGGGGTTATCGAGGACGTAGTAAGCATGCTCTAAGCGCGCTAACTCTGTCTGCAAGAATGCGTAGCGATCCGCTAAATTTGTCGGACTAGAGGACGACAAAGCGATTCCTTAGCTAAAGAGTCTGCTAGCAGTAGAAGAGCCAGCTGGAACGCCGCCCTTCTCAAGATTGGCATACAAGACATCGAGGTGCTGACGAATGCTAATCACCGCAGCTTCAGTTAGATTAATGCCGTTGTCATCCACCAAGCGACCGTGGGCTGCTTGGGCAATCTCAATACCTTCGCCGAGCATGCGCTCAAAAGCGCGCTCTTCTTGCGATACCAAAGGCACTTCAAGCAATAAAGTTGCTTGTTTAACGGGCGCATTGGGATCGATTTCTGCACTAGTAAAGATGAGTGTGCCGTTGCTATAGAACTCATAGGCACGACCATTGCGAGAAAGTCTAAAACCGCGTTTGCGCATCAAGGCATCAAAGTTGGCACCAGGGGTCGCCTCATCGAATAGAACATTGATACTCAACTGAATATCGCTCTCAGCAGCCATGGTGTCGAGCTCTTTAGCACTCTCTAGCATCGTATTGACGCTAGGCATATCTATCTGAGAACCCAAGGTCTCTGCAAGCGCTTGAGCACGTGAACAGAAATCAGATAACTCTAGGACACCAATTGGGCCACGGCGACTCGCCAGTTGAATTGCTAGCTGTAACTCTGAGTAAGACGCATCTGGGCGTAAAGCTTCCCAGTCTTCAGCGGCGTCAACATCAGCATTTAAACCTTCACACATCCAACGGACCGTTGAAGTTGCAGGAAGGTCATTCCAAGTATTGATTTCTTCTAAGATTTCAGCGCCATTAATACCCTCATCAAAACGGAGGGTGATAACGCAATCAATGCGAGGGTCGATTGAAAAACTCTCTGGGCTGGAAGGCGTAGAAAAACTGGCATCACCAAATGTGGGCTCAGCACGCTCTTCGGAATCGGCGAAGCCTTGTCCAAAAGAAGGCTCTCTTGGGAGTTGATCCACTGCAGAATATTCACTGGCAGCTTTGGCCTTGCGGCGTGCACGGGCGTACTTGAGATTAAGGATGGCTACTGAAATCAGAATCAATAGACCTATCACAGCCAAAGCGAACTGCAAGTCAGACAAACCTAACATTGTCATGAATTGCTCTAGATCCACTTAAGCTGCCTCCACCATAGATACTGCAGATGAAATATCCACCGCAACAATACGAGATACACCCTGCTCTTGCATCGTGACACCAATCAACTGATGAGCGATTTCCATAGTGATCTTGTTATGTGAGATGAACACAAATTGAGTCTTATTAGACATTTTGGCAACCATCTGCGCATAACGCAAGGTGTTCGCATCATCCAACGGCGCATCCACCTCATCGAGTAAGCAGAACGGTGCTGGATTGAGGAGGAATAAAGAGAAGACGAGGGCAATTGCGGTTAAGGCCTTTTCACCACCAGAAAGCAAGTAGATAGAACTATTTTTCTTACCTGGAGGCTGAGCCATCACTTGAACGCCAGCATCGAGAATCTCTTCGCCAGTCATCACCAACTCCGCATGACCACCGCCGAATAACTCTGGGAACAGTTTTCCGAAATGGGTGTTGACCTGATCAAAGGTGCCTTGTAAGAGGTCACGAGTTTCCGCATCAATCTTGGCAATCGCATCAGTCAAAGTCTGCATCGCTTCGTTCAAGTCGGCAGATTGTGCATCCAAGAACTGCTTGCGTTCACGTGAGCTTGAAAGCTCATCTAAAGCGGCCATATTCACTGGGCCCAAAGACTGAATCTCATTACCAAGGCGAGTTACTTCGCTTTGTAAAGCACCCACCTTCAGGTCAGGGCTAAAGCTGGCTTCTAATGCGGTTAAGTCTGCTTCGGCATCTGAAAGTAAGGTTGCAAACTGTTCAAAGTTCAAACGGGCAGCCTGTTCACGCAACTGCAGATCGACCACTTTGTCGCGCATTGGCTGAAGGCTACGCTCAATCTGCATGCGCACTTCATCCGCTTCACGCAATTGATGCAATAAGGCATCTTGTTCGGTACGGGCATTGGCCAATGCAGCTTCACGAGCGCTACGAGCTAGCAAGAGACCTTGCAATTTATCTTGCGCCTCTTCATCGCTCAGTGTTTCAAGTTCTTGCTCAGAGGTAGCCTGCTTATCCTGAATCTCCATGATTTGCACGCGCGCAGTACTTTGATCACGTTGCAAGTCAGCAATACGTTGCTGTAATGAGCGAGTGGCAAATGCCGCTTCTTGAGCAGACATCTCAGATGAACGTAACGCCTCACGAAGGCGATCACGCTCTTGGGTAGCCAGCTCAAGTTTTTCTTGAGCGATGGCGAGATTTTCTTGCAAGCCTTGCTTAGATTCTTCTGACTGAGCAAGCTCTTCTGCTGATTGCTCTTGCGTTTGAATCAATTGCTCCATTTGCTGGCGCAATTCACTCAACTCACCCTGAATCTGTTCGGCACGTTGGCTGTACTTTTCTTCGGCTTGAGTTAATTGCATTCTTTCCACTTCAAAGCCGTGTACTTCTTGTACAGCTTGCTCCGCAGCAATACGAGTTTGCTCAGCAACTTGATGGGCAGCCTGATAATTTGCGGTGCATTGATCCAGCTCACCTTGTAGCTCACTCTGAATTAACTTCTGTGCACGCAACTGCTTCTCGAGACCTTCCATCTCTTGAGCACGCGCCAACATACCAGCCTGCTCGGAGTCTGCTGCATACAACTGCACGCCAACGCGACTTACCAAATGGCCTTGTTGGGTTACGAAAGCGCCACCAGCAGGTAATTTCTCGCGGCGATGCAATGCATCTTCCAGACTATTGGCAATATAAATATTGTCTAACCACTCCTGCAATACAGCAGCGACACGCGGTGCGCCTGCGCTCTGAACGCGAGTTAACAGCGGAATGAAATCTGCTGGCACAGAAGTGTGAGCAGGAGAAATATCTTCTGTTAACAAAATCGCTAAACGACTTGGCGGAGCATCATTTGCTAAGGCTAAAGTTTCCTGAACACTCTTTGCCGTAACAGCGGCTAAGCGCTCGCGCAGCACTGACTCCAAAGCGGCTTCCCAACCACTCTCCACTTTGAGTTCTTGCCATAAACGCTTACTCTCTTTTAAGCCCTTGCTCTCAAGCCATGGGCCAATCTTGCCTTGAGCCTGTACGCTCGCTTGCAATGCTGTCAGCGCAGTGAGTTTCGCTTCAGTTTGAGCTAACTCTTGATTGGCTGATTGAATCTGTTGTTGCGCAGTATTACGAGCCTCATCCGCAGCGGGAACACGTTGTTGTGCCTCCCCTGCTTTTTGTCTTGCCTCATCTACTTTGCGTTGCGCCATAGCATGACGATCAATTGCCATTTGCAATGCTTCAGCATCAGGCCTGCGCATACCTGCAAGTTCAGCCTCCAGACGCGTATCGCGTCCTTTAAGCTCTTCTACTTGAGTTGTAATAGCTCTTACGCGCTCACCCAAACTGGCTAAGCGTTGATCAATCGTGGCTAAGTTCTCACGAGCATCATTGAGTTCGCGGGAGTGAATTTGATATGCCTCTTCGCGAGCTGGCATTTGCTCTTGCAAGCCAGATAAATCCGCAATGAGTGTTTGCTCTTTTTCTGCAGCTAAGCTGAGCTCTTGCTCAGCAGTACGTTGTGCTTGAGCGGCATCGGTTTCTTGAACAGTCCAACGTTGTAGTTGAGCTTGTAAATCTTGAGATTGCTGTTGTAGACGCTGACGTGCTTCTTGCACGTAACGAATCTGTGACTCGACCTGGCTAACGTCAGCATTGGTTTGATACAGATCGCCTTGAGCCTGAGAAACCTTATCTTGCAAAGCATACTGTTCAGTACGCATGGTTTCAAGTTCAGTTTCAGCATGACGCATTTTTGCAGTCTGCTCTTCGAGACTTACTTGAGTATCGCGAATGCCATTGGCATGGCGCTCTTGCTCTTTACCTGCTTCGGTCTGACGTACAAACCAGAGCAACTGCTGCTGAGACTTCATCGCAGCAGATAACTCAGCATGACGCTCAGCTACGGTTGCCTGCTTCTCTAAGCGGGTGAGCTGTTGATCGAGCTCACGCAAAATGTCTTCTACGCGAACTAAGTTTTCTTTTGTATCTTCAAGACGGGAAGCCGTTTCTTTGCGACGCTCTTTATATTTAGATACGCCTGCAGCCTCTTCCAAGAAAACACGCAACTCTTCTGGCTTGGCTTCCAAGATGCGATTGATCGTGCCCTGCCCGATGATCGCGTAGCCTCTTGGACCCATACCGGTACCCAAGAAAATATCTTGAATGTCTTTACGGCGTACAACTTGATTGTTGACGTAATAACTAGAATTGCCATCACGCGTCAGAACACGTTTAATGCCCAGCTCCGTAAAAGCACTCCACTGACCCTGAGCACGTCCCTCTGAATTATCAAAAATCAGTTCGACACTGGCGCGGCCGGAAGGCTTACGCAAACCAGAACCATTAAAAATAACGTCCTGCATGGATTCACCGCGTAATTCACTAGCGCGAGATTCACCCAAAACCCAGCGTACCGCGTCAATAATGTTCGACTTTCCGCAGCCGTTAGGGCCCACAACACCGATCAATTGACCTGGCATTTCGAAGTGGGTTGGGTCGACGAAGGACTTAAAGCCGGAAAGTTTGATGGATTTCAGTTGCACGGCGTACTTTGCAGGGAAAAATGGGGTTCAAATAAGGGAGTAAAAATTATTACTAAAGTGGGAAGATGATAGCAAGCTTAGGGCTCCCCACACGGGTTTTTGCCCCACCGATATAATGATTAATCTACATCCAGGGACAAAAGCCCTTAACAATCTGATAGTTAACTGAAAAGCATGAGCCAATCACCACAAAGCATCATCGAACAAGCCTGGGAAAACCGCGCAAACCTGTCTCCTGAGGCCGTTTCTGGGGAAATCCGCAACGCCGTGAACGCCGTACTTGAAGGTCTCAACACGGGCAGCATTCGCGTAGCTGAGCGCCGTAGTGTCGGCAAATGGGAAGTCAACCAGTGGGTAAAAAAGGCAGTTTTACTGTCTTTCCGCCTGGAGGACAACAAACCTATGGGTGCTGGTGGCTATACCCAGTTCTATGACAAGGTGCCGAGCAAATTCGAGAACTACACCGCTGAAGACTTCGCCAATGGCGGTTTTCGCGTAGTTCCCCCTGCAATGGCTCGCCGTGGCTCATTTATTGGCAAAAATGCCGTTTTAATGCCTTCTTACGTCAATATTGGCGCTTATGTAGGCGAAGGCACCATGGTTGATACCTGGGCGACTGTAGGCTCATGTGCCCAAATCGGTAAAAACGTACACCTCTCCGGTGGCGTCGGTATTGGTGGAGTTTTAGAGCCAATCCAAGCTGGCCCAGTGATTATTGAAGATAACTGCTTTATTGGCGCCCGTTCTGAGGTCGTTGAAGGGGTGGTTATTGAAGAAAACGCCGTTCTCTCTATGGGCGTATACATTGGTCAAAGCACTAAGATCTATGACCGCGAAACCGGTGAAATCCATTACGGCCGTGTGCCAGCGGGTTCTGTTGTGGTGCCAGGCTCCCTTCCTTCCGCTTGCGGCAAGTACAGCCTGTACGCAGCGATCATCGTGAAAAAGGTTGATGCTCAAACTAGAGCAAAGACTGCAATCAACGAACTCTTGCGCGATTAAGCTAAATCTATGAGCGCTACCCTTGAGTTAACTGAAGCCCTCATCTCCTGCCGCTCGGTAACCCCAGCGGACGGGGGCTGTCAGGAGCTCATCGCCAAACGGCTTCAAGCGATTGGCTTTCATACCGAGAGCGTCATCAGCGGCCCCGAGAGTTTTCAGGTCACCAATCTATGGGCAATCAAAAAAGGTACGGCAGGCGATCAGGGTGAAGTCTTGATGTTTGCTGGTCACACTGACGTTGTGCCAACTGGACCACTAGAAAAATGGACTAATGATCCATTCACCCCAACAATTCGGGATGGCATGCTGTACGGTCGTGGCGCCGCAGATATGAAAACCTCTCTTGCTGCATTCGTTGTTGCTACAGAAGAATTTGTAATCACCCACCCCAATCACAAAGGTTCCATTGCCTTTTTGATTACCAGTGATGAAGAAGGTCCAGCCAACGATGGCACCGTCATCATGTGTGAGCGCTTGCAAAAACAGGGGCAGCGTTTAGATTACTGCGTCATTGGTGAACCAACCTCAGTCGACCAATTAGGCGACATGATTAAGAATGGTCGCCGTGGATCACTCTCAGGCAAGCTACGAGTCAAGGGTATTCAGGCTCATATCGCCTACCCTCATCTTGGCAAGAATCCGATTCATATTTCAGCGCCAGCGATTCAAGCACTCGTTGAAACTGAATGGGATAAAGGCAATCAATATTTCCAACCTACTAGCTTTCAGATTTCCAATATTCATGCAGGTACTGGCGCGAATAATGTGATTCCTGGAGAGCTGGCGGTGGATTTCAACTTCCGTTTCTCTACCGAGAGCAAACCAGAAGAGCTGCGTAGTCGCCTAGAGTCAATCCTCAGCGCTGCAGGTCTTGAGTTTGAAATTGATTGGGTATTAGGCGGCAGCCCTTTCATTACTGGTGATGGCGCTCTAGCTGGTGCCTTACGCAAAGCGATCAAAGCGGAAACCAAAATTGATACTGAGCTATCCACCACTGGCGGCACGAGTGATGGCCGCTTCATTGCTAAGATCTGCAAAGAGGTTGTGGAGTTTGGCCCACTCAATGCAACAAGTCACAAAATTGATGAGTGCGTGAATGTGGATGATGTTGTGCCTCTCAAAAATATTTTCCGCAAGACTCTAGAGCAACTCGTTGCTTAAGACTGTTTAGCTAATTACCTCCCATACAAATTTCTCATGGACCCTGCGCCCCAGCAATCTCTGACGCTTGATCAATGTATTGATCAAGTTGCAAAACGACTAGAGGCGGCAGATTTATATTACGGACATGGTGCGGTTGATGCTGGGAGTGAGGCTCTGTGGATTGTCAGCAAACAGTTAGATCTCAGCCCCACTGAAGCACTGGATCATTTAGAGCAAGTCATGACTGCCGAGCAAATTGCTAAGGCTTTAAAAGTTACTGAAACTCGCATCTCTACACGTAAGCCATTGGCATATATTTTGGGTGAAGCCTGGTTAATGGGCGTACCGTTTTACTCCAGTGAGCAAAGTATTGTTCCTCGCTCCTGGATAGCCGAGCTCATTGCAGATGGCTCCTTAGAGCCTTGGCTACCAGCCGATGGTAAAGCACTTGACCTTTGCACTGGCAATGGCTCTTTAGCCATTTTGCTAGCCTTAGCTTGCCCCGATATTCATGTAAGCGCTTGTGATATTAGTTTGCCTGCATTAGCAGTGGCATCTCGCAACCTCGATCGGCATGGCCTTACTTCGCAAGTGGAACTTTTTGAAGGGGATCTCTGGGATGCGCTACCAGAACCCCATGAAGATAATCGTTTTGATCTCATCATTTGTAACCCACCTTACGTCAACGCCAATTCCATGAATGCCCTGCCCGCTGAATATCATGCGGAGCCTGCTCTCGCATTAGCAGGTGGCGATGACGGCATGGACCTTATCCGAAAAATTATTGCCGGAGCCCCGGATTACCTATCTGAACGTGGAGCCATTCTGATTGAGATTGGCAACGAGTATGAGCACTTTAAAAAAGCGTTTCCGCAGATCCCAGTAATTTGGATGGAAGTATCTGCAGGCGACGAGCAAGTATTACTCATTCAAGCAGAAGACTTGCGCTAAATTTTTGCTGTCTTAACTTAGCTCTGCTGCTGCTGAGATAGCTTGATCAATACGCTCTACCGGTATCACCCTTAATCCCGGAATCTTTGTCTTAGGCATATTAGCCTTCGGAATAATGGCCACAGTAAAACCGAGCTTTGCCGCTTCTTTTAAGCGCTCCTGACCTCGAGGGCATGGACGAATCTCTCCAGCCAAACCCACCTCACCAAATACGATTAATTCTTTAGGCAAGGCCTTATTTCGGATCGAGGATTGAATTGCTAGCAGCACTGCCAAGTCGGCCGCTGGTTCGGAAATCTTCACACCGCCTACTGCATTTAAGAAGACATCCTGATCAAAGCAGGCAACACCCGCGTGACGATGCAATACCGCTAAGAGCATTGCTAAGCGCGCCTGTTCTAAGCCAACCGCAAGACGGCGCGGATTAGGAATATGCGCCGTATCTACTAGTGCCTGAATCTCCACCAAGAGTGGGCGACTACCTTCTTGCGTAACCAATACACAGGCGCCCGGCACCATCTCCGCATGCTGGGATAGGAAAATAGCTGAAGGATTAGCAACGCCACGCAGACCTTTTTCAGTCATGGCAAATACACCCAGCTCATTAACAGCGCCAAAACGATTTTTAATTGAGCGCACTAATCTAAACGAAGAATGGGTATCACCCTCAAAATACAGAACCGTATCCACAATATGCTCCAGCACGCGAGGTCCAGCTAAGTGACCATCTTTAGTGACATGACCCACCATCAGAACGCAGATACCGCTGGATTTAGCAGCTCTAGTTAATTGCGCAGCACACTCTCGCACTTGTGCCACAGAGCCTGGAGCAGAGCTCAATACTTCTGAATACAAGGTCTGAATCGAATCAACTACCAAGACCTGCGGCTTCACCGTATCCATGATGGATAAGAGTTTTTCTAACTGAATCTCAGCCAGCACTTCTAATTGAGGAGCATCCAATGCAATCCGTTTTGCTCGTAATGCGATTTGCGCAGCAGATTCTTCGCCGCTACTGTAGAGAACATTCATGCCTGCAGCACTCATCTCTGCCAGCGCTTGTAGCAATAAAGTAGATTTACCAATGCCCGGATCACCGCCCAAGAGTACAACCCCGCCAGGAACCAGTCCGCCACCTAGCACGCGATCAAATTCTTCTACGCCAGTACTAAAACGCGGGAGATCTTCCGCACTAATAGCAGAGAGCTTTTGACGTGGGAGAGACTGCGCTAGACCTTGAAAGCGAGTATTCGAACTTACTTCAGGCAAGCCCTCCTCTAGCGTATTCCACGCCTGGCATGAAGGGCACTGCCCTTGCCATTTAGCAGAGCTGCCACCGCATGACTGACAGATATAGATTGTTTTAATCTTGGCCAAAGTATTACCTAGTAATTAATGAGTGGGTGCAGCAGTAATAATCAATTAATCGAGCTGTGTGCCCGCTTTATTCTCTTGAGCACGCTTAGGCGCATCTTTACGGCGTTGCTCAACATCTGCTGCACGAGCAGCTGCTGCTTTTTGCTTCTCTTCAAAATCCTTCTGATTAGCTGAGCGCTCAGCAGCTTTTTCAGCAGAGGCACGTTCAGCAATCTTTGCGGCATCACGCTGGTCTTTAATGCTTGCACGCAACTTCCGCTGCACCTCATGCAATTCCACTTCCTGTACACGAATTGGATCAATCTCTTTGCGGTACTCTGCCCGAGAATCTTTCAGGCAACTGTTTACCCAGTACTTTTGATAGCACTCAGAGTTAGTTTTTTCCCAACGGTATTTAGCCCAATCGCGTTGCAACTCCAGCTCACGTTCAATCTTGTCGAGCTGCTCAAGCTGAGCCTCTTCAGCGGGGGTAGCAAGAGCCAGATTACTGAAGATGCAAACCAGTAGAAAAGCACCTAACGCAGCTAAGGAACGCAAAGAACTTGGCTTTCTCAAATCTCAACCTTTGCACCAAGCTCGACCAAACGATTGGCAGGAATCTTAAAGAAGTCAGATTGGCGACCAGCGTTTTGGTACATCCAACAAAACAGGCGTTCACGCCACATCGCCATACCCGGAATTGCTGATGGAACGATCGTATCGCGCGATAAAAAGAATGACGTGTTCATTAAATCAAACTTCATGCCGAAGGTCTTCTCAATCACATCAATAATGGAACCCATGTCTGGGGTTTCTTTGAAGCCATAGATAGCGCGTACCACATGGATATTGCCGCCAAGATCTTTCATGGTAATGCGCTCTTCATCGCTGACATAGGGCACATCCCAAATACTGACCTTCAAAAAGAAGACTCTCTCATGTAGAACATGGTTATGTTTGAGGTTATGCAAGAAAGAAACTGGCAGGTAATCAACGTGCGCCGTGAGGAACACAGCGGTACCATCAACCCGATGCGGAGGGTGCTTGAGCAATGATTCAATGAAACTGCCAAGTTGAATGCCCTCTTCCATTGCACGCTGACGCAAAATCTGACGACCCCTGAACCAAGTGATCAGACAGGTGAAGCACAATAAGCCAAGAGCCAATGGATACCAACCACCGTCTTTAATTTTAATTAAATTGGCGGTCCAGAAGGCAAGATCAACAACGAAAAAGGCGATTGTTACCAGGCTCACCAAAATGATATTCATCTTCCATTCGCGGAACATGACTACAGCCAGCAGAATGGTTGTAATCAACATGGTTGATGTCACCGAGATACCGTATGCTGCCGCCAGATTCATCGATCCCTTAAAAGAAACGACGGTTGCAACCACCATGAAAAGCAAAGCCCAGTTCACAATCGGAATATAGATCTGTCCTTGCTCAGAATCGGATGTGTGCAAGATATTCATGCGAGGCATAAAACCTAGCAAGATTGCCTGGCTAACCAAAGAATAAGCGCCAGAGATAACGGCCTGTGAAGCAATCACAGTAGCGGCCGTGGCCAAACCCACTGTTGGCCATAAAGCCCAGTCTGGCACCATTAAATAGAATGGGTTTTTAATCGCTTCTGGGTTGGATAGAACTAGAGCACCTTGGCCCAAATAATTAATTAATAGGCTAGGCAAAACCACGATCAACCAGGCATAGCGCACTGGGGTTCGTCCAAAGTGACCCATATCCAAGTACAAAGCTTCAACACCAGTAACAACCAATACAACTGCACCCATCACGATGTAAGCAGTTGTGGGATGACTAATGATGAAATTCACGGCATACCAAGGATTAAATGCTGAAATGATTTGTGGCGCATCACCAATATTGATCACGCCCAATACGGCCAGAGTTAAAAACCATGCCAGGGTGACAGGTCCAAATAATTTACCGACGGCAGCTGTGCCGTATTTCTGTATCAGAAATAGAGCAACCAAAATCACCAATGAAATGGGGATAATGAATTTATGTAATGCAGGGGCCGCAATCTCAATACCCTCTACTGCAGACAAAACCGAAATAGCTGGCGTAATCACAGACTCGCCGAGCAACATACATGCACCGAACATGCCGATGATCATGAAGAAGAAATAGCTCTTAGATTTACTATCGAAGGAACGTAAGGCGAGAGCCATTAATGAGAGAACACCACCCTCTCCTTTATTGTCTGCTCGCATGACGAACAAGACATACTTCACAGTCACCACCAAAATGAGAGCCCAGATCATCATTGAGATCACACCAAAAAGCGCTTCCGGTGTGAATGCGATTCCGTGCTCCGGATCAAAACATTCTTTCAGCGCATACAGTGGGCTGGTACCAATGTCACCAAAGACCACGCCAATTGCCGCAAGCATCATTACACCGAGGCTTTTTTTATGCTCGCCGCCTGTTCCATGAACCTCAACTGGGTTCAAAAGTGTAGAGCTTGAAAATTCTGGATTGCTAATGGACATCTCAAAACCTTAAGGTGATGTTGCACGGCAATATGTTACTCCTTATGCAGCCTGACTCAGGAGTCTTATTTGCCCTAAAAAACCGCTTATTCCAACTCCGTTTGAAGGTATATCTCGACAGAGACCCCTAAAAAATGGTAGAATCTTAGCTTCAGACGCGGGGTGGAGCAGTCTGGCAGCTCGTCGGGCTCATAACCCGAAGGTCGTAGGTTCAAATCCTGCCCCCGCAACCA
>JACCEA011238798.1_pt1 | contig 31910 bp, 46 predicted proteins | sample 7449851 | NCBI WGS metagenome assembly JACCEA01 (sample SAMN15323453, study PRJNA562643) | freshwater metagenome | isolation source: river surface water | place: USA:Blue River Watershed | collected 2017-08-18
AAAAAACCAGTCGAGAAAATCAGAGAAGCTGACCTGATCCTGGAATGGGCGAATAAATACATTGACTATTGCCTGGATTCTACCAAGGAAGTAGCGACTGGGGCAGGCGTTCGGATCATTCGTGAGCGTCACTTGCCTACGATAAGCTACTTTTTATTGATCTGGCTACCAAGACAAGGCGCTCAATTCTACAAGCGCTCTAATTGGTATAATGTCCTAGGTAATTCTGATCATCCACTACACAAAGAAGTCAAAGAGATAGACGAAATGTTTCGCGCTCTAGCGGCCGATATTGTGGCCAATGAAGGAAAGGGTATCTTCTACGCTAAGAATCTCTTAGGATGGACGGATCGAGCTAAGAATGAAGAGAAACAAGAAGTAATCATAAGCTTTGCAAACGAAGATCACACTTCCTAGACCACACACTAACCAAGCGAAGGTCTTAAACTCAAAAGCAAGGTTCAAGGTGTTGATGTCCGGCAGACGATGGGGGAAGTCCTTAATCTGCCAGGTAATCACATGCCTGGAATCTATGCAAGGAAAGCGCGTCGCTTACATCACGCCGACTTACTTACTAGCCAAGGCGTTCTTTGATGAGCTGGCCTTATTGATGCCTGCAAATGTAGCGATCCCTAACCGATCCGATCTGACCTTCAAGCTAATCACTGGAGGTTCGATCAGATTCTTTACTGGCGAACGCCTGGACAATCTCAGGGGTTTAAAGTTTCACTATGTGATCATCGATGAGGCGTCCTTCATTCCTAACCTGGAAGATGGCTGGAATAATGCAATCAGACCAACGCTCACAGACTTCCAAGGAAAGGCGATATTCTTATCGACTCCGAAAGGAAAGAATTTCTTCTACTCACTTTACCTTAAAGGACTCGATCCTTCTGGGGAATGGGAATCATTCAAATACAGCTCTTATGATAATCCTCACATAGCAGACGAAGAGATCGACTCTGCTAGACTTGCTTTGCCTGAGGTAGTATTCGAGCAGGAGTACATGGCAAACCCGGCAGAGAACAGCGCGAATCCATTCGGATCTCAGGCGCTATCTCGATGTGTTTCTGCTATGTCTCAGGAAAATGTTAAATGTTACGGAATAGATTTGGCAAAGTACAGCGACTGGACCGTAATTATCGGATTAGATAATAATGGCAATGTGGCTTATTTTGACCGATTTCAGAGCGACTGGGCAAGCACTCAGAATAAAATCCGTCAATTGCCAAAAGCGCCGATGTTAATTGATAGCACTGGCGTAGGCGATCCAGTGGTCGAGCAATTACAGCGTGAAGGATTAGCGATCGAGGGCTTCAAGTTTACAAGCCAGTCAAAGCAGGAATTAATGTTAGGCTTGCAGGTGGCGATTCATCAAGAGAAGATCCACTATCCAGCAGGCATGATCCAGGAGGAGCTCGAAATCTTTGAGTATCAATACTCAGCTAATGGTGTAAAGTATTCCGCGCCGAGCGGTTTTCACGATGACTGTGTGATGGCTTTGGCTTTAGCCTGGAGAAAGCTAGACTTCAAGGCTGGCACCGGTAAATACAATTTTGTTTAAATGCTATTTAATATCGATATGACTTGGAAAGACGTTACTGTATGGCAGTGGATCCAGCTCCAGAATCTTCTTCAAAAAACTGAAGGACTGACAGAGCTCGACATCGCTGTGAAATCCTTGGCTATTCTGACTAACCAAACAGAAAACCAAATTGATTCTTTATCTGTAAAGGATCTAAATAAGCAATTATTAAAAATAAAGTTCATCACTGACACGCTCCCAGAGCCTAAGCCGGTGGACTTTATTAAGACGCCTGGTAGACGTTACCGGTGTATCTATGACGTTCGAAATATCCCCTATGCGCGCTACCTAGAAACGAAGTTTTTCGGGGCTGACATAGCGATGAACATTCACAAGATCGCCGCGTCAATGGTCATGCCTATGAAGCGGACCTGGAGAGGATGGAAAGTATGCAAGTACGATTCGGCTAAGCACGAGGAATACGCTGAGGATATCTTGGAAGCTCCGTTCGAACAAGTCTATGGTTCGATAGTTTTTTTTTGTCAAGTCTTCAGCGACTCGATAAAGAATTTGTCGGGCTATTTCAAGACGGAATCAATGAAGGCGGGGATGACGGAAGAGGAGGCCGAGATTCTGGTTCAGGGTTTATGCAGCGCTTTGGATGGATATACCAAGCCACAATTATTGCGGAGCATGAAAGGATAAAATTGTCTGAAGTTTACGAGCTTCCGACGATCCAGGCTTTGAATGATCTGTCGTATTTAAAGAGTAAAACAGCGCACGATCGCGAACAAATAAAACAAGCGTATGCCAAGCATTAGTCAAGCTCAAGCTTCTTTAGGATCAGACTTCACGGCTGGAGGAATCTCCAAAGGTGGGGAAGTGGTTTTGAATGCTGTCGAGGCGATCATGACTCAGGCAGCTTTTGAGTTTATTCAGCTGGCTAAAAAAAGATTAACTCAGCGAGGCAAGATCGACACTGGTAATCTGTCCGACATCGTAGTCACAGAAGTAAAGCAGAGCGGGACCAAATACTCTTTGACGATCGGATATGATAAAAATAATCCAGCGTCTGAGTATTACGATTTCAACGACAAAGGTGTGAAAGGTATTGGAGGCTTCAAAGGATCGCTTCCTAGAGGATTTCACGAGCCGACGAATAGTCCGTATAGCTTTAAGAATTTGCGCCTTTCTAGCGCCTTTATTACATCCATCACTAAGTGGTATTTAAGACATAAGTCTTATATCCGCAACGAGGACCAGAGAAAGAATCTGACCGGCTTACAGCGCAAAAGAAAAACGCTTGGGAATGTTGTCAATCAGATGGATAATATCAGAGGGCTAGCAATAGCCACGGCTAAAAACATTAAGCGCAAAGGTATTTCAAGAACCGGATTCTTTGAAGATAATATCGAAGAGGCATTCGGTCAGGACTTCCAGATCAAGCTTGCTAAAGCACTAGGTCAAGACGTAGCTTTAAACATTAAACAAACATTCAAATAATGGCAATCACTATTGAAAGCATTCCTGCTAGTTATTCTTCCGCTCACGACGCGCTCTGGTTCGTCGTAAGCTCGGACAATGTAGGACTAACCAACTTCAAATATGTATTTGACATACAAATTAATTCCGCAACCGTCGCAAGCTTCAAAGTCTATCCAGACTCTAACAATTTGGGGATCATCGATTTCGGACCTATTGTCAGAAATTACTTTGCAAGCCAACTTGTCGATGACGGATCAGGATTTGTCCGCAATGCAGACTCTTTCCTGGCTGTCGATTACACGATCCGCTACGGGGAAGAATACAATGGAGTAACTTATCCGAACTTAACTTCAGGATCCTATAAGGGCTGGAACTTTTCGCTTGATCCTTTTCGTACTCCGATGACCACTTATGAAAATAAGTTCTTGACATCGCGCGATCGGACATCTGCGAAGGTAGTTCAGGGAGAATCTTTGTTGATTACTTACTTCAACTCAGACTTAGCCAGTTCGCTAACTGCTACAATCCAGAATCTAAATGAGGACGGCACCAATAACGGAAGCGCATCGACTGGATCTAACTTCTTACCTAGCGCTGTTCACGGAATTCTTCTGGACCTATCTCCGGCTTCGATAAACGCCTACCTAGGCACGACTAAGATCACGGCGAGCACTTATGCTTATCGCGTATCGATCGGCGCTGATTCGATAACTATTACACAAACGTGCGCACCTAGATTTACACCGGTTCAGATTGTATTCCAAAATCAGTTTGGAGGATACGATCAATTTGCGTTTAGGTTGCTATCGAGGCAGAATAAAAAAATGGATCGCAAAACTTACACACGCTCAGGATATGAAATTAACACTAGCACAAAAACGATGGATTTCAAAGATTCGTCTAATGTTTTTTATGGGGGTACAAGAAGCTTCACGACTGCTATCGATTATTCTTACTCTGTAATCTCTGACTATTTAACGATTGACGACTATAATCTAGGATCCCAGCTTTTAGCTTCTAATGAGATTTATTATCAATTCGGTGGTAATTACTATCCAATCGTTTTCACTGCCACAAACTGGCAGGAAAAAAATAATAGCTCAGATAAGATCTTCAACTACGAATTGAACTTCGATCTAGGCATCAAACAGTTTAGCCAGTTTAAATAATGATCACAGAAATAATTTTAGAAAATAGCCGGCTTGATATTTACGAGGATATCGGGCTGGAATTAAATTTGGCGATTGATGACATCAAGGACTTTAGCTCTCGGAATACGACGTATTCTAAAACAATCACAGTTCCAGGGAACGCTAATAACAATAAAATTTTTGGGCATATTTATAGCCTCACTAATTCTAATAATTACGGCGTTAATACAGATAATCCAAGCGTTGGTTATAATTTCGATCCGACTAAACAAACGAATGCGAAGATATTTGTAAATAAAATCCAGGTATTTAAGGGCGTTCTTCGCTTGCTTGAGATCAAGATCAACAAGGGCACAATCGAGTACGAGTGTGCTGTGTTCGGGGAACTTGGAGGCTTTGCTTCTGCAATCGCTAACAAGACGCTTGAGGATGAGGAATTCTCTAACTACTTTTCGCAGTACGATCAAACTTGGACAGAAGTAAACGTGGAAAACTCCTGGGATGCTTCAGGAACTGGAGTAGTTTTTCCTTTGATTGATTACGGAAACTGCAAGCAAGACGGCAATAATTACCACTTAAACGCATTCAGACCGGCTTTCTTTGTCCATGAAATAATGGATAAGATAATCGACTACTCTGGCTACACTTATTCAAGTGACTTCTTTAATACGTCTTTCTTTAGGTCGCTAATTATCCCGAATAATTTTGCAAACCTAGAGCAGGTCATCGCTAATCTATTAAACGCTCAGGCGGCTAATATCACGATTGACCAGCCGGATGAATTACTGACTTTTAACTCTACGAATTTATATCAGTTTACAATCGCGTCAAGTAATACCTTTACTTTTACTGGCACTACTGGAACGCTTGGAAAGTTTACCTTCCAGGGATATGGCACTGTTGTAACTCAGCGCCAGGTAAATATCAAGCTTTACCAAAATCTATCTGTTATCGGAGCTTGGACGCTTGCTGATAATGACGATCAGCAAACAGAGTTCTACATTAACCAGGAGATTGAAGCTTCGCTTACCAATGGCGATACGTTCTACGTAGAAGTAACTACAAATCCAGGAAGCAATCCGAACTATCAATTTATTTCGGAGAACTTAATGCTCGATTTTAATTCGGATAATTTGGTTCCGGTCGCTGCCACTTATGGCGCTTTGCTTTCAATGCCTAACCTATTGCCTAAAGGAATCCTTCAGAAAGATCTATTCATTTCAATCTGTCGGATGTTTAATCTTTACGTCTACGAGGATAAGTCGAAGAATAAGCATATCATGATTGAGCCCTTCATCGACTTCTATCAGATCGGTGGTGGCTTTATTAAGATCGATGACTTTGGAGATTTACTTCTTCATGGCGAGCCAGGCGATACGACTGGGCTAGTATTGCTTGAAGATCCAGTATCAAACGCGATCGACTGGTCCGATAAGGTGGACTATTCACAGCCGATTAGTATTAAGCCGATGAGCGAACTTAATGCGCGCTTCTACGACTTCCAATATACAGAAGACGATGATTTCTTTAATGAGCGATACAATAAAAAATACAGCGAAAGCTACGGAGATAGAAAAGAGGATACTGGCTTCGAGTTTACAAAGGACAGAACAAATATCGATATAATTTTTAGCCCTTCTGTATTAGTCAAAAGGACTGGAGATGACAAGCTTTGCGCTTCTATTTTTGACCAGTCGGATAATGTGGAAGAAAGACGCGATAGCAATATCCGGATTATGCAATTTCAGAAAATATCTGAGGTTTCATCTTGGACTATTAGACAACCTTCTGAGCAAGGATCTGGAGTCTTAGGCTCATCGCTTACTTACTACGGCTATGCAGGGCACTTAGATCATCCGACGCTACCTACAAAGGATATTAATTTTGGAGTTCCTAAAGAATTGCTATTCAGTCTATCAGTGCAATATCCTTCAGCCAACTTATTCACTTCATTCTGGGGCGATTATTTGGCAGAGATTATCGCTAAGGATAGTAAGCTCCTATCTTGCTATTTATACCTAGATCTGCAAGACATCTATTCGCTAGATTTTGCAAAGCTGATCCTGATTGATGGCGCGCTGTGGAGATTGAACAAAGTAAATGACTACAATCCAAGCGTTCCAAAAACTACCCAGGTGGAACTATTAAGAGTAATTGAATTAACATACGCATAATGGCAGTAAACGAAACAGTAGGAATTAATCTAGTAGCCGACACGAAGAGTCTGAGAGGGCAACTTCGTGAGGCTGTTCAGGAACTTGCTAAACTCCAGAACTCAGCAGGAGCTTCATCTCAGGAGATTGCAAACGCTGCTAAAAGAGCTGCCGAATTAAAGGATCGGATAGGAGATGCTAAGGCTACAATCGAGGCGTTCGATCCAGATGCTAAATTTAAAGCATTTGGTCAATCTATCCAGGGCGTAGCTGGGGCGTTCGCTGCAACTCAGGGAGCTTTGGCTCTAGTGGGCGTAGAATCTGCCGAGGTAGAGAAGCAACTCTTAAAAGTTCAGGGAGCCCTCGCTTTATCTGAAGGACTAAATACGGTCCTAGCATCGATAGATGGCTTTAAAAACTTGGGGCTAGTCATCAAAACAAACGTATTAAGCGCCTTTGCTTCGATGAAAGCGGCGGCGATTAGTGCTTTTACCACTATGAGAGGGGCATTAATTGCCACTGGAGTGGGCGCTTTTGCGGTAGCTTTGGGATTAATCGTCTCAAATTTTGATGCAATTAAGGAGGCTGTCCTTAAAGCGATCCCTGGATTAGCTAATGTAGGGAAGATTTTCACTGGATTAGTGGAGAAAGTGACCGATTTTGTTGGGATCACAAACCAGGCAGAGCGCTCATTAGAGAAATTCACTAAGACTTCAGAGCGTAGAAAGGAAGCTTTAGAGGCTGATCTTAAAGTTTTAGAAGCAACTGGAGCCAGCGAAAAGGTACTTTCTGAGAAGCGAAAAGAAATCGTCAATACTGACTTAAACGTATTGCGTCAAAAGCTAAAGACAAACGGAGAATTAAGCAAAGAGGAAATGAAAAAATTCCGCGAGCTTAAAACTGATCTAGTCGTAATTGATGCCAAGTACAATAAGTCTGTAACGGATGAAAATAAAAAGCGTAATGAAGAGATTGCTAAGCAAAACAAAGAGGCAGCAGAAAAAGAATTAGCCGCTGCTAAAAAACGCCTGGAAGATCTTCGTAAAGGAGCTGAAGATGCGCGCGCAGAATACGAAAAGAATCAGGCAAGGATCAACAAGGAAGACGAAGATATCGCAAATAGAAACGCAGACAAGTTCTTAACTGATCAAGAAAAAGAAATAGAAGTTGCTCAAGCTAAATATGACAAGCTTTATGAAGATCGAATAAAATTTGGAGGAGACACAGCAGGTGTAGAAGAGGCAAGGCAAGAAGAGCTTCTTAAAATACAGCAGAAATACGAACAACAATCTTTAGAGTCATTTAGCGACACAGCAGAAGAGACGGTTCAAACTAATAGGGCTACGCTTCAAATGCAGGTAGAGGATGAAAAGAAAGCCACAGCAGCAAAGAAAAAACTAGCAGAGGAAGAGAAGAAAGCTAAAATTATGGCTGCTCAAGCAACTGCTGATACACTAGCAAGCCTTTCAAATCTACTAGGTCAAGAGACGGCAGCAGGAAAGGCGGCAGCGGTAGCAAGCGCGACTATCTCAGCGATCTTATCCGCTCAGAAAGCTTACGAGTCTACGATCGGAATTCCTTTCGTAGGACCAGTGCTAGCGCCGATCAATGCTGGACTTGCTTTAGCTTCTGGATATAAGTCAATTCAAAACATCTTGGCTGTGCAGGTTCCTGGCCAATCTGGTGGAGGATCAGCGCCGAGCTTAGGATCAGCACCAAGCGCAGGAGCTGGGGCTCCTATTGCGCCAAGATCAGCGGAGCCTATCCCGACTTCATTGGATCAGAGATCACTAAATAGTATCTCAAACGTAACGACACGCGCGTATGTGGTAGAGAGTGACATCACTGGATCACAGAAAAGAATTGAGCGTATAGAGAAAGCTTCAAGATTTTAACTAAAAAATAAAGAATGAATTTACCTATTTATTTACTAGAAATTAACGAGGATCTAATGGATGGATCTGAAGTAGATTTCGTTGCTTTGGTAGACAAGCCAGCGATTGAGAGAAACTTCCTTCGATTCAAAGAGGATCGAATGAACTTTGAGATCCAAGACGAAGAGCGTCGAATCATCTCAGGTCCGATCATGCTGGCAGATACACCGATCTATCGCAATGATAACGGCCAGGAGTATTTCGTTTCCTTCCCAAAGGATACGATTTACAAGATCGTTAAAAAGATGTTCCAAAAGGGATACACTTCAAACGTCAATTTGATGCACGATCCTAACCAGGTGGTCGATGGCGTGACAATGTTTGAGATCTGGATCACAGATGAGTCGAGAGGAATCAAACCAATGAAAGGATTCGAAGACGCTCCAGACGGCTCGGCTTTTGCCTCTTATTCGATCGATAACGATCAGGTTTGGAGTGACATTAAAGCAGGCAAGTTTAAAGGCTTATCTGTTGAAGGCATGTTTAATTATAAGAAACAGCCAGGAGACATGACTAAGGAAGAAAAGCTTTGGTCTGAAATATCTAGGATTTTAAATGAGTGCAAAGTTTAAAGTATAAACTTTTTTTTTATCTGTATTTATAAACGAGTAATAAATTAAACTAAACATGACAGTAAAAGAAGGAATCGAAAAGATCCGCTTAATGCTAGCTTCAGAAAACGAAGAAGTACAAGTGGAGACTAGCGAAGAATCTGCACCAGTCACACAACTATCTTTTGAAACTTACGATCTTAAAGACGGATCTAAGATTGACTTAAGTGGTTTGGAGATTGGAGCTGAGGCTATGCTAGTAGATGAAAGCGGTAACGCTTCTCCTGCTCCAGATGGCGAGCACGAGCTAGTAGACGGTACTATGGTTACAACTGTAGGCGGTAAAGTAGAAGGCATTGAGACTCCTCAAGCAGAAGCTGAGCCGATTGAAGAAGTAGTGGAAGAAATTCCAATGGAAGAAGATAAGTTCCAGGCAATTGATGGCACTATCGAAAACTTAAAGGCAGAGAACGAAGCTTTGAAAGCTAAGATCGCATCTATCGAGGGTAAATTCTCTCAAGCGATCAACGATCTATCCGATGTAGTTTTAGGTTTGGCTTTAACTCCTAGCGCTGGTCCTATCCAGGCACCAAAAAATTCTTTCTCTCAAGTAGAGAAAAGAGAAGAGAAAATCGAGAGATTTTTAAACAAAGTAAAAAATTTAAAATAACAATTTAACAAACAAAAAAGATGGCATTTGTAGTATCTTCATTGGCTAACTATACAGAAGAGAACGCGACACAATTAGTAGCGTCTTCAGTATTAGGAGCAAAAACAATCTCTTTGATCAAGGATCAGGGAAACGTAATGTTGGGCGTAAAATCTGCTGAGACAGTTAACATCATGGACACAGACGCGTTCTTCCAAGATGGATCTTCTTGCGGTTTCAACGCTTCAGGCACAACTACTTTCACACAGCGTACATTAACTGTTGGAAAGATCAAGGTAAACGAGGCACTTTGCCCGAAAGATTTAGAAGCTAAGTATTTACAGAAGGCATTGCCTGCTGGATCTTCTTACGATTCTATCGTATTCGCTGCTGAATACTCTCAACGTAAGGCTGACAAGATTGCTGCTCAATTAGAGATCGCAGTTTGGCAAGGAGATACAGCTTCAGCAAACGGAAACTTGAACAAGTTCGACGGTTTCTCTAAGTTAATCGCTGCTGCTTCTGCTTCAGTTATCCACGCTAACACAACTACTTACTACGGCACTCCTTTAGCTGCTTCTGCTGGTATCACTACTTCAAACGTGATCGCTGTAATTGATGCAGTTTACAAGGCTTTACCTGCTGAGATCGTAGCTAAGGACGATGCGACTATCTTTGTTGGAATGGATGTATTCCGTACTTACACAATCGCATTAAAGAACGCGAACTTATTCGCTTACACATTTGATGGCAAGGCTGACTCAGAAATGATGTTACCTGGCACAACTGTAAAGGTAGTAGCTGTTCAAGGTTTGAATGGAACTTCTAAAATCTATGGTGGTCGCGTTTCAAACATGTTCTACGGAACTGACTTATTAGATGAGCAAGAGCGTTTCGAATTGTTCTTCGCTAAAGAAGCTGATCAAGTTCGCTTTGTAGCTGAGTTCAAGGCTGGCGTTCAGATCGCTTTCCCTGCTGAGATGGTAGACTTTATCTTAGCTTAATTCTTACCAATAAGTTCGGGGAGATTCCTTTGGATAGGACTCCCCTAATTTTAACCTTTTAAATTTAAAATAATGGCTTGCGCATTAACTCAAGGATATACCTTAGATTGCAAAGATTCATTAGGCGGAATCACGGAAGTGTATTTCATTGAAAAGGGTAACGTATCTAGCACGACTGAAGCAAGCGGTGTAATTACTGCGATCACTAAGGGAAGCGGTAAGGTTTTTAGAAAATACGAATTAGTTCCTGGAACTTCTTCTTTGACTGAGAACATCAACGCGAACGTGCAAAACGGGACTGTATTCTACGCTCAAGAATTGTCAATCATTCTTAACAAATTACAAGCGAATACAAGAAACGAAATTCTTTTATTAGCTCAGAATACTTTAGTAGCTGTCGTAGGCGATAACAACGGCAAATACTGGTATTTAGGCAAGGTCCACGGACTTAATATGTCAGGTGGCAATGGTGCAACTGGTACGGCTCAAGGAGATCGTTCTGGATACACTTTGACATTCTCTGCTTCAGAAGGTGCTTTGGCTCCAGAAGTAGCAAGCGGTGTAATCTCTGGATTGACTGCTTAGTAAGATAGTCGTTTGGTTAGACGGGGAGGGGGCGAGAGCCTCCTCTTTTTTTTGTTTTATAAAATAACTTTGCTTTGCTATTTATTATCGATGATTCATTTAACTAAAGGACAGCCGGCTAAATTAGTTTTAACGCTAACCGAAAAGCAAACGCTTTCGGATCCTAACTATTTGTTTTATTTTAAGTCCAGAGCGACTGATAATACTAAGGCTTTTGTCTTATTGAATACAGCTGACACTTCAGGATATAAGGATAGATTCAACTCGTTTAATATCGCTACAAATAGCTATTTTGCTAATTATGACAGTGGCGAATATACCTACGAGGTTTACGAGCAAACATCTACGACTAATTTAGATCCTGCTTTAGCTACTGGACTGCTAGAGAAGGGCCAAATGTCGCTTAAAAACTCGACAGAATTTGAGTTCACGACATACAACCAGACGAATAATACCTTTATAGTGCGCGATATATGAGCAATACAACGAATTTCTTGAACGTCCTTACCTTTGCGGAGGCCAGACAGCCAGAATACCAAGAGAAAAAAGGCGAGAATGGTGGGTACATTGAGTTTGGAAAAAAGAATGATTACCCGAATTACCTGGTAGATCTGTTTAGCAAGTCAGCTAAGCATAACGCGATCATTAAAAGTAAGGTAAACTACATAACTGGAAACGGATTTAAGCCTATTGACGAGAGCGATGAGGTTGCAAAGCAGTTTATTGACAAGCCAAACCCATTCGAGTCACTTAATGACATCCTAAAAAAGGTATCGACAGACGTAGAATTATTCGGAGGTGCTTATCTTCAAGTTATCTGGAGCCAGGTAGCTGGTCAGATCTCAGAGATTTATCACTTAGACTATACTAAGGTTCGCACGAATGACGATAATACCCAATTCTGGTATTCTGAAAACTGGAGCGACAACAAATACAAGCGCGATATTTACAACGCTTTTAATGACAAGCTTCCAGTAGGATCACAGATTTTATATTTAAAAGAATATCGTCCTAACCTTTCGGCTTATTCTTTGCCTGGTTACATGGGCGCTTTAAATTATATCGAGTCAGATATCGAAGTCTCTAAGCACGTCTTAGGAAATGCTCAGACTGGCTTCAGTGCTTCTAAGTTAATCACTCTTCCTAATGGAGAGCCACAAGATGAAGAGAAGCGCCAGGTAGAGCGTAAATTTACAGATCGTTTCTCAGGATCCGACGGCAAGAAGTTCATTCTTTCATTCGTAAACGACGCTTCACGCAAGCCGATCATTGAGGACCTAGGAGCTTCAGATATTACTAAAGAAGATTTTGCAAACGTAGATAAAATCATCGAGAAAAACGTGTACGCTGGACACCAGATCACGTCTCCTGATTTATTTGGTATTGCAACACCTGGTCAGCTAGGATCACGCCAGCAAATGCGCGACTCTTACGAGATCTTTAAAAATACCTACGTCAATGATAAGCAAATATATCAAGAACAAGTATTCAGTTTACTTGCCAAACTACGCGGTGCTATCGATGGGTTACAAATAATTCCAGTCGAGCCGATCGGCATGGAGTTCTCTGAAGCTACTATCGCGCAAAACTTAACAAAAGACGAGATCCGCGAAAAACTAGGAGCACCTAAATTGGAGCCTAAGACTTCAGGAACTTCGCAGGATGTGATCGATGCGATCAATAGCTTATCGCCATTAGTAGCGAACAAGGTGCTAGAGTCAATGACTCCAAACGAAGTCAGAGCTTTGGTAGGCTTAACAGAAGAAAAGGGAGGAAGCGAGCTAGAAGGCGTCGCTCCTTCTGCTACTAATTTACGATTTAGTGAAGACGATGTAATCTCGATCTTTGATCAGTTCGGAGAGTCTAAAAGTAATTACTCTATATTTCGCACGAGAGACACGTTCTCTGCGATGCCTAATGACTTAGAGGAGTCGATGAATTTAGACTTCGCTACGCAAGAATTGACACGCCTAGAGGCGAACGTCTTGGACTTAATCCAAAAGGATAAGAGAATCACTCCAGAGATTATCGCTGGTACTATCAAGACTGACCTGGGAATCATTAATAAAATCATGGACTCCTTAGAGGAGCGCGGATTAATTAAGTCCACAAATGTAAAGGGAAACGTCGAGAGAGTTTTGACTTCTCCGCTTTCTGAGATCACTGACACAAAGCCATCGACGCGTAGCTTTATGGTCCGCTATTCTTACGAGTGGAGATCATCGATTCCAGCAGGACAGAGAAACACAGCAGCGCATCCAAGCAGACAATTCTGTGCGCGCTTGATGCAATTAGATAAGCTATACACCAGAGCAGAGATCGAAGCGATCAGCTTGCGCCTAGGTTATTCAGTATTTGATCGTCGCGGTGGCTGGTGGACTATGCCAGACGGAGAACACTCTCCTTCTTGCCGCCACGTATGGGCTTCTCAGGTAGTAATTAAAAAAGGATAAGGAATGAAAAATATCTGCTTTATAAACGTAAATACGATCAAGGAAAGAAGCGCGCTTCATTCTAATGTCGATGACAAATTGATCCTTCCAGAGATACTCACTGCGCAAGATATGTATTTACTTCCTGCCTTAGGCACTGCTTTATACAATCGCTTGCAGGATGGGATTGAAAATAATAATTTGACAGCGGACGAGGTGGACTTACTAGATAATTTCATCACGAATCCTTTAGTGTATTACACGCTTTCTGAGCTTCCGGTTGGATTGTCTTACCAGTTCTATAATAAGGGCTTAGTGCGCAAAACAAGCGACAACACAGACACGCCTCAGATGCAAGATCTAATCGATGTCGCATCAAGATACAGAACACGCGCTGAGTTTTACACTCAGCGTCTGATCAAACACTTAAAGCAAGTATCATCGACTAGCGATAAGTTCCAGGAATACGTTAATTACGGCACCGGGGTAGATATTATCAAGCCAGAGCGTGACGCTTACCAGGCTTCAATCTGGTTAGGCGATGACTGCGACTGCAAGCCTATGAGTTTTGAGGAAAGATACCAGGGCGAAAACGGAATTTGCTAAAACAAAAAAGATATGCCGAAAGCTTATAGCACAAAAAATATCAAGAAATTAGAAGTTTACCTAGCGACGCAACAAAATGGCAATCAAACAGCTGACATTAAATCAAACAATCAAGCTAATAAGTGATTTAGCCTCCGCGCATGAGCAGATAAACACTGTTTATTTCGGGGATGTATGGGAGTTTTTAAACCAGGCCGATAATGTTTATCCGGCGATGTTCTATTCTTTGACTGGATCTTCAATTTCAGGAAAGGAATTATCCCTTAATTTCTCACTTTACTTCCTAGATAGACAGCTCCAGGACGAATCAAATGAAAACGACGTTCTATCGGATCAATTATTGATCGCGCAGGACATTGTCTCTATGATGCGATACCCAAAGTTTGACTGGGAGATCGGCGATAGTGTAAACCTAGAATTTTTTACAGAGAAGGAAGAGGACTATTTGTCTGGCGTAAAGGCAGACGTAACTGTTTCCTTCCCGATGCTATCCGACCGCTGTCAGGTTCCTACAAATTTTAATTATCCTAACTAATGGCAAATAAAAAAGTAAGTCAATTAACCAGTAAGCCCTCAGTCCTAGTCACTGATTTATTCCCTATTGCTGATCCTTCAACTGGTCAGCTTTACAAGACTACTATTTCAGACTTAGGAACGGCTATCGGTTCGGGTGTAAGCTCAGTAAACGGATTAGTCGGAGCGGTAGTCTTAGATACGGATGACATTCAGGAGCTAGTTAGTCCTACTAACAAATGGTTTACAGATACTAGAGCAAGAGCTGCGCTTTCTGCTTCGTCTCCTTTGGCTTATAACTCAGGCACTGGGGTATTCAGTATTCCGGCTGCGACAAGCTCTCAGAATGGATATTTAACTAGCACAGACTGGGCTACTTTTAATTCAAAACAAGCTGCGCTTTCTGGAACTGGTTTCGTTAAAATTTCGGGTACTACAATTAGCTACGATAATAGCACTTATACAGTTAATGGGGGTTTTATAGCTGGGCAATTAATTTTTGCCCAAAATACTACTAGCCTAGCTGGCTCTACTTCTTTGTCATGGGACAATACAAACGGATATTTAAAATTAGGTTTGGCTATTGTTTCTACTGCTAAATTACAAGTAGGAGGAAATGCAGAGGCTTCTTCATTTATTAAAACTGGGGGAACTTCTAGCCAATTCTTAAAAGCGGATGGCAGCATAGATTCAAGCATTTATTTAACTACTAGTGCAGCATCTTCTACTTACATACCTTTAAGCGGTGGCACACTTACTGGAGCTTTAAGCGGTACAAGTTCAGAATTTAGCGGATTAAATAATTTTAGACAAACAGATGCTGGAGTTTTTGTAAAATTAGGCGGTAATTTAACAAAGGCAAATATATATCAATTTACTTCTGGAGGTTTAGCTGGTGCAGTATTTAACATCGGACATAATTTTTATTATGATGGCACTGCTTATGGACAAGATAATACTTCAAAATCTGGATGGGTTATAAGTTCTAACTTAAACGCTGATACGTTTACAATAGCAAGAGCTGCAGCTGGTTCTACTTCTGCTCCTACTAGCGCTTTAAGTTTTGCTTCAACAGGAGCAGCCACGTTTTCGAGTAGTGTTACGGCAACAAGTTTTACGGCGGGTAGTTCAAGCACTTCTTCAGATGTACTAATTAATTTATCTGCTGATACTGGAGCTTTTGCAATTAAAAATGTAAGAGCTTCTCATAGCTTTTCAATATATGACCATCAGGCTGGAGTAGATAGATTTTGGATTAATTCCAGTGGATTTGTAGGAATTGGAACAACTGCGCCAACTACAAAATTTCATTTAGTAAATGGAGTAGTTACTTTAGAAGGAACTGGTAATGCTACAAGAATAGAAATTAATGATACTTCGGGAGCAAATTTAACATTAAATCCTGCCTTATCAGGCTCTGGTACTCCAGCTATTCAAGTACAAACAAATCATCCTTTATTATTTGCTACTAATAATACTGAACGGTTAAGAATAACAAATGGAGGTGGATTAAGTGTAAAAAGTCAAGATTCAGGTTTAGCTTTTCAAGTATATACAAATCTTTCTTCTTCTATCACAGCAATAAATATAGGAGGCGCTGGCTCTATAAATGGCATAGCTAACGGCTGGAATGCTTCAGCTCATATATTAAGTGTAGCTAGAGATACTGGTTCGCTTCGTTCAATTAACGCAGCTGGCTCGGTAAATGCAATGGGTTTAGATTATGCGGAGTATATGGTAAAATCCATTACAGAAACAATAGAAAAAGGAGATTTAGTAGGTATAAATTCAATAGGTAATTTAACTAATAAATTTGCTGATTCTATTTCATTTGCGATTAAATCTACTAATCCTTCATTTATAGGTGGAGATAATTGGGGTTCTAATATAGAAGACAAACAAGTTTTAGAACAAGAGCGTCAAAAAGTAGATAGAGTCGCTTTTTCTGGTCAAGTTCCTTGCAATGTTTTAAATGCAAAAGTAGGAGATTATATTATTCCAGTAAATGATAACGGTAAAATTAAAGGTATCGCAGTTTCAAATCCAACTTTTGAACAATATCAAATATCAGTAGGTAAGGTTTGGAAGATTATGGAAGACGGAAGGGCTTGGGTAGCAGTTAAAATAGGATAATAAAAACTAAATAATATGGCATTCAACTGGGTAATATCTCAATTAGACTCTATCCCTTCCCTTGACGGAATGGACAAAGTAATTTCTACAATTCATTGGAGAGCGCAAAAGCAACGTGGAGAATTTACGGCTGACACTTACGGAGCTTTAGCAGTCGATGCACCACACGAAGCTAGCTTCACTCCTTACGATGAAGTCACGAAGGAAATGGTCGAAGGATGGCTAGAAGCTTGTGCAGATACAGAAGGAATTGAAGCGAATTTAGATTCTCAGATTGAGAACTTTTTGAGTCCTCCTATTGTGGCTTATCCGCTACCTTGGAGCGATCCTGCAAAAATCTAGCACTTTTGCTATCTATTTATAGATTAATAAATTAAACAAACCAAACGATGAAATTAAATTTCAATTTTGACCTATTAGGTTTAGATGAGCAACCGATCGAGGGAGCAAATGCTGGAAAATTATTAGCAAACGCTTTAGCCCAGGGATCCAAAGGCGATGCCTTGAAATTCTGGGATTGGGCGGTAAGCTTAAACAAAGGAGAAGTTCTTGACTTGGATTCATCCGATCAAGAAACGATCAAAAATTTTATTAAGGATTCTGAAGGTTTCACGATCCTAGCAAAAGCGCAATTATTACAAGTTTTGAAAAAAGACTAATTAATGGAAGTTAATGACATTCTTGGGCAATCTGTAACGGGTGCCATCGCTGCATTGATCGGCTGGATAGTAGGAAGGCGCAAAGAAAAAGCGGACCTTAATACAATCGAATTAGAGCAGACCACAAAAGCGATCGAGATATGGAGACAGATGGCTCAAGAAATGTCTGACAAAGTGAAGGAGCTGAGCGATAAGATCGACATCTTAACGGCTGAGGTCCACTCTTTAAAATCCGAGAATTCAAACCTGAAAACCAAACTAGGAATAATTGATGAAAGTCACGAAGATAAGCCAAAAAGGTCTCGATCTAATAAAGCAGTTTGAGGGATTAAAGCTTAAGCCCTACCTTTGCCCGGCTTCGATCCCCACTATTGGATACGGGAACACTTACTATACTGACGGAAAGAAAGTAAAAATAACAGATCCGTCAATAACTCAAGCAAAAGCCGAAGAGCTTTTAAAATTCTTAATACAATCCTACGAAAAATCTGTCGACAGTTTCTGTCGCGACGATATCAGCCAGCATCAATTCGATGCCCTGGCTTCATTCGCTTATAATTGCGGAGTCAATAATTTACAATCATCCACTTTATTAAAGAAGGTAAACTTAAACCCAAACGATCCGACGATTCGAGCCGAGTTCATGAAGTGGAACAAGGGAGCCGGAAAGGTTTTAGCTGGATTAACTAAACGACGTCAAGCGGAAGCTGACCTTTACTTCTCATAATCATGCGAAAATTACTTATTCTTTTGGCTTCTGTGGCATTCTTTTCTTGCAAGCAGACAAAGACTCTAACCGAATATAAAGAAACGCTTAGAATCGATACTATTAAAAGCGAGAAAATAGTAGAAAAATTTAGAGCGGTCCACGATACGCTTACGATCTCGAATCCTTGCGACTCTTCTGGGATCCTTTCCTCTTTTTATTCCAGGTTAATTCTTCCGAATGGATCAGTGACGATCAAGTCCGACAAGGGACAGATCAGAGCTACAATAGCTATCGACTCGATGCGCTTGGAGAAAGAAAATAATTACCGAAACTCTCAGGTAAAATTGATCGAATACAGAGACAAGGAAGTGATCAAGTATCGGGTTCCTACCTGGGTGGTCATGTTACTATTCGCGGAGGCTGTGATGCTAGTCGCTTATATTTATCTTAAATTCGGCTTAAAATAGTGTATCAAATAGACATCGAAGGAATCGAAACTCCCCAAAATAAAACTAGCCAGCTATTGCAGACTATGCTCGACGTAATGGAATCCATTGAGCAGGTCGACGATGCTGGCTTTGTGCTTCGTATGAAGCTATTAAATAATATAGAGTTCCTAGTGGACCAACTAATGGAAGAATATGAACAAGGAAAACGATAAGGACTCAAGACAAATAAGTTTTGAAGCTCTGGAATTATATAAATCTGGTAATTTTAAAAATCAGAGTGAAATTGTAAAACATCTTTTAGAGTCATATCCACACATTAATAAAGAAAACCTAAGGCTTGCTTTATTAAAAAGGGTTCAGAGATACGAAAAACAAAATGATCATAAAGCATTAGGAGAGGAATGCGACACAGTGGGGCTTCCTATCGAGAATGTTTCCAACTATTGGTATAAAGGGAAGCAGTATTCAATACACGTAAAAGGAGATAAGGCAAAAGGATACGATGAGATAAGGGACGAGATTATTAAGTCGATGGATTTACATTCTCCTAAGTATCATAAAATTATTAGGACTAATATAATTGATGGCCATTTGTTAGTAGTCGATCCAGCTGATATACACATCGGTAAACTCGCGACTTCATTTGAAACTGGGGAAGATTACAATTCCCAGATTGCAGTTAAGCGAGTTATTGAAGGCGTAAAAGGCATAATTCAAAAGGCTTCAGGATTTAACATTGACAAGATTCTTTTTATAGGAGGCAATGATATCCTTCATGTAGATACACCAAAGCGACAGACAACCAGTGGCACACCTCAGGATACCGACGGGATGTGGTATGAAAGTTTCTTGACTGCAAAGCAACTTTATATCGATGTATTGGAGCTATTAATGCAAGTCGCGGATGTGCATTTTGTATTTAATCCTTCGAATCACGATTACACAAATGGATTCTTTTTAGCAGATGTAATTCAAAGCTGGTTTAGGAATTCTAAAAATATAACCTTTGATTGTTCTATCGCTCATAGAAAGTATTTTCTATATGGTCAAAATCTAATAGGCACAACGCACGGAGATGGAGCTAAACCTCAGGACCTTCCCTTGCTTATGGCTCAGGAATCTCCTAAAAATTGGGCAGATACTAAGCACAGATACGTTTACAGCCATCACTTACACCACAAAATTAGTAAGGATTATATAGGTGTAACTGTTGAAAGTTTAAGATCTCCTAGTGGAACTGACTCCTGGCATCACAGAAACGCGTATCAACACGCTACAAAAGCGGTCGAAGGGTTTATTCATCACAAAGATTTTGGTCAAGTAGCGAGGTTATCACATATTTTTTAGTAGCTTTGTAATAGATTAATTGTTTTCATAGTTGTTTTTCATTAGTCTTATAGGTTTAGATGACACTAATAAAGCCCTGGGATCTTATCTCCGGGCTTTTTTGTTACCGTTAAATAAATAACTAAAAATAATTTAAAAATAAATTTAAAATAATTTTTTAATACAAAAATAAGTATTACCTTTGACATATCGAAAGCAACGAAGCTCAGATAAACATCTAAACAAAATGGAAAATTTAACACAATTAGAAGCGTCAGTTTTAGAATCAATTAAGTACCACGAATCAAATGGCTGGGAAATGGGAGTTTGTGCAGAAGATATTGCAGACCAAATTAAAGTAAATACAAAATCAATTAGAGGGGTATTTTCTTCATTGATTAAAAAAGAATTGATAGCAGTAGAATCATTGGTTCAAGGATGTCCTCCATTCGCTTTTTCAATTTAAAGATAAAAGTCTCACAGTATTCGTACAGAGCCCGAGCCGGGCGGATTCCCGGCATTTTTTTTAAAATAAAACATCTATTCTTATGAGAGAATTATTAAAAACAATCCCAGGATCTGAACTAGCCCAGGCTACTATCCTCACGCTGATCGTGATCGGTATCTTATCAATCATCACAATTATTTCAAACCTTTAATTTTTATTATCATGTCTACCAAAACTTCAATTATTGCCTCTTCGACTGGAGGCTCAAACTACGAGCCGATCGCGGCCGGTACTTACGTTGCACGTTGCTATTCTATGATTCACATGGGAACTGTTAAGGAGTCCTACATGGGCGAAGAAAAATTCGTTAATAAGGTGCGCTTGACTTTCGAGCTTCCGACTGAATTAAAAGTTTACAAGGAGGAGAACGGCGAACAGCCTGCTGTATTATCTAAGGAGTTTACACTTTCACTATCTGAGAAGTCAAACCTTCGCGCCTTCTTAAATTCCTGGAGAGGAAAGGCCCTGACAGAAGACGAGTGTAAAGCCTTCGACATCGCTGTACTAGCTGGCAAACCTTGCACGCTATCAGTGATCCATAAGACATCCAAGGTAAGCGGTAAGACTTACGCTGAGATCTCATCGATCGGAGCTGTTATGAAAGGAATGGAAGTGCCTCCTTTAATGAATCCTCAGATTGTTTTTTCTGTGACTAACTTTGACCAGGTAGCTTTTGATTCCTTTTCTGATTTCATCAAGGAGAAGATCCAATCTTCGAACGAATACAAGGCGCTTGTAATTGGCGGACCTAGTGAGTCAGAAGTATCTGAGCCTGCTACAATTGATGAAGACGATTTACCTTGGTAGTCATGTTCAAGCAAGGAACAAGCTTCATGTTTAGAAATTCGATCGATTGGTCAGTTAGTTATTTGAAAGACTTCGAGACTAAGACTGACTTCGATCAATGGATGGATGAACGACTAAAGGAAGGGCTGGTTTATATCGGGGAAAAATCCAAAGATATACCAGTCTATCCTCAAGTTTTAAGACTAGATTTAAAATATACCTTTGGAGGATATTCCACGGTCATAGAACGATTCGAATCTAGTGAAGAATATGCCAGGTATTGCGACTGGAAATTATCGCAAGGTTATAAAGTAATAGGCTCAGAGCCTTACATGAAATTAAAAACAGACCAAGAAGATGGCACGAATTAAAAAAATGGATATTTACAAAGAAGTAGCAGAGCGCCTAAATGCTAAGGGGAAACTTCCCTTTAGCGCCAGGGAGTGGAACACTGGCCTAGTGCAGCAGACAGTCTACGGGAAACTAAAATACCCGGAAGTAATGGAGGAGTTAAAATTAATCATGCAAGAATATGAAAGAGCTAGTATTTAAAAAAGGGGATAGGGTTTTTGATTATAGATATGGATGGGGCAAAATTGTACATATGGATTTTACAGAATTTCCCATAGGCGTACAATTTGATGTCCGTGGCACTCAATGTGGAGTAAGTACATATACAGAAGATGGTAGATGGAATAGAATTTCTTTACCTACTCTATCATTTACTGAATATACTCTTGAAGGATTTTCGCAAGAACGACCTGAAAAATTACCTGAATTAGGCGGTGTTGTATGGGGCAAAAGTAACCTTAATAATGATTGGAGTATTGGTCATTTTCTAGGAAAACAAAATGCTTCTTATAAAATATCAAGTATGCCTATTGCGGCTAGTTATTGGCTTGCAAATCATATAACAACTAAAAACCCTTATCTAAATGAATAAACAGAAGCTTGATTTTAACGCCTGGATGGATCACATATCTAACCAGCTCCAGGAGGATTACAGAAAACTTTACTATTCATCTAAATTCAGAAACGATGCTAACATTCCAAGAGTATCACGAAAAAAATCGACAGATCTACGAAGAGTTCAAACGCTTCGCCTTTTTGCTGATCAATAATGGTCACAAAAAAATCGGAGCCAAGCAGATCTTTGAGCGTATAAGATGGGAGTCAATGATCGAAAAGACTGATCGATACAAAGTGAACAATTCATATACGGCAGACTATGCCTATAAGTTCGAGAAAGACTTCCCATACCTGGAAGGTATTTTCTTCCACAGAATTAGGAAAGTAAAAAATTAGTATATTTGTAAACCGGGCCGGTCATGTAGGCTGGCCCACATCTAACCAATAAAATGGGGAATAAAATAGAAGAGATCTCAGATAAAGTATATTACAATATGAAAAAATACTCTCAATTAATTATTGATTTAGTTGAGGATATTGAGGATATAATGGAATTTGACGAGCTCAATAAAATAGAACAACTTGGTGCTAAGTCGTATGAAATTTCAGGGATACTTGAAATAATAAATCCAAAGCTACAAGATGACATAAAAATACTCAATGAGTTACTTGAAATAATTAAACAACAAGACAAATGACAAGAAAACAATTTGCAGTAAGTTTAGTGAAGCGTTTCCAGGAAGCGCACCCACAAATCAAGAAAAATAAAGAGGAGGCAATCGCTTCCGCAATCCTAGCGACAGAGATTGTCTTAGAATCGATTGCTTTAGGAGATTTAGATCTTAGCCACTGGGCAGATATAAGAGAGGATATCATAAATTTGTAAGCCATGACAGCGAAGGAAAAATCAGACGATATAATCAACTATATCAGCGATACTCATCTAAAGCAATACGGCAAGATTCAGATGAAATACGTCCTAGAAGAAGCACTAGAAAACTCTAGGTTAATCATTAAAAATCGGATCATCGACGGACTAGACGCGACATACTGGCGCGAGGTAGTTAGTCACATAAAGGAAAGACAATGACACTAGAGGACCAATGCTTTCACGCTGTCGTAAACGTGCGAATCGCACACGAACAGCAAACGATTTCGGACTATTCTAAGATAATGAAGTATTATAATCCAGAGGTCAAAGCTTTCAATCTGATCCTTGATAAGATCAGCGAAGCGGAGGCAGAGATCCAGCGATTAACGGAGCTGTTAAATTCTTAGAAATAATTTGTTAATTAAAAATTTTGTTTTAAATTTGAGAACAATAAGCCAAGAGGGTAGGAGTTCTTGGGTTATTTAAGGGTTTAAAAAACCGAAGCCAGATTTGCACTCCTACGCAGACTGGCTTTTTTTATTTTATCATTATGCAAAAAGACGCTTATTACTTTCCACACTTCTGTAACGCTAGACACGATCGCAAAATTAAGCGATTAAGAAAGGAGCTAGGACTGGAAGGATACGGAATTTATTTCATGCTCTTAGAGACGCTCAGAGAACAGCAAGACTTAATGTATCCAATCGATGACATCGATCTATTAGCTGAAGAGTTTGGAACGTCGGAGCAGAAGATCAGAGTCGTGATCTGCAACTACGAATTGTTTCAACTGGATATAGAGCAGAAATTCTTTTCTCCTAAAATGTTGATCTACTTAGAGCCCTATTTTAAGATGAAAGAACAGCGAAGAGAGGCTGGCTTAAAGTCTGCTGCTAAGCGACTTAGCAACGACCGTTCAACGACCGTTCAACGACCGTTCAACAAAGAAAAGGAAAGTAAAGAAGAAGAAAGTAAAGAAGAGAAAATTATTTACTCTGTTTTTGATAACGAAAGAAATGAAATTTTCAAAAAATGGTTTAAGTATAAAAGGGAGAAAAAATCTACTTATACTAAATCTGGGATAGATACTTTAGTAAATGCCTGGAGTGATAAAACTAATGAGCAACTAGCTCAAGCAGTGGACCATTCGATTGCTAATAATTACCAGGGTTTATTTGAGCCAAAGAAAAATAATTTTACTCCAGGAATACAAGATAATCGGAATTCAACTACATTGCAAAACAAACCTATAATACCAATCGAATGGCAGTAAAACTAAACCTTAGCGACCTACACCTGGAGAAGGATATAATCGCTCACTTACTCAGCTATCCTCACTTATTTTCGGAGGCTGACAAAATAATCAATGCTGAATCGTTCACTGACACTTTATTCAAGGCGTCATATTTGGCGTTTAAGGAACTATCGCTAGAAGATAAGAGGATCACTAGAGCCGACGTATTTCGTGTCCTTAAAAGCAAAGAAAAAGAGAAAGGAATTTCTTCGGAGCTGGTCCTAAAATTAATGCCAGACCGAGTGATCAACTTGGAAGACTCCTGCTATCTGCTAAAGGAGACAGAAGGAAAGAGAAGATTTCACGATCTGGCCTTCAAAATCCAGGCAGCGATCCTAGATAACAAGGAAGTATCAGACTTACAGACGATCATCGAGAAGGAGATGGACTCACTAGAGAGATCTATCGAATCGACAGAGGTATTCGACATCGCTAATCTTTACGACGATGTGATCAATCGCCTAGAGGCAAACGCTGGAAAGATAAAATTCTCAGGGATTGACACTGGATCGCGTGAACTTAACTACATCCTTGGAGGATTCCAGGAAGGGATGACGGTAATCGCTGGGCGTCCAGGTATGGGAAAGACAGTCGCTGGATTACAACACGCTAAGAGCGCTGCTAAATCTGGTAAACGAGTTCTATTCCTTTCGCTTGAGATGCCAAAGGAGTCGCTCATGTATCGTCTTATCAGCTCCGAGAATTGCGATTATAAATACAGCGATCTAAAAGCTAACCGAGTGAAGCCGGACGATATACTTAAAATCCGCAACTCAAACGCGTCGATCCTTAAATCGCTTCCGATCTTCTTCTATGACTCCGATAATCGCGACATCAACTATCTGTCCATGATCCTGACATCGGAAGCCAAGCGTAATAAAATTGACCTGGTAGTCATCGACTATCTGCAACTGATCAGAGATAATCAGCTCAAGGATCAGTCAGACTTTGCTCAGGTTTCTTCCGTATCGAATAAGATCCAGAAGCTAACCAGGAAGCTAAAGATTCCGATCATCGCTTTATCTCAGCTATCCAGGGGGATCGAGGGAAGATCATCAAGACTTCCACAGCTCTCAGACATTAGAAGCTCTGGTAATGTCGAGCAGGACGCGATCGCAGTGATCGGACTATATCGCGACGATTACTATAAATACACCGACGCCAGGGCTAACAATACGGCTAAGGGACCGGACGATAATATCCTTAACTATGTGATCCTAAAAAATAGAGACGGGGAAACTTGCACGATCGATCGATATGTGGATATTACGACAAACCGGATCGCGGATTCTTACGAGGAGCTCCAGGGGTTTAAGCCGGTCTACCAGGACAGCGCGATCAATACAATTGTAAATGAATTTGAACCTACTAAATTTTAAAACATGGAATTAAATTATAACTGGACTTTAAAAGAAGCTAAATTTACTAAAGATAAAGGCAAAGTATTTTCTTGTTTTGCTTGTGGTGGAGGGTCTACAATGGGATATAAGCTTGCAGGATTTGATGTATTAGGATGCAATGAAATTGATCCTAAAATGATTGGAGCTTATAAAGCTAATCATAATCCTAAATATGCATACTTAGAGCCAATTCAAACTTTTAAATTAAGAAAAGATCTTCCAGAAGAATTATATAATCTTGATATTTTAGATGGATCTCCTCCATGTTCTAGTTTTTCAATGGCTGGTAATAGAGGGGATGACTGGGGAAAAGAAAAGAAATTTAGAGAAGGTCAAGCTGAACAGGTTTTAGATACTTTATTTTTTGATTTTATAGATTTAGCAAAAGAATTGCAGCCTAAAATAGTAGTGGCTGAAAATGTAAAAGGTTTACTTTTAGGAGAAGCTAGAAACTATGTAAGAAGAATTTTAAAAGAATTTGACGAAGCAGGATATTATGTTATTTATAATTTATTAGATGCTTCAAAAATGGGAATTCCACAAAGACGAGAAAGAGTTTTTTTTACGGCTATCAGAAAAGACTTAGCAAAAAATGTAATGAGACAGGTAGACATGTTTACCGAAGAGCCATATCTTAAATTAGAATTTAATGAGAAACCTATATTTTTTAAGGATATATATAAATCAGATTCAGAAGCAGATAGATTAATAACAGCTCCAGAAACATTAAGACTTTGGAAATTAAGACAGCCAGGAGATTTAGATTTAGGTTATCCAGCTCTTCGAGAGGGTAAGGAAAAAATGTGGAATCACAAATTTTTAATAAAAGAAAATATACCTTTAACATTTACAACTAATTCAGATAATTTTATTTTATTTGATGAACCTAGAAAGCCTAATAAATATGAAGTTTGTTGTATTGGATCTTATCCTCAGGATTATGATTTTCATGGGAATCATTACGCTTATCTAATAGGTATGTCTGTACCCCCAATAATGACAGCAAGATTAGCAAATGAAATCTATATACAATGGCTAAGCAAAATATGATCACTATCAAAGGCCAGGTGCCTAGCAAGTCAAACGGATACCGGATCGGAGGGAATCGCCTCTATAAGACCGTTGATCTTAAGAGCTACGAAGTGAGCTTCGAGTGGCAGATTCGTAAGCACAAAGTAATTACAATTACAGAGCCCTTCGAGATTTGGATCGATGTCTACTTCCAATCTAACAGATCTGACCTTGACAACGCGGCGAAGGTAATCCTTGACTGCCTCCAGAATTGTGGAATGATTGCAAACGATCGACTATGTTCGGTCCTGGTTATGAGGAAGCACATAGATAAACTAGATCCACGGATTGAGTTTGAGATAAAACCTTTAATTTAAGATAAGATGAAAAAGAAACAGACTGCTGTAGAGTTTTTATTAAAAAAATGGTTTTCAAATGATAGATTATTATTTTACTCTGACTTTGAAAAGGCATTAAAAATTGAGGATAAACAAATTTATAATGCTGATTTTCTTAAAAAGAAAGAAAAACAAGAAGAAAAAAGAAGTAAAGAATTTTCTGAATGGTTTAATGAGGCATGGGATAAAAGTATAAATAGTCATGATAAGCATGCAGAAGATTGGAATTAAAATTTAAAAAATTTGGACACTAATAAAAATCTGCCGGACAATTATAAGCTGTGCATCGCCTGGATCGAGTCAGAATTGACACGAGAGACGCGATCTATTGCTTTGCCTGGTGTTCGTATCAACGACTTAAATCATTCGCTTAGAATCAATCTATTAAGAATTTTAAACAATCACGGATCCGAGCGGAGGGCTGCCTTCTTGAGGACCAAAAGAATAAAGGACTATCTAAATAAAAACAAATGAAAATAATACATCTAAAAAATGAAACTTACCAAGTGGTAAACGAAACAGAAGAATCTGTTTTATTTCAAGGTACTTTGACAGAGTGTCAATTATACACAATGAAAGACAATCCTTTTTTACTAGAATTTCTAAAACTATTTAACTCATGAAAAAGCTAAAAGAGAAAGAAACGATCATCATCTACGCTGGACTAATCAACGCGCTGATTGATCACATTGAGGCAGACTTCCGTCCGTCAATCTTCAATCGACAGTCGCTGAAGATGAAATCAAACAGCGTCCTTGATGAATTACTCAAGATCGAGCAGGAGATCTACAAAGGAGATCCGAGCGGAGAAGTCACTGATCAGTACCTGGATGCTGGGAAGCTTATGATCCTATTCTTTCGCCTTGGCTTGGAGATGACCGAAATGTCAGAGACTAAGAGCGAAGGTCTTAATACTCAGCTGAATATATTATTAAAAAATTACGGAGTAAATTTGGAGTTTTAAAAAAGATTTTTTAAACTTTGTACAACCAAACGAAATACCAATGAATAGTAACGCTGAGCAAGTGGTCAAACCTGATCACTATCAAGGAAAGGGAGGACTCCAGGCGATCGATGTAATCGAGGCTTTTGGGCTTGGGTTCTCCCTAGGTAACGTCATTAAGTACGTTCTTAGAGCAGGCAGAAAAGCCGACAAACTCCAGGACCTAGAGAAGGCGGTCGAATACTTGAAGTATGAGATCGAGAATCACAAAAGGATCGTGAAGGAAGTCGAAGCTTACATCGCAAACCTACCAGAGGACTTATAGTGAAGAGCAGAAACGAGATAATCGAGGAGCTTTACCTTTCGAAGGATATAAGCCAGGCGCTTCGCAAGATGCAACCGGCTAGTCTCCGCGACGATCTTAGGCAAGAGATGTTCATATCACTTTGCACTCTAAGCGACGAGAAATTCTGGAATCTTTACGAGAACAACGCGCTCAAGTTCTACCTGGTCCGGGCCATGCTAAACATGATCCGAAGCACTGGGATGAATCAGCCTTTCTTCCGTAACTTCCGGGCTAAGTTCGAATCGATAGAGGAGATCGAAAACCTGGAAGATCATATCGATAACTCGAAGGACCAGAAGGAAATTCTGTTTGATTTGCTAGATAGTAAGAGAAAGACGCTGTGCTGGTATGAAGACCGACTGCTGGATCAATACGTCGAATCTGGTTTCAATCAGATGGACGTCCACAGAAAGACCAAGATACCCTATCCGTCGATCGTCAAAACTATCGCGTTAATCAAAAAGAAACTCAAGGATGAATAAGAAGCCAGATGAGACAGCAAGAGAGCTGTTCAATAATTGTCTTTACTTTACTGGCTCCAAACTAATGGCTCGAGAGTGCGCTCTGTTTATGTGCCAGAAGTTTATCGACATGTCGAAGAGGATGGACGATAAATGTTATTACCTGGAAGTAAAAGAAGCTCTCTATAAAATAGAAATAAAATGATCCAACTTATCGCCTCAGTGGCTTTCGTCACGTTTTGGAATATGAACAATTTGCCCTATGACCTAGGGATTAATTTTAAACCGTTCAACTGCGCGCCTTGCTTAGGCTTCTGGGTGGCGCTTGGATTGATGTTTGCGCCTGAGTTACTATCGATAATCGTCGCGGTTTCCTTTGGGGCCGGAGTGATTGCTGCGGTAGTAGAGAAGCTATTAATTAAACTACTTACAAAGCTATGACACAGCAAGACATTAAATTTATCCAAGACAATATCATCAACTTCGAATCGGTAGCGCTTGGATTTACTCGAAACTTAGACCACGCGGTCCTTAATGAGTATCACGAAATCTACAAGCGATCACTGGATCCTAGCTATGTGCTGAATGCCTGGTGTGGAGGCTGTGTCTTCGACATGCTCAAGCGCTTAAAGCATCACTACGAGAACGTAATCTCAGCTCAACAAACTAACCAACCAAATGACAAAATCCAAGCTAAGAATCCTCGCGGTAGGAAGTCAAAATAGTGGCGTAACTTACCACAGACTGGCGCTTCCTTTGTCGATCATGGAGAAGGAATACTGCCTAATCACTGACACTATCACAGAGGAGCTATTGAAAGAAAAGAATTTCAATGTGGTAGTGGTAAATCGGTTCCTAGAATCGACGCCACTTCTTCAGCTCCTAGAATGGCGCCAGAAGTTTGGCTTTAAATTGGTGGTAGACATTGACGACTACTGGACTCTGTTCGATAAGCATCTAAGCGCGCCTACCTATCGCAAGCTTGGAGTAACTAGGATCATCAAGGACTACATTCGTTTTGCTGACCTGGTTACAACGACTCACAATCGCCTTCGCTTGGAGATCGTCCAAATCAATAAAAACTGCGAGATACTTCCGAACGCCTTACCATTTGACAAGGATCAATTCACAGCGATAAGGAAGGAGAATGAGAAAGTCACGATCGCACACACTGGATCGATCACTCACTATCCGGATATTCAGCAACTCAAGAAACCAATCGAAGAGCTGGCGAAGTCTAGGGTATTCAGAGAGAATACTAGGATGCTTCTGTGTGGATGGAATGAATTTAATAAGTGGCACTGGGAGCAGATGGGAAATCTATACACTGCTAATGAGAAGCTTGACTATAAGATCCTCGAGTCGATGCCGGTCGATCTATACATGAATTTTTACCTTGAGGCCGACATGCTTTTAGTTCCTTTGCTGGATAATAAATTCAACAGACTAAAGTCGAATCTTAAAGCGCTGGAGGCAGGTGCGAAAAACATCCCGATCCTAACCTACAAGCGTGCGCCTTATGACGATATCCCGACGATCTTTGAGGTCGACAACTGGGAGCGTGATATCAAACGAATGGCATTCAGTAAGCAGATGCGCGATGACTACGGATATAGAAACGGAGAATACGTCCGCGAACATTACGATATATTTAAAATTAACGAGGCCCGATTTGCTACTTACTCCAAACTAATCGAGTAAAATTATGCCGGTCATAAAATGCAATAATGGAAAATACAGAATCGGATCAGGTGCTTGCATCTATGACACCGAGGAGAAAGCGATCGAAGTCTACCAGGCGATCCTAGCCGGTGGGGGTTTTGTAGATGCTGATAAGGTATCGATCGACTTCGACGATACGCTATCAACTCCTAGAGGCCAAGACTTAGCCAAGAGGCTAATTGCAGAAGGTAAGAATGTTTACATAGTTACCAGGAGACAATCAAGCGACAGCGCTGAGGTTTACAAAGTGACGGATGAGCTAGGGATCCAAAGATCTAAAGTTCATTTCACTAATGGAAAAATGAAGTGGGAGGAAATCAAGAAGCTAGGGATTGGAACTCACTACGATAATAATCAAAAGGAGATCGATCTGATCAACTCAAACACTGAGGCGAAAGGGATCAAATTCCAATTTGCAGAATCGTTCAATGACTATCCAGAGGCAGCGACAAACAACGCCAAGCGAGCGCTTGCTTATGCTGAGAAAAATGGCTGGGGATCATGTGGCACTCCAGTAGGAAAAGCCAGAGCTAACCAGCTAGCAAACAAGGAGCCGATCTCACGCGACACGATCGCAAGAATGGCGAGCTTCAAAAGACACCAGCAGAATAAAGACGTTCCTTATAGCGAAGGCTGTGGCGGTTTAATGTGGGACGCCTGGGGAGGCACCGAGGGGATTGAATGGGCGATTAGAAAATTAGACCAGATAGATAATGCAAGCAACTGAAAAGGAGTTTTTCGATTACGAGATCAGCATCGGAGTGACGCCAGAGAATCCAGACTACTGGGCTCTCATGGATGGCACGGCGAACATCATTAAAAACTATGCGCAATCTGTGATCGAGATCGGTGCTGGCATGGGAACGCTAGGCGAATGCTTAGAGCACAAAGGAATCGAGTATCACGGCATCGAGCCGAACAAATATCACAGAGACTTTGCACGATCCAGGGGAATAAACCTGAAAGATTTAGGCGATTATCCTGGTAAATGTGGAATGATTGTCTCGATCGAGGTGTTTGAACACCTAACAGACGAGCAGATTAACGAGTATTTGGAGAGCATCGAGGCTAATTACCTGCTTCTTTCTTCAACTCCTTACACTACGACTGAAGAATTCGATGCCTGGTGGGGCCATATTAACATAAAACAGACCGACGAGTGGATCGAATTTATGGCAGAATATGGATATTCGCTTTATAATCGCCTAACTATACCGACTGATTGGACCTTATTATTCAAAAAATGAAAGAGAAAAAACCAGTAAGCACTAAAAAACCAGTCGAGAAAATCAGAGAAGCTGACCTGATCCTGGAATGGGCGAATAAATACATTGACTATTGCCTGGATTCTACCAAGGAAGTAGCGACTGGGGCAGGCGTTCGGATCATTCGTGAGC
>JACCEA011813911.1_pt1 | contig 31906 bp, 17 predicted proteins | sample 7449851 | NCBI WGS metagenome assembly JACCEA01 (sample SAMN15323453, study PRJNA562643) | freshwater metagenome | isolation source: river surface water | place: USA:Blue River Watershed | collected 2017-08-18
ATTCAGCATCACAAAAAGACGCCAAATAAAGGCAAAATCCAAACCCGAAAGATGTCAGTTTGAGCGCTTCCAGCTGGCTCCTATGTGCCGAAAACAGCTGGCTCCTTTATGCCGAAAAGTGACACCATCTCACCAATATAAAAGGATCGTCATCACCTCGAAGCGATCCAGCGCTTTGCAACTGTCAGCTGGTCAGATGAAACCGGTCAGCGGAAGAAGCAATGACGACTGAATTCGAGTGCCTGCTTCTGAGTTGAAGCCAAGAAGTTACTGTCGGATACGACCGACCGCTATCGCTGTATCTGAGTCAGGGGCTGGTTCACCGTGAAGACCGCTTTGGGTCGACTGCGGCCTGTCACTTGCGACGATTGAATGTCTGCCCCAGCCCCAAACAGACATCTACCAACAAGCTGTGGTTACTCGCTTCGCGCGCGCACGAGGGATTTTAGTTATATCTAATAACCATATCAAGAGTTGTGGGTTAGCAATAAAACGAAGGCTGGCTTTCGGCAAAAAAATGGAGCTACTTTGCCGCATAAGTGCGTACAAAGAAGACTCGGTTGACTAGGGTTTACGACCCTCAACGTAACTCAATGTAGCCTCAACCATGAGTCGCAACGTAGGTTGAATCCACACGGCAAGATCTTCTCGATATGAAAACGGGTAAGTCTCATCCATGTAGACACGCTGGGACATCTCCAGCTGCACCGCATGAATGCCGTTTGCTGGGTCTCCATATTGCCGGGTAATGTGCCCCCCCTTGAATCGTCCATTGAGGACCGCAGTGTGATGTGAGTCCGAGGTAGCGATCTGAAGAAGCGATTCAGCAAGTTCTGGAGCACAACTGGTGCCAGCTGCCGTTCCCAGATTTAGATCCGGCAAGCGACCCTCAAAGAATCGTGGCAATTGTGAGCGAATCGAATGGGCGTCCCACAAGGCAACACTGCCGTGCAAGGAGCGAAGGCGCTGCAATTCAGTAGCCAGTTGATGGTGGTACGGCTTCCAGATCGTGTCTCTACGCTGCGCGATCTCCGCATCATCAGGGAGGTACTCCTGACGCGTGTAGATAGGCTCTTTGTCAAAAGTATCTACAGGGCAAAGTCCCGTCGTGTCCTGTCCAGGATAAAGGTTTTGGTTGTCCGGCGGACGGTTCAGGTCGACCACGTATCTGGAGTGGGTCGCCACCAAAATGGAAGCACCCAGCTCATCGGCAAAGTCATAAAGCCTCTGAAGATGCCAATCAGTATCGGGCACACGACGCGCTTCTTCTGTAAACCGATTAGCCAACTCCTCGGGCACGTGGGTGCCCACATGCGGCATAGAAATCAAAAGCGGTCGAGTTCCAGCACGGAAATAAAACGCGGGTTCAGTGGTTTGAAAGTTCATGCTCAGGTGCTCAAAAGTTCAGTACGCGATCTGACAAATGCCTCGGTCGCTTCGGGCTGCAAGGGATGAAAACCATCTTTGACGCGCTGACGTCCACCCGTCCAAACGCTACTGATAGCACGGGTACGACTGCTGGCGAACACGTGACTGGCGAGCATGAGATCTGCTGGGAGGCCCTGCAAAGCGACGTGTTTTTCATCCAGGACGATGAAGTCCGCCTGCTGCCCGGGCACAAGGCCCTGAACGGGTCGGCCAGCGGCTTGAGCCCCTCCGGCGACAGCTTGCAGCCACATGGCACGAGCCACTTGGGGATGCGTACTGTCGCTGCCGATATTGCGCCGACGCAAGGCCAGCCTCTGGCTGTACTCCAACATCAGCAAGTCTTCAGCCGGATCGACACAGGCGTGACTGTCTGAACCTACACCCCATGCGCCGCCGAATGAGCGCCACGCCGGGAAATCAAAAATTCCATCCCCAAGGTTCGCTTCCGTCGTCGGACACAGCCCTGCCACGGCTCCACTTTGAGCGGCTCCCCGGTACTCGGCCTCATCCATATGGGTGGCATGTACAAGGCACCATCGGGAATCGACCTGCGCATGGTTCATAAGCCATTGCACGGGACGCTGGCCGCTCCATGCCAAGCACGCATCAACCTCGGCCGTTTGTTCAGCAATATGAATGTGAACCGGCGCGTTGGGCGAAATCGAATCAAGACCGGCCAAAACAGCCTTCAGGCTATCTGGAGGGACGGCGCGAAGGGAGTGCGGGGCAAGCCCAAGACGCACGCCCTGCAAATCGCAAGCAGGGCGCAACTTGTCAAGAAGAGCAAGCATGTTGTCAGTGCTTCTGATGAAGCGCCGTTGCCCCTCATTCGGCGGGGTTCCGCCAAAGCCGCTGGTTTGGTAGAGCACGGGCAAGAGGGTCATGCCAATTCCAGCTCTTTTTGCAGCACGCAGGAGGCTGTGTGCCAGGACTCCATCATCCGAATAGGCGCGACCATCTGCATCGTGGTGGATGTAATGGAACTCGCAGACGCTTGTGTAACCCGACTGGAGCATCTCGATATACAGCCACGTGGCAATGGCTTCCATCTGCTCTGGCGACAGGCGAGCGGCAAAGCGGTACATCAAGGTCCGCCATGTCCAGAAACTGTCTTGCCCCTGATCGCGGTACTCGGTCAGTCCCGCGAAGGCGCGCTGAAAGGCATGGGAATGCAAATTGGGCATGCCAGGGATCACCGGGCCAGAAGCGCGATGAGTGCCTGCCGGCAGTTCCTCGGTGGAGGTATCCGGAGTCACTTGCAGGAGTGTGCCGGCCTCATCCCACCGCAGGAGAACATGGCGGGCCCAGCCGTCTGGCAAAAGGGCGTGCTCAGCCCACAAGGATTGACTCATCAAAGACTCACGGGTTAACTGCGATCCGCCCTTGGCGTACCACTTTGCAAGACGGGTGCTGCCCTATCCAGTAAACAAGATCAGCCGCATCTTGACAGGGCCAGAGCACGAAATTCGCAGGGCGGCCAACGGCGATGCTGCCATGGCTATCCTGAAGACCCAGTGCTTTTGCCGCATTGCAAGTGACTCCCGCAATTGCTTCTGGAACGGTAAGCCTAAAAATAGTGCTCGCCATATTCATCATCAACAGCAGGCTAAGGGCAGGAGAGGTCCCTGGGTTGTGATCAGTAGACACAGCCATTGGGACACCTGCCTGCCTCAAGGCCTCAATGGGCGGCAGCTGCGTATCCCTGAGGAAATAGTAAGCACCAGGCAGCAGGACAGCTAGTGTGCCTGAGGCTTTCATGGCAGCAATACCCTCAGCTGTCAGATGCTCGATGTGATCACACGAAAGAGCGCCATAGCGTGCAGCGAGTTCAGCACCCCCCATTGACGACAGTTGCTCTGCGTGAAGCTTTAACGGCAAGCCTAAGGACTGCGCAGAACGAAACACCTGCTCAGTTTCGGCCAAGCTAAAACCGATACGCTCGCAAAAAACGTCAACCGCATCAACCAAGCCCTCCTGCGCCAAGGCAGGAAGCATGCTGTTGCAGACCAGATCTATGTAGTCTTGGCTGCGACCGGCGTATTCAGGCGGAAGCGCGTGTGCTCCCAGAAAAGTGGTCCGCACGGTGATGCCGAACACTTCGCCAAGGCGCCGTGCAACGCGCAGTTGAATACGCTCGCGTTCAAGGCTCAGACCATAGCCCGATTTGATTTCGATCGCGCAGACTCCTTCGTCCAGCAAGGGCTGGAGCCGTAAAGCAGCCGAGTCGAACAGTTCTTGCTCGCTGGCCTCACGTGTGGCGCGCACTGTCGATGCAATACCGCCACCGGCTTTGGCAATTTCTTCATAGCCGGCGCCAGCAAGGCGCAAAGCAAATTCGTGGGATCGTTTGCCTCCGTAAACCAGATGTGTGTGGCAGTCAATCAGCCCGGGAGTGACCAAGGCGCCACCGCCGTCGTGTTGCCGATCTAGATCAAGCCGCTTGGGCAAATCTGCGGGCATGTCTTTTTCTGCACCAACCCAGGCTATCTGCCCCTGATGCACAACGATGACTCCATCGGCAATTGCTGCGGATGTTGGCTCCAATGCCTGCGGAGCCAGGTGCAGGTGATGCCAAACACCATCGGCACTCGGCAGAGCCGAAAAATCAAATTTGCTCATGTCCAACCTTGTGAAGGGCTACGCCCAGCAGTGTCGCTCCAGGTGAGGCCTTGATCTGCCAATGCAGCAGTTCGTCAGTCCACCAGACTCCCTGATCTTGATCCAAGCTGAAGGATCGGCCATCACCGAGCTCTGCCTGAACGGACCCGCCACAGGCTAAGAGCAGACCTGCAAAGGAAGGCTCTAGAGCCTGGAGGCCACGCAGGGGAGTGACCGTTGTGCGATAGCGCTGGCGACGAACCATGACATTGAAATCATGACAAACATTACCGAAAAGCGTCGAGTGAATGCTCATCTCTCCCGGAAAAGCCCAGGGCTCCAGTAGTTTGACCAGAAGATGATTTGCATTGCCATCATTGCTGGACAAGCGCATTCCTGCGCCCTCCAGCAATGTGATCACGCGGTCTATACCTTGAAAGGAAGAAAACGGGCCGTCGCTTGCGACTTCGGCAATGCTGATTCGCCAGTCGAAGTGCTCAAGATCAGCCCCCTCAGGCATGCAAACGATCTCCCGCGTGATACCTCCGCCATTCTTCCAGGGCGTAGACGGAAGGCTCGCCCGATCAAAGCAATGCAGCGCCATACCCGTCTTCAGCCTGAATCAGCTCGTGATCATGGGCAGCTTGAGGCCTTGCTTCTTGGCCGTCTCCACGGCTCGCTCGTAGCCGGCGTCTGCATGGCGCATCACGCCCGAGCCACAATCATTGACCAACACGCGAGCAAGGCGCTCAGCGGCCGCATCCGTGCCATCGGCAACGATCACCATGCCGGAGTGCTGCGAATAGCCCATGCCAACGCCGCCACCATGGTGCAAGCTGACCCAACTTGCGCCGCCGGCTGTATTGAGCAACGCATTGAGCAGAGGCCAGTCGCTCACTGCATCCGTGCCATCTTTCATGCTTTCGGTTTCGCGGTTCGGACTCGCCACGGAACCCGTGTCGAGGTGGTCTCGACCAATGACGATCGGCGCCTTGAGCTCACCCTTGCGGACCATCTCGTTGAATGCCAAGCCTGCGATATGGCGCTCTCCGAGGCCAAGCCAGCAAATACGCGCTGGCAAGCCCTGGAAGCTGATACGTTCACGAGCCATGTCAAGCCAACGGTGCGTATGGTGGTTGTCTGGGAAGAGCTCCTTGATCTTGGCGTCTGTTTTGTAGATGTCCTCTGGGTCGCCAGACAAGGCGACCCAACGGAACGGACCTTTGCCTTCACAGAACAAGGGGCGAATGTACGCTGGCACAAAGCCGGGGATGTCAAATGCGTTTTTCACGCCTTGATCAAAAGCGACCTGGCGGATGTTGTTTCCGTAGTCGACCGTCGGAATGCCCATCGCTTGGAAATCCAACATGGCCTGCACATGAACAGCACAGCCGTGAGCGGCCTCTTTGGTCAGGCGCGCGTGCTGCGATGGATCCGCCTGTGCAGCCCTCCATTGCTCGACAGTCCAGCCAATCGGCAAGTACCCATTGATCAAGTCATGGGCAGAGGTTTGATCCGTCACGAGATCGGGCTTGATGCTTCCAGCACGAGCACGCTTGACCAACTCAGGCAAGATTTCAGCGCCATTGCCCAAGAGGGCGATCGATACCGCCTCCTTGCGGGAGGTGTGGTACTTGATCATCTCCAGCGCCTCATCGATGTCACGGGCCTGTTTGTCCAGGTAGCGCGTGCGCAGACGGAAATCAATGCTGCTTTGCTGGCACTCGATGTTCAACGAACATGCGCCCGCCAGTGTGGCTGCCAGAGGCTGAGCACCACCCATGCCGCCCATGCCAGAGGTCAAAATCCACTTGCCGGTCAGGTCGTTGTTGAAGTGCTGGCGTCCTGCCTCCACAAAAGTCTCGTAGGTGCCCTGGACAATGCCCTGGGTTCCGATATAGATCCAGCTTCCAGCGGTCATCTGCCCGTACATGAACAGACCTTTGCGGTCGAGTTCGTTGAAATGCTCCCAGTTGGCCCATTTCGGCACCAAGTTGGAGTTGGCGATGAGTACGCGAGGCGCGTTGGAGTGGGTCTTAAAAACGCCCACTGGCTTGCCCGACTGGATCAGCAGCGACTCGTCGTCGTTCAGCTCTTTGAGGGATGCCAAAATTTGATCAAAGCAAGCCCAATCACGGGCGGCGCGTCCAATGCCACCATAAACGACCAGGTGTTGGGGGTTCTCGGCCACCTCGGGATCGAGGTTGTTCTGCACCATCCGATAAGCTGCCTCAGCAACCCAATTTTTGCAATTCAGGGTGCTGCCACGAGGAGCGCGAATGACGCGTGTGGGATCCAGACGGGGGTCACGTTGAGTAGTCATATAAGCCTCGAAAGTAAGAATGAAAATTCAATGCATGCCCAAATAGGCTGCAGTGAGCTGGGAGTCGTTGCGGGCGGCCTCCGCTGAGCCTTGCCAGACCACGCGCCCTGACTCCAGGACGCAAACATCGTCAGCAATCTTCAGCACGCGTTCGGTGTTCTGCTCCACCAACAAAACGGTCATACCCTCATCGCGCAACTTCAAAAGCGCGCGGTAGCACAAGTCAATCACCTTAGGCATCAAGCCAAGCGACAGCTCGTCAATCATGATCAGGCGAGGGCGTGTCATCAAAGCCCTTCCAATGGCCAGCATTTGCTGCTCTCCACCAGAAAGATTCCCAGCCAAAGAAGTGAGCCGCTCACCCAAACGTGGGAAGAGCGAAATCACGCGATCACGATCGTCTTTGTAATTGGTCACAGGCTGTATGAGGCCACCGACGCGCAAGTTGTCCTCGACGGTGAGGTCCTTGAACAGGCGGCGCCCTTCGGGCGAGATCGCGATCCCGCGCCGTACACGCTCCATCGGATCTAGCGATCCAATGTCTTCGCCATCAAACAGCATGGATCCATTTTTCTGCGCAACGTGACCGGCAACAGTCTCACAAAAAAGTCGCTCAAAGGGGCTTCTCGTAGGTCTTATCTGCACTGACCAAATAATCGCATCAAGAAGACTCTTGATACAGCCCAAAAGTATTCTTGTCCAAGCTCTTTAGACGTGCTATTTTCGTCCAATTTGCCTATTTTTTAAGCAAATAAACCGTGAAAATAGTGTATCTTTCAGTGTATCTTTTATAAACTGCAAAAGAAAAAACCCTAAGCATGTGCCGTTAGGCGTTTTGCGGCCTCGCGATTAAGTGTAAATTGTCCTGCCTCTCTTCTGGGTGGGGATGAAGGCCTTTGTCCTCATTAAAGCATAAGGTGGCCCATTGGGTGGAAATTGGGCATATGGTGTCCAAAAAATTCTGGGGCAACATCAACAGGTCAACAACTGGCTATGAAATGCTCGAAATTGAGCCTAGAGCGAACGGGCAGTCTCTTTGGTCAACGACCGATGAGCAGCGAATGCTGCCGGTGGATGCTTCCAAGCGTACTCACTCTGCCCGCCACGGAACAGAAGTTGGAAACCGTGACCTGCGCTCGCCCGAGTGACAGCTTTGCGAGGTACTACTGTCATAGGGCTAAAACGCCCTGGCTTGCGCCAGGCGGCCGATAGCTTTCGCGACAACTGGAATCGCGATCACTGGAAAGCTGCACTTGGGGGGAACGCGTTGCCTCTGAGGGGCGATCCAGTTGAGACGTGCAATACGCATCTCAAAGTTCGCCTCTGGTAACGTGTACGAAACGCTCTAAATTCAATCAGCACCGGCAGTCATGCAGCAAATCACCCGCGACAACCACTATGTGCCTCAGTGGTACCAACGTGGCTTTATGGCCAATGGCAAGCACAAACTGCATGTCCTCAACCTGCATCCCGACACTAAGACCTTGCCCACGGGTCAGATCGTCGTGGGGCCAGAGGTTGAGGAGCTTGGCCCGAAGCAGGCATTCAAGGAGCGCGACCTCTACACGATACGTTGGGGCCAGCTGCTCAATGACGACATCGAGACGTTCCTTTTCGGCAAGATCGACAAGAACGGCGCCGATGCCGTGCGCGGGTGGATCTCCGGCAACGCAATCCAAATCCACCGCAAGTTCATGGACTTCTTTGAGTACATGGATGCCCAGAAGCTGCGAACTCCCAAGGGCCTTGACTGGATACTAAAACATTTCAACGGCCTGCCGCACGTGGAACTGATGCGGCAAATGCAGGCCGTGCGGCAGATGCACTGCACCATGTGGTCGGAGTGCGTACGCGAAATCGTGTCGGCCGCAGACTCACCGGTGAAGTTCCTGGTCAGCGATCATCCGGTGACCGTCTATCACCCCAAGCTGTCGCCCGGCGCCCCTGAATGCGCGCATCCCGATGACCCAGGCATCGAACTCGTAGGATCCCAAACGATATTCGCCCTGGACAAGAATCACTGCCTCATCCTCACTAACCTAGAGTACGCCGAGGATCCCCAGGGGGCTGCCCACCTCTCGCGTCGAACCAATGCCAGGTTCCGGGGGGACTCCATGGCGCGGACCGATGCCTTCATACGCGGCCGCAAGCTCAGCGAGATGGAGGTCCACGCGGTCAACCGGATCCTCAAATCCCGCGCCAAGCGCTATGTGGGGGCTGGCAATCCAACCTGGCTGTATCCCGAGAAGCACTGCGACATCCCCTGGGAAGGCCTGGGCAGCATACTTCTGCCGCGCAGGGATCTGTGGCGATTCGGTGGTGAGATCTACATTGGCTACAAGGACGGCACAACGGGTTACCGCGACCAATTTGGACGGACCTCCACGGCACACAAGTTCCTAGCCAAGTCGGCGCTCAAAGAGGATCCGCCGCCGGATGCGCGTTGCGGCTGCGGCTCAGGGCTTTCGTTTCGGGATTGCTGTGCGGATGTCACGCCTACCATGCGCCCCTCCTGGCGCGTCATGGGCATCCGCGAGCGCAATCTCGCCCTCCTAAATGGCATCCGCGATATCTTCCTGAAGGATGCAGAGAAGTCCTGGCTAGATGTACGCCGCGATCTATCGGACGACCAGGTGCGCAGCATCCATGAGCTGTTTGCAGCCCTCTGGCCGGCAGATACCAGATTGATCGACTTGTTGCCGAGCCCCCAGAGGAAGCGCTCCCGCGCGCTGTTCCTGGGCATGACCGATGCGCGTACGGTTTGTGCCCTGGTGGTTGGCATGCTGGCCTACGTGGATGAAGTTGTGGCGGTCCACCCCTTCGTCAACGCGAACGCAATGCGACCGGAATTCAGCCCGATCAAGCAACCGGCCCAGCATCGCAACCAGACCTTAAATGATGTGTTTACGATGCTGGTGTTGGAGCCTTTCATAGCGGACGGTCGGGTTCACCTCATCCCTGACCCTTTGGACTATGACACCGGCTTTCGACAGGAGATTATGACGATCAGCAAGCAGTTCGAGGGCAAAGTTACACCCGGTCCCATAGACACAGCTTTTGCCGATGCGCTAAGCAAAGACGAGTTGATGCGCTACATCAAGCGACTGCCCCTGCAGGATATGAAGGCGCAAATCATGAAGATGGTGCCGAAAGTTTCAACAGAGATGACGAGTGCCGATCTGGACGCGGTGGCCAGCCACTTGAAAAAGGAACTAGAGGATGACCCGCTCGCCTTGCTAGATCCTCCAGCGTCGTCCGGTTCTGGGGGAGAGTTGAAGGTGATGAAGGGTTTTTCCCGTGAGACAGGCCTGTTCATCGCCACGCTGACCGGTGCCTTCGTCTACACCAATTCGGACACAATGTGGGCGCGGTTGCACGATACTGATGGTGTTCACAGCTACGAGTCTGATCCCGCTTCTGCGAAAGCGATGGGCTGTCTGGATGGTTTGCACATCCAGGTTCCGGCGCTGCTGCTGGCGCATCCTGTCCAGTCGGCGTCTGCGGACTCCACCCGCCAGCTGCTACGCAAGATTTCGGTGGCACTACGCCGTGGCGAGGCCGTGGACACCGAAGCGCCTGAGACCGACGACACGGATCCACCCAAAGACGACAGCGATCTGCGAACCTTCAAGCTGCGGGCATCCGTGCCTATGAACGGATTCCAGCGTACCGATGTGTCGCGCCTGGTGCTGACGTTCGGTCGCCTTCAGGATGTAGCGCCGGTGCGCCTAGCGATATTCCTGGAGCCAGTGCAGCAGACAGTCCAGCCAAGCCCCGAACTGGCCCTATAGCTCTGTCTCAGCGGGCCGCGCCTCAGCCTTGTTACTTGCAGTGCAATAGCCCTGCTTCGCGATGGTGTTGATTCTGGGCGCCATCGATTCACGAAATGCCTGCTATGCGTTGCACTGCAGACATCCAACCGCTGAGCCAAGCGATGTCCAGTTTCGGCGCCAGCAGTCACAGGTCACCAAGTTGAACGGCTGCAACCAGCCTGCATTTTCCGCTCGGTGTGGGGATCCGTCTCAGCGGCTGTTCCTCATGCGGCAGTTCATGCGCCACCTAGGTGGCTCCTGTGTGCCACTTACAAGTCACCTCGGAAAAATCTTAAAAATTTCTTGAAGGGCACCCTATAAAACGCATTTTTCTGGGCGATTACGTGATTAGGAGGACTCAACATGAGCAAAATTCTTGATCGTAAATCGGCTGGCTATTCGTTTGCACTGCACATCCTGCGGGAGTTGGAACACCATGTGGGTGAACTGGCATTACAGGGGGGACTAGGTATCTCATTGGCCATTGATCACACTCGTCAAACTGGCGATGTGGATATGTCTGTCAGCGCAAACTGTCTCATGCAGCTTGAAGCTGAGTTACCAGGACTGGTTGACCAGATGTTCAATAGGACGCCCTTGCGCTGGACTCGTTGTTCATCGCGCGATTCCGAGTTCACCATCCACTGGGGTGGCCAGAACCGAAGCCGCAGATTGCGTATGAGCTGGTGGCCAGATGATGAAGCGGCAGTCAAAGAACGGATCGAGTTCCAGTTCTATGCGGTACCCGACGATGTTCTACGCAACTATCCACCTCAGCTTGTTTGCATCCACGATGACCATACAGGCACAACACTCGAGTTCCTGCTAGGGATGACTGGACCGATCACTGCGCTGGCTGACAAAGTGGTGGCGATCATCAATAGCCCAAGGGTTCGCTTGATCGACTTCGTTGATGCAATGACCCTACTGCAAGACCAGACTGAAGGTGATTTGGTTGCAACTGCCAGGGCCTTGGAGTCGATCATGTCTGCATACACAGATGAGTCCATTGACGACTTGCTGAGACGGTGTTTCACAAATCGACCTGTGCTTGAAGATACTGAGCTAGAGCGTCAGAAAACGGCTATCTCTGGCAAGGTGCCGAATTCACGAATCGTCGAACAGGTAGGCGACGTGAATCGATTTGGCGAGACCAGGTCACATATTCTTATTCAGGCTTTTGCACTGCTAGTAGGTGTCGCGTATATCCGTGGTGGCGGCCCCGATCTTCATCAACCGCCACGTGCTGCAAAAGTGTCCATGGGTATGTAGCGCCTAGAACGGTTTGTTGCACGGATCAGACCTGGAATCGTGCCCTGAAATTTCAGTACACGATTAACCGAAAAAACTGCTCGACGGTGCTGCATGCGATGCATACGCTGTTCCTCCTCAATTGATTTTTGGAGGCAGCATGCAGCACAGTTCGCAACAACAACCCACGTTGCTGGTCGGTGCGGAAATGGCGATTCCGCAGGGTTGGTGGCCGTTGGCCGTGGCGATGGCAAATAAGCTGGAAAGCCTCGCGTTGCCGTCGGAGTGCCGGATCGAGAAGATCTTCCGCGCCGATCAGCACATGCATGTGTTCATCAATTCCGAGTGTTTGAGTGACGTTTCTCGGGAACTGCACGAAAGAGTTTGCAAAATCATCAGTAGCTATTGCCATAGGGCTAGACATGCGTGCATGGTGTGCGGTCAGAAAGGACAAACATTCTTTGTGACGGACCTATGGGGTGTGTACTGCGGTTCACATCAACCTGCCGAGGCACTGGATCTGCATGCAGAGTTTGCCGACATCACTCTTGAAAGACTGAACAGCAAGGGGCTGAGGGCCCAATTTCCGATGCTTCCCGGCCTAGAACTGAGGGCTGGCTGGTTGCCATTGATCCAGCGGCTGATGCTGAAATTGACCGCCGCCGGGGTCACTTCAAAGCACTACAGGGTCCTCCAGGTTAAAGAAAAATTTGCCAATTTGGCGTTTTACATCTACAGCACCGACCCCGATTTCAAGCGTCAGCAGCTCGTTTATGCACTGATTGACGCGGCGCAGACCCGCTCGACCTCGATGTGTGAAATCTGTGGTCAACCCGCAAAGCTGTGGATCCATGCGGGTTGGTGGACAACGGTTTGCAACGAGCATGTTCCCGACGGTGCCAAAACGCCAGCTGACTATTTCCAAAAATCGACGCTGTAGAGGCTCTTGTTTCATACAAGGGGTTAAAAAATACGTCAAATTAATAAATTCAAATTCTCCCCTTGTGGAACTAAAAGTCGGGTCCACGTCTTATCCATGATCGAGAACGAACACCGCCAGCTTCAGCTGGAACGCAATCTGAAACAACGCTGTACAGAGCGTAAGCAGCGGCATTGCCTGTTGAATATGGGAGGTCGACATGCTCACCAAGTTTGAGCTGACCGATCTCTTTGATCGGATTGGCACCCCTCCAGCAGGGCGGACCATGATTGATCGGGCCCGTGCATGTGCACCTGTGCGTGATGTGCAATCTCGCGGAGGAAACGTCATCACATTGCTGGCAAGCCGTAAGATGGGCCGGGAAATCCGCACGGAAAGCCGACACATTGAGTTTGCAGCTGCGGTTAACCATGAGTACGACGCATTGGTGCTGGAGTACCACGCCCAGCCGTGCGAGCTCAAGCTCGAGCTGATTGACGATGTCACCGGTGAAATCCGTTCGATCCAGCACTTCCCTGACTTCCTAGTGATCCGCCAGGACGGCATCACGCTCGAAGAGTGGAAATCACAGGACAAGCTCGAACGCTTGGCGCAACGTTTTCCCTACCGTTACCAGAGGGGCAGTGATGGGCTGTGGCACAGCCCACAGATCGAACGTCAATTGGCGGAGCAGGGTATTCGCTACCGCATCTACAGCGACAAAGCGATTCCCCGTAAGAGGGTCGAGAACCTGCTGCATCTGGCAGACTATTTCCATCCCGAGACACCCCCCTGTCCTGAAACAACGTTGGATCGGCTTCACGCAGTCTTGCGCGAGCACGGCGCCGTCTATCTGTCCGAGCTGCTTGCTCAACCGCTTGGCTTTGATGCTGATGAACTCAACAAAGCCATTGCGGACCAGCTTGTCGAAGTGGATTTGGATCGGGAAGCGCTGACGCAGCCCACACGAGCCCGCTTGTACCGCGATGCCACGCTGCGGGAGTTTTTGGCGGCAGACATCAAAGCTGGACAGATCCCTGGCCAGCAGTCCTTTGTAATCGACATTGCACCCGGGGCTGTGTTCAGTTTCGAGAGCCAGAAATTCACGATCAGTTTGGTTGGGGAGGCTGACTTTGTTTGCACCGTCGACGACGGAAGCACCCGGACGCTGTCCCGTGACTGGTTGCTGGAAGCTGTCGAAAAACAGCGTGTCCAGCCCATTGAGGGCATCACGCCGGCTAATTTGAACTTGTCGCGTTACAGCGAGAGTGATCTGAAAATTGCAGCAACCCGGTCAGTCATGCTGCAGTCCGAATCAGCTCCAGTCAGTGATCGAACCCTGCGACGCTGGGTTGCGCGACAGAACGCTGCATTGGCCAACGGCGGTCACGAGTTGCTGGCACTGGTTCCTCGGACAGCGGCAAAAGGCAATCGCACAGCCCGGTTGTCGGATGATCAGGAGCATTGGCTCACGCACATCATCAACACCAAGTGGGTCAGCCACGAGGCCAAGAATTTCAAAGCGTGCTACAGGGAGCTCTTGGTCTTGTTTGAAAGCAAAGGCCTCAGAGCACCTTCGTACCCAACGGTGATCGAACGCATCAAAGCGGTAGAAGACGCGCGCACATTGCGGACCCGGCATGGCAAGCGGATGGCGTACCAGCTGAGTGAGTTCATCGATGTACTGTACCTCGATACGCCAGCTCATGGCAGTCGTCCGTTTCAATATGTACACATTGACCACACACAACTCGACATTGAGTTGGTGTCTGGTCGAACGGGTAAGCCGCTTGGCCGCCCGTGGCTGTCGTTTGCCGTGGATGCTTACTCACGTCGCATCGTTGCGCTCTATCTGACGTTTGATCCGCCCTCGTACCACTCGGTCATGATGACCGTGCGAGACATGGTGCAGCGACATTCCCGCCTGCCTGAGTTCGTTGTTGTAGATAACGGGCGCGATTTCATGTCGTCCGCGTTCGAGTCGTTTCTGGAGGCTATGGGTGTCCACCTTCGCTTCCGACCCGCTGGTCAACCGCGCCACGGTGCTGTTCTGGAGCGGGTTTTTGGCCGCGCCAACACGGAGTACATCCACAACCTCAGCGGCAATACCAAAGCGACCAAGAATGTTCGAATGACCACTGGCAAGCACCTGCCAGTCAACTTTGCAGAGTGGACGCTGGAGTCGATGTATCACGGACTCATGTACTGGGCAACCGAATATTACGACCAGGAGACGCACCCCGCGCTCGATTGCAGCCCGCGTGAGGCATTTCAGCGCGGCATGAGGCACAGCGGAGCGCGTCCCCAACGCCGGATTTTGTTCAACGAAGACTTCTTGATCGCAACCTGTCCTCCGGTAGACCGCGCTGGCATCCGCCAAGTGCACAACCAGCGCGGCGTGAAGGTTAACGAAATGCTGTACTGGCACGCAGATTTTCGGGATCCACGCTACGCCGGTCAAAAGTTGGCTGTGCGTTACGACCCCTGGGATGCATCGTCGGTGTATGTGCTTTTGAAGGATCGATGGGTGCGCGCACAGTGTCGGAACCTGATCGGCCTGGGCCAGTTGACTGAGCTTGAGCGTCGAGCCTTGACAGAGGAATACACACATCGAAGTGGCGAATTGAATGACGACCGTGCACGCCAGCGCCTGCGTGAATTCATGCAGGTGTTTACACCAGATGGGGCCATGGCCGCAGCGCTGGATCGTCAGCAAGAAAACAAGTGTCTCTACAACGCTTTGCAGCTCAGCAACATTCAGCCTGTTCCATCAGTAGCAAAGACTTGGTTGATCGAAGGCATACCTGCCCCTGCAAGCGTCGCGACAGATGAACATATCCAGACGACTGCGCTGCTTGAGCCCATACAACCAATTCACTCTGGCATGACGGCTGACGAATTACCAGACTTCGATACTTTTTGAATATGGCCAATTCAATCCAAATTACTACTCCTGACCTGAGCTTGATCAAGACTGTCAAAAACGCCACGGTTTTGCAGAACCTAAGAATCAAACACACGCGCATCAAACAAGTGATAGACGAACTTGGGTGCTTGATTTACCCGGGTAGCCAGGACAGCATCCTGATGGTGTGCGGTCCGACGGGCGCCGGTAAGAGCACGCTGGCGAAACACATGGTCGCGGAGGAGATCGAACGCAGTGCCCGCGAAATGGAGAAAAATGCGGGCATCATTCCTGCGGTCTATGTTGAAGCCAGGGCATCAGGGGAAGACGATTTCTCCTGGCGGCTCTTTTATCAAAGCATTCTGGAGCAGCTGGAGGCTGACGTGGATATGCCGAAATATCCATATGGGGTAGATCCTCGGACTGGACGGATGGTTTGCTCGCGCAATCCGAAGGATCGAACTTTGGCCGGCTTGCGTACATCAGTCGAGCGTGCACTGTTGCACCGGAAAACCAAGTTTCTGGTTATTGACGAGGCCGCACACATTATTCGGCAGACCCGTCGAAATAGGTTGGAGATTCAGCTCGATACGCTGAAGTCACTGGCCAATCAGGCTGGGGTCCAGATTGTGCTGGTAGGTTCTTATGACCTGTTCCAACTGATGTCCTTGTCCGGTCAGTTGGCGCGTCGGACTCATGTGCTTCATCTTGAGCGATACCGACAGGACGCCGACAGTGACATTAGGGCGTTCAGGGCCTGTGTGCAGAAGTTCCAAGATGCGGCACCGGCTCTTTGGGGCCAGAATCTGATGTCTTATGCCGATGTCTTGCATGAGAACACTCTGGGTTGCGTTGGCACTCTGAGTGCAGTGCTGACACGCGCCGCGAATCTGATCGAGAAAGGATGTGGCTGGTCGGTAGAGCACCTGCGCACTTCGCTGCTTTCTGAGCTGCAACGGCAGCGCATTCTCGAAGAAATCCTAGCCGGCGAAGCAGCCATCAACCCTGGGCTGACTCGAATCATGCACAAGCTCAACAAATCCCCTGTCCAGCAAAGGAGGGCGGCATGATCGATACGATCAGAAATCCCAGGTCCGTCTTGCATGCTTTGCAGCCTATGGGGCTGGGTACAGGGGACGTAGAAAGCCTGCTCAGCTATTTTTGTCGACTGTCGGTGTCTCACAGTACCTCGACTCTCAGTCTGTCGCGAACAGTTGCGCAACGATTTGAGCACGACGTAGCCCGAAATTTTGATTGGCATGAAAGACAGCTGTCCGGCATTCGTGAGTCTGCACTGACGTGGTCCTCCGCATTGTCCGCGATGACCAGCGTGCCACGACTGGATCGGCTCACCTTTTTGCCTTGGCGGCATGTGATTTCACAAAACGGTCTGTCGATGGTGAGCCAGGGACAGTATTGTCCAATGTGTTTGGCTGAAGACCAAGCCGATGGACGTATCCCGTATTTCCGCCTGGCATGGGAGTCAAAGGCGGTGTCAGTTTGTCATACACATGGCGTCCGGTTAGTTCGGCACTGCCCTTCATGTGGCAAGAGTAATGTTCGTCATGCGGCCGCCTTTGTAGTGCCTGGGTGGTGCACAAAATGTGGTGAGTTTCTCGGCTGCCAAACTATTAACAATCGCCATACGGAGGGCATTGGCGAGGTCGAATTTTGGAAGGCAGAACAAATTGCAAAGTTGCTTGAAGCACAGCAGAGATTAGATACTGCCCCAACGCGTCAAGGACTATTGAATGCTATCCAGTTCATTACCAGTGCAATGGATGGGGGGCGCAGCGCGCGTTTTGCTCGACGGGTTGGCCTTGCAAAAAGCACAGTTCACCACTGGGTTCAGTCCGAGGGTACGCCCACCCTGGAGATGAGCATGCAAGTGGCCAGCCAATCGGGCATGAACCTGACAGAGTTGCTCTGCGGTGACACACATTCGTGGAAGGCACCTTCTGACGGTCAGCAGCTGACACTGAAGTTGTTGCTCCCGCCTGCCAAGCGTCGAGGATCACCACGAGAAATTGATTGGGCCGATGTCGAGCTGCAATTGCAGCGGTTTTTGCAGCATCCGACACCCATTTCTGTGCTCGAGGCGGCGAGAGAGCTGGACGTAGAAGCCAGGCAACTGTATCTGCATGCAAATCAGACCACGCGACAAGTAGGTAAGCGCTGGGAGGCGTACAGAAAACGACGTGGCCAAGCTAACCTCGAGCAAGCCATGCCCATTCTGGAAGCGGTTGGTAGGGAGCTGGTATTGAACGGTCGGGCTGTTACTCGCCGAGAAATCGAGGCGCGGGTTCCACCAGAGGTTCTGTCCACAGTACCCAGGCTTTTCGATGTGCTACGGGATGTTCAGGTGCGCCTGGAGTCTGAAGTGTATGGTCCCAATTTGTAAGTCAAAATCCAGCGGGGATAAACAACTTCACTGCAGGCATGAGATTTAGCGTTTTCAGTCTTTGCCATTGAGCGAAACCTTTTCTCTGGGGGGCCAACGCTGTGCGCGCCTATCCCGCGTTTGACGGCAATGGCGACAAGGGGTGGGTGAGGGCGCAGGGGTACCGGCACGACCTGAGCACTGGCCATGTGATGGAAGCCTTTTATGACCATGGCCGCACTCATCGTTTGACCGCAACGACTGATCTCGTTCGAGATGCGCTTAAACGTGCAGGTCTGGGTTGGGACGTCACTGTCGACAAAACCTTGAAAATCAAGTCTGCAGTGGCCTGGCGCTTGGGAAGTAACCCCTATCCCAGCGCGAACGGAAAAGACGCCGATGGTATACGTTGTCTCTAACAGAAGCATCATTGATTTTCACTCGGCACGGGCGAAGAGATTTAAATGAAAATAGCAGACCAGATACACGCCATGCCGCTGCAAAGACCATGAAGTTTCTCCAACGCGCTTTCTTGCTCATCGTGTGGTGCTGTGGCGCGGCCATGGCTGCGCCCACTGACCTGATTGCCGAGCGCGCATGGGTGGAAGACCCCACCGGGCGCATGACGCTTGAGCAAGTGCGGCAGGTGCCTGAGCACGCGCTTGCAACGTCTCATTTCAATCAAGGCTACAGCAGCTCGGCATTCTGGATCCGCCTGCGCATCGACCCTGCACGCATCGCGCCGGACGAAAGCGATGAGCGCCTGATCCTGCGTATCTCGCCACCTACTCTGGACGAGCTCCAGCTGTTCGATCCTCTGCACCCGGGCGCTCAGCCACAAATCACCGGCGACCGTCATCCACAAAAGGCCAACGATTACCGTTCGCTCAATTTGAATTTCGTTTTGTTGCGCAGCCAGGCCCCACGCGATGTCTGGTTGCGCCTGACCACTACCTCATCCACCCTGATGCATGTTCAGGTGTTCACCGAGAGCGAGGCCAAGGCCCTGGATTGGTCCCAGGCCATTGCTTCCACGGCGTACATCGGGACCTTGGTCATCTGTCTGGGCTGGGCTGCCCTAGCTTGGTTGCTGCTGCGTGACCACTTGATTCGGTACTACATCGCACGCGAAGTGGTGGCCGTTTTGTACGCCATGATTTCGTTGGGTGCCTTCAGAGCCTTGGCGTGGGAGTCGCTGGCACCTGCATGGATAGATGGCATTTCCAATTTCATTGCTTGCTGGATCTTGGCTACAGTGGTCTGGTTTGACACCGCGCTCCTGGCTCAATACCGCGCACACTTTGCTGCATTGTGGGCATTGCGTGCTGGCGTGCTTCTGTCGGCACTCTCCTCGGTGATGACACTTCTGGGACTGACCCCCCTGGCGTTCAAGCTCAATTCCTGGGTGGCCATCCTGTCGCCAGTGCTGCTGTTTGTGACTGCATTCACGGCCAAAGCCTGGACTGAGGCCACAGAAGACACTCCCCCTGATTTTCCCCGTTGGGCGCTGGCGTGCATGTACCTGATCATGCCGATAGCCCTGTTCTTGAATCGGGCGGTGCTTAATGGTTGGATCCCACCCATCGTCACGGGTTCCCAAGCTGCACTGGTGTACATGTTGTTTGGCAGCATCATGATGATGGTGTTGTTGCAAATGCGCGCTTTCCGCGCACGCCAACGCCAGCAAGAGGTGCATCTGCGCTTGCGTCTGGCCGAACAACACGTCCAGGAAGAACGCGATCGGCGCGAAGAACAGGCCCGCTTTTTGTCCATGCTCACGCACGAACTCAAGACGCCGCTGGCCGTGGCCCGCATCAGCCTGGACGACAGCCCTTTGGCGGGGCCCCAGCGCCAGCGCATTGACCGGGCCCTCGGCAACATCAACGGCATCATCGAGCGCTGCATGGTCAATGACCGGCTGGAGAACCAGAAACTCAAACCCCAGCTGCAAGCATGCAAACTGCAGTCATTGCTCGACGAATGTGTGCAGGGCTGCAGCGATCCATCGCGCGTGAAAGTTTCAGAAAGAAATGAGGTTTTCGTTCGGACAGACTCGGAACTGTTGGCCATCTGCTTGGCCAACCTGATCGACAACGCCTTGAAATACTCACCCGCCGTCCCCCCCATTGATGTGCGCATGCAACCCGACCCGGCGGGCATCGCCATCAAGGTGCGCAACGCCATCGGTGCGGCCGGTGTGCCCGACCCCCAGCAGCTCTACACCAAGTACTACCGCAGCCCTGGCGCCCTGAGCAAAAGCGGCTCTGGCCTGGGCCTGTACCTCACACGCCATCTGGCCACGCTGCTGGGTGGGCAAGTCACGCACCGAGTGGATGGCGAGTATGTGGAATTTTGCCTGTGGCTGCCGGCCTGAACGTCATCGTCATCGAAGACAACGATGACCTGCGCGAGGCCATGGTCGACGCTTTGCGTGGGCAGGGTTACCAGGTCACCGGCCTGGACTGCGCCGAGGCCCTGCCCGAGCAATCGGCCTGGCAGCGCGTCGACATTCTGGTGGTGGACCTGAACCTGCCTGGCGAAGATGGCCTGTCGCTGGTGGCTCGGGCACGCACCATGCAGCCCGATGTGGGGGTCATCATGGTCACTGCGCGCAGCCAACCCGAAGACCGGCAAGCCGGCTATGCCACAGGGGCCGACATTTACCTGACCAAGCCCGTCTCCTTGCAGGAGTTGAGCAGCACCATCCGCACTTTAGGGCGCCGAGTACAGGCCAGCCTGGCCTGGCAACCTGGTCTGCAGATCGACATGACGCGCCACCTGCTGCGACGTCCACAGCATCCCGACATCCAACTCACAGGTCTGGAGTGCGCCCTGATTGCCGCGCTGGGCCGCACCGCAGATCAGCGGCTGGAGACCTGGCAACTCATCGACATCCTGGGCAAAAGCAGCGCCGAGAACCCCAAACTCGCACTCGAGATCGGCATCACGCGCCTGCGTAAAAAGCTCGAGCAAGCCCAGTGCAACGAGCTGCACATCCGCTCCATCCGAGGGTGGGGTTACCAGCTGCAAGGCCGCTTGACGCTGGTCTGACGCATCCCCCGTAGGAGCTTGCCCTGCAAGCGATTAAATGGTTGATCGCCAGCAGGGCTGGCTCCTACAGGGGCGATGCGAGTTCGTCGCTCCTACAGGGTACCTAATCTGACGAAAGTTCCAGAAAGAAAACTTTCAGTTGATTTTGTAGCCTCTGCCAATCTTTATCGTTCAAAGGCAGAGCGCATGAACCGCTCCCTCATTCGCCAATCGCGCGCTGTTCCAACTTTGCTCTGGGCATCGCTGTTGGCTACCCCCCTCGCCATGGCCCAAGCCCTGCCCGACGCCGGCAGCCTGCGCCAACAGATCGAGCAGCAACGCGAGCTGCACCTGCCCCAGGCCGTGCGCCCCGAACGCGTGGCCCCGCCACCTGAAATCCAGGCGCCCTTGGGCATGACCATCCAAGCGCAAGCCTTCCGCTTTGCCGGCAACACCTTGCTCAGCGCCGAGCAACTGACCCCGGTGCTGGCCGACCTAGTGGGCCGCGAGCTGGACTTTGCCGGTCTGCAACGCGCCATCGAAGCCGTGGCCACCCGCTACCGCGAAGCCGGCTGGATTGCCCGCGTCTACCTGCCCGAGCAAGACATCAGCACCGGCATCGTCACGCTGCAGGTGGTCGAAGCCCGCTACGCCGGCCTGCGCCAGGAAGGCGCCGAGCCCACGCTGGTCCAGCGCGCGCAAATCGAAGCCTGGTTCCAGGCCGCACAAGCCGAAGGCGCTTTTCTGAACGCGGAGGCCCTGGACCGCACCTTGCTGCTGGTCGACGATCTGCCCGGCGTGAGCGTGGCAGGCGCCCTGACCCTCGGCCAGGGCCAAGGCCAGACCGCCCTGGTGCTGCAAGCCACCGACGAACCTTTCATCTACGGCGATGTGGGCATGGACAACACCGGTGCCCGCTCTACCGGCAGCCAGCGCTCCACCGCCAACCTCAACATCAACAGCCCTGGTGGCCGGGGCGAGTTGGTCAGTCTGAACATGCTGCACACTCAGGGCAGCGACTACGGCCGCGTGGCCCTGACCGTGCCCGACGGCTACAACGGTCTGCGCCTGGGCGTGAGCGCTTCTTCCATGAGCTACCGGGTGGTGTATGGCCCCGACAGCATCACCAGCCTGCAAGTGCAAGGCCGCTCGGGCAGCCTGGGGCTGGACTGGAGCACCCCGCTGCTGCGCACCCGCATGCACAACCTCTACTTCTCGGGCGGACTGGAGAGCAAAGCCTTTGCCAGTCACAACATCAACTCCAGCGCCAGCGACCCCAAGAGCTTCTCCGACTACGAAAGCAACAGCCTGCGCCTGGGCTTGTCGGGCAACCGGTTTGACGACTGGGGTGGTGGCGGCGCCAGCAGCGCGTCGGCCCAAGTGCTGTGGGGGCGCCTGAGCAGCATGCGGGCCCACAGCCAGTTGGACACCATCGCCCCCCACTACAGCAAGCTCAACTACAGCGTCAGCCGCCAGCAAAGCCTGAGCGACAAACACTCGCTGTACGTCAGCCTGTCGGGCCAGCACGCCACGCAAATGCTCGACAGCTCCGAGAAGTTTTACATCGGCGGCGCGCAAACCGTACGCGCCTACCCCACCAGCGAACTCGGCGGCGAACGCGGCCAGGTGCTCAACGCCGAATGGCGTTGGCGCCTGAGCAACGCCTGGGTTTTCACGGCCTTTGTGGACGTGGGTCGCGTGGTCTCTCTGCCCACAAGCAGCAGCGAGCAAGCCACGGCCATGACGCTGCGCGGCCAGGGCCTGAGCCTCGCCTGGCAAGGCCCCATGGGCATCAGCACCAAGCTGAGCTGGGCGCACCGCATCGGCCACAACCCCAAGCCCACCAACACCGGTACCGATGGCGACGGCACCCTGCGCCTGGACCGCTTCTGGTTCAGCGCCAACCTGCCTTTCTGACATGAACAAGACCTTCCACAGCATCTGGAACGCCAGCAAGCAAGCCTGGGTGGCCACCGCCGAAACCGTCTCGGCCAAGGGCAAGCCCACCTCGGGCGCCAAGGTGGCTGCCATCGTGGCCAGTTTGATGGGTAGCTTGCTCGGCAGCATGGCTCACGCGCAAACCGCACCGCCCCCCAACACCTTGCCCACCGGCGGGCAGGTCAGCGCCGGCCAGGCCAGCATCGGCCAGGCGGGGGCCAACATGCTCATCCAACAGGCCAGCAACCGCGCCGCCATCAACTGGCAGAGCTTCAACGTGGGCAGCAACGCGCAGGTGCAGTACGTGCAGCCCGACGCCAGCAGCGTCACGCTCAACCGTGTGCTGGGCAGTGACCCCAGCCAGATCTTTGGCCGCATCACAGCCAACGGCCAGGTGGTGCTGAGCAACCCGGCGGGCGTCTACTTTGCGCCCGACGCCCGCGTGGACGTGGGCGGCCTGACCGCCACCACCCTGGGCATGAACGATGCCGACTTCATGGCCGGCAGCAACCGCTACCAGCGCAACGGCAGCAGCGCCAGCGTGGTCAACGAAGGCGAACTCAAAGCCAGCCTGGGCGGCTACATCGCCCTGCTGGCACCCGAGGTGCGCAACCAGGGCGCCGTCATCGCGCAGATGGGCACGGTGGCCTTGGCCTCGGGCGAGGCGGTGGAGCTGCGCTTTGACAACAGCCGACACCTCACCAGCATCCGTGTCGAGCCCAGCCAGATACAGGCATTGGTGGACAACCGCCACGCGGTGCAGGCCCCGGGCGGCCTGGTCATCCTCAGCGCACAGTCGCTGGACCGGCTGGTGGGCGGCGTGGTCAGCAACAGCGGCGCCATCGAAGCCACGGGCCTGCAAAGCGAGGGCGGGCGCATCGTGCTGTCGGCCAGCACCAAAGTGAGCAACAGCGGCACGCTGGACGTGAGCAGCGCAACAGCCCAAGGCGGCAGCGTCAGCCTGCAAGGCGACAACATCGAACTGCAAACCAGCAGTGGCATCGACGCCACGGGCGCGACCAGCGGCGGCAACGTGCTGGTCGGCGGCAACTGGCAAGGCAGCACAGACTCGCTGCTGCAAGCCACCGGCCAGCCCACACAGGCGGCCACCACCGTCACGATGGCCGCAGGCGCCAGCATCGATGCCAGTGCCACCCAACTTGGCAACGGCGGCAAGGTCGTGCTGTGGAGCGACATCAACAACGCCAACAGCGTGACCACCGCGCAAGGTAGCGTGCTGGCCAAGGGCGGGGCGCAGGGCGGCAACGGCGGGCAGGTGGAAACCTCGGGCCACAGCGTGGACACGACCCACCTCAGCGTGAGCGCAGGGGCCGAGCGGGGCACGGGCGGCCTGTGGCTGATCGACCCGTATGACTACGTGATCTCCAGCGCCACCGGCATCAACACCTCGCTGAACAACGGCACCAGCGTGACCATCGACACCGCCAACGCCAGCAACAGCTACTTGGGCAGCAGCGGCAGCGGTAGCGGCACCATCACGATCAGCGACAACATCGCTAAAAGCAGCGGCGCGGCAGCCACGCTCACGCTCAATGCGGCCAACTACATTGACGGCAGTGGCAGCATCAGCAGCAGTGGCAACGCCCTGGGCGTGGTGTTCAACGCGGGCGGCGGCACGGGCATTTACACCGGTTTCATCAGCGGCAATGTAAGCGTCACCAAATCGGGCGCGGGCAACCTGTCGCTGACCAATGCCAACACCTACACGGGCGGCACCACCTTGAGCGCGGGCACGCTGGGCGTGTACACCAACACGGCCATGGGCACGGGCGCGCTCACGGTCTCGGGCAACAGCAGCTTGCTGCTGGGCCGGGCGGTGAGCAGCATTGCCAACAACCTCACGCTCAATGCCACGCTCTCTGTGAGCTATGACAACAATGTGGACTATCTCGTTGTCGGTGGTGGTGGAGGCGCGGGCGGCGGCGGGCAAGCTGGAGGCGGCGGCAGCGGTGGTGGCGGCGGCGGCGGTGGTGGCGGTCAAGTGCTTTCTGGCTCGCTGTCGATAGCATCCAGCAGCACCTCGGTTACGGTAGGTGCGGGGGGTATAGGCGGAGATGGCGGTGCTAATTGCTGCTGGGCCGGTGCTACAGGATCGTCAGGCGGCGCTTCGAGCTTTTTCAATATCACTGCGGCAGGAGGCCTTGGGGGGGACGGGGCCTTGCTAAACCCTGGGGGCGGGTATACGAACGACACTGGTGGCACAGGTGGCGCAAGCGGCGCGGGCTATGCGGGCGGTGCCAAAAGCTGGGCTTATGCAGGCGGCGGTGGCGGTGGTGGCGGCGCTTCTGGCCCGGGTGTCGCCGCTTCGGGCAGCACAGGAGCGGCAGGAGGCGCTGCATTGACAACAAACATCAGCGGCTCCACACAGTCCTATGGCGCGGGGGGGACAGGTGGATCTGGATGGAACAATGCCAGCGACCCAGCCAATGCTGCCAGCAACACGGGCACGGGTGGCACAGGCGGTGGTGGCGGATCTTGGTGGGGCACAAGAGGGGGTGCTGGCGGCTCCGGTATCGTCATCGTGCGCTACCTCGGTAGCAGTGCCGGCTCGGGCGGAACGGTCAGCGCGGGTACCGGCACGGCCACGGGCTACACCCTGCACACCTTCAACAGCAGCAATACACTGTCGCTCAACGCGCTGGCCACCACCTTCAGCGGCAACATCAGCGGCACCGGTGGCATGACCGTCAACGGCGGCAGCGGCAGCCAGATCACACTCACAGGCAGCAACACCAACACCGGCACCACCACCGTCAGCAGCGGCACCTTGCAGGTGGGCAGCGGCGGCGCTTCGGGCACGCTGAGCGCGGGCGCGGTGGTCAACAACGCGGCGCTGGTGTTCAACCGCTCGGGTGCGCTGGCGGTGGCGGGGGCCATTTCTGGCACCGGCACGGTCACGCACTCCGGCAGCGGCACAACCACGCTGACGGGCACGAACACCTACACGGGCATGACTACCATCAGCGCAGGCACTTTGCAGGTGGGCAGCGGCGGCACCAGCGGCACGCTGGGCACGGGGGCAGTGACCGACAACGGCACACTGGCCCTCAATCGCTCCGACGATGTGACGGTGAGCAACGCCATCAGCGGCAGCGGCACGCTCACCAAGAGTGGCAACGGCACGCTCACACTGACGGCCAACAACACCTATGCCGGTGCGACCACGATTTCGGCAGGCACGTTGGTTTTGAAAAACAACGCACCCAACCCCAGCAACAAGACTTTCAACGGCAGTGGAGCTCTGCGCATCGAGCCGGCGTCGACCAGCTTCGGCAGCGTATTTTCCACTTCGGGATGGACGCTGGCTTCGACGCTGAGTGGCCTGACGCTGGGCAAGAGCGGCAACACAGCCGACATCACCATTACCAATGCAACCAGCATCGCCGGGCCGATTGAGATTTATGGCGGCAACATCGCCATCAACGCGGGGTTGGTGGCCACGGGCGCGGGCAGCACGGCGCGCATCACCCTGCAAGGCACGGGCACGGTGACCGACGGCGTCAGCGGCTACGTGCAGGCTGGCACCAGCGGCGACGGCAGCTTGCTGCTGTTGGGCGGCAATGTGACGCTGGACAACAGCGCCAGCAACGACGTTTACACCCTGGCCGCCAGCGGCGTGGGCAGCCTGACCTACATCGACAAGGCGGGCCTGAGCATCGGCACCGTCGACAGTACCAGCGGCGTGTTGGCCACGGGTGTGGTGAGCATCGGCACGCAGACGGGTTCGCTGCTGGTGACGCAGAACGTGGGTACCAGCAGCACCAGCACCACGGCGCTGACGCTGAACGCCAGCATCGGTAGCGCGGTGGGGGCGGACACGAGTTACAACATTCTGCTCAGCGGATCGCCCAGCCTGTCGGTGGGTGCGGGCGGCACGGCGCGCTTGTTCACGGGTGGCGTGAGCGGCAGCACCGGGCTGGCGGCGCTGGTGGGCAGCGGCAGCGGGCGCTTTCGCTACAACTCCGACGAGAGTGCGACGAACTACACCGCCGCTTTGAGCGCGGGGCTGAACGTCGTCTACCGCGAGCAGCCGACGGTTTCGGTGGGCATCAACAGTCAAACCATCACTTATGGCGACACGCTGACCAATACGTTTAGCTTGAGCAGCGGCCAGAACGGCGACACCTTTGCGCAGGCATTTTCGTCGGTACCTGCGGTGACGGTGGGCGGCAGCACCTCGACATCCGGCAACTACGTGGCTGGGGCGCACACGCTCAGCAGCAGTAGTAGCCTGACCAGTCGATTGGGCTACGCCGTGAGCAGCTCCATTGCGAGTGGCACACTGACGGTGAACCAGAAGGCCCTCACTTACAGTGGCACAGCCGTGACGCGCGATTACGACGGCACGCGCGACGCGACGGTGACGGATGCGATCAGCGGCAAGGTCGTCGGCGACACAGTGACGGTGGCTTCGACCGGTGCGCAGTTCGACACCAAGGACGCAGGCACCGGAACCAAGACAGTGGCGGTTTCGGGCGTTGGCATCAGTGGCACGGACAGCGGCAACTACAGCATTGCCAGCACGTCAACGGTGAGTGGCGCGACGATCGGCAAGAAGGCCGTCACGCTGAGCGCCAGCAAGACTTACGACGGCACCACCGATCTTACAGGCTACGTGACCCTGGCCACCGGTGTGAGCAGCGGCAGTAGCATCGAAACCCTGAGCTACACCGGGGCCATGGCCAGTGATGCGCACGTCGCCACGACCGGCAAATACATCAACGCCATCACCCTGACTGATGCCACGGACAGCTCGGGTGGTCTGGCCAGCAACTACCGCTTGCCCACGCTCAATGCTGCCAACGCGGCGGTGACCATCAACGCCAAGGCCTTGACCAGCACCGCCAACATCACGGCGGTGGCCAAGACCTATGACGGCACGCTGGCAGCCACGGATTCGTCGGTCAGCGGCAGCGTGCTGGGTGCGGTCAGCGGCGACACGATCAGTCTGGACACCAGCAGCCTCACGCTGGCCTACAGCGACGCGCATGTGGCCACCGTCAACAAGACCATCAGCGCCAGTGGCAGCACCAGCTTCAGCATTGACAGCAGCACCCACGCTTCGCTGGCCAGCGACTACAGCTTCACCGGGCCGAGCATTGCGGCGGCGGCAGGCACCATCACCGCAGCCACTTTGACGCCCACCCTGACGAACACCGGAATCACCAAAACCTATGACGGCAACACGGCTGCGCCCAACGGCTTTGCGCCCAGCTGGAGTGTGAGTGGCCTGGTCAGCGGTGACACGGCCGCCAGCCTGAACAGCGCCGGGGCCGCCTACGACAGCCCGAACGTGGCCAACGCCAGCAAGGTCACGGTCAGCGGTTTGGGCATTGCCAGCATCTCGGGCAGCCGCAATTCCGCCGTGACCGACTATGCCTTGTCTGCCACCAGCAAGGATGTTGCGGCCACCATCACGGCCAAGAGCCTGAGCATGAGCGGCCTGACCGCCGCCAACAAGACTTACGATGGCATGGACGGTGCGTCCATCAGCAACTGGGGGGCAGTTAGTACGGGCGTGGGCAGCGAGACGCTGACGCTCAACCACGGCACGGCCGCCTTCAACAATGTCAATGCCGGTACGCGCACGGTGAGCGCCACGGGCTACAGCCTGGCCGATGGCAGCGGCGGTGGGCTGGCCAGCAACTACCAACTGAGCAGCACCACGGCCACGACCACGGCAACGATTGCCAAGGCCACGCTGACGGTGACGGCCAACAACGATGCCAAGTTCGTGACGCAAAGTGATAGCGCTGGCTACAACGGCGTGAGCTACAGCGGCTTTGTGCATGGCGAGACGAGCAGCGTGCTCGGCGGCAGCGCCTTGGTCGCGCGCAGCAATTCGGGGGTCAACGCAGCGGGCAGCTACAGCGGTGTGCTCGATGCCTCAGGCTCCAGCCTGAGCGCGAGCAATTACCAGTTCAGCTACGTGGCGGGCAGCTACACCATCGTGCCGTCCAACCAGTTGCTGGTGCGGGTGGCCAACGGCAGCCAGGCCTATGGCACGGCGGCAAGCTACAGCATCACCAGCGCGGAGTACTACAACGGCTCTGCGGTGGTGCCGCTCAGCAGCATCACCCCAAACGGTGGCGGTAGCTTCACCGTGTCGGACGGTTCGGCAGGAGGTTCGGCAACCTTCACACTTGGCCCAACGGGCAACAACATCACCTCGACGGCAGGTCTGACCAAGGCGGGCACCTACCAGCTGGGGGCCACCATCACGGCCAACGCCAACCCGGGCAACTACAGCAACACCTTTGTGGTGGTGGGGGCCAACCAGGTCAACACCAAGGGCGTCACGGCCTCTGCCACGGACGTGTCCAAGACCTACGATGGCACCACTGACATGACCGGGGTGAGCCTGAACCTGGCCACGCTGGAGATGAACGATGTGGTTACCGTCAACGGCAGTGGTGCCTTTGCCAGCAAGAACGTGGGCACAGGCCTGGGCTACACCCTGTCCAATCTGGTGTTGTCTGGGGCCGATGCGGGCAACTACCACCTGTTTGGAGGGACGAGCTTCAGCGGCAGCAACGGTGCCATCACGGCACGCCCGCTGACGGTGATCTACACTGCCAGCAACAAGACCTATGACGGCAACACCACGGCGACGGTGAGCGCGAGCGACAACCGGGTCAGTGGCGATGTGTTGTCCATTTCTCAAAGCGCCGCCTTTGCTGACAAGAACGTTGGCACGGGCAAGACCGTGAGCATCTCGGGCATCACGCTCAGTAGTGCCGACGCAGGCAACTACACCTTGAGCAACGCCAACCAGGCGGCCCAGACCACCGCCAGCATCAGCCGGCTGAGCAGCGTGAGCTGGGTGGGCGGGGCGACGGGCAACTGGTTTGACCCGGCCAACTGGGCTGGCGGTGCCGTGCCTGACTTGTCCAACGTGGCCAATGTGCTGATTCCGCAGGGCGTGAACGTGGGCTTTGGCGGTACCGTGGTAGCACCGGCCCAAAGTGGGGCGGTCAACATCGACAGCCTGGGTGGCAGCGGTGGTGCGCTCACGCAATCGGCGGGCGCGCTGAACGTGGGCCTGGGCGGCGTGACGCTCAACAGCTTCAGCCAAAGCGGCGGCACCCTGACCAGCCTGGGCCCCATCTTTCTGGCCAGCCTGGCGCAGACGGGCGGCCAACTGGGTACAGCCAGTGACCTGACGGTGACGCAGGACTTCACTCAGGGCACCCTTGGTAGCATCAGCGTGGGTGGCAACACCAGCATCACCGACACCTCGGGCGGCATGCAGATCGGCAACGTGAATACCAGCGGCACCACCCAAATCACCAGCACAGGTGGTGACATCACCCAGGCAGCCGGTACGGCGGTGGTTTCTGGTGGAGCAGCAACGCTGGCAGCCAGTAACGGCGGGGCTGCAGCAGACATTACCCTTAATGGAGTCAACAACGATTTTCAGGCTGTGGTCAATGCCAACGGCGCCAATGTGAGTTTGACGGATGTCAACGCACTGACGCTTGGCACGGTTACAACCGCCGGGAACCTGACTGTCAACAGTCATGGTGCTCTGGATCTGGGGACCAGTACCGTGGGTGGCAACCTCAATGCCAATAGTGGCAATGGCAACATCACCCAGGCAGGACCGCTGAATGTGACTGGCACAAGCAACCTGACGGCAGGTACGGGCGACATTACGCTGACCAACCCAGCAAACGACTTCATGGGCACAGTGTCAGCTTCAGGCTCCAACGTGAGCATTACCGACGCCAATGCACTGACGCTCGACACGGTTACAACCGCCGGGAACCTGACTGTCAACAGTCATGGTGCTCTGGACCTAGGGATCAGTACCGTGGGTCGCAACCTCAATGCCAATAGCGGCAATGGCAACATCGTACAGGCGGGCCCACTGAGCGTGACAGGCACAAGCAACCTGGCGGCGGGCATGGGCAACATAGCATTGACCAATCCAGCAAATAACTTTGTGGGTGTTGTATCGGCTTCGGGAGTCCATGTGAGTCTCACAGACGCCAACGCGCTGACGCTTGGTACAGTGAACAGCACTGGTAACCTGAATGTCCGCAGTGGGGGGGCACTGAATTTAGGGGGCGGTATGGTGGGCGGCGCATTGGCTGCCACAAGCGATAACAACCCCATCACTCAAAGCGGTGCTCTTCATGTCGCAGGTTTGGCTGAGTTTAACGCCGGTATCAGCACGGTCATGCTGACCCATGCGGGCAACGAGTTCTCTGCCGGGACACAGGTCAATGCCAGCAATTACCTCATTGTGGGTGATGCGCGCAAACAGGCGGGTGATGCCGAAGCGAGGGCGCAAAGCAATCAGCCTGTCAGAGCCTTGGCAGGGATAGCCCTCACCAACGCCAGTGTGCCGCAGCCATTGGTGATGACTTCGGCAACGGCAACGACAAGTTCCTCGGACTCAGGCTCCTCGGGCGCTACCGGGTTTACCAGCGCCAACAGCGCTGGCGTGACGTTCGATGTGCAAAGTGTCAGCCAACAAGAAATGCCTACGATGGTGGCCGTGTCGTTGCCCAAGGGCGCATCAACGGTCGGGGTTGGCTTCAGCTTCGAGTTGCCGGAATCGGTGAAGTCCACTTTGCAAAGCGCTGCAAGTGCACAAGCCAGCCTGCCCAGCGGTGCCATGTTGCCTTCTTGGCTGCGTTTTGATGCTCAGACGCTGCGCTTTGAGGCTACTGCTGTGCCTGATGGTGCCTTCCCAATGCAGGTGGCGGTGACGGCTGGTGGCCAGCAGATGCTGGTGGTGATTTCTGAGCGGATGGAGTAATAGAACCACTCTTGTAAGAGTGACGCTCCTATGCCTTAAGGATGCTTAACACAAATCTCTGATAAAGCGAAATGTGTCCTGTCGGGAAGTAAGGCATAAGCTGTCCGAGTGGACAACTTATGCTTAACGGCACAAAGGGCTCCAAACGGAGCCCTTTTTGCATTTGGCGGAAGCGGTGAGATTCGAACTCACGGAGGGCTCACACCCTCGCTGGTTTTCAAGACCAGTTCCTTAAACCGCTCGGACACGCTTCCAAAAACATTACTCAAATTCTAAGGGTTGCGGAAATGATTTCCGCAAGTTGCGGAAACGATTTGCTGAAACCCGCATGGTTACTGGCTTCGCCAACCAATGCACCGGCTTTCAAGACCGGTGCAATCGACCACTCTGCCACGCTTCCCTGGGGGTGAATTGTAGCGACTTAAAAGGTCTTCAAGCTTGGCCCAGCATGCCGCGCTTTTCGATGAAGGCCACCACCTCGGCCAGTCCGTCCAGGGTTTTCAGGTTGGTCATGACCCAGGGGCGTGTTTCGGG
>JACCEA011192991.1_pt1 | contig 31888 bp, 29 predicted proteins | sample 7449851 | NCBI WGS metagenome assembly JACCEA01 (sample SAMN15323453, study PRJNA562643) | freshwater metagenome | isolation source: river surface water | place: USA:Blue River Watershed | collected 2017-08-18
ACCTGAGCGAGGCATGCTGCGCCCGCTCAAGCGGGCGTAGCTCAACGGTAGAGCGGCCTCTTTATAAGGGGTTGACCTGGGTTCGATTCCCAGCGTCCGCACCACCCACACCCCCTGGACACGACCATGGCGACCGGCCCAAAGGCCTGGTCGCCATTTTTTTCATCCGGTGATGGTGCCCGCCTGGCGCGCGCAATTGGGGGGCGGCCCAGAAAGTTCAGGCCATGGGTGTCACATGACCTGATCCATGTGCTGATGCAGGCCCCCGATCCTGCCCGAGGAGGGGGTTCAAGCGGTCAGCGCGAGCGCAGCGCGCGCCAGGCCAGGCACAGGGCCAACAGGCCAAAGCCCACAAAGCCCACAAAGGACCAGTTGGCGATGGTGCCGCCCAGAAAGGTCCAGTCCACCTTGCTGCAGTCGCCGCTGCCCCGAAAAATCATGGGAATGGCGCGACCAATCGGGAAGTTCTCGATCATGCCGTAGAAGTCGCGGCCGCAGCTGACCACCTCGGGGGGGTACCACTGCAGCCAGCTCTGGCGCGCGGCCACAAAGGCGCCACCGGCCGACTTGGCGAACAGGGCCAAGACCCAAAACAGCTGCCAGCCCCAACGCCTTGCCAGCGAGCCCAGCAGCGCCGTGACCAGCACCCCGATGAGCGCATAGCGCTGCACGATGCACATGGGACAGGGCTCGAGGCCCACGACATGCTGCAGGTACAGGCCAAACAAGAGCATGGCCGCCGCGGTGGCGGCCGCCCAACGCAGCCAGACGGCCACGGTGGCGGCATGCAAAGGAGACAGGCGCATGGCGCGGTGCCCGGTCAGACGATCTGGCAAACGCTTTCGAAGGGGTAGCGTGGACCGCGCGGGTACACGCCCGCCGGGTTGGCGCGGCCCAGGTTGATCAGCACATTGGCCTTGAAGCGACCGTCGGGGAAGAAGGCCTGGTTGACGGCATTGGCGTCAAAGCCGCTCATGGGGCCGTAGTCCAGGCCCAGTGCGCGGGCGGCCAGCATCAGGTAGGCGGCCTGCAAGGTGCTGTTGCGCAGGGCCGTGACCTCGGCCAGGGCGGCATTGCCTTCGTAGATGGGGCGGGCGTTGAAGGCCGGGAAGTTTTGCGGCAGGTCTTCGTAGAAGCGCGAATCCTGCGCCACGATCACCGTGACCGAGGCCGATTCGGTCTGCGCCACGTTACCCGGGCTAAGGCAAGGCTTGAGGCGCGCTTTGCCCTCGGCCGATTGCACAAACACAAAGCGCGCCGGCTGGGCGTTGAAGGCCGTCGGCAACCACTTGCTGGTGTCGTAGAGGCGGCGCAGGGTGGCCTCGTCCAGGGGCAGCGGGTCAAAGGCGTGGGTGGTGCGGCCGTCCAGAAACAGTTGGGCGATGGCGGCTTCAGAGAGGACTTGGGACATGGGGACTACTTTCGGTTGGGCAGTGGAACTCAGGCGTCGACAAACGCCCGCTCGATCACAAAGGCGCCAGGGGTGCTGGTGTTGCCTTCGGCAAGACCGCGCGATTCGCAAAGCTTTTTCAGGTCGCGCAGCATGGCCGAGCTGCCGCAGATCATGACACGATCCTCTTCGGGGTTGAGGGTGGGCAGGCCCAAATCCGCAAAGATCTTGCCGGATTCGATCAGGTCGGTGATGCGGCCCTGGTTGACGAAGGGCTCACGGGTGACAGTGGGGTAGTACTTGAGCTGGGCGGCAACCATTTCGCCCAGGAATTCGTGCGCGGGCAGTTCGGTGCTCAGGTAGTCGCGATAGGCCAGCTCGTTGACCTGGCGCACGCCGTGCACCAGCACGACCTGCTCGAAGCGCTCGTAGGTGGCGGGGTCGCGCACCACGCTCATGAAGGGGGCCAGGCCGGTGCCGGTCGAGAGCAGGTACAGGCGCTTGCCCGGCAGCAAGTAGTCGATCAGCAGCGTGCCGGTGGGCTTGCGGCCCACGACCACGGTGTCGCCGGGCTGGATGTGCTGCAGGCGCGAGGTGAGTGGGCCATCGGGCACCTTGATGCTCAGAAACTCGAGATGTTCCTCGTAGTTGGCACTGGCAATGCTGTACGCACGCAGCAGCGGCTTGCCGTTCTCGCCCTTGAGGCCGATCATGGTGAAGTGCCCGTTGGAGAAACGCAGGGCCGGATCGCGCGTGGTGGTAAAGCTGAACAGACGATCGGTCCAGTGGTGGACCGTCAGGACTTTTTCTTCGATGAATGCGCTCATGACAGGCTGACGGGCCCCAGGACGGCATGACCGGCACAGGGCAGATGTCAAAAAAAGATTGCTACAGTTGGGGGACTTTCAGGACGCCGCCCGTGAGGGTGCTTAAAGCACCAGCGCGACATTGTCGCCGCCCGGGCGTGCAGGCTGAAATAAAAAGATTTTATATTGGTATAACCAAGCGCAACTCATTTCAAGCAAGGCACACACATGGCACGCACTGTTCAATGCATCAAGTTGGGAACCGAGGCCGAGGGTCTGGACTTTCCGCCCTACCCCGGTGAACTGGGCAAGCGCATCTGGGAAAACGTCAGCAAGCCGGCCTGGGCCGAGTGGCTCAAGCAGCAGACCATGCTGGTCAATGAAAACCGCCTGAACCTGGCCGACCAGCGCGCGCGCCAATACCTGGCGCGGCAGATGGAGAAGCACTTCTTTGGCGAAGGCGCCGACCAGGCCCAGGGCTACGTGCCGCCGCCCCAGGCTTGATGCACGCGGTTGACTGGCAGACCGATGGCGTGCCGCGCAGCACGCATTACGACGACGTCTACCGCAGCCACCACGGCACCCAGGACCTGGGCTTGCGCCAATCGCGCGAGGTCTTTCTGGCCGGTTGTGGCCTGATCGGCGAGCAGGCCCTGTGGCGCCGCCAAGCGCATTGGCACATTCTGGAGACCGGCTTTGGGCTGGGCCTGAACTTCCTGTCCACCTGGTGGGCCTGGCAGCAAGACCCGCAGCGGCCCGCACGCCTGTCCTACAGCGCGGTCGAACTGCACCCGGTGCAGGCGCAAGACCTGCTGCGCAGCGTGGCGGCCTTCGAACCCCTGCTGCCCCTGGCCCAGCAACTGGCCGCGCAATGGCGTGGCCTGCTGCCCGGCCTGCACCGCCTGGTCTTTGAGGGCGGCGCGCTGCAACTGACGCTGGCCATTGGCGACGCGCCCGTGGCGCTGCGCGAGTTCGACAGCGCCGTCGACAGCGTGTTCCTGGATGGCTTCAGCCCCGAGGTCAATCCGCAGATGTGGGCCCTGCCCACCCTCAAGGCCGTGGCCCGGCTGGCCCGTAGCGGCACCGGCCTGGCCACCTGGTGCGTGCGTCGAACCCTGCGCGAGGACTTGCAGCAATGCGGTTTTGCCAGCGAGCGTTTGCCCGGCGTGCCCCCCAAGCAGCACCGCCTGGTGGCCCGTTTTGCCCCGGCCTGGACACCCCGTCAACGCCCTCGCCTGCCGCTGGTGCAAGGTCCCGATCGGCGCGCGCTGGTGCTGGGGGCGGGCCTGTCGGGCGCGGCCGTGGCCTGCAGCCTGGCCAAGCGCGGCTGGCAGGTCGAGGTGCTCGATGCGGGCGACGGTCCGGGCGCAGGGGCATCGGGCCTGCCGGTGGGGCTGACGGCGCCCCATGTCTCACCCGACGACAACCCGCTCTCGCGCATCACCCGGGCCGGCGTGCGCGCCACCATGGGCCGTGCGCAAGACATGCTGGCGCCCGGCGACTGGCAGGCCAGCGGGGTGCTGGAACACCGCGTCGAGGGCAAACACCGCCTGGGCCAGGACTGGCCCGAGGCGGGTGCCGACTGGAGCCGCAACGCCACCCCAGAAGAATGCCTAGCCGCCGGCTTGCCCGCCGACACGCCCGCCCTGTGGCACCGCATGGCCGCCTGGCTGCGCCCGCGCGCCCTGGTCAAGGCGCAACTGGCCACGCCCGGTGTGGCGGTGCGCTGGGGCGCATCGGTCAAGGCCTTGCAGCACGAGGCTGGCCGCTGGCAGGTCCTGGACGCGCAAGGCCGTGTGCTGGGCGAGGCCCCCTGGCTGGTGCTGGCCAGCGGCTTTGACTCGCGGGCCTTGCTCGAAAACCTGTCATTGAAGCCCGCGCTGCACCCCTTGCGCGGCCAGGTGAGCCTGGGCCGCGTGAACGATTTGCCCGAAGCCCTGCGCGCGGGGCTGCCCGCCATGCCGGTCAACGGCCATGGCAGCTTCATCAGCGGCATGCCCTTGTTGGACGAATGGGGCGATGCGCCGGGCTGGTGCCTGGGCGCAACCTTTGAGCGGGCGCAACCCCAGGCCTTGCTGCGCGACGAGGACCACGCCGCCAACCATGCGCGGCTGGGCCGCCTGCTGCCGGGCCTGTCGGGCCCGATGCAAGCGGCGTTTGCCCCACAGACGGTGCGTGCCTGGGCCGGTCTGCGCTGCACCGTGCCCGATCGCCTGCCGATGGTGGGCGCCGTGGCGCCCGATCGTTGGCCTGGTTTGTGGATGTGCGCCGGCATGGGCGCGCGCGGCATCAGCCTGTCGGTGCTGTGCGGCGAACTGATCGCCGCGCAGCTCGAGGGCGAGCCCCTGCCCCTGTCCCCCAGCCTGGCGCTGCGGCTGGCCGCGTCGCGGCCTGGCGCGCAGCAGGCCTGATCACTTCATGGCGTCGGCCGGACGGCGCGCCTTCACATACGCATCGGTGGGCTGGTAGTTGCGCCCGTCGGCATAGCGCCACTGCACCATGGTGCCCTGGTTGCCACGCAGATCGAGCTTGCCCACATAGGCCCCCATGGTCGACTGCTGGTCAATCGCGCGGAACTCGGCCGGGCCAAAGGGCGTGCTGAACTTCAGGCCCCGCATGGCCAGCACCAGCTTCTCGTTGTCGGTGCTGCGCGCCTTCTGGATGGCGGCAAAAATCGCCTGCATGGTGGCGTAGCCGACCACCGATCCCAGCTTGGGATTTTCCTTGAAGCGCTGCAGATAGCTGGCCGCAAACGAGGCATGCTCCTTCTGATCGAGCTGGTCCCAGGGGTAGCCCGTCACGATCCAGCCGCGCGGGGTTTCATCGCGCAGCACCTCCAGGTACTCGGGCTCGCCCGAGAGCAGCGACACCACCGGCACACGCGGGAAGATGTTGCGCTGATTGCCCTCGCGCACCAGCTTGGCCAGATCGGGGCCAAAGGTCACGTTGAAGATCGCATCGGGCTTGCTGGCCATGGTGGCCGTGAGCGTGCCGCCGGCATCGATCTTGCCCTGGGCGGGCCACTGCTCGCTCACAAACTCCACGTCCGGGCGCTTGGCCTTGAGCAGTTCCTTGAAGCTGGCCACCGCGCTCTGGCCGTACTCGTAGTTGGGCGCAATGGTGGCCCAGCGCTTGGCCGGCAACTTGGCCGCTTCTTCGACCAGCATCGCCGCCTGCATGTAGGTGCTGGCGCGCAGGCGGAAGGTGTAGCGGTTGCCTTTTTCCCAGACCAGGGCGTCCGTCAGCGGCTCGCTGGCCACAAACAGGCGCTTGCTCTTGGCGGCGTGATCGGCCAGGGCCAGGCCCACGTTCGACAAAAAGCCACCGGCCAGCACGTCCACTTTTTCCTTGCTGGTCAACTCGACCGCGTGGCGCAGGGCTTCCTCGGGCTTGCCCGCGTCGTCTCGCGCAATGACCTCGACCTTGCGGCCCAGCAAACCCCCTTGCGCATTGATCTGCTCGACCGCCAGCTGCCAGCCTTGGCGGTAGGGCTGGGTGAACTGCGGAATGGCCGAGTAGCTGTTGATCTCGCCGATCCGAATGGGTGCCCCGCCCTGTGCCAGGGCCAGACCGCCCATGCCGGCCAGTACGGCCGCTGCCAAGAATTTCATCTCAACTCCCGAGTCAAAGAAACACGCAATTATAGGCATTCGGAAATTTAAATTGTCTTCCTAACGACAATCTAAACACCTGTGTCTGTTTCTTATGACCCAAAAGCATATAACTCAAAGAAAAAAATCGTTCCATCTGACATAAGGACACCCTACATTCCAGCCCCATGGAACCTGGATACATCGTGGCGGGGGCCCTGGTGGGCCTGATTGTGGGACTGACCGGCGTCGGCGGCGGCTCGCTGATGACGCCCATTCTGATTTTCTTCTTTGGCATCAAGCCCTATCTGGCGGTGGGCACCGACCTGCTGTTCGCGGCCTTCACCAAGATGGGGGGAACCGTCAGCTTTGCCCAGCAGCGCCTGGTGCCCTGGCGCGTGGTCTTGACGCTCAGCGCTGGCAGCCTGCCCGCTGCGGGCCTGACGCTGTGGGTGCTGCATCGCGTGGGGCCGGCCGAGCCCGCCGTGCAATCCATCATGACCACCACCCTGGGGCTGGCCCTGCTGCTGACCGCCAGCGCCATGCTGTTTCGCGCCTGGCGCAGCCAGCACCCGGTGGCGCGCCCCGCACAACCCCTGCCCGAGGATGCGCTCAGCCGCCCACGCCACTGGGCCCTGCCCCTGCTGCTGGGCGCGGTCATCGGCACCCTGGTCACCCTCACCTCGGTGGGCGCGGGCGCCATTGGCGTGAGCGCGCTGCTGCTGCTCTACCCCTTGCTGCCCTTGCCGCGCATCGTGGCCGCCGACATCGCCTACGCCGTGCCCCTGACCCTGGTGGCGGGCATGGGCCATGCTTCCCTGGGTTCGGTCGACTGGTCGCTGCTGACGCAGCTGCTGGCCGGCTCGCTGCCCGGCATCTGGCTGGGCTCGCGCCTGACCCACCGCACCCCCGAACGCCTGGTGCGCACCGTGCTGTCCGCCTTGCTGGCCTGGGCCGGCCTGAAGCTGGTGGCCCTCTGATCCGATTTTTTGCAGGACCTTTTCCATGTACGCCTACACCGAATTTGACCGCGCGTTTGTGCGCGCCCGTGCCGCCCAGCACCGCGACCAGCTCGAGCGCTGGCAGGCCGGCGCGCTCAGCGACGAAGAGTTCCGCCCGCTGCGCTTGCAAAACGGCTGGTACGTCCAGCGCTACGCGCCCATGCTGCGCGTGGCCGTGCCCTATGGCGAGATCTCGGCGCCGCAGCTGCGCGTGCTGGCCCGCATCGCCCGCGAGTACGACCGCCCCGAGCCCGAGCTGCTCGCCCGTGCCCAGTCCACGCAAGACCAGCTCGACACCCAGACCCGCCTGGTGGCGCCGCCCCTGGTGACCCAGGTCGGCCACTTCACCACGCGCCAGAACGTGCAGTTCAACTGGATCCCGCTGGCCCGCTCGGCCGATGTGATGGACCTGCTGGCCAGCGTCGACATGCACGGCATCCAGACCAGCGGCAACTGCATCCGCAACATCACCACCGACGAGCTGGCGGGCATTGCCCCCGACGAGGTCGTCGACCCGCGCCCCTACGCCGAGCTGCTGCGCCAGTGGAGCACCCTGCACCCCGAGTTCGCCTTCCTGCCGCGCAAGTTCAAGATCGCCATCAGCGGCGCCCACGAAGACCGCGCCGCCATCGGCTGGCACGATGTGGGCCTGCAGCTGCGCCGCGATGAAAGCGGCGCCGTGGGCTTTCGCGTGCTGGTGGGCGGCGGCATGGGCCGCACCCCGGTGATCGGCACCCAGATCCGCGACTTCCTGCCCTGGCAGGACATCATGAACTACCTCGAAGCCCTGGTGCGCGTGTACAACCGCTGGGGCCGCCGCGACAACCTCTACAAGGCGCGCATCAAGATCCTGGTCAAGGCCGAGGGCCAGCGCTTTGTCGACGAGGTCGAGGCCGAGTTCGCCCAGGTCAAGGCGCACGACGGTGCCGCCCACACCATCCCCGAATCCGAATTGGCCCGGGTGCAGGCCTGCTTTGCCGTGCCGGCGCCGCAGCGCCCGCATGACGCGCAATCCCTGCAAGAGGCCCTCGCGCGCCTGGCCGAACAGGCGCGCCTGACGCCGGCCTTTGCCCGCTGGCTCGAGCGCAACGTGGCCGAGCACCGCGAGCCCGGCCTGCGCGCCGTGACCCTGTCCTTCAAGCGCCCGGGCCACTCGCCCGGTGACGCCACCGCCGACCAGCTCGACGCCGCGGCCGAGCTGGCGCAAACCTTCTCGGCCGGTGAGGCGCGCGTGACGCACCGACAGAACCTGCTGCTGCCCTGGGTGCGCGTGCAAGACCTGTGGGCCTTGTGGCAACGCGCCCTGGAGCTGGGCCTGGCCCTGCCCAACCACGGCCTGCTGACCGACCTGATCGCCTGCCCGGGCGGCGACTATTGCGCGCTGGCCAATGCGCGCTCGATCCCGATCGCCAGCGCCATCACCGAGCGCTACCAGGACGTGGACGAGCTCCACGACCTGGGGCCGATCGACCTGCACATCAGTGGTTGCATCAACTCCTGCGGCCACCACCACTCCGGTCACATCGGCGTGCTGGGCGTGGACAAGGACGGGCGCGAGTGGTACCAGGTGACCCTGGGTGGCTCGGACGGCAGCGCGCTGTCGGGCACCGCCGTGCCGGGCAAGGTCATCGGCCCGAGCTTCTCCTCGGCCGAGGTGCCCGATGTGATCGAGGCCATCCTGAACACCTACCTGGCCCTGCGCCAGAGCGAGGCCGGCCTGCCCGAGCCCTTTGTGCACACCTTGCGCCGAGTGGGCGCCGAGCCCTTCCGCGCTGCCGCGCAAGCGGCCCGCCACCCCGCCGTCGAAACGTCCGACACCGATACCGCTGCTGCCTGAGCCCGCCATGCCTTTTCAAATTCTCTCCGCCTCTGCCCACCAGCCTGGTCCCGACGGCCGCAGCCTGGTGCTGGCCAACGACGCCGACCCGCGCACCCTGAACCTGGACGGCATCGAGCGCATTGACCTGGTCTTCCCGAAATTCACCGACGGCCGCGCCTACAGCCAGGCCTACTGGCTGCGCCGCCGCCTGGGCTACCGCGGCGAGCTGCGCGCCACCGGCGATGTGCTGATCGATCAGCTGGTGCAGATGCAGCGCACCGGTTTTGACGTGGCCGTGTTGCGCGAAGGCGTGGACGCAGCCGCAGCGCAGCGCCAGTTCGAGCGCTTTGCCGGCTTCTACCAGGGCTCGGCCGACGAGCCGCGCCCCCTGTTTGCCCGGGAGGCCGTATGAGCCAGGGGGTGACCTCGTCGCTGCGTCCGGCCCAGACCGCCAGCGCCCCCGAGCGCCTGGCCCAGCCGAGTGCCGATTTCGCGGCCAAGCTGGCCGAGACCGAGGCCCTGCTGCAGCAGGCCGCGCGCGACTGGCAACCCCTCACGCAGGCCTCGAGCCTCGGCGCCGAGGACGTGGTCATCACCCACCTGATCGGGCAGCTGGCGCTGGAGATCCCGGTCTTTGTGCTGGACACCGGCGCCCTGCACACCGAGACCCTGGCCTTGCTCGAGCGCACCCTGGCCTACAGCCCGGTGCCGGTGCAGGTCTACCGACCCGAGACCTCACAGGTCTTGGCCCTGGTGCGCGCCCAAGGGCAAGACGGCATCTACCAAAGCCAGGCGCAGCGCAAGGCCTGCTGCCAGGTGCGCAAGATGGTGCCGCTGGCCCAGGCCCTGGCGGGCCAGCGCGCCTGGATCACGGGCCTGCGCCGCGAGCAGTCGAGTGCCCGCGCCGAGGTACCGCTGATCGACGACAGCGAACTGTCGAGCAAAGGCCTGACCAAATTCAACCCGCTGGCCAACTGGACCTGGGGCGATGTGTGGCACTACATCGCGCAGAACCAGGTGGACTACAACCCCCTGCACGACCGCTTCTTCCCCAGCATTGGCTGCGCGCCCTGCACCCGCGCCATCGCCATGGGCGAAGACTTCCGCGCCGGCCGCTGGTGGTGGGAAGACGACCAACAGAAGGAATGCGGCCTGCACGCCCGATAAGCCCACACACACCATGAACGCCCGTACCGAACCCCAATTGCTCAATGCCCTGAGCAACGCCCACCTCGACGCGCTCGAGGAGGAAACCATTTTCATCCTGCGCGAGGTGGCTGCCGCCTTCGAGCGACCGGCCCTGCTGTTCTCGGGCGGCAAGGACTCGCTGGTGATGCTCAAGTGCGCCGAGAAGGCCTTTGGCGTGGGCCGCCTGCCCTACCCGCTGCTGATGATCGACACCGGCCACAACTTCCCCGAAGTGACCGACTTTCGCGACCAGCGCGCCGCCGAGTTGGGCGCCGAGCTGATCGTGCGCAGCGTCGAGGACTCGATGCGCCGCGGCACCGTGCGCCTGGCCCACCCGGGCGAGAGCCGCAATGTGCACCAGTCGGTCACCCTGCTCGAAGCCATCGAGGAATTCCGCTTTGATGCCCTGATTGGCGGCGCCCGCCGCGACGAAGAAAAGGCCCGCGCCAAGGAACGCATCTTCAGCCACCGCGACAGCTTTGGCCAATGGCAGCCCAAGGCCCAGCGCCCCGAGCTCTGGACCTTGTTCAACACCCGCCTGCAACCCGGCGAGCACTTCCGCGTCTTCCCCATCTCCAACTGGACCGAGCTGGACGTCTGGCAGTACATCGCGCGCGAGCAGGTGGCCCTGCCCTCGCTGTACTACCGCCACACCCGTGAGGTGGTCGAGCGCCGCGGCCTGCTGGTGCCGGTGACCGAGCTGACCCCGCCGCGCGAGGGCGAGACCGTGCAAGCGCGCACCGTGCGCTTTCGCACCGTGGGCGACATCACCTGCACCTGCCCGGTCGAGAGCGATGCCGCCACGCCCGAGCAGGTGGTGATCGAGACCCTGGCCGCCGAGGTCAGCGAGCGCGGCGCCACCCGCATGGACGATCGCACCTCGGACGCCTCGATGGAAAAACGCAAAAAAGAAGGCTATTTCTGATCATGCCGAACGCACACCACAACGCCCAACACCTGTCGGCCCTGAAGTTCATCACCTGCGGTTCGGTGGACGACGGCAAGAGCACGCTGATTGGCCGCCTGCTCGTGGACACGCGCGCCGTGCTGCAAGACCAGCTCGCCGGCGTGCAGCGCCAGGGCGAGACCGATCTGGCGCTGCTGACCGACGGCCTGTCGGCCGAGCGCGAGCAAGGCATCACCATCGACGTGGCCTACCGCTACTTCGCCACCGCCGAGCGCAAGTTCATCATCGGCGACGCGCCGGGCCATGAGCAGTACACCCGCAACATGGTCACCGCCGCTTCCAGCGCCGACGCGGCGGTGGTGCTGGTCGACGCCATCAAGCTCGACTGGCGCTCGCCCGACCTGAACCTGCTGCCGCAAACGCGCCGCCACAGCCTGCTGCTCAAGCTCTTGCGCGTGCCGTCCATCGTGCTGGCGGTCAACAAGCTCGACGCGGTCGAGGACCCGGCGCTGGCCTGGCAACACATCCGTGGCGCGCTGCAGCGCTTTGCGCAAGAGGCCGGCATTGCGGTGACCGCCATCGTGCCGATCTCGGCGCTCAAGGGCTGGAACGTGGCGCAACCCGAGGCCGGCTGGTGCGGCTACGAGGGCCCGAGCCTGCTCGAGATCCTGGAGGACCTGCCCCTCACGCCCGACGAGGCGCAGGCCGCCCTGGCCTTTCCGGTCCAGTGGGTCGAAAAATTCCACGACAGCGGCACCACCACCCAGGGCCGTCGCGTGTTCTGGGGCCGTGTGGCCAGCGGCACCGTGCAGGTCGGCCAGACCGTGCAGGTGTTCCCAAGCGGCCACCAGGCCCAGGTGGTCCAGGTGCTCAGCGCCACCCGCGCCCCGCAATCGCAGGTGCACGGCCACAGCGCGGGCATCGTGCTTGACCGCGAAGTCGACGTCTCGCGCGGGGACTGGTTGCTGGCCCCCGAGCTGGGCGAGCAGGCCAGCCGCCAGATCGACGCCACCGTCGCCTGGATGGACGACGAGGCCCTGCAGCCTGGCCGCGTTTACTGGGCCCTGCACGGGCACCGCTGGGTCAAGGCCAAGGTGCAACAGGTGCTGCACCGCCTTGACATCAACACCCTGGCCGAAGAGGACGCCCAGTCGCTGCCGCCCAACGCCATCGGCGAGGTCCGGCTGGCGCTGCAAGAGCCGCTGGTGACCCTGCCGTTTGCGGCCTCGCGGGCCCTGGGCTCGCTGGTGCTGGTCGACACGGCCAGCCACCGCACCGCGGGTGCGGTCCTGGTGAAGGCCCCATAAGCGGCATGGCCGCCACCCCGCGCGGGGTGGCGCTCCAGTAGAATCGACCCCATTCGTCTGCGCACACCTCGGGCCGTCCGGGGGCGTGCCAGGTCCCCAGAGCACAACGTTCCCGCCCCCTATGACCCACGTCGTTTCCGAAGCCTGCATCCGCTGCAAATACACCGATTGCGTGGACGTCTGCCCCGTGGATTGCTTCCGCGAAGGCCCCAACTTCCTGACCATCGACCCCGATGAGTGCATCGATTGCGCCGTCTGCATTCCCGAATGCCCGGCCAACGCCATCTATGCCGAGGAAGACCTGCCGGCCGACCAGCAGCACATGACGGCGCTCAATGCCGAGCTGGCCAAGCTGTCCAACTGGAAGAGCATCACCAAGCGCAAGGCCCCCCTGGCCGATGCCGACGACTGGAAAGACAAGACCGGCAAGCTCAAGGAGCTGATCCGCTAAGGACCGGCCCATGACCCGCGCCATCGAGACCGATGCGCTGGTGATCGGCGCGGGCCCGGTGGGCCTGTTTCAGGTCTTCCAGCTGGGCCTGCAAGGCGTGGCCTGCCACCTGGTCGATGCCCTGCCCCATGTGGGCGGCCAGTGCATCGAGCTGTACGCCGACAAGCCCATTTACGACATTCCCGGCGTGCCCGAATGCAGCGGCCGCGAGCTGGTCGAGCGCCTGCAGCAGCAGATCGCGCCCTTTGCCCCCACCCTGCACCTGGGCCACACCATTGCCGAGCTCACGGCCATGCCCGATGGCCGCTGGTCGGTCGTGTCGGACCAGGGACGCCACTGGCAGGCCCGCACCGTGTTCATTGCCGCAGGCGTGGGCGCGTTTGTGCCGCGCAGCCTGCCACTTGAGGGCTTGACCCCGCACATGGGCCGCCAGGTTCACCACGCGCAAGCCCCCCTGCCGCCCCTGCAGGGCCAGCACCTGCTGGTCTGCGGCGACACCGACAGCGCCGTGCAAACCTGCCTGGCCGCCGTGGGCCAGGCCGCCAGCGTGACCCTGATGCACCGGCGCGACCAATTTGCGGCCGCGCCCGAATGGCAAGCCGCCCTGGCCAAGGCCCGGGCACAGGGCCAGGTGCGCTTTGTGGCCGGTCAGCCCAGTGCCTTGCTGGGCGACGCGCAGCGCCTGACCGGTCTGCGTTTTCTGGCGCCCGACGGACAGGACACCGACCTGCCTTGCGACCAGCTGGTCATGGCCCTGGGCCTGTCGCCCAAGCTGGGGCCGGTGGCGCAGTGGGGCCTGGCCATGGAGCGCAAGCAACTGGTGGTGCAGACCGACACCTTTGCCACCGACGCGCCCGGCATCTACGCCGTGGGCGACATCAACACCTACCCCGGCAAGAAAAAGCTGATCCTGTGCGGTTTTCACGAGGCCACGCTGGCCGCCTTTGGCGCCATCGCCCGCCTGCAACCCGATCAGAAAACCTTGCTGCAATACACCACCACCTCCACCTTGCTGCAGCAGCGGCTGGGCCGGCGCTGAGCCGGCCTGCTGCGCGCTGAACGCCCTGTTGTCCATGATCACCCTCTCGCATGAATACCCCCGCGTCCTGAGCATTGCCGGTTCGGACAGCGGTGGCGGCGCTGGCATCCAGGCCGACCTGAAAACCTTCAGCGCCCTGGGCTGTTTTGGCATGACCGCCATCACCGCCCTGACCGCGCAGAACACCACCGGCGTGCGCGCCATCCACGGCGTGCCGCCCGAGATACTGGCCGCGCAAATCGACGCGGTGATCGAGGACATCGGCGCCCACGCCGTCAAGATCGGCATGCTGCACGCACCCGAGGTGGTGCAGGTGGTGGCGCAGGCCATCGAACGCCACGCCCTGCCCAATGTGGTGCTGGACCCGGTGATGATTGCCACCAGCGGCGCCGTGCTCATCAGCCAGGAGGCCGCCAGCGCCCTGGTGCGCGAGCTCTTTGGCCGAGCGCGCCTGATCACCCCCAATCTGGACGAAGCGGGCCACCTGGTGGGGCGCCCCCTGAAGACCGAGGCCGATATGCAAAGCGCCGCCGAGACGCTGCTGGGCATGGGCGCGCAAGCCGTCTTGATCAAGGGCGGGCACCTGGCCGGAGAGCAGGTGTGCGACCACTACCTGTCGCGCGAAGGCGAGGCCTTCTGGCTGCGCGCCCCGCGCATCCACAGCCCCAACACCCATGGCACCGGCTGCACCCTGAGCTCGGCCATTGCCGCCCACCTGGCCTTGGGCCAGCGCCTGCCCGATGCGGTGCGCAGCGCCCACCACTACATCCGCAAGGCGCTGCAGGCGGGCGCCACGGTGCGCACCGGCCAAGGCAGCGGCCCGCTGAACCACCAGTTCGCCCCGCGCAGCATGCACCTGATGCCCCTGCGCAGCACAGCGGCCCAGCCCCACCCCAGCGCCCCGCAGAGCGCGGCCTGAATGCCGCTATAATCAAAGGCTATTCCCCGATAGCTCAGTCGGTAGAGCGCCGGACTGTTAATCCGTAGGTCCCTGGTTCGAGCCCAGGTCGGGGAGCCAAATCGAAAAGGCTTGCATCAGCGATGGTGCAAGCCTTTTGTGTTGCTGGGCCGCCAACAAAACGCCAGCGCCGCAGCAGGTCGTTGCCTTCAAGTCCTTGGACCCGGTAGCTTGTTGGAATGACACTGGAGGACAGTTATCACAATAATTTGTGATTTATCCTCGTTAAACACCAAGATATGAGAACTTCATCGCATGCGAACCGCCTTCCGTTTGAGGCAGAAGATGTGCTGCGCGCGTTGGCCGACCGCGTGCGCACCGTGCGCAAGTCCCGGGGTCTCACCCAAGCAGATTTGGCCGCAAAAGCTGGCATCAGCACCAATACCCTGGTGACCATGGAGAAGGGGGGTCAAGCGTCCAGCTGGGCTACTGGCTCCAGGTTCTGTGGGCGCTTGACGTCTTGTGTGGCATGAGCGACTGGGTCATCCAAATCGGCCGTGAGGACAGCGATATCACGCTGCTCGAGGCGCATCTGCCCAAGCGCGTGCGCGGCAGCGGACGGCGAAGCGTGCCACAGTGAAACCGGTATGGGTCTGGCTGCCCGGCAAGCATCAGCCCATGCGTTGCGGCAGGTTCGCATTGGACAAGGGGATTGGCACATCCCGCCACGCGGATGCGTACAAATCCCACGCTGATGCGTTCTCACTGGCCCCCTGCCTACCCTACACCCGCTCATCGCAGAATCAGTCCATGCCCACTCCTTCCGTTCGACGGCCGAACGGGTTCTGACACAGCGCGTTCGGGCAAATCGGTTGAAAACGCCTGGATGGCTGGCGGATGGCGCCTTCTTGCCCACGCGTCAATCCTGTTCAAAACCCGGGGCGATTCACCCCCCCTTGTCCCATGCTGGATAATGGTTCGCATGCCTGAACGCGTGATTCCCGTGGTGGACCTGCGCCACCCCCATCTGCCCCTGCCCAATGTGGCCGACTTGCCCTCGGGTGCGGCCCTGCCGCATGACCGTCTGGGCCGGCCCCTGCACGACCTGCGCATCAGCGTGACCGATCGCTGCAACTTCCGTTGCAGCTATTGCATGCCCAAGGATGTCTACGACCGTGACCACGCCTTTTTGCCGCAGTCCTCGCTGCTGCGCTTTGAGGAGATCACCCGTGTGGCGCAGCTCTTTGTGCAGCGTGGGGTGCGCAAGATCCGGCTGACCGGCGGTGAGCCGCTCATGCGCAAGCACCTGGAGGTGCTGGTCGCCCAGCTGGCGGCGCTGCGCACGCCCGACGGCCAGGCGCTGGACCTGACGCTCACCACCAACGGCTCGCTGCTTGCGCGCAAGGCGCAGGCCCTGCGCGACGCCGGCCTGCAGCGGGTGACCGTGAGCCTGGACGGGCTGGACGACGCGGTGTTCCGGCGCATGAACGATGTGGATTTCCCGGTGCGCGATGTGCTCGACGGCATCGAGGCCGCGCAGCGCGCCGGCCTGGGCCCGATCAAGGTCAACATGGTGGTGCAGCGCGGGGTCAACGACCACGAGATCGTGCCCATGGCCCGGCATTTCCGGGGCAGCGGCATCACCCTGCGCTTCATCGAGTTCATGGACGTGGGCGAGACCAATGGCTGGCGCATGGACCAGGTCCTGCCCAGCCAGGCGGTGATCGAGCGCCTGCAGGCCGAGTGGCCGCTGTGCGCGCTCGAGCCCTCGGCCCCCGGCGAGACCGCGCAGCGCTGGGGCTATATGGGCGCCAACGGCCAGCACGATCCCTCGCTGGGCGAGGTGGGCGTGATCAGCAGCGTCACGCAGGCCTTTTGTGGCGACTGCAACCGCGCCCGGCTCTCGACCGAGGGCCGGCTGTACCTGTGCCTGTTTGCCCGCCAGGGCCACGACCTGCGCAGCTTGCTGCGCGACCCCAGCGTCAGCGACGCGCGGCTGGAGGCGGTGATCGACGCCATCTGGCGCGGTCGCGACGACCGCTACTCGCAGCTGCGCGGGCGCATCGAGGCCGACACCGGCAGCGGCCGCCGCGTCGAGATGAGCTATATCGGGGGCTGAATGAACGCCCAGGTCACCGCCCTGGTGCTGGCCGGCGGCCGTGGCCAGCGCATGCAGGGGCGCGACAAGGGCTTGCAAGTCTGGGCCGGCCGCCCCTTGCTGCAGCACGCCCTTGATCGCCTTCGCGCGCAAACCCGGCCGCCGCACGCCCTGGCCATCAACGCCAACCGCCACCTGGCCGACTACCAGGCGCTGGGCCTGCCAGTCTGGCCCGATGTCTGGCCCGACTTTGCCGGTCCGCTGGCGGGCATGCTGACCGGCCTGACACACGCGCGCACCCCCTGGCTGCTGACCGTGCCCTGCGACAGCCCGCGTTTTCCGCTGGCTTTGCTGGCGCGGCTGCAGGACGCCTGCCATCAGCACCAGGCCCCGATGGCGCTGGCAGCAACGCCTCGCCCCGATGGGGCCCTGCGGCCCGAGTCGGTCTTTGCGCTGCTGCACCGCGACCTGGCCCCGACCCTGCAGCAGTACCTGCAAGCGGGTGGGCGCAAAATCGAGACCTGGGCCATGGCCCAGGGCGCCTGCCTCGTCGGCTTCGATCAAGCACACGACGACCCGCAGGCCTTTGTCAACCTCAACACCCTGGCCGAGCTGCACGCCCTGGCCGCTGACGGCATCCAGCCTTCACAGGACCCCTCATGAGCCCCGCGTCCCCCGCCCCCACCCTGCACGACATTGCCCAGCGCCTGCAAGGCTACGACCCGCAAGCCCTGTCGGCGGCGCATGTGCAGGCCTTTCTGGCCGAGCTGGTGCACCCGGTGACGGCGCACGAAAGCGTCACGCCCGCCGAGGCGCTTGACCGGATCCTGGCGCAGGATGTGATCTCGCCCATCAGCGTGCCGCCGCACGACAACTCGGCCATGGACGGCTACGCCTTGCGCGGCCAGGACCTGAACACCGATGGACCAACGCGGCTGCGCGTGGCCGAGGGCACCGCCTTTGCCGGCGCGGCCTGGCGTGGCGACTGCCCCAGCGGGCACGCGCTGCGCATCATGACCGGGGCCATCATGCCCCCGGGCCTGGACACCGTGGTGCCGCAGGAACTGGTACAGACCGAGGACGGGCACATCGTCATTCCCGCTGGCCTGCTGCAGGCCGGCGACAACCGTCGCCTGATGGGCGAGGACCTGATGCAAGGCCGCCCTGCCCTGGCCGCCGGCACGCGCCTGGGCCCAGCGGCCTGCGGCCTGGTGGCCAGCCTGGGCCTGGCCAGCGTGCCCGTGTGGCGCCGCCTGCGGGTGGCGTATTTTTCGACGGGTGATGAAATCCTGAGCCTGGGCCAGCCCCCGCGCGAGGGCGCGGTCTACGACAGCAACCGCTACACCGTGCGCGGCATGCTCAGCCGCCTGGGCTGCGAGGTGATCGATCTGGGCGTGGTGCCCGACCAGGCCGACGCCTTGCGGCAGGCCTTTGAGCAGGCCGCGGCGCAGGCCGACGCCATCATCACCAGCGGCGGCGTGAGCGTGGGCGAGGCCGACCACACCAAGGCCTTGATGCGCGAGCTGGGCGATGTGGCCTTCTGGCGCATCGCCATGCGCCCGGGCCGCCCGATGGCGGTGGGCCGCATGCAGGACGCCAACGGGCGCCCCGTGGTGCTGTTTGGCCTGCCGGGCAACCCGGTGGCCGTCATGGTGACCTTCATTGCCTTTGTGCGCCCGGCCCTGCAGCGCATGATGGGCTGGCAGGCCCCGCCCATGCCCTGGCTGCGCGCCCGCGCCACCGACACCCTGCGCAAAAAACCGGGCCGAACCGAGTACCAGCGCGGCGTGGTCCGCATGGGGGCCGATGGCATGCCCGAGGTGACGGTCATGGGCAATCAGGGCTCGGGGGTGCTGCGCTCCATGGTCGAGGCCAATGGCCTCATCGTGCTGCACCACGAGCAGGCCAGCGTGGTGCCCGGCGACTGGGTCGATGTGCTGATGTTCGACGGCGTGCTGTAAACGCAAAAGGCCTCCGAAGAGGCCTTTTGTGTCCCCGCCACCTGCCCCGAGGGGCCGTGGCGTGACAGGTGCGGATCAGGCGTTCACATCCGCCGCGGTGGTGCTGGGCGGAAACTCGTGGGCCTCGGACTTGATGGCCCCCGGCACCGACTTGCGCGCCAGCAGCGAGTACACGGTGGGCACCACAAACACCGTCAGGAAGGTGCCCAGCGTCATGCCCCCCACGATCACCCAGCCGATTTGCGAGCGGCTCTCGGCACCCGCGCCGGTGGCCAGCGCCAGCGGCACCGCTCCCAGCACCATGGCGCCCGTGGTCATCAGGATGGGGCGCAGGCGCTGACCCGCGGCCTTCACGATGGCGTCCTGGGTGGCCAGGCCATGCTCACGCAGCTGGTTGGTGAACTCCACGATCAAAATCCCGTGCTTGGTGATCAGGCCCACCAAGGTGATCAAGCCAATCTGCGAGTACACATTGAGCGAGCCCCCTGTCCACTGCAAGGCCAACAGCGCGCCCACCATCGACAGCGGCACCGACAGCAGGATCACCAGCGGATCGATAAAGCTCTCGAACTGCGCGGCCAGCACCAGGAAAATGAACACCAGCGCCAGCACGAACACAATCACCAGCGCGCCCTGCGATTTGCGGAACTCGCGCGAGCTGCCGTTGAGCTCGGTGGTGTAACCGGGCTTGAGCACCTTGCTGGCCGTGGCCTCCATGAACTGGATGGCCTCGCCCAGCGAGTAGTCGGGTGCCAGGTTGGCGGTGATCGACACCGAACGGCGCTGTGCAAAGTGGTTGAGCTCGCGCGGGGACACGCTCTCGCGCACCTTCACCACCGCCGACAGCGGGATCAGCGTATCGCCACGACCGCGCACATGGATCTGCTCAATGTCGGTCGGGGTGTCACGATCGCGGCCCAGGGTTTGCAGGATCACGTCGTATTGTTCGGCGTCGCGCTTGTAGCGGGTGACGTTGCGCCCACCCAGCATGGTCTCAAGCGCGCGCGCCACCACATCCACGCCCACACCCAGCTCGGCAGCTTTCACCCGGTCCACCTCGATGCGCAGCTCGGGCTTGTTCAGGCGCAGGTCCACATCGGGCGAGACGATGCCAGGGTTCTTGGCAATCTCGTCCATGAACTGGCGCGTGACCTGGTTGAGGTTCTGGTAGCTGTCCGAGGTCAGCACCACAAAGTTCAGCGGCCGCTCCCGAAAGCCCTGCCCCAAGGACGGCGGGGTGATGGGGAAGGCGTTCACCCCCGGGATGCCCGCAATCCGGCCCTGCATTTCACGGGCCAGCTGCAAGGTGCTGCGCTGACGATCTTCCCAGTCCACCGCCCGCATCACCACCGAGCCTTGCGCCGCTGTGGGGTTGCCGATGGTGGCAAAGATGCGGTCAAACTCGGGGTAAGCCTCGGCGATCCGCTCGATGGCGCGGGCATAGCGATCGGTGTAGGCCAGGGTCGAGCCATCGGGCGAGGTCACGTTGACCAGGATCGTGCCGCGGTCCTCCAGCGGCGCCAGCTCCTGCTTCATGTTCGGGTAGATCATGCCGATCAAGACCCCGGAGCCGATCATGACCAGCACCACCAGCCAGCGGGCCTTGACCAGAATCCAGCGCAGCAGGCGCTCATAGCCCCGCGACAAGGCATTGAGCAAGCCATCCATGGTGCGATCAAACCAGCCCGGGTTGGGATTGTGGCGCAGTAGCTTGGAGCTGAGCATGGGCGAGAGCGTCAGGGCCACAAAGCCCGACACGATCACCGCGCCGGCCAGCGCCAGCGCAAACTCCGAAAACAGCTTGCCGGTGCGCCCTGGCGTGAAGGCCAGCGGGGCGAACACCGCCGCCAGCGTCATGGTCATGGCCACCACCGCAAAGCCGATCTCGCGCACGCCCTTGATCGCCGCCGAGAACGGATCGAGCCCGTCCTCGATGTGGCGGTAGATGTTCTCGAGCACCACAATGGCATCGTCCACCACCAGGCCAATCGCCAGCACCAAGGCCAGCAGCGTCAGCGTGTTGATGGTGAAGCCGGCCAGCGCCATCATGGCAAAGGCGCCAATCAGGCTTACCGGAATGGTCAGGATGGGGATGATCGAGGCGCGGAAAGTGCGCAGGAACAAGAAGATCACCAAGGCCACCAGCACCACCGCTTCAACAATGGTGCTGAACACGCTCTTGATGGATCGGTCGATGAACACCGAGTTGTCGTTGGCCACCTCGACGCTCACATCGCCCAGGTCGGCCTGGATCTGCGGCATCATCTCGCGCACGCCCTTGGACAGCACCAGCGGGTTGGCGGTGGCCTGGCGGATCACGCCCGCCGAAATCGCCGGCTGGCCATTCAGTCGCACCGACGAACGCTCGTCGGCAGCGGCCTCTTCCACCCGGGCCACGTCGCGCACCTTCACCGGATAGCCGTTGACGTTGCGGATCACCACTTCGGCAAACTGGTTGGCGCGGTTCAGATCGGTTTGCGAGGTCACGCTGAACTCGCGCGTGGTCGACTCAATGCGGCCAGCTGGCAACTCCAGGTTGTTGCGGCGAATTGCGTCTTCCACGTCTTGCGGCGTCAGCTTGTAGGCCGACAGCCGGGCCGGGTCCAGCCACACCCGCATGGCGTACTTGCGCTCGCCAAAGATGCGCACGTCGGCAACGCCCGAGACGGTCTGCAAGCGCGGCTTGACCACCCGGTTGACCAGTTCGTTGATCTGCAGGGGCTTGAGCGTCTCGCTGCGAAACGCCAGCCAGATCACCGGAAAGGCATCGGCCTCCACCTTGGCAATCACCGGCTCGTCAATGGCCTGCGGCAATCGGTTGCGCACCCGCGCCGTCCGGTCGCGAACCTCGGCCGCAGCGGTATCGGCATCTTTTTCCAGACGAAAGCGCACCGTGATCTGGGTCTGCTCGGCGCGGCTGATGGACGAGATCACATCCACCGCATCGATGCCGGCAATCGAGTCCTCCAGCGGCTTGGTGACCTGCGACTCCATCACCTCGGCCGAGGCCCCGGCATAGCGCACGCTGACCGTGACGTTGGGCTCGTCGATCTTGGGGTATTCGCGCAGCGACAGTTTGTTGAAGCTGACCAGACCGATGAGGGTCACGATCAGCGACATCACCACGGCCAGGACTGGCCGTCGGATCGAGAGTTCGGCCAGTTGCATATCAGCCCCTCAGGCAGGGATTGGGACCTTCGAGCGCCGGCATCGGACGTGCTGCGCCAGGTCCACCTGGACGCCCGCCCATGCCCGGACCACCCGCCCCGCCCATGCCCGGACCACGCGGGCCGGCACCGGCCATGGGCGGTGCACCGGCCGGGGCAGCCCCAGCGGCCGACGCCCCACCCGCCGGCGCAGACGCGGCCCCAGCGGGCGCACCCGGCGCCCCGGCGCCTGGGCCACCCGCGCCCGGACGGCCGCGGCTCATGTCGATCACGCGAACCGCGGTGCCATCTTTTTGCAGACGCTGGTGACCGGCCGTGACCACGGTGTCCCCCACCGCCAGGCCTTCGATCACCTCCACGCGGCCAGGCAGTCGCAGACCCGTGACCACCGCCACGCGCTGGGACACCTGCTCCTCGGGCTTTTCTCCCGGCACCAGCTTGACCACAAAGCTGCGACCGCCTTGGGGAATGATGGCCTCTTCCGGAATCACCAGGGCTTTTTCACGCACGCCAAAAATGGCGTTCACGCGGGCGAACATGCCGGGGCGAAGCTGCATGCGGCGGTTGTCGATGCAGCCGCGCAGGCCGACCGAGCGGCCATTGGCGTCGACCAACGGGTCAACCGCCTGGATCTGGGCCGTGAATTTCTGGCCCGGCAGGGCGTCAACCTCCACTTGTGCCGACTGCCCGGGGCGAATGCGGCTTTGGAAGCGCTCGGGCAGGCGGAAGTCCACCAGCAAGGCATCCATGTCCTCGATGTTGATGATGTCGGCACCGTCCTTGAGGTAGTCGCCCACGTTCACCTGGCGCAAACCGACCGTGCCATCAAACGGCGCCAGGATTTTCAGGCGCTGCACCGTCGCCTCTGACAGGGCCAAGCGGGCCTTGGCCACTTCCAGGGCCGCCGCGCTTTCGTCGGCCGAGCGCTTGCTGACGAAGTTTTGCGCCACCAGTTCGACGTTGCGCTTGTGGTTGGCCTCGGCAATCGAGAGCTCGGCGCGGGATTGGGCGAGCTGGGCCTGCGGCAGTTGGTCGTCAAACTGGACCAACAACTGACCCTTGCGAACCTTTTGCCCGTCGGCCACCAGCATCTGCTTGATGCGGCCGCTGATTTCGGGGCGGAGCATCTCGCCTTGGCGCGAGCGAAGATTACCCACCGCCTGCGTCTCATCGACCAATCGCATGGTCTCGACCTTGGCCACTTCAACCCCAGGCATCCGGGCACCGCCCCCTGGCCCGCCCGGCCCGGACGCCGCGCCGGCCGGCGCGGGCGCCGCAGCGCCAGTGGGTGCTTGCACAGGTTTGTTTTGCCACCACCAGGCGGCGCCCGAAGCAAGCGCCAAGCCTGCCACCGCCACCACCAGATACCGAATCTTGTAAGCCATGGGTTGTCTCTTATAAAGCCGGTTCAAAACGCGATTTTTGCCAAATGTAACAGCATCCTGTAAAGCAACTATCGCTTTGCGGACTAAGCCTTGGAAACGCCGTCATTGGCCAGGGCATCGGCACGTTCATTCCCAGGATCGCCCGCATGGCCCTTGACCCAATGCCAGTCGATGCGGTGCCCCTGCTGGTGCACCAGATCGTCCAGGATCTGCCACAAATCGGCGTTCTTGACCGGCTGCTTGGCCGCGGTGCGCCAGCCACGGGCCTTCCAGCCCGGCAACCATTCGGTGATGCCCTTGCGCACGTACTCGCTGTCCAGAAACAAGGTGATGCGGCAAGGCCGCTTGAGCGAGCGCAAGGCCTCGATGACGGCCATCATCTCCATCCGGTTGTTGGTGGTCTCGCGTTCGCCACCGCAAAGCTCCCGCAGGTGCGGCCCCGAGCGGAGCAAAGCCCCCCAGCCGCCCGGGCCCGGATTGCCCTTGCAGGCGCCATCGGTGTAGATCGTCACATCGGTCAAGGTATCCAAGCGCTTCTTTCGTGCAAAAGCGCCGATTGAATCACAAGCCGGGGTGCTGATGCTTGCCGCTGGCACGGCCGCGCGCCGGTCCTGCCGGGGCCAGACCCGGCGCGGTGCGCGTGCGCCATGACTTGGCCGGGTGGAAGGTTTTCAGGCCCGGCACATGCTTGCTGGCCAGGACCAGGTAGGCCCCGCCCCACAGCGACACGCCGCGCTGCATGGGCCACCAAGCGGGCCCACTGGGATACAAGCGCACCCGCTGGACCTCCAGATTCAACAAGCGCAGCCAGTCGCGCAGGCGCCCCAGTTGCATGGGCCCTTGGCCCAGCGCAGCGTCGGGCATCAGGCGGCGCTCGGCCTGCCACTGCTGGCGTGCGCGCCAGCCCCAACGGCTCCAGGGGTTGAGCCCCAGGATCAGCACCTGGCCTTCTGGAATCAACACACGCTCCACCTCCCGAAGGCAAGCGTGCGGATCGCTGCAGGCCTCCAGCACATGCGGCAACACCACCAGATCGAGCGACTCGGCCGCCAGTGGCCAGGCCCGGGTATCCATGGTCAAATCAGCGGGTAGCTGGTCGCCGGCACCAGCCAAGCTGTACTCGGTGCCGGCCAGCCAGCGGTGGGGCATGCGGTTGGCCGCCAACGCTTGCAAGGGGGCATGCCCCACCTGCAGGGCGTGGTAACCAAACACATCGGCCAGCAAGGCATCGCACTGTGATTGCTGCCAGGCCAGCAGCGAGTGGGCGGCCGGCGCACCCAGCGCCTGCAACCACATCGGCCAGCGAAGATCGGTTTCTATAATCGGCGAACCCATGAATTTGATTCCATTGCCCGCATTCTCCGACAACTACGTCTGGTGGCTCCAGCGCGGCGACCAAGTCCTGGTCGTTGACCCAGGGGATGCTGCGCCCGTGCTGGCGCGTTTGCAGGCCCACCCCACCCTGCGACTGACGGCCGTGCTGGTGACACATCACCACGCCGACCACACCGGGGGCGTGGCCGCGCTGCAACAGGCCTGCCCTGGTGTTCAAGTCTGGGCCCCACTCATGGAGCCCCTGAAGGGCCCCCACACCCCGGTTCACGAGGGGGACGTGTTGGACTGGGCCGATGGCACCCTCACGGTGCTGGACGTGCCCGGCCACACCGCTGGCCATGTGGCCTATCTGTGGCAAGCCGGCGCCGACGACCCCGCCCTGTTCTGTGGCGACACCTTGTTTGTGGGCGGCTGTGGCCGCCTGTTTGAAGGCACCGCCGGCCAAATGCTGGCCTCGCTCGACCGGCTGGCCGCCCTGCCCGACAACACCCTGGTCTGCTGCGCGCACGAATACACCCTCTCCAATTTGCGTTTTGCGTGCCATGTGGACCCCGAGAACCTGGACTTGCAGCGGCATGTGGCACAGTGCGAGCACTTGCGCGCCGAGCAGCGCCCCACGGTCCCTGGCCGCATCGGCACAGAGCGCCTGACCAACCCTTTTCTGCGTTCGCGCGCCCCCGCCATCCGCCAGGCCCTGCACACGCGGCCCGAGGCGAGCGGCCTGCGCACCGACGCCGACCATTGGGGCGCCTTGCGCGCCTGGAAAAACGATTTTCGATGAACCTGGACCCCTTCCTGGCCCGACTGCGCAGCCTGCCCGCCGCCGGCCTCGCCGCCCTGGCGCTGCTGCTGACTGGCTGCGCCACCGTGCCCAGCGTCTCGCAAGGCCCGCAGACCGATGCACCGACGGTGGCCATGTCAGCCCCGGCCGCCAGCGCACCGGCGGCAGCGGGCCCGGCCCCTGTCGTGCCGCCCGCCGCGGCAGTGACGCCTACGCTGTCGGCCCCTGCCGAGCCCTCACCTGCCCAGACAGTCGCGACGCCCGCTGCCAACGACCTGTCAGCCGCCGAGGTCGGGCTGCAACTGCGCGCGCGGCCAGCCCTGGGGGTGACGCCACCGGTTGACCTGTGGGACCGCATCCGGCGTGGCTTTGCCATGCCCGACCTCGACAGCCCGCTGGTGCGTGAGCGCGAGCAGTGGTATGCCGCACGGCCCGACCACCTGCTGCGCATGACCGAGCGCTCGCGCCGCTACCTCTTTCACATCGTCGAAGAGATCGAGCGGCGCAACATGCCCACCGAGCTGGCGCTGCTGCCCTTTATCGAATCGGCCTTCAACCCGCAGGCGGTGTCGCCCGCCAAGGCGGCGGGGATGTGGCAATTCATGCCCGCCACCGGGCGTGACTTTGATCTCAAGCAGAACATGTTCCGCGACGAGCGCCGCGACATCCTGGAGTCCACACGTGCAGCCCTGGACTATCTGCAAAAGCTCTACGGCATGTTCAACGACTGGCACCTGGCCCTGGCCGCTTACAACTGGGGCGAAGGCAGCGTGGGGCGGGCGCTGGCGCGCAACCGCGCGCAAGACAAGCCGCTGGCCTATACCGACCTGCGCATGCCCGATGAAACCCGGCATTACGTGCCCAAGCTGCAGGCCATCAAGAACATCATTGCGCAGCCGCAGCTCTTCAACGCGACGCTGCCCGACATCAGCAACCACCCGTTTTTCCGCTCGGTCACCATCGAGCGCGACATCGATGTGGCCGTGGCCGCCCGCCTGGCCGAGATCAGCCTGGAGGATTTCCGCGCGCTCAATCCCTCGATGAACCGCCCCCTGATCCTGGGCGCAGGCCGGCCCCAAATCCTGCTGCCTTGGGACAACGCCGATGTGTTCGAGCGCAACCTGCAGGCGCAGGCTGGGCGACGGCTGAGCCAGTGGACCGCCTGGGTCGCGCCGCGCAACATGAAAGCGGCCGAGGTGGCCGAGGCGGTGGGCATGAAAGAAAGCGATCTGCGGCAGCTCAACCAGATCCCCCCGCGCATGCTGGTCAAGGCTGGCTCGACCCTGCTGGTCCATCGCAAGGGCGCCCTGGACAACGATGTCCACGAAACCGTGGCCGACCGGGCCCAGCTCAGCCTGCTGCCCGAGTTGGTGTTGCGCAGCCTGCAGGTGGCCGCGCGCAAGGGCGACACCATGGCCAGCCTGGCCGCTCGTCATGGGGTCTCGGCAGCCAGCCTGGCCAGCTGGAACAAGCTTCGCGTGGACCAGCCCCTGAAAGCAGGTCAACGCCTGATGGTGCTGGTGCCCGCCAAACCCAACCCCTCCGAAGCCACGCGCGCCACACGCAAGCCGAGCAAGGCCCCGACGGGCAAAAGCAAGCGCAGCCCGCGCAAAAAAGCCTAAGTCGAGAACTGGAGCAAGCGGCTGCGCGAGCGGGCCACCCACTCGGGCGCCACGGTGCGCTCGAGCGCCAAGCGGTGCGGTCGCACCGTGGGCAGCCGCAGCTGCAATCGCCAGGCGCTGAAGACCTGCTCTGGCTGAAACACGCCATCGGGGCTGTAGCTGTCCTTGAGGCGGTCAAACGCCCCCAGAAACTGCACCCGATCCCCCTGGGTCTGCGCCACCGACACATGCCGCATCAAGTCCACCGGGCCGGCGGTTTGCAACCAACGCAGGGTTCTGACCATGGCATCGGTCAAGGCCTGCACCGCGTCGGGTCGGCGCTGCAGCAAGGCGGCCGTGGTATGCAGACAGGCGCCGGGGGGGTTGTCGCCCAGCCAGCGCAAGGTGGCCTCTGCGCTGCGGGCATCGGCCAACACGCGCACCAGGCCTTGCTGCTGCAAGGCATGCAGCTGTGGGTCGGGATTGCACAGCAGGTCGATGCGCCCCTCGCGCAAGACCTGCGCCACCTGCGGCTGTGCCCCCACCTCCACCCATTGCACGTTTTGCGCGGCCAGTCCCTGGCGCAACAGCCAGTGCGTGGCCATTTGATGGGTGGCACTGCCCAGCGAGGAAATGCCAATGCGCTTGCCGTTCAGATTGACCGGCGGACGCAGGTCGGGCAAGGCGGGCAAGGCGGCCGCCAGGGCCAGCTGTGGGCTGCGCCCCATCAGCACAAACGCACGCTGATCGACCCCTCGCGCCTGGAGCTGCAAGACATGCTCGAAGGCCCCGGCCACCAGATCGGCTTGCCCCAGCTGCTGGGCCTGCACCGCCTGCGCGCCGCCCTCGGTGTCCACCCACTGCAATTGCACCCCGGCCTGCCGCAAAAAGCCCAGTTGCTCGGCCAGTGACAGGGGCAGGTGGTACAGGCTGCTGCGTGCGGCCAATGCCACGCTCAGTCGGTGCGGCAGCTGGGCATCGGCCGCCTCGGCCCCGATGGACCCGGCCCCCATCGCCACCCCCAGGCCCAGCAAGGCCATGCGGCGCGACAAAGGTCGTTCCCGTGGGTGAGCGTCGTCCCTGTTGGCCATGGCACAAGGGTACGCGCTGCGCCCCCGTTGCGCATCGGGAATGCTCCGAAGCGGGTTTGTCCGAAGCGGGTTTTCACCCGGGCTGCGAAGGTCTTAGCGCCGGTCGACCAAGGCGTGTGCGATGGTGCCCAGATCCACGTATTCCAGCTCGCTGCCCACCGGCACGCCGCGCGCCAGCCGCGTGACCTGCACGCCCATGGGCTTGAGCAAGGTGCTGATGACGTGGGCGGTGGTCTCGCCCTCGGCGGTAAAGCCGGTGGCCAGAATGACCTCCCGCACCGGGCCCTCCTGCACCCTCTCGCGCAGGCGCGAGAGGCCCAGCTCCTGCGGCCCCTGGCCATCGAGTGGGCTGATGCGGCCCATCAGCACATAGTAGTAGCCCTTGTACGAACCGGTCCGCTCAAGCGCCGATTGATCGGAGGGCGTTTCAACCACGCACAACAGGCCCGCATCACGCCCACTGTCGGCGCAGATGTCGCACAGGCGGTCTTGCGCAAAGGTGTGGCAACGCTCGCAATGGCGCACATGCCCCACCGCCTCCTCCAGCGCTCGGGCCAGTTGCAGGGCAGCCCCTCGGTCGTGCTGCAGCAGATGAAAGGCCATGCGGGTGGCCGAACGCACCCCCACGCCGGGCAAGGCGCGCAAGGCCTGCACCAGGGCCGTCAAGGCCTGAGGTTGGGCAGCGGATTCGGCCATGGGTGGGGCGATGAAGTCGTGACCGTGACGATCAGAACGGCAGCTTCATGCCCGGCGGCAGACCGGCGCTGAGCTTGCCCATCTTCTGCTGCGAGACCTCTTCGGCCTGTTTGACGGCGGCATTGAAGGCCGTGGCCACCAGGTCCTCCAGCATGTCCTTGTCCTCGGTCAGCAGGCTCGGATCGATGGTCACGCGGCGCACATCGTGCTTGCAGGTCATGAGCACCTTGACCAGCCCGCCGGCCGACTGGCCCTCGACCTCGATGTGGGCCAGCTCGTCCTGGGCTTTGCGCAAATTGTCCTGCATGGCCTGGGCCTGTTTCATCAGACCGGCCAGTTGTCCTTTGTTGAACATGGTGGGGGGTTCCTTATGCGGTTTTGGGGATGACCTGCAGACTGCCGGCCACAATGCGCGCATCATAATCGCGCATCAAGGCCTGTACCCTGGGGTCCGATTCAATCAGCTCGCGTGCGGCCTGGGCCTGGGCAGCGGCCTTGGCCGCCAAACGGCGCGATGGCGAATCCTGCACCGGGCCAATGCGCACCTCCAGCGTCACCGCCACGCCCGCCGCCTGCAGCGCCGTCTGCAGGCGCTCGCGGTGCGAGGGGTGGTTGAGCGTCTCGCGCTCGGTGTGCAGGCACCAGCGGCCCTCCTCGCGCGCGACCAGCTCGGACTGCAAGGCCAGCTCGCGCACCAGGGCGGCAATCCGTTCCTCGGCAATCAGCGACTGCACCTGCGCAAACCAGAACTCGCCCAACTCGGTGGGCACCAGGGGCGGCAGCTCGCGCTCGCGGTCCACGCGGGTCGAGGGCGGCGGCGCTTCGCGCACCGGCACCGGCCGCAAGGGCGCATCTTGCGCGGGGCGAGCCGCCACCGGTCGAGGCGCCTCCAGGACCGGCACCACACGCACCTTCGCCGCATCTGCTTGGGCGGGCGCCTGGGCAGCGGCGGCCAGGGTGGCCACCGCCAGGTTCATCGCATCGGCCTCGTCCTGCGCACTGGGTGGCGCCGCGTCCACCGGCAAGTCGTCCCAAGGGGGCGGCGGGGCGGCCACGGCAGGACGTGTCGGCGCGGGGGGGGATGCGGATCTGGGCGCTGAGGCCGGCACCGCTGAAGGGGCCAGCAGCTTGACGGCGGGCGCAGGACTGGCAAGGGGCGCCGAGGCGGCCGGGCTCGCGGGGCTGGGCGCAGGCGTTGGGCCGCCCGGGGCGGCGGCGGGCGCGTCGTCAGCCCGCGCGGAGGGAATCAGCGGGCTTTTTTTTTCAGCCAGGGCCGCACCAGCCGGGCGGAAGGCATGCCAGCGCAAGAGCACCATGGTCAGCGCCGCGTATTCGTCGGGCGCCAGGCCCAGCTCCTGCCGGCCGTGCAGGCAAAGGCTGTAGAGCAGTTGCAGATCGGCCGCGGGCATGCTGGCCGCCAGGGCCTGCAACTGGGGCGTCTGCGGATCGGTCTCGTCGGCGGCGCCGGCGGGGGCCGCCTGCAGCACGGCTGCGCGCTGCAGCAGGCGGGACATTTCCTCGAGGGTGCTGGCCGCCGAGTGGCCCTGGGCCTGCAACTGCTGCACCTGCGCCACCCCCATGGCGGCATCGCCCTGGGCCAGCGCCTGCAGCATCTGCAGCACGTGCTGGCTGTCGACACTGCCCAGCATCTGGCGCACGCCGTCCTGGCTGAGCTGCCCCTGACCAAAGGCAATGGCCTGGTCGGTCAGGCTGAGCGCATCGCGCATCGAGCCGCGGGCCGCGCGTGCAAGCAAATGCAGCGCCCCCGCCTCAAAGCCCACCCCCTCCTGCGCCAGCACCTGCGACAGGTGGGCGTGGATGGTCTCGGGGGCCATGGGGCGCAAATTGAATTGCAGACAGCGCGAGAGCACCGTGACCGGCACCTTTTGCGGGTCGGTGGTGGCCAACACGAACTTGAGGTACTCGGGCGGCTCCTCGAGCGTCTTGAGCATGGCGTTGAACGCCGTGTTCGTGAGCATGTGCACTTCGTCGATCATGAAGACCTTGAAGCGCCCCTGGACCGGTTTGTAGACCGCTTGCTCAAGCAACTGCTGAACCTCGTCCACGCCTCGGTTGGAGGCGGCATCCAGCTCGGTGTAATCGACAAAGCGGCCGGCATCGATGTCGCGACAGGCCTGGCAAACGCCACAGGGCTGGGCCGTGATGCCGCCCTGCCCGTCCGGGCCTTGGCAGTTGAGCGACTTGGCCAGCACGCGCGAGACCGTGGTCTTGCCCACCCCCCGGGTGCCGGTGAACAGGTAAGCGTGGTGCAGGCGCTGCTGCGTGAGCGCGTTGGTCAGGGCCTGCACCACGTGCTCCTGCCCCACCATTTCGGTGAAGGAGCGGGGGCGGTATTTGCGGGCCAGGACCAGGTACGACATGCGGGCATTCTATCGGCAGCCAGGCCCCACGCCTGGAAAAATTCAGCACCCGCACAACGAGAGAGGCAGGCCCTGGCCTACAATAGACGGTGACGGGCCTTCCCGCATGGAGAAGCGGCGGACCGGGTCAGGCGGGGAACCGAGCAGCCCACACCGTGGAACCAGTGCCGGGGTCAAGGCTCGTCACCTAACACCCACAGCGCATGTTGACGATGGACCAGACCAGCCGCAAGCGTTACCCCTCACCCACAAGGCAGGCATCATGGCCAAAGAAGAACTGATTGAAATGCACGGCAAGGTCGACGAGGTCTTGCCCGACATGCGCTACCGCGTCACCCTGGAAAACGGCCACCAGCTGGTGGCTTACACCGGCGGCAAGATGCGCAAACACAGCATCCGCATCCTGGCCGGCGACCGCGTGACCCTGGAAATGTCCCCCTACGACCTGAGCAAGGGCCGCATCACCTTCCGCCACCTGGAAAACCGCCCGCCGCGCCCGAGCGGCAATCAGGCGCCCAAGCGCCGCTTCTGAACGATCCCCCAAACCCCAGCGCCTACTTGCCCTCTGTTTGCCCCTGCCGCTGCGCTGCGTGAACGCGCTGCAGGGCCGCAAAGTAAGGCGTGTAATCCTCCTGCCTGACCTGGGCCAGGGATTGCCGATCGGCCAGAAGCCTGTGCCGCAACTCCCCTGCCGCCCGACACGCCAGTGCCTCGTATGACGCCCAGTCCCGAGCCACCCAATGGGACAGGCCATGGTGCGCGAGCAAGCTTTGGGCAACGCGTCCAGCAAATGTCGTGCCCTCACAGGTCAAGACCGGCAAGCCTGCCAGAAGGGCGTCTGCCGCCGTGGTGTGTGCATTGCACGGAAGCGTGTCCAGAAACAAATCGGCCAGCGCGTGGCGCGCAAGATGGCGCTCATGGGGCCACCGCTGAGCAAAAACCAAGCGTGAGGGATCCACGCCCTGCGCTTGGGCCGCTTGGCGCAAGCGATCCGAG
>JACCEA012507273.1_pt1 | contig 31879 bp, 19 predicted proteins | sample 7449851 | NCBI WGS metagenome assembly JACCEA01 (sample SAMN15323453, study PRJNA562643) | freshwater metagenome | isolation source: river surface water | place: USA:Blue River Watershed | collected 2017-08-18
AAAATCTACGGCATTAAGTACAACCACTTATACTGCAACTATATCAAGTACAGTTAATGGAGTGAGTAAAACAGCAACCAATAGTTTTAACATTACAATCGGTGCAGCTCCAAGTAGCCTAAGCTATACGAGTCCTCAAGTAATTGCGTTGAACAATAGAATAGCAAATTTAATTCCAAGTATCACAGCAGGAGTGGGCGTGGTATATACCGCAACAGGCTTGCCAGCTGGTTTAAGTATTGATCCAAATACAGGAATTATATATGGTACGCCAATTGTGAATCAATCGGCAACTAATGCGATCATAACTGCAACCAATGCGTATGGTAGTACGCAAGCAACTATTAGCTTTTCGGTAGGGGAAGCACCAAGTAATTTAGTTTTCAATCCTGCTGTCAATTATCTTTTGGTAAATGCGTTGAGTGTGAATATCCCTTCAACTGTCAATCCTGGTTCTGGAGGGGTCACATATTCGATTAGTCCAAGCCTTCCAACGGGATTTTCATTAGATCCAAATACAGGAATTATTTCAGGGGCTACTGCATTAATCACTAATGCGAACTATGTAGTAACAGCAAGCAATACATATGGTGCTACAAGTACCATATTCCAATTAGCATCAAACAATGGACCCAATTTTAGCTATGTTCGAAATCATGTTTATAGCGCAGGGGCTACTATTCCTACCTTGACTCCAACAATTTATTATGGAGCAGGAAGTACCTTGTTTTCAGTGACTCCTAACTTGCCTGCTGGATTGACATTGGATCCATTAACAGGCGATGTTTCTGGTATACCAACAGCTGGATTAGCTGTTCCACTAGATAGTTATTCTGTAACAGGAACCAATCTTTTTGGAACAAGTAATGCTAGATTAGACATCGAAGTGCAAGGACCTCCTACGAATTTGAACTATGGTGCAAATATCATTCAACCTATTAATGTACCGTTGTCCAATGTGATTACACCATCTGTTGTTGCAAGTCCTGCTGTTTCAACTTATAGTGTAAGTCCTGCTTTGCCAGCAGGTTTGTCTTTTGATCCAACTACAGGAGTCATCTCAGGAACTCCAACAGTTGCACAACAAGCAGTGGTGTATACATTTAGTGCGGACAACTGGATTGCTCCAAGTGCAACATATACAATGACTATAACGGTGTCTGCTTCACCAATCATTAGTTATTCAACGCCACAATTATATGTGGTGGGCAATGCAATTACACCTTTAATGCCAACTGTACAAAATGCTGTAAGTTCATGGAGTATAAGTCCAGCATTGCCAACAGGTTTAAATTTCAATACCAATACGGGGGCAATTACAGGTACCCCAACAACTGCATTAACAGGTACATTTACCATCAGTGCAACCAATAGCTTTGGTACTGGTACTGCATCAGTTCAAATAATTGTTAATGCGCCACCTGCCTCATTAACCTATATTTTAACCAATCAAAATTTCACGACAGGTATTGCTATTCCAAATAGCACGCCTAGTATCAATGCAGGTACTGGTACTGTTACTTATACGGTAAGCCCTAACTTGCCAGTTGGTTTAACGATCAATCCAAATACTGGTATCATCAGTGGTACGCCAACTGTGGCAGTAGCGAATGCAAATTATACGGTTACTGCAACAAGTGCATATGGAAGTACGACTACAGTGATCAATTTTGCTACAGGTATTGCACCTGCTGCTTTGTCTTATACAGCATCTAATATTTTTACTGCGGGTACTTCAATAACTGCTTTATCTCCAATTGTTACCGCTGGTTCAGGCACGCTCGCCTATAATGTAAGTCCCAATTTACCTGCAGGCTTAACATTGAATCCAAGCACAGGAGTGATTTCAGGTACACCTCTTTCTGGTTCTCCTGCAGCTACATTTACTGTGACAGCAACAAGTGTTTTTGGAAGTACAAGTGCAAGTTTTCAAGTTGCTGTTCAAGGGCCTCCAACAAATTTTCTTTACCCAAGTAACAGTTTATCTTTCCTAATCAACACCCCTGTGACTTCAGTAGTTCCTAGTATTGTAGCATTTCCTGCACCCGTATATTCAGTTGCGCCAAATCTTCCAGCAGGATTAGTTTTAAATACTAATACAGGTGCTATTACAGGTACCCCGATACTTGGACAACCTGCTACAAATTATACCATTACTGCAAATAATGGTATAATGCCAAGTTCTACAATTGTAATTTCTATTGCTGTGCCAGCTGCGCCAATTATTAATTATGCAAGTAGTTATGTGTTTACTAAAGACCAAGTAATTACGCTTATTCAACCAACAGTTGTGAATAGAGTAGATAGTTGGAGTATCACACCAAGTTTACCTACAGGATTAATCTTTGACAATACCAATGGTCAAATAACTGGAACACCTACAACTATTATTGTTGCAGGTAATTACACAGTGACAGCAAGTAATAATTATGGTGCTGCAACTGCTTCATTTGTATTGGATGTGCAGGGACCACCTGCTATGACATTGAATAATAACAATAATACCATTGTAGGATTACAGCCAATTCAAATTGCAGCTCCAGTTTTAAATAGTAACCCTGCTCCGATATTTACAATCAGTCCAAATTTACCCGCTGGCTTGGTTTTAAATTCAAGCACAGGAGCGATTACAGGAACGCCTACTAATTATAGTACTGCAATTACGTATAGTATTCGTGCAACCAATAGTATTGGAACAACAACTATTCCAGTGGTTTTAGCTATCCTTCCTCCTGTAGCTGCTATTAATAGTGCTTCTAATAAATTATGTGGAAAAACGCCATTACAATTATCAAATGCCACTTCGAATGGTGTTTGGTCAAGTTTGCAACCTTTGATTGCAACCGTTTCAAATTCAGGATTAGTATCTGGAATAGGACCTGTTGATGCGCCGGTTATCATTGCATATACTATAACAGTGCAAGGCGTTAGCAATACAGCTTATGACACACTAGACTACGTTGCAGCTCCTGCATTACCTATAAGATTGCCAACAGTTGATTTGATTAAATCAGAACCAACGGTTTTACAAGCAAGACCAATCGCAGTTCAATACAATTGGACACCATCTATTTGGTTAAGTAATGCCTCAATTGCGAATCCAACAGTGATTGCCAACCAGGAAGTAGAATTTAAAATAGAAATGATTGCGACAAACGGATGTAAAACAATAGACACGTTAACTGCAAGAATGTTTGATCGTGCGGATGTATTCTTGCCAAATATGTTTACTCCTAATGGAGATGGAATTAATGATCTATTTAAAATTAATCCAGTGGGCATTCAAACATTAAACTATTTCAGGGTATTCAATCAATGGGGTAAAATGATTTTCCAAACTAATCGCCTTGCTGAAGGGTGGGATGGATATTATGACAATCAATTGCAGCCATTGGCTTCTTATAACTGGTTGCTTGAAGCGATTGATACAAAAGGAAAATTAATTCAAAAGGCTGGAACTGTAACCCTGATTCGATAAACCAATTAGAAAAATGAATATGAAAAAAAGAATATTTACGACGGCCTTGATTGCATTTTCAAGTTGGGTTTCCGTTCAAGCCCAAGATCCTATTTTTTCCCAATATTTCAATAATACTTTTTTATTGAATCCTGCAAAATTGTCGACTCAGCAATCTAAAAGTACGGTACAGTCGTTGTATCGTTCCCAATGGATGGGTGCTACGGGAACAAAACCTTTTAATGCTTCGCTTGTTTCTTATGAGCAAAAAATGAGTCAAAAAAAACAATTGAATGATTATTTTGCTGTTGGTGGTATGATGATGATGGAAAGCAGTAATGGAGGTTTATTGAAAAATAATTACTTGAATCTTTCTACTGCTTATCATAACGCTTTAAATGAAGATGGTACAAGAAAATTAAGTGTTGGCTTAGGGGTGGTATATGCGAACAGAATGTTAGATGCTTCAAAGTTTGTTACACAATCACAATTTGGAAGTTTTGGTTTTATGCATACTGCATCAAATTACGATCCAATCAATTTATCTAATAATAAGTATTTAGACTTAAATGCAGGTATTGCTGTAGAAGACAAGCAGCAAAATTTTGGGTATCGTTTAGGCGCTGCTGTTTACCATATTAATCGTCCGAGTGAAGGGGTGTTTAAAGCAGATGAATATCGAATGAAGCAGAAGTGGATAGTGGAGTCTGAACTATATTTTCCAACAAAAAATGGAGGGAAATGGACTGTTTCTGCAAACAATCAAATGCAAGGTAAGTTCTTATTGTTTTCATTAGGGGCAATGTATGAAAAAGGCTTGGCTAATACGGATTATGTGATTGGATTAGGAGCTTGGCATCGTTTTGAAGAATCAATTTATCCTTATTTAATGGTTGAATCCAAGAAGTTAAAATTAGGCTTGAGTTATGATATTGTAACCAATAAATTAAGGACAACATACAATAATGTTCAAAGTATAGAACTAAGCCTGGCATGGAAGCTTAATAAGTAGCATAAACTTTATATAACCGCAAAAATCATTGAACTATCGGGGGGTAGTTGTTGAGAGTATGCGGTTATTTTTTTGTTAAGTCAGCATACACTTCCTCTAATTTGGCGATGGCGTTTTTACCAATCTCACCCATTTGGATACTAAAATCGTTCACATATAAATCTATGTGCTGACGCATCACTTGTTCGGACATTTCTTGGGAATGACATTGAACGAATTCAGGCAATTGATCGTAACTATTTTTAAAAGCGTATTGCACACTTTCTTTTATCAAGTTATCAATTAGGTCAATCTCTTCTTGAGGCTGGTCATTTCTCGCAATGATGCCACCTAAAGGAATCGGTGCATTGAATGTAGTTTCAAAATAATGACCTAGATCCATCCACTTAGATAAACCTTTATCTGCATAGGTAAATCTATTTTCATGGATGATCACACCAGCATCTACTTTTCCAGAAAGTACAGCTTCCTCAATTTCATTGAACACTAAAAAAACTTTATTAGTTACTTCAGGAAAAGCGAGACTAAATAATAAATGAGCAGTCGTGTCAATGCCAGGGATAGCCACACGCATGGTGGATGCATTAGGTTGCACATTTTTATAGATCAACAATGGTCCAACGCCTTTACCTAAGGCACCGCCACTTTCTAACAATTGGTATTGCTTTTTAAGCTTTGGCCACACTCCGTAACTAATTTTTGAATAGGGTAGTTTGCCTTGTAAAGCCCACTCATTCAAGGTTTGCACGTCTTCAAGATGCAATTTAAATTCATATCCCTTCGTGTCAATTTTATGATTCACTAAAGCATCAAAAATAAAGGTATCGTTAGGGCAGGGTGAAAATCCAAGGTCGATGGTAGGCATATCTTGTTTATGTTCTTTTTCAGTTCAAATTTAAAAAGCATGATTGGACAAAGCTTCCAAATAGCTTAAGACGGTCTCATTCAAATTATAAATTGCTTCTTGCATTTTCCATTTTGCTTTATTGCGTTCACCCACATAATTAGAAACCGAACGTATTTGTATAAAGGGCACATTTAAATCTCTTCCTATATAATGCAATGCTGCACCTTCCATAGATTCAATATGCGCTTTATATTTAGTGCGATACCTTTCTGCAATTTTTTTGTCTGTTGTGATGGTATTGATGGTGACCCCTTTTTTAGTAGGCAAATTCAATAAATTGTATTGATTCAACCAATAATTGGGGAGTGATTTTTTTTCATAAGGCGCATCATTTGCACCATCCAATTTTAAATCAAATAAATCCTTCCATTGTTTATTTTCTGTCACCCCTAAATCGCCCACTACATCATCTTTAATTGCGAACACTTTACCCAAAGGAATTTTCGGATCCAAGCTGCCTGCTACCCCCATTTGTATGATTAGGGAAGGGGTTTCTTGCACCACCATCTTCATTAAAGAAACGCTACTAGCCAACATGCCCACACCAGATTCATGGAAGCCAACAGAGAACTTTTTATTCGGTGTGACGAATTTTGGGTTGATTTTTTGAAAAAGGGGCATCCATTCCCCATTGGTTGCAGCAGATATAATGATTCTCATAGGATAAAGTTCCATCAAATTTATATCTTTGCAAAAATAAACGGTGATGGTATACTTAACTCGAGTGGAACATTTTAACGCAGCCCATAAATTAGCCAACCCTAATTGGACGAAGGAAAAAAATGAGGAAGTGTTTGGCGTTTGTGCAAATGAAAATTGGCATGGACACAACTATGAGTTATTGGTTACTATTAAGGGTACGCCCAATGCAGAAACTGGCTTCCTATTTGATGTAAAGAAGCTAAGCACCATTATTAAGCAATACGTGATAGATCCATTGGATCATAAGAACCTGAACTTAGACGTGCCTTTTATGGAAGGTAAATTATGCTCTACCGAGAATTTAGCGATTGCTATTTGGGAGCAGTTACAACCCCATATTCCATCAGAAGTGCAATTGCATTGCATCAAATTGTACGAGACCCCACGCATATTTGTGGAGTATTTTGGCTAGTTTTTAATCTAATTCATCAACAATATCGATTTTATATCCATTTTGTTTAATTTAAATACACTTAAGTTAAACAATATGACCGTTTCCTTGTTCTAGATAGTGTAACTTCATCCTAATAATCAGGTAACTATGGAACATCAAGTAGCGGTATATAGAAAAGAGCATTTTAATGCCGCACACAAGTTGTATTGTGCAGACTGGACAGACGAAGAGAACAAGCGTGTTTTTGGTGCTTGTAGCAATCCTAATTATCATGGACATAACTACGACTTAATTGTAAAAGTAGTAGGTGTGCCGGATCCAATCACAGGATTCGTAATTAACACTAAGGACTTAAGCAAAATAGTTGCAGAAGAAGTTATCTCCAGATTTGATCACAAAAATTTAAACCTAGACACCGAGTTGTTTAAAAATTTAAATCCATCGGCAGAAAATATTGCCATCGTGATTTACAATTTATTAAGACCTCGTATTGCTGAGCAATTGGCATTAAAAATTCGACTTTATGAAACAGAAAGAAACTTTGTTGACTACCCCGCTTAGTGAACAGAAAATTGAATTGAGCCACTTAATTATCGAAGAAATGGGAGATGAGCATAAAGCAAGTTCCGTAGATACACCTATGCGTGCTGATGCTTTTGATAAAACCGATGCTGAAAAAATAGCATTGATAGAGCCACATTTCAGAGCCATCATGGAGACATTGGGTATGGATTTAAATGATGATAGCTTGAGAGGTACGCCTTTAAGAGTCGCAAAAATGTATGTGCAAGAATTGTTTCAAGGGTTGAACCCAGCGAATATGCCAAGCATGACTTTGTTTGAAAATAAATTTCAGTACAATGAAATGTTGGTAGAAAAAAACATCAATTTCTATACCAATTGTGAGCATCATTTTGTACCCTTTTTTGGTAAGGCACATGTAGCGTATATCAGCAGTGGTAAGGTAATTGGTTTGAGCAAATTAAATAGATTGGTTGAATATTATTCTAAGCGCCCACAAGTACAGGAACGTTTGACTATGCAGATAGGCAAAGCATTACAGACTGTTTTACAAACACAGGATGTGGCTGTATTCATGGATGCAAAACATTTATGTGTTGCAAGTAGAGGGGTGAAAGATGATAGTTCCAATACCATTACAGCCTTCTATGGCGGTAAGTTCCAAGAAGAAAATACCAAAGCTGAATTTTTAAAATATTTGGATATCAACGCCTAAATTTTTGGTTATTGGTTTGGGTTAGTTTAGTTAGTGAATGGCGGAGTTTAACTCCGCCATTTTTATTTGTGTAGTCACTAGTTTTTGATTTATTTTTGGCCAAACGATTCAATATGTCAAAACACGCATTTGTATTCCCAGGACAAGGAAGTCAGTTTTCTGGAATGGGCAAAAATTTATACGAGTCCAATGAAGCTGCAAAAGTTTTGTTCGAAAATGCCAATGAAATTGTAGGATTCAGAATTAGTGATATCATGTTCGAGGGAACAGATGAGCAGTTAAAACAAACCAATGTAACGCAGCCTGCAATTTTCATACATTCTGTAGTGGCTTATTTAACAATGGATGCTGCAGCACCAGATATGGTGGCAGGACATTCTTTAGGAGAATTTTCTGCATTGGTAGCGAACAAGACTTTAAGTTTTGAAGATGCGTTACGTTTAGTAAGTATCCGTGCAAAAGCGATGCAATCTGCTTGTGAATTGCAACCTTCTACCATGGCTGCAGTGTTGGCATTGGCAGATGACAAAGTTGAAGCCATTTGTGCATCGGTGTCTGCTGAGTCTGGAGAAGTAGTGGTTCCAGCAAACTACAATTGTCCAGGACAGTTGGTGATTTCTGGTTCAACCAAGGGCATCGAAATTGCATGTGAGCAAATGAAAGCTGCAGGTGCAAAAAGAGCTTTGGTCTTACCAGTAGGAGGGGCATTCCACTCCCCATTGATGGAGCCTGCAAAAATCGAATTGGCTGCAGCAATTGAAGCAACCACTTTTAATGCGCCTATTTGTCCTGTTTATCAAAATGTTGTCGCGAAAGCTGTTACTGATCCAGCTCAAATCAAGGCAAATTTAATAGCACAATTAACCGGAGCTGTGAAATGGACGCAAACCGTTCAAGCCATGGTAGCAGATGGAGCCACCGAATTTACTGAAGTGGGTCCTGGTAAAGTTTTACAGGGCCTGGTGCAAAAGGTTCATAAAGAAGCAGTTGTGAACGGGGTGCAATAGAGAATAATATCATTTTTGACATATACTTTATGCTATTTGTAGTAATTTTAGGAGCCTTTTGGAGTGAATCCAAGAGGCCTTAAAATTTTGAGCTTTGTTAAAAGGGTTATTTAATCTTCTTTTTATCTTTCTTTTATCTTTTGCATTCAAAGCAGAAGCACAAATAAGAGATTTTACTGGGTCAAGTTCAACAATTTGTAGAAACAGCACATTTACTTTATCCATGCGTTCAACGCAACCAATTAGGTATAAGTTTATGTTTTCTACAGACAATGGGGTAACATGGACAAATTTGTCCAATTTGTTATCAGATGCCAACGCGAATGTTTGGTATACTGCTACTCCAACTTTACAAGTGAATACAAGATTTAAATTAGTTTATACAACTGATTTGTCTGACGGCTCAGTTCCATCAACTGAATATGGACAACAAGTAGCTGTTGCCGTGAATCCACTACCTGTTGTAAGTCCACTAACTTATTCGACAGATGAGGTATGTCAAAATAGTACTATTACGTATGCATCCACTACGGCAAATGGAGTTTGGGCCTCGGATGATTTGACTGTTGCTACTGTTAATTCAAGTGGAGTGATAACAGGTGTTGCACAAGGAAATGCGTATATAAGTTATACGGTAACTGATGCAATTACAGGTTGTACTAATGCAGAAGGTGCATTGGTAAATGTCAATCCTACTCCTTCAATTGCCTCTTTTACAGAAGCGGTTTGTACTGGAGTTCCTTATACAAGAGTTCCTAATAGTGGAGGAAATATTATTCCAGCTAATACAAGTTATACATGGCCATTGCCCACTGCCACAGCGACTGGGTTAAATGGTTTGTTGGCATCCCCAAGTGATCAGGCAAATATCAATGCAAGTTTAACGAATACAACCAATGCCGCGATTGATGCTATTTATTTAATTACGCCAAAAACAGGTGCTTGTGCTGGACCAGCGTTCACTTTAACTTTAACAGTTACACCTAAACCGGTAATTTCAGACAAGAATAAAGCAACTTGTAGTAACAGTATATATAGTTTTACGCCAACCAACGGAACAGATGGTATAGTGCCTATAAATACTACTTACACTTGGTCGGCACCAGCTCCGGTGAGCAATATTTCTGGATTAGCAGGTGGATCGATTCAAAATAATTTCACCGCAAATTTGATCAATGCGACGAATGCGGCTATCATTGTAGAATATACGATTGCAACTTCGAACAATGGTTGCGATGGATCCAGTTTCAAAATCAACTTGACTGTCAATCCAACTCCATTAGCGCATGATAGATCTACTGCTATTTGTAGTGGAACAGGCTTTAATGAAATACCAACCAATGGAACGAACGGTGGAGATTTAATCCCCTTAGGAACATTGTATAATTGGAATGCACCAACAGCAAATGGAATCACTGGGTTATTATCTGGCATTAGCCAATCCTCCATTAGTGGAACATTGACCAATACAACCAATGCACCAATTAATGTGGTGTATGTTGTTAGTCCAATTTCAGGTTCATGTACTGGTCCTACTGCGAATATTACAGTGACAGTGAATCCAATTCCTGTGATTGCAAACAGAGCACAGGAGCAAGTGGGAAGTGCCAATGCATTTAATTTTATCATCAATGAAATAGGGTCTGATAAAATTCCAATCAATACATTCTACAATTGGGCTGCACCTGCTGCTCAACCAGATTTGTCTGGGCAGGCTGCTGGAGTGAATCAAAATACTTTAAATGGACAGTTGTCAAATGCAGGGCAACAACCAATCTATGTAACATATACTATCACTCCAAAATTTTTAACCTGTGTTGGTGCAAGTTTTGACTTTCCTATTGCAGTGTATCCTAAGCCTATCATTTCTGTGAAACAAGACGTTATATGTAGTGGTGAAACTTTTACAGTAACACCGGTAGATGGGGATGGCTTGGATGTAGTGCCAACAGGTACAACGTATAGATGGTCGGCGCCAACCACCGCGAATATTACGGGCTTACTATCGGGAAACAATGCATCTTCTATTTCAGGAACATTGATCAATACCACTAATGCGACAATACTAGTTGTATATAGTGTAATTCCAACTGCGAATACTCAAGATGGTGATCCATTCAATGTGGAAATTACTGTACACCCTTTACCTACTACAACCATTACATTAACCGAAAATTCAGGATTAAATACAAATGACGCTATTATTTGTAATGATGCAAATGCACTATTAACTGCTGCTCCTGCAACAGGTACTTTGGCAGATTATTTTTATGAATGGACTTTAGATGGTGGATTAACGCAGTATACCACTTCGAGTATTACCGCTACCTTGTCTGGAACATATGGATTGCGCATTCGCAATCAAGCAACTACTTGTAGGAGTGCTGTGGAAGTTACAGCGTCTTTAGCGGTTTATGCAATTCCAACTGTGGGCGCGATCTCTGGTACCAATAATGTTTGTGTGGACAAAACCGTTATTTTGTCTACAAATAATGTGGCTGGTGGTTCTGGTGTTTACAATTATTATTATTGGTTTGACAATCGTGAATTGGTGTCACAGCCTTTTACTAGTCCCACGGTTCAAATTAGAGGTATCACTGCCGGTCCAGCTACTATTACATATAAAGTAAGAGATAGTAGAGGTTGTTTTTCAAATTTCAGCCCTGACTTTCCTTTTTTAATTAACCCATTGCCAATTGCACCTATTGCTGTAAACGTGAATCAAGTGTATGATGGTTTACTGCATACAGCTGGCGCCAATGCGGCGAATCCGAGTACAGAACAATTGTCTTGGTATTTGAATAATATAGGCACTACTGTATCTGTCCCTCCATCCGCTACCAATGTTGGTCCCACTATTACTAGATTTGTGGAATCAACAAATGTTTCAACAGGTTGTGTTAGTGCCAATAGAACTCCGGTGACAGTGGATATTTTACCCAAAGGGTTAAATATTACTGCCAATGATAAAACAAAATTATACGATGCGCAGGTGTACAATGGGGGATATGATGTAACCTATGATGGATTTGTGAATGGAGAAAGTGAAAATACAGGTGTATTAACTGGAACATTGAGCTATACTGGAACAGCAATAGCAGCAAAAAATGCAGGTACTTATGCCATTGTGCCAACTGGTTTGAGTGCATTGAATTATGCGATCAATTTTATCAATGGCGCCTTAAGGATTACAACTAAACAGTTGACCATATCTGGCGTTTCAGTAGCCAATAAAATTTATGACGGAACAGACGTGGCAACAATCACTTCCGCGTCCTTAAATGGAGTAGCTGCTGCCGATGTATCCTTTGTTCAATTAAATAGAGTGGCAAAGTTTCCAACCAAAAATGTGGGGAATAATCTAGTCATTACTTCTTATTCAACATTAACAGGTACAAGTTCTATTACTTCAAACTATGTGTTAGATCCTACCATCATTGCATTCGCTAGTATCACTCCAAAAACAATTGATGCATCTGGTTTCATAACAGTAGATAAAGTATATGACGCAACTACTGTAGCCAATGTAACGGGTGGTGCGTTTAGGACAGCCATTGCTGCTGGCACAGGTACGGCAACAGATAAATCCCCTTATATTGGAGATGCATTAAATATTCAGCCTGCTGGTTATTTTACGAATAAAAATGTAGCGAATGGGATTTCGATTTTATCTACTACAACCATTTCAGGTACAGATGCAAATAATTATTTATTAGAAACGCCAATATTGACTGCAAGAAATATCACTCCAAAGAATTTGTCGATGTTTGGTCTTTCTGTAGCTGCAACTAAAATATACGATGCAACAAATTCGGCTGCTGTATTGGGGACACCTCAATTTTTCAATGCAATTGCACCAGGGTCTGGAACAGCAGTGGATGGCTTCCCTTACACAGGTGATTTGATCTCTTTTGTAGGTACACCCACTGCAAGCTATAATTCCAAAGAAGTGACTTCTGCAACCACAGTTCAATATGCAGGATTGATCATTGGAGGGGCACAAGCGAATAACTACACGCTAACAATGCAGTCTAATGATGCAGCAACCATTTTGCCAAAGCAATTGACCATGTCAGGTTTAGTTGTGCCAGCATCTAAAGTATATGATGGTACAACGAATACCAATGTTACTGGAATACCTATTTTACAGACGCCTATTGTAGCGGGTACAGGAAATACATCCGATGGTAAACCTTATTTTGGAGATCAGGTGAATATTATTGGAATGCCAATAGGTCAATATAACACACAGAATGTGTCAGCATCCACAGTTAGTTTTTCTGGTTTGAATTTGTCTGGTTCTGATGCATCTAATTATGACTTAGCAATGCAATCAAATGCAGCTGCAAATATTACTCCACTAAACAGAAGGGTATATGCAGATTCGCAAGTAAAAAAATATGGAACTGCGGATCCTGTATTTACTTATAGCCATGACCCACTCATTGTAGGTGATGTTTTTTCAGGGGTATTGACTAGAATTCCTGGAGAGGCAATTGGTCAATATGCGATAGAGAGAGGATCTTTAGATTTGGGTATTAATTATACCATTACTTATTTTGAAAATAAATTAGCAATCGATCCAGTAGATTTATACATCAGACCAAATATTGTAAAACGTACATATGGTGATGAACCACTTGTTGATGGTTTAGAGTCAACTGATTTCTCTACTATTGGATTGCAATTTGGGGAGACATTAGGGACAATAAAATTATATTTTGAATCTGGACTAAATTCTGGAAATAATAAAAAAGATTCTGTTGGGATGTTTTTAAATAAAGTGGAAGCGCGTGATCTCAAAACAGGCACTGCAATTTTGACCAACTATAATATTATATATCAATTAGGGAATTTACAGGTAGACAAATACAATTTGCGTATAGTTGCTGATGATAAATTAAAAAGAGAAACAGAGATTGATCCACCTTTTACCTATCAGATATTAAATAATTTAATTGCAGGCGATTCACTGACTGGAGCTTTGACAAGAGAAGTTGGTATAACGCCTGGATTGTATCAGATACAACAAGGGACGCTTGCGGTAAATAATAATTATAATTATATTTATGCCCCTGGTTACCTTACTATTCTTACCATCAAAAATGTGTTTGTGGTACCTACCGCATTTTCACCTAACAATGACGGATTGAATGATGTGTTGTCTATATTACACAATCCAAATGTAGCTGGTTTGATTTATTTTAAAATATTCAATCGTGCCGGTAATTTGGTGTATCAAACCAATACACTTTCTGGAGCTTGGGATGGGAAAGTAGCAGGGGTGATGCAAGATGCAGATGCTTATTATTGGATGACTGAATTTGTAACTTGGAATAATTTAAATGTTAAACAAAAAGGCACATTCCTTTTGATTAAATAGTACTCCTTGAAAAATATCCTATATATACTTACTTTTCTTTTGGTACAAAATTCAATCTTGTTTGCGCAAGATATTGACATGTCTCAGCCTTTTATAGCAGGACAATATTTTTCTCCTGCAGCTGCTGGTGGTGGTACTTTTGGAAAAAGGTTAAATGGAAATATTCGAACGCAATTTAATGATGGCAACAATTTATATAGAACGATACTGGTAGGATTTGACAACAAATTAAAAGCTGCAGATGAAAGTTCAAAAAATTACCTAGGTTTTGGTGCGCAAATATTGTCAGATCAATTAATGTCTGGTGCATTGCAAGTTAATTTTTTATCATTTAATGCTGCTTATCATATTTTTCTGGACGAGGAATTATATCAAGAGCTTTCTCTTGGATTAGGAACGGTGATTGCACAAACCAATTTTGACAAATCAAAAGTGCGCTTTGGTGATCAGTATACTATTGATGGTACTTATATTGGTTCAAGTAGTTTAGAATTGCTTAATGATTTTCCGGTTGATGTTTCTGCAACGACAGGATTGTTGTATACATTACATGATGAACAAAAATTTATTCAACTTGGTGCTTCATCTTTTTTGGTCACAAAGCCTGTAATTACAAGTTCTCCTTATAATGAAGCAGAAAAACTAAAATTAAGATTTTATTCCAATTTGGAGTTTCCATTATTGAATAGGGCAACGGTATTATTTCATGCAAATTATGTGTATTCAGACAAGTCACATTATTTTGCTGGTGGGGCGATTGGTTTGCCAGTTGGAGATGGTAGGTATAAGCCACAAGAGCGTTTGTATCTCGGATGTTTTTATAGAAGTCAAAATGCTATCATTCCTAACTTCATTTACAAAACCAATAAATATACTTTTGGTTTAAGTTATGATATTTACACAAACCAAAATGCGGGCGCCAGTATTCGACCTAATAGTTTTGAATTGAGTTTTACTAATTTAATAGGGAGGCCTAGACGGAAATTATTTAGTTCTTTATTCGATTAGTTGAATTTATTAAAACACAATCGAACAGTTCACCCATTCAGGATCAAAATTGGCATTATACTTTTTATAGAAATTGATCGCAGGTTCGTTCCAATCTAGTACTTGCCAGTTCATACCATTGAAACCTTTTTCCTTTGCTTCCACAATGAGTGCGTCAAATAAAAGGCTACCTATCTTCTGTCCACGCATGTCTTCGGTGACTAAAATATCTTCTAGGTACATTCTTTGTCCCTTCCATGTAGAATAGCGTACATAATACAAGGCCATCCCAATCACAACACCTTGCACTTCGGCTACAAATGCCCACCATACTGGGTTAGCACCAAATCCACTTTCCTCAAAATGAGTAAGTGACACGGTTACTTCGTCAGGCGCTTTTTCGTAAGTAGCTAGTTCTTGGATCAATTCCATCATGCGTGTACAATCTTTGCGAACAGCTTTGCGAATGATAATTTTCATAAGGAAGTTTTTGAAAAATGAAAGATATTAAATGAGAGATCGCATCCAATGCATACAATAGATTGGATTACATGGATGCTTTCGATAATGCTTGTGCTAAGTCAGCTTCAAGGTCCTCTATATTTTCAATACCCACACTCATTCTAATTAAGCCGTCTGTAATACCATATTTTATTCTTTCTTCTTTTGGTATGGACATATGGGTCATACTTGCTGGGTGAGAGACTAAAGTGTCCACTGTGCCTAATGAAACAGCTCTTGTACACACTTCGACAGCATTGATAAATTTCTTACCTGCTTCAATGCCGCCTTTGAGTTCAAAACTAATCAATGGGGCATGTTGCTTCATTTGTTTTTTTGCAATCTCGTGGTGAGGATGTGAGGCCAATCCTGTATAGTTCACATGCGCAATGGCTGGATGTGCAACCAAGAAGTTAGCGACCTTCTCTGTGTTGCTACAATGTCTTTCCATTCTTACTTCTAAGGTCTTCATACCTTGTATTAATAAATAAGCGTCAAATGCATTGCTATTGCCACCCATTAATACATGCCATTTCCAAGCTTTTTTATGCATGAATTCCAAATCTTTGCCCAGTAATACACCATGTAAGGCAGATCCGTGTCCATTTAAAAACTTGGTAGCAGAATGAAAAACAAAATCAGCGCCCAATGCAAATGGTTGTTGTAAATAAGGGGTTGCAACCGTATTGTCTACCGATACTTTAATACCATGTGCTTTGGCTATGGTACAAATAGCTTTGATATCCACGCATTGTAAAGTTGGATTAGCTGGCGTCTCTAAGTGAATCAATTTTGTGCTTGGGTTGGCTTTAATGGTGTCAATTAATAATTGTTCGTTATGAATATCAATTAAAACAATCTTCACGCCTGCTTCTACCAAAACCTTTTGCATTAATTCTTGTGAGCCTCCATATAAAGAGTAGTGCGATATCAATGTATCTCCGGCACTAAGGTTGCTGAAAAATAGCGTAGTCATTGCTGCTTGACCGCTTGAGTGCAATAACGCTTTTAGTTCAAGTGGTTCCCCTTTTTCATTGCTTAGTCCATGCGCTTCCAATGCCGCAATGGTTTCTTCTGCTGCAGTAAAAGTGGGGTTGCCCCATCTGGTGTATAATTTCGTTTTGTCATCTCCCTTAAATCTTTCCATGCCTTCTTCTGCAGAGCCAAATGTAAAGGTGGATGTAGCATAAATAGGAGTGGTATGAGAAAAATTATCATTCTCATGTCCAGCAGTATGAAGTGTTACAGTACTGATTCCTTTAAATTTCTTTTTACTCATAATGCGGTTTTTAATCTAACTAAATATACAACGAAAATAGCATTCTAATAAGCCCATTTTACCCAAGCAGCACCCCATGTAAACCCACCACCAAAAGCAGCCAAAATTAAATTGTCTCCTTTCTTAAGTTGGGATTCCCACTCCCATAAACACAATGGGATGGTTGCGGCTGTGGTATTGCCATATTTTTGAATATTGATCATTACTTTCTCCTTAGGTAAACCAACACGATTCGCTGTGGCGTCAATGATTCTTAAATTCGCTTGGTGTGGAACCAACCATGCAATATCGTCTCCAGTTAATTGGTGTTTTTCTAATAATTCAGCACTCACATCTGCCATACCAGTCACCGCAAATTTAAATACGGGTTGTCCGTCTTGAAATGCATAATGCTCTCTTGCCATCACCGTCTCAACGGATGCCGGCTTTAAACTTCCGCCTGCTTTAATATGCAAATATTCACGACCAATGCCGTCACTTTTTAGGATGGCATCTTGGAATCCATCTTCGTCCACACTTGGTTCCAACAATACCGCACCAGCGCCATCACCAAAAATGATACAGGTGGCTCTGTCGGTATAGTCAATGATGGAACTCATTTTATCTACACCCACTACAATCACTTTTTTATACCTGCCCGCTTCTACAAAACTTGCACCTGTAGTTAATGCAAATAGGAAGCCACTACAAGCAGCACCTAAGTCAAAACCAAATGCATTTTTTGCGCCAATTTTGTCACCAATAATATTTGCTGTTGCAGGGAACACCATGTCAGGAGTGACTGTAGCACAAATAATACAGTCAATATCTAAAGGGTCTAGGTTCTTTTTTCTTAAAATTTCTTCAATTGCTTTTACGGCCATGTCGGAACTAGCTTTGCCTGGTTCTCTTAGGATCCTGCGCTCAGAAATACCTGTACGGCTTCTGATCCATTCATCGTTTGTATCCACCAGTTTTTCTAAGTCAAAATTGGTCAATTTGGTCTCTGGAACATAACCTCCAACAGAGGTAATTGCTGCTTTCAGCTTTTGGGACATAGTTCGTTAGTTTGTTTGGGGCACAAATATCTTAAAAAATGCCTAAGAATTGCCCCAAATACCCATTTTTCATTGCTTAAGTGTTATTTTTGAACCCATTATGATCGCATTTTTACAAGGTAACTTTGTCCAATTGACCCCTGCTAAGCTGATTGTGGATGTTGGAGGCGTGGGCTATGAAGTCAATATTAGTTTAAACACCTATGAATCCATCTCTGGGAAGGAGAAAGGGTTATTGCATACCTATTTACATATTACTGAGAATTCACAGGTTTTATTTGGATTTTTTGGTCAGGATGAGAAGGAATTATTTTTACAACTCATTAGCGTTTCTGGGGTAGGTGCAAGTACCGCAAGGATGATGTTGTCAGGTATGCGACCTGATGAAATTATTCGTGCCATTGTCCATGGTGATGCACGTCAATTAGAACAAATAAAAGGGATTGGTAAAAAGTCTGCAGAGCGTTTGGTTTTAGAGTTGAAAGACAAACTAGCTAAATCGCCTGTGATGCAAGTAGGAGGATCTACATTTAGTAAATCAACCCCACATCAGGATGCGATTCAAGCCTTGGTTTCTTTAGGTATACAAAAAGCGGTTGCAGAAAAAGCGATTGATAAAGCAATACAATCAGAAGGGGCAGATGTCTCTTTGGAAGTTTTAATCAAGCAGGCCCTCAAAAATTGTTAATCGATCATTTTAAATCTGTTGCTCTTGAGATTTTTTCACACTATTATGTTATTGTCTGGGCTACTTCTGTTGAAGCAGCAGGGGCATGCGCAGGATAGTAGTCGATTCAAGCCTCCTTTTAAAGATACCATCGCTAAAAAAGCGGGGGATACGGTGGTTGGGAAACTAAGGTATCCTATTGCAGATAGACGTGCAGATTTTTTATCTCAGCCAAGCAACAATCCATTTGATATTAGGGATTCTAGTTTGTTAAAACGTCGTGTGGATTACGATCCAGCCACCAAGCAATATTATATTACAGAGAAATTAGGAACAGGATACAATCGCTTTCCTGCTACTTTGAGTTTTGATGAATTTTGGAAATTAAAAACACGAAAGGATGAGCAAGCTTATTTTATGCAGCGTGCAAATTCACTAGGGGTGTTGAATCGTAAAATCACAAGACCAAAAACAAAAGTATTCGACAGTTATTTTGATCGTTTATTTGGGAAGACAGGATCGGATTTAAAAATAGATATCAAGCCAGTAGGCGAAATCAATATCAAAGCAGGTTACCAAGGGCAGAATGTAAAGAATCCAACCTTGCCAGAACGCGCCCGCAAAAACGGAGGATTTGATTTTGATGCCAATACCAATTTCAGCATGAATGCAAGTATTGGTGATAAGCTAAAGTTTCCAATCAATTTAAACTCCTTGTCTAATCTTGGATTCGACAACCAGATTAAGTTAAACTATAAGGGTAAGAAGGACGAAGTGATTAAATATATTGAAGCAGGGAATATCAATTATGTTTCAAGAAGTACATTAATCCCAAGCACGCAAAATTTATTTGGTGTAAAAGCGCAATTGCAATTTGGTAAATTATTTGTAACCGGTGCCATTGCCAATCAGAAATCACAACGCCAGTCCATGGCATTACAAGGTGGCTCTTCAACTCAGCGTTTTCAAAAACGTTTAGATGATTACGAAGAGAATAGACACTTTTTATTGGCACAATATTTTAGGAATAACTACAATAAGGCAATGAGCACTTTGCCAGTGATTAATTCTCAAATACAAATTAAAAGGATTGAAGTTTGGGTGACGAATCGAAACGGACAAACTACCAATGCAAGAGATGTGGTGGGTTTAGCAGATCTTGGTGAGCCCACCAATCCAAACAATCTTCTCCCGGACAATAGTGCCAATCAAATCTATACCAAGATCATTAACAATCCCAATGCGAGAAACCCTGCAGGCGTTTCCACTGTATTGGCACAAGAGGGATTAAGGTCTGCAGAAGATTATGAAAGAACCTTTGCAAGAAAATTAACAGAGAACGAATATTTTTTCAACGGTCAAGTAGGTTTCTTGTCATTGAATATTCCTTTACAAGCAGATGAAGTATTGGCGGTAGCGTTTCAGTATACTTACAATGGTAAAGTATATCAAGTAGGTGAGTTCTCAGAAGGGGTTGCATTGGACCCGAATAAAGGCGTGCAACAAATTTTGTTTTTAAAATTATTAAAAGCAACCACACAAAGAACAGATTTGCCAATCTGGGATTTAATGATGAAGAACGTATACTCTTTGGACTTGTTTGGCGCGATTCAGCAACAAGATTTTCAGTTGAATATATTGTACGAAGAGCCAAGCGCAGGATTGAAAAGATACCTGCCAGTAACCAATAAAGCATACGAAGGAAAATCATTGATCAAGATTTTGCAATTAGACCGATTGAATAACCGCAATGATCCACAACCAGACGGCGTATTCGATTATGTAGAAGGGTATACGGTGTTGTCTACTATGGGGCGAATTGTATTCCCATTACTAGAGCCATTTGGTAAAGACTTACAAGACATTGCATTTGCAGGGGTGGATACTACTGTTGCTAAAAAATACATCTATCCTCAGTTGTATCGCAATATCAAAGCAGAGGCACAAACTTTTGCGAACCTGAACCGATTCGTAATGGAAGGTCAAGTGAAAGGTAGTTCAGGAGGTGCTGAGATTAGTTTAAATGCTTTCAATGTGCCTCAGGGTTCTGTAAGTGTGCGTGCTGGCGGTCAAATATTAAAAGAAGGGGTGGATTATATGGTGGACTATGGATCAGGTACCGTGAGGATTATCAATCCAGGTATTTTAAGTTCCAATATTCCAGTGAATGTATCTTTTGAAAACAACTTGGGTTTTGGATTTCAAGAGCGTGGCTTTAGGGCATTGAGGTTGGATTATTTTGCGAACAAGAATTTTAATTTTGGACTATCCTCGTCAAGATTAAGTGAAAGACCTTTTTTTACCAAGACCAATTTTGGATCCGATCCAATTAAGAATGCCATGTACGGGTTTGATTTTAACTATAAAAAAGATTTACCTGGTTTAACAAGATTATTAGATAAGCTTCCATTTTATAGTACCAAAGCAAAGTCTTCTATCGTTGCTTATGGTGAAGCCGCAATTTTAAAACCTGGTCATGCTCAACAAATTGGGAAGGGTGGATCTGGTGTGGTTTATTTAGACGATTTTGAATCTACCAGAACCAATATTGATTTAAGGTTTCCATTTACAGCTTGGACACTTGCTTCTACACCATTAGATCGTTTTCCGGAAGGAGCATTGGCAGATTCAGTAGACTACAATAAAAACAGAGCAAGATTGGCTTGGTATACCATTGAGCCTAATTTGCAAGATCGAAATAGCTCCAATAATCCACTTTCAAATAATGTGGCTGCATTAAGTGATCCAAGGGTGCGTCAGGTATTCACCAATGAGTTGTTCCCACAAAAAACAACCAATATCACCGATGTACAATTGCCCACTTTTGACTTGAGTTATTATCCAAAAGAACGTGGACCCTATAACTACAACTTCAAAGATTTAGATGCAACTGGGAAAGTAAAAAATCCTTCTGACAAATGGGGTGGAATCATGCGTTCATTGGATCAAACAGATTTTGAAACGGGCATCATTGAATACGTTGAATTTTGGGTACAGGATCCTTTTATTAAATCTGCAGCAACAAAAGGTAAATTGTATTTGAATTTAGGAAATGTAAGTGAGGATATCTTAAAAGATGGTAGACGATTTTACGAAAATGGGATGCCAACGCCAACCATCCCTGCAAGTATTGATAGTTCTACCTGGGGCAGGGTACCAGTGAATCCTATTCAGGTGACCAACGCGTTTAGTAATAATCCAGAAGACAGAAAATACCAAGACGTTGGATTGGATGGATTGGGTGACGAGGATGAACGTTCTAAAAAAGCATACCTCATTAATCAAATTGGTAACAGTGCAGTCGCGCAGCAATTTACAAAAGATCCTTCTGCAGATAACTATGTGTGGTATCGTGACGCTAGTTATGATGCATCAAATGCAAATATCTTAAGTAGGTATAAATATTTTAACAATCCACAAGGCAACTCTGCATTGGCAGGCACGAGTCAATTTAGTAGTGCAGCTACTTTATTACCAGACAATGAGGATTTAAATAGAGACAATACCTTAAACGAGACAGAAGCTTATTTTGAATACGAAATCGATTTACAAAAAGGGCAATTAGGCGTGAATGCCACCAGGTATGTGACGGATTCAAAAACGGTGAACGTGACTTTGGCAGATGGGTCAAAATCGCTAGAGAACTGGTATTTATTTAGGGTGCCGATTAAATCCTTCTCGAATAGGATGGGTGGCATCCGTGATTTTAAATCGATCCGTTTTTTAAGAATGTATTTAACAGGATTCGAAGACTCCATCACCTTGCGTTTTGCTAAATTGGATTTAGTGCGCAATCAGTGGAGACAGTTTGCTTATGATATAGATAGCTCTGGAGATTATAAATTAATTACACCTGAAAACAATACTGCAACAGTGAATACGATTGCAGTGAGTTTGGAAGAGAATGGAAGTAGAACTCCAGTAAACTATTTAGTGCCTCCTGGTATTGAGCGCGTACAATTATTAAGTAACAATGGCGTCAATCTTTTACAAAACGAACAAGCATTGAGTGTGCAGTTGAACCGTTTACAAAAGAACACCACGCCAAGAGGGGTATTTAAAACGATGAATATTGACATTCGTCGATATGGTAGTCTATCTATGTTCTTACACGCGGAGAATAAAAACCAACCGGATGTTTCAGAGAAGGGGGTGATTACTGCAGTACTTCGTATTGGACAAGATTTTCAGAATAACTATTACGAGATCCGTATTCCATTAACCACCACCAAAAGAAAAACCTATTCTATTGCAGAAGCTAGAGATGTGTGGCCATTAGAAAATGAAATGAATTTAAGTTTAACTGATTTGGTGAAACTTAAAATCGACCGAGATAAATTGAACTATAATTTCAATAGCAAGTACAGTCAACTTCAATCCAACAATCATACCTACTCAGTAATGGGTAACCCAAATTTGGGTGAGATACGTGGTATCTTGGTTGCATTTGAAAATACATCCGGACAAAATTTCATCGATGCAGAAGTGTGGGTGAATGAATTAAGGTTGTCTAATTTAGACGAGCGTGGTTCATGGGCCGCCTTAGGCAGGATGGACTTGACATTAGCAGATTTAGGTACGGTGGCTGTCTCTGTAAACAATCGTACTGCAGGCTTTGGAAGTATTGAACAAAAAATGAATGAGCGTTCTAAGACAGGATTCACACAATTAGATATTGCCACCAATATTGATGCTGGAAAATTATTGCCAAAGCAAGCTAAGATTTCCTTACCTGTATTTGCAGGATTGAACAAGACGCAGGAGAATCCTGAATTTGATCCATTCAATAAAGACGTTCTTTATGCAGATAAAATCAAATCGGTATCAGGTGCAATAAGGGATTCTATTAAAAGAGCCTCTATTGACGAAACAACCATCAAGACTTTGAATTTTACCAATGTGCGTTTTATGCCGGGTAAAAGAAATACGATGTTAAGTGTAAGTAATTTAGATTTCAGTTATTCTTATTCTCAATTACAACAAACCAGTCCTTTGATTGAAATGAATCAAGTGGTGAAACAACGTGGTTCAATTGGTTATACATTCAACAATACTGGAAAGAGTTTTCAGCCATTTACAAAATTAATTAAGACCAAGTCTCCATGGTTCTCCTTAATTAAAGATTTTAATTTTTCTCCAACACCAAGCTTGATCAGTTATAGAACGGTGTTTGATCGTCAATTTGGGGAGTACACGCCAAGAATGGTGAACTCATTTGATGGTACTACCGAAAAAGTAGAGACCACTTATGATAAGTATTTTACCATGGGGCGCATCTTTAACTTACGTTGGCCAATTACAAGGTCAATGAGTTTGGATTTGGTGGCGAATTTGAATTCAAGGATCGATGAACCTGATGGCCGTATAGACACCAAAGAGAAAAAAGATTCCTTAACAAGAATGTTGTTAAGAGGTGGACGCAATACTTTATACAATCAGCGCTTTACCATGCGTTATGATCTGCCAACTAGTAAGTTTCCTTTAACTGATTGGATATTGGCTAGCTACAATCTATCCACCAACTACAATTGGGTAGGTGCAAGTAGATTGGCTACTTCATTGGGTAATACCATTGAAAATACCCTTTCACATCAAGTGAATGCACAGTTCAATTTCAACAGTTTTTACAATAAATCTAAATTTATTCGATCTGCTTTATCCAATGCGCGACCGAGCCAGAAACAAGCCAATCCGCTATCAAGTAAGTTGATTATTCGAAAGGAGGATGCTTTAAATGGATTAACAGGAAAAGCTAGAGATTCTGCCTATAAAAAATGGAAGGAAGCAAGAAAGCAAGAACGCATTGCCATGAGGGTGCTTAAAGCGAATGAAGTATTGAATGTACCTGGGCCAATTAAATCATTAGTAGGTTTATTGACTATGGTGCAGAATGCATCTTTGGATTATGCCGAAAACTTTAATAGTCGTTTGCCTGGATTCATGTCTGGGGTACAATTTATTGATAAAGACTTTAATGGTTTTGCGCCAGGATTTGATTATGCGATGGGTAAACAACCAGATAGCAATTGGCTGAATGCGCAGGAGCGTAAAGGCTTATTGACGAAAGATGCGAATTTTAATATGCTATTCCGTCAAGGCTTTGATCAGAGACTGAGTGCAAGAGTGATGATTGAACCTATTAAAACCTTAATCATCGACCTAAAATTTGATAAGACTTTTACAAAAGAATATTCAGAACTGTATAAGGATACAAGTTCCAATATGAATGGCTATCGTTCACATAATAACCCTTTGTCTGCAGGTGGATTCAATATTAGTTATGTGGCGTTAAAGACTTTCTTTGACAAGCATGATCCAAATACCATCTCTACCCAATTCAAAAATTTCCAAAATTACAGAAGCATTATTTCAAATAGAGTAGCTGCTTTAAACCCTTATTGGGATCAGAAAAAAGATCCAAATGGATACGCCATTGGTTATGGTAAATATGCCCAGGATGTGTTAATCCCTTCCTTTATTGCTGCTTATACAGGGAAGGATCCAAAGAAAGTGGCCTTATTGAATCAAACCAATTCAAGTATTCGATCTAATCCATTCTCTGGTATGTTGCCTATGCCCAACTGGAATCTATTGTACAATGGCTTGGCTAAAATACCAGGACTGTCAAATTTATTCACCAATATTTCTTTAACGCATGGATACAATGGTAGTTTGTCCATGAATAGTTTTAATAGTTCTTTATTGTACACAGATATCAATCGTTTAGGAGCACCTTCATTCTTGGATACAGTGAGTGGTAATTTTGTTCCTTATTTCTTAATTCCAAATGTGACGATTAGTGAAAGGATGGAACCATTGATTGGATTAAACATCACCACCGTGTCACAGTGGTCTATTCGTTTTGAATACAAGAAGAGCCGTTTGCTGGCTTTGAGTTTGGTAGATTATCAATTGAGTGAAAACAATAGCACAGAGTGGGTGATTGGTACAAGCTATCGTAAAAGAGGCTTGAAATTGCCATTCAATATCCCAGGTTTGAATAACAATAAATTGGCCAACGACCTCACATTTAGATTGGATGTGGCGATGCGTGATGTCTACAATAGCAATAGCAGATTGGATCAAACCAATGCCTACGGTACAGGAGGTCAAAAGGAAATCACATTACAGCCTTCCATCGATTATGTGTTGAATAGCAAGATCAACTTGAAATTCTTCTTTGATCAAAGAAAAGCAACCCCTTATATATCTTCCTCACCGCCCATTACGAATACAAGGGCAGGGGTGAATATTAGGATCGCGTTATAAATCTACGATTTTACAAAAGCCCATTTGATCATTTCCTTCCAGGTGACTTTCTTGCCATACATTAAAATGCCCGTTCTGTAAATTTTAGCGCTTAACCATGTAGTGAATAAGAAGCCAGCAATCAAGGTAGCCATACTCAATGCCAATTCCCAATAAGGAACCGTTGTAGGCACGCCATAAGAAATCCTTGCCATCATAACCATAGGAGAACTAAATGGAATCACACTCGCCCAGAATGCCATTGGCGTATTTGGATTTTGTATCACCACATTGGTAATGATATAAGAGAAGATGATTGGCATCGTAACAGGGAACATTAAACTTTGTGCATCTTGTGGGTCTTCATTCACTACACTACCGATAGCGGCGAAAAGGGATGCATAGAATAAGAATCCTCCTAAGAAATAAAATAAGAAACAGCCAATAATTAAAGGCCAGTTAGTGGTAGCTAGTGTGTGTTGTATTGCATACACATTTTTTGCAGACTCACTTGCTTGTGCCAAACCTGCTGCACCCATTTGTCCATTGGATTGTTGTAATTGTTGTACTTGATTTTGAATATCTTCCGGCAATAAACCCATGCCTACGCCAGTAAGTGTAACAACAAGTAGGATCCACATTAAAAACTGTGTCAATCCAACTGCGCCAATACCAATAATTTTCCCCAACATCAATTCAAATGGTTTTACGCTACTTACAATCACTTCTGCAATACGATTTGTTTTTTCTTCCATTACGCCACGCATTACCATGGTGCCATAAATAAACATGGTAATATAAATTAACAAGCCACTTGCATAACCAACGCCCATAGCCAATGCAGCATTGCTCTCTTTGCTTTTTTTGCCTTCGTCTTCATAAGCCTTCAATTCTGCCACTTGAGCAGATTTGTGTATCGAATCCAATACGACTTGTTGGATGCCTGCTTGCTCTAGCATTTGGTCTTCGATGACGGCATTAATTTTTCTGCTAATGCTTTCTTGTAAACTAAAGCCCATCGACTTTTTAGACCTTAAGATATAATCTGCTTTCACATTGTCTTCAAATAAAGGCATCAATAAAATATCTGAAAAGCCTTTCTCTTTATAGTTGCTAGTGTCCACATCCTTAGGGAATTCAAATTTTAGTTGCTTAGTGCTTTTAAGCTTGTCTTTGAAAAATCCATTTGGATCTACTACGGCAATCTTGCGTTCCTCTGTGCCTTTAAAAGAAAAATAGGCGGAACCCACGATCAATCCTACCATCAACAAGGGTACTAAAAATGTGACGATTAAAAAACGTTTATTTTTTACCCTGCTAGTATATTCTCTTTGTATGATGATCCAAATCTTATGCATAAAATAATTTTAAATAATGAACAATGTCAAGCTGTATTCGTTTCGCTATTTGTGGTATTAAATGTTTTGAAAAGCCCTTGCCTTAGCATGCGTGTCTTCTACTAGTTGAATAAAAATATCATTCAAGCTAGGTAATACTTCATTGTAGCTGGTGATGGGAACTTGCTGCTCAATTAAATATCTCAACACTTCGTTGGATGCTACAGCATGACTTAACTTGATCAATACTTTATTCGGATTTTTGGCTTCCTTTTCAATGATGCTGAATAATGCATTGTCTTTTACCAGTTCAGGGTGGGTGGTTTCAATCGCAAAAATGTATTCCTTGTATTGTTGTTTGATGTCCGCCACAGTGCCGTCTAATATTTTCTTTCCAAGATTTACTAAAACAATGTGATCGCATATCTCTTCTACTTGCTCCATACGGTGGGTGCTAAAAATAATGGTAGCGCCTTTTTTAGCCAAAGCATAAATCTCATCCTTAATTAAGTTGGCATTCAATGGGTCTAAACCGCTAAATGGCTCGTCTAAAATGATTAATTTAGGTTCATGTAAAACCGTAATCACGAATTGTAGTTTTTGGCTCATCCCTTTACTAAGGTCTTCTACTTTTTTATTCCACCAACTTTGCATTTCAAATTTCTCAAACCAATAAGTAATGCGCTCCATTGCTTCGGTTTTACTAAGGCCTCTTAATTGAGCCAAGTATAAGGCCTGCTCACCGATTTTCATCTTCTTATATAAGCCACGTTCTTCAGGCATATAGCCAATCTCGCGGATATCTAACAATGGGTCAAAATGCTTACCGTCTAATTTAATCTCACCACCATCTGGGTAAAAAATACCGGTGATCATTCTAAGCAAAGTTGTTTTACCTGCACCATTGGGTCCAAGCAAGCCAAAAATGCTGCCTTTTTGAATATCGAAACTAATATCATCTACAGCTTTCTGTGTAGCATAATGTTTCACTAAATGGGATAAACTTAATAGCGGCTCCATGTAATATAATTTGACCTAAATGTACATTGAATTCATAAATCACGGGAATAGATTTTTTATAAGTGGAAAAAGGGGGGATATGAGCGCTATGATGCTCGGGATATTGGATTATATTCGTGCAAATAATTAGATTATGTTCTCAAAGAAATCCTTGTTGAATGTTTTTTTATTGGTCGCATTGGTCGGCCTTTCAAGTTGGGGCTTTTTAGTGCACCGCACGATCCATCAAATTGCAGTGTATAATTTGCCAGAGCCTATGCGTAGTTTTTTCTATGCAGATATGGACAATTTAGTATTCAATGCGCCTCGTCCCGATATCAGAAGAAATAAGGATAAAACGGAGGATACAAAACATTTTGTAGACTTAGAAGCGTATGGTCCTAATGCTGCCAATGAAATGCCTGCAGATTGGGATGCTGCTGTTAAAAAATATGGCAAAGACAGTTTGATCAGATGGGGTTGGGGGCCTTATAACGCCATCATGCAATTAGATCATTTAACTGCTGCATTTAAATCAAAAAACAAAGACAGTATCTTATTTTACGCTGCAGATCTTGGGCACTATGTAGCAGATTTGCATGTGCCTTTGCATACGACCATGAACTATGATGGACAATTGACTGGACAAAAAGGATTGCACCATATGTGGGAGACTTTTATTCCTGAGATCAATTTAGATCAGTTTATGTTGTACAATACACATCAAGCCAAGTATATAAAGTATCCTGCTCAAATACTTTGGGCGGATGTGCGTAAAGCACATGCATTGGTGCCACAGATGTTGGCGATAGAAACAGAAGTGACTAAACAATTTACACCAGAAACGAAGTACCGCAACCAAATGCGTTATGGAAAGGAAGTGAAAGCGTATACCAAACCATTCGCAGCAGCCTATGCAAAAGCATTGGGAAATACAGTAAATGTACAATTGATTGCTTCAGCGAATATGATTGCCGATTTTTGGTATACTGCATGGGTCAATGCAGGCAAGCCTGAATTGACTTTGACAAGAGACTTAAGTGGAAATCTTGCAAAAGAATTGGCTTCTTTCAAACAAAATAAATTGATACAAGACGGATTGTTGATTAGTAAAAAAGACAAACCTGAAGATTAAAATATTACTTGTAAAACAAATAGGGTAACAATTTATTGAGCTTTATTTATTTCAATTGCGCCGCAATGCTTTGTGCTAGTTTCTGGCCATCCATTGCGGCGCTTACGATTCCGCCTGCATAGCCAGCACCTTCGCCACAAGGGTACAGGTTTTTGATTTGTGGGTGTTGGAATGTTTCCGCATCTCTTGGGATACGCACAGGGGAGGAGGTTCTACTTTCTGTGGCTACCACAATGGCATCATTGGTATAATAGCCTTTCATCTTTTTGCCAAAGGCTTTAAATCCATCTTGCAAAGTGGTGTGCACAAATTTTGGTAGTACATCGCTTAAGTCAGCTGCATTTAATCCTGGTAAATAACTGGCATCAGGTAAGTCCTTGGAAATTTTATTGGTACAAAAATCAACCAATCTCGCTGCTGGAGCTACTTGTAATCCACCTCCACTTTTAAATGCTTGATGCTCTACATATTGTTGAAATTCCAACAATAAAAGCGGATGGTTCAAATCCACTTCTTTTTGAGTCGCCTTCTTTAAAAATTGAGCAGCAGTTGCTAAATCTATTTGTACCACCATGCCGCTATTGGCATAGGGGTTGTTTCTTTTACTTGGGCTCCATCCATTCACTACAATTTCACCAGGAGCAGTTGCAGCTGGCGCAATAATTCCACCTGGGCACATACAAAAACTAAATACCCCACGTTCATTTACTTGCTCCACCAAACTATAAGCAGCAGGAGGCAGGTTAGGATCTCTAGTAATGCAATGGTATTGAATCTGATCAATTACTTGTTGTGGATGCTCCACACGAACACCTAATGCAAACGGCTTAGATTCAATTAGTACTTGCTTTTTATGGAATAATTCAAAAATGTCACGGGCAGAGTGACCAGTCGCAAGTAGGAGGGCATCCACTTTAAAACTGTCACCATCCGAACAATGAATCCTGTTGATTTTCTCCTTGTCCACCTCAAAGTCGATCATCTTTTTCTCAAATAAGACTTGGCCACCAGAAGCTTCAATTTGAAGGCGCATGGCAGTGATGATTTGAGGTAATTTATTGGTCCCAATATGTGGATGGGCTTGATACAATACGGTTTCATCTGCACCAAATTGATAGAATAAGCGTAGGATTTTGTCAATACTGCCTCTTTTATTGCTTCTTGTATACAATTTCCCATCACTATAGGTTCCAGCGCCGCCTTCCCCAAAGCAGTAATTGCTTTCTGGGTCCACAATGCCTTCCTTGTTCAATTTAGCCAGGTCTCTACGTCTGCTGCGTACATCTTTACCTCTTTCTAATACGATTGGTCTTAGGCCTAATTGAATGCATTCTAAGGCTGCGAATAAACCCGCAGGGCCAGCACCAATAATATGGACTTCTTTCGCGTTTTTGGGAAGGATGGGGAACAAGTAAGGTTCGATCAATCGATCCGAAACAGGTTCTTCAATAAATACTTGGAGGGTGAGGTTCATCCACACTTGTTGACGGCTTCTGGCGTCTATGGATTGCTTTAAGGTATGGTAGCCTGTTATCTGAGCTAAAGGTCGCCCAAGTTGTTGGGCAATTGCAGATAATAAAACCGACGCATTGGCTGCGTCGGTTGGAGTCATTTTGAGTTGTATCGTTGTTTGCATGGGGTTAGGTTTTTATCCTAAAAAAATGCTTCTTTTTGCGTTTCCTTATTTAGAAAGGTAAGTCATCACTTGCATCACCTGGATCGCCAGCTGGCATATCAAAGTAAGCACCTGCATCTGAAGGAGCGGTATCACCACCTAAGGCAACAGCTTCCATTCTCCAAGCATCTAAATTGGTGATATAATTGTCTTTCCCGTCTTTATTCCACTTAGAACCCTTTATGTTAAAGAGTACTTTCACGGTATCGCCAATATTGAATCGATCAGGCATGGTTGTTCTATCCTGCACACACTGGAACTTTACGTAATTGGTGATGATTTTGCCATTGATATCGTCTGACTTCTCAATAACAAATTCTCTCGTTTTAAACGTCTCTTTTCTCTGGATTGTCTCGTATTTGGCAATTAATTTGCCGACTAATTCGTAGCTCAGAGTATAATTTATGGCCATAAAGGTAGCACTAAATGGTCATAACTATTTGGTGCTTAATAAAAACAAATAGGCATTCGTTTTTGAATGCCAAATTGGCGACCAAAATGACAAGAAAATAAGTGGATAAACTAGGCATTTCTAAGAAAAAGTGATTAACTTGAACGCCTGGCATAAGTTGTTGACTAGTCCAGGAATTAGTGTTTACGGTACATGTAAAAAAAACCAAAAAAAAAAGTTTTTTTTTCAACATAAAGTGGCCATATTCGCATTCCGGTTTATGAGAAACTAATCCAGGGTACCAAGACAGATTTTACTTATTCATTATATAAAGGTTTAGAAATACAAAATGGCTAAGAGCGCAGAACTAGTTTGGACGAATTGTTTGAAAATCATCAAAGACATTGTAGAATGGCAACATTTTAAAACATGGTTTGAGCCGATTCAACCAGTTGAATTGAAAGACCAGGTCTTGATGATTCAGGTTCCAAGCCAATTCTTTTACGAATACATTGAGGAACACT
>JACCEA010109459.1_pt1 | contig 31842 bp, 27 predicted proteins | sample 7449851 | NCBI WGS metagenome assembly JACCEA01 (sample SAMN15323453, study PRJNA562643) | freshwater metagenome | isolation source: river surface water | place: USA:Blue River Watershed | collected 2017-08-18
AAATCGGTGGTTCCGCTGAGGTGTTTATTGGGAAAATGGTAAATGTACTTTTGAGGAAGAAAATTGGGTTGAATAAATTTCCTGGAGTGATTGGGTTGAATAAATTTTACCTCAAAAGTCTTGTTAGGCAATGCATTGGTATTTGAATAATAAAATGAAAACCCTGAATCTGAAAATTTCCAGAACCCTCTATTTGTGGGCAAAACATACGTTTGTTTATGCTCAAATTCTAGAAAGGGTGTTTTAGCAAAATCTGATATTTTGGCAGTAAATTGACCAAATGAAGCACACAAAAACAAAGTGTTTATGACAAAGAAAATGAACGTTTTGCGTTGCTTCATTCGGTAAATATAATGATTTTTTTTAGTAGGGCAATCCACCCCAATGTTGGGGTATTTCACCCGCCTCATTTTTTCAATTGTCGTTTTTTTTGAAAATTATTTGCATTTTCTGCAAAACAAAATTTGTTTTCTTAATGTTTCGCCTATCTTCGTGGAACTTAATTTAATATTTTATAATGAAAACTGGAACTGTCAAATTCTTTAACAACACTAAAGGGTTTGGATTTATCATCGAAGACGGTACTGGCACAGAACATTTTGTGCATGTATCAGGTTTAATTGATCAGATCAACGAGAACGACAAAGTATCTTATGATCTAAAAGAAGGCAAAAGAGGATTAAATGCGGTAGACGTAAAAAAACTACCATAATAAATATTTTTTTGAATTTCTTGCAGGCCATCGAAAGATGGCCTTTTTTGTTGCCCCATTGTTGCAACCAGCCACCGTCCCTCAAGAATAAAATACTACCAACTGTTGCTGCTGCGGTTGTAAAATTCGAAATTGATCTTGAATGCCGTGCGTGGTCCCTCAAATAAATTGGAATACCCCACACAATAAAAAATGCCCACCTTGAAGCGCTCCCTCCAGATTTTAATCAATTTGTCGACACCAAAATACATTTCATAAAACATCATGTTGCGTCGTTCCGGTGCATATAAGGCACTCAACCCAACCGATTCATATAAATTTAACTTCTTCACCAATGGAATTTTGTTGAGCACCGAACCATAAAAATGGTGGCGGTAGTGAACTTCATAATACCGTTTGAATGTCTTAAAGGTGCTGTCTAACAGCTGAAAAGCATACATCGGCGGGGTGAAAATTGAACGATCACCTCTGCGCTGATACCTGTAATCAATTACATTGATGTTGTTTATTTTCAAGAAAGAGCCACTGGTAGCCCTTAACTCACTTTTGCCCATCAATCCCCACGGAAAATCGTGCTCAATGCGGTACTCCAAATATTGATAATCGATGGTGCTATTGAATAATCCCGGAACAGCCCTGCGGTAATCAACAATAAAAGTAGGCCAGGTTGATCCCAAAATGATTTTCTGTTTCGGCTCGCTTAAATACCGTTGAAAAGGGGTGTAAGACAACGTGAAATCTGCAAAAATGGCCCTGTGAGAGTTGAATTTCAATGGCACATTGTTTGTGAATAAACTGTCGCCGGTGGATGAAAATTTGAAATAAGAAATGTCCTTTCGGTCACTAAATTCCGCTTTTACCCTAAAATATAGCCCATTTAAAATTTCCTGGCGGTGATAAACCGTTAAATGGTCGTGCTGATAAAAATTGTCGCGCCTAAACAAATCAATATAAGCGGCAAATGGATTTACAAATCCAAAATCTCTACCAGCCGCTATATAGACCAATTTTCGTTTGTAAGGATTGTAAAGCGTTGACAATACAACTGTTCCACGTAAATCTTGGTTGTTTAAACCATACGAAATATTTTCATTGAACGTAATTTTCTTTTTGCTTTCAAACGTTTTATCAATGCTATTGAAAATCGTAATCCTGCTTCCACCTGGCCACCAAGGTTGCCACAAAAACATCAATGGCTGGAACGACATATTGATGCCTTTACGTCGGTTTTGGTAATCTTGTCCCTCCAAAAACAAACTCTTTAAAGTAATTTTATTGGCCAATTTTTCGAGGCTATCTAAGTAATAATCAGAAGATTGAACCCGTTTAATGCTGTCGGACTGTTTGATAAAAGTTCTTTCAACCACACTCAATGGAATCCTTCTATTTTTATCCCAAAACGCCGTATCTTTATCATAGGCATCATCCTCAACTTTGCTCAACTCAAGTCCAAAGTGATTTTTCGGAAAATTCGGGTTGGTAACAATGTTGGTGTAATAAACTTTGGTTTCTGCAATGGTTTTGTTGGCCCCAGTTCTATAACTGTAAACAAAACTCTGAGAATCAATGAGAATGTTAGAATCTTTGGTGAGTCTGTAGCTTTGAGTTAAGGTCATGTCGTTGTATTCTGCCATCAAATGTGACGGAACTTTTAGAACAATTTTGGCTACATAAAACGAGGTATCTACAAGGTGAATTTCACCAGAAAACGTTGAATTTGCCGTTTGACGGCTGTCTACTTTAATTTTTAAAACCCTACCATAAACAGGGTGTTTGTAGCTTTCAATGAATCGAAAACGATAAGCCAGAATGGCGCTACTTGAGAGGGGAGACATCACAGGGAGAGGACAAAGTCCTTGCAGTGACATCAAATTTTGATAAATATTAAAATCGCCTTCAACGGTTGACAAATAGTACAAACTGGTTTTATCTCCACGAACGGAAACCCCTTTTTTAACCTCTTTTATTTTATTCGGTGGCATCCAATCACGCTTCATGGTAATTTCCACCAAATTTGCATTGACTTGATTTTCTTCTTTTTGAGGGATGTCGGCGGCGCGAACATTGGGGTCGTCTGATTTTGGCAACACCCGTTTTTGCTTTATTGTGAGGTCTTCAAAGGCTTTGATATAGACATCGGCCGATTGTGCTGGAATTCTACCTGCCCAAATATTTCTTCTGGCGATGGCCTTCTTCATGTATTCAGGCCCTGGATCTTTCCATTTTGCTGAAATATGAACGGCATCAATATGTTTAATTTGTCGCACCAATGCCAGAATGATGGTGTCTTTGAACTTGTCTGTTACAACAATGGGCAATTCTTGATTATAATATTCGGGATGCGAAAATACCAATTGATAATTGCCGGGTTTTAGTTCAAGGGTGAAATAGCCATCTACTTTGGTTTGACCAAGTTTCCCTGAATTTTTTTCATAAATCTGTACCCCAGAAATGGGTGCATTGCTCGTATCAAGGCACAATCCAATCAATTGAGCATTTGCCAATTGAGTGAATGTAATTGCAATAATTAGTGCCCAGAGTTTTCTCATTTTTTATCCTTCTTCTTACGGCCTTTTTTAGAATTGTCGATTTTTTTGGGATTTAGCGCATAATAAGTTCTTGGGATATAAGGAGTAAATTGACTTCCAAATGCCGACTGTTTCGGTTTGTTGTCGATGTCCCAAATAAATCCAGCGAGTTTTTCTTTGTCGGTAGGAAATAATTCCAATGGATAGATATTGCCCTCTGGCTTTACATAAAAGTACACACTGTTAATTTTTTGATTTTCAAATTGAAAACGGATATTGCTGCAGGTAATGTCGAAAACAGATGAAATGCTGTCGTTTTCCCTCATGAAATAAACACTTTTTCCGTTTCGATGAACCAAGGTTTGGGTGAGTTTTTGGTTGTTATCCAACAAATGTGTCATTGAATCTCCTGAAACCTGACTGAAGTGAATGCTGTCTTCCTTCATGGCAATAAATCCATGTTGGTACATGGTACTTTTGTTCATCTTTTTGTTTTTCAGGAACAAACGGATGGTATCGCCACTCATGCGGGTGAGTGAATCCCATAAAACAGGGTTTCCACTAAGTTTAAATGAGCTGTCAAACGACTGATAATTCATGTTTTTAGCCGTTCCAGAAACGTTATTTCTTTTGAATAGTACGTGGAACCAAGCTTTGATTTTTTGAACCTGAGTTGCGCTGTCTTTGCTGTAAAAGAGGGTATCGGCTTTGATGAAAAAACTATCGGTTTTGTCGATTTGCAACGCCAAAGGATTTCCTGAAATGGTGATTTCCCCCGTATTTTTTGCGTAATCGGCTTTTTGTCCCCAAACTCTCCAATTCTCCGTAGAATCAATCAAATACACGTTTTTGTAAGCCGTGCCTCTGCGGTTTTTCTTGTTCACATACACAGAATCAGCCACCAACGTTTTATCGGGGTCGAACAATCCAACTTTTTGATAGAAAGTGCCTTGCTCAGTTTCTGTGTTGTAATTTCCTCGCTCAAAAACCATGGTTTGCGTTTCGTATTCCAGTTGAGTGAAAGAAAAGAACTTGGCAACTTTGCTTTGCGTAAAGTATTGGAGTGTATCTGTTTTGATGGTGTAATCGGGGGTTTGTAAAACCACATTTTGTTTGAAAAACAAGGTTTTTTGAGTGGGATTGAAACTCCCAGACACCGAAGTAAGTTTGGTTTTTTTATCGGTAATGACACCACCACTGCCATACCAACCAACTTTTGTTTGGGTGTGATACTGTAGCCAAGGTGTGAGTAAAGTCATTGTGTTATCTACTAACTTTACATTTCCTTCAACCCTTGCAGTGTGCGTGGCATTGTCAAAAATGAGTGTATTTCCAGTAACAACAGTTCCTTCAGAATTGATGATTTTCACATCTCCGTAACCTTTGAGGGATTCTGTTTGAGGATCGTATTCGGCTTCATCGCAGAAAACGCGAGATCCTTGTTGCTCGAATTGAACGTTTCCTTTAAGCAATTGTCCTCCATGACCATTGATTTGAATGGACTTCATTTTGCGTGCGCTCAATGAAATGGGTTGTGCAATTAAATTTACCTGGTAAAAGGCAAATAAAACAAACAACCAAAGCTTAAAATGATGTTCTTTGTATCGAAGTAACATTTACAGTAAAACTTCTGCAAATTAAGTGTTAAATTCCGTTAAAGCATTGATGAATCTACAGAATTGGCAATTAGACCGACAATTGACGGTTTTGGGAGTCAGTGGAGGCATTGATTCTATGGTGCTTTTGCATGTTTTCGTTCAAAATAATTGGCCCTGCGTTGTGGCGCATGTAAACTACAATTTAAGGGGGGATGATAGCATTAACGATATGCAATTTGTGCAGCAAGAATGTAATAAACTGGGGATAGAATGTTACGTAAAATCTGTTAATACCACCCAAATTGCCAATGAATTGGGCGTTTCTATTCAAATGGCTGCTAGGGACATTCGCTACCATTTTTTTGATGAGGTTTTGGTAAAAGTGGGTGCTCAAAACATTGCAACTGCCCATCACCAAGATGATGAATTGGAGAATTTCTTCATCTATTTGATGAGAAATCAAATGCATAGTGCTTGGCTCGGAATTCCTGAAACCCGCGGAAAAATTATCCGTCCTCTTTTGCGAATTTCGCGAAAAAAAATCTCAGAATTTGCCGCAGAAAACGCAATTCAATGGAGGGAAGACCGCAGCAACAGTGAAGTGAAGTATTTGAGAAATAAGGTGCGACATCTCCTTATCCCTCAATTAAAAGAAGCGTATCCAGATATTGCCAGCGATTATCAAAATGCCACAAGATTGGCTCGACAAATAGAAGCGGAAGAAAATCAATTGTTTGAGTTGCGCTGGAAAAGCGAGGTGAAATCCACAGCAATGGAATGGTTTATTCCCCAGAATTTCATTGACAATCCCAAAAATAAATACGGCATTTTTAAAAAATTGATTCAGTTGAATTTTCATGAAAGTCAAATTATTCAGGCACTTTCTACTTCGCAACGAATTGGAAGTTTTTGGGAAAATAGCCAATGGAAAATGATTAAATTGAGATCAGGATTAACCATCCAATCTTTCTTTATTTCTCAACAAGAACCGGTAGAATTTGAAATCAAGGATATGGGGAATTATGTTTTTGGTATCGTTGAGTTTCAGGTTAATCTCATAAACGTTTCGGATGTAGATTTTGCGGCTAAAAATGTGTACTATTTCCATCCCAAGGTGCTAGAAAACCTAAAAGTACGGGCCAGGCAACAAGGCGATAAAATGTCGGTTTTTGGCATGAAAGGGCACAAAAAATTGAGCGATTTGATGATCAATCAGAAAATTGATACAATTCAAAAAAATCAACTACCGGTATTGGTTTCTCACCAAGAAATTGTAGCCGTATTGATGCTGAGAAGGAGTAAATTGTATCTTTTGGAAGACACCGAAACCGCAATTGCGATTTCTTGGAATTTGCGGAACTAAAATTCATTTGGTTCTACATTTTCACCTATTTTTGTATTCATGAGAGCCATCATTCCTGTAGCCGGTATTGGTAGTCGCTTAAAGCCTCATACCCAAACTCAGCCCAAATCACTCATTCCAGTGGCAGGGAAACCTATTTTGGGACATATTGTAGACAATCTGGTGAATGCAGGAGTGAACGATTTTGTGTTTATCATCGGTTATTTGGGTGATAGAATTGAACAATATCTCACTGAACATTACACCGATTGCAAAATGTCTTTCGTGATGCAAACTGTGGGTCGTGGAATTGGACATGCCATCTGGCTAGCAAGAGAGGAAGTTGATCCAACTGAACCAGTTTTAATTGTTTTGGGGGACACCATCTTCGAGGCAGATTTGAAAACTGTGGTTGAAACCAACGTGAGTAGTTTGGGTGTGAAAAAAGTAGATGATCCAAGACTATTCGGTGTTGCTGAATTGAACAACGATGGACATATTTCCAAATTGATTGAGAAGCCGAAAATTCCACATTCTAATTTGGCTTTGGTGGGGTTGTACTACATCAAAGAAACTGCCATGTTGTTTGAATGTTTGGAATACCACATTCAAAACGATATCCGCACGAACAATGAATTTCATCTTACCGATGCACTTCAGTGCATGATAGAAAAAGGCGCCAATATGCGCACTTTTGGAGTTTCTACATGGTTTGACTGCGGAAAAAAAGAAGTCATCCTTCAAACCAATCGCAATCTATTGAAACGATTGGAAATCAAAGATTTTACCCATTTAACAAAATTGGGAAATATCATTGTTCCTCCAGTGCATATTTCTCCATCCGCAAAAATTGAAAATAGCATCATTGGTCCTGATGTAAGCATTGGCGACGGAGCTTATATCACCCGTTCAATTGTTAAAAATAGTATCATTGGCATGAATGCATCCTTGCAAAATGCCATCATTGAAAATTCTTTGATTGGCAGTGATTCTAGTTTGGTAGGGGCCGTTCAAAGTTTGAATATTGGCGATAGTGCCGAAATTAATTTGTAAGATTGCAAATTTGAACATTCAACTCTCACATATTCAATCAACTATAGCTGCACAAATTCAAGGTGTAAACCTTCTGAATTACATTGTTTCAGAAATTGTTTACGACACCCGAAAAACTTCATTGCCTGAGGAAGCTTTGTTTGTGGCGTTGAAAGGGGAATTAAGAGATGGACACGATTTCATTGATCAAGCTTATTCAGTTGGAATCCGCTTGTTTCTGGTGAACTTAACACACTCAATTGACGTAGGAAATTATCCCAATTCTTGCTTTTTAAGGGTGGAATCGCCACTATTGTCCCTCCAAAAAATTGCTCAAAAACACCGTGAACTTTTTAGAATTCCCGTTGTAGGAATTACAGGTAGCAACGGCAAAACTGTGGTAAAAGAATGGCTTTTTGAATTGTTGAAATCCGATTTTAACATCCTCCGAAGTCCTAGAAGTTTCAATTCACAACTTGGAGTTGCTATTTCTGTATTGGCATTGAATGAAAAACATCAAATGGCATTTTTTGAGGCTGGAATTTCTGAAAAAGGAGAAATGGATGCCTTGGTGAAAATGATTCAACCTTCGTTAACGGTGTTAACGCATTTGGGAAGTCAGCACGACGCAGGATTTGACAATGTTGAACAGAAGGCACTTGAAAAATTAAAACTCTGCGAAGGGGCAGATGTGGTGGTTTTTCCGAGGGATATTAAAGCGTTTGAGCCCGGTATAGCTGAGTTGCGAAAAAAGCAACCTTTAACAAAATTCATCAGTTGGGGTTATAGTGAAGGTGCCACTTTTAGAATTTTAGAAGTTGAAAAAAATGATGGTAAGCAAATCATTCATTTTTATCACCGCGGAACCGATCATGCTTTAGAAATTCCATTTTTGGATGATGCTTCGATGTGCAATGCTATGACTTGCTTTTGCGTGTTGAATGCATTTGAACGGTGGGATGAATCTCATATTGCCAAATTTCAAACGCTAAAACCCATCAACAACCGTTTGACCATTGAAAGGGGCAGAAGGGGTAATGTGGTGCTGAACGACAGTTATTCAAATGATTTCGAGAGTTTGGCCATTGCCATCGATGTTATTCAACGTCAACAGCCAAATCTTCCGCTGATGTTGATTCTATCGGAGATAGACAATAGAGAAAGTTCAGGAAATTTAGACCATAAAAAATTGGTGAATTTACTTCAGCAAAAGGGGGTGAAAAGACTCGTGTTTTTGGGTCAATCAGAACCCACATTTCCTGAAGATATGCAAGTTGATTTTTTTGATTCTACCGTGAGTCTGTTGAAATCAACCTTGCTTGATGGAATTTCAGGGACCGCCATTTTGGTAAAAGGAGCTAGAAAATACCACCTTGAAAATGTGGTGGAGGTTTTGAAAGAGCGTTTGCACAAAACGAGTTTGGAAATAAACCTGGAGGCCATCAAACACAATTTCCGATATTTTAAAAGATTGATAACGCCCAATACCAAGCTCATGTGCATGGTTAAAGCTTTCGGATATGGAAGTGGTACTTTTGAGGTGTCAAAAACACTCCAAGAGCTAAATGTAGATTATTTGGGTGTGGCATTTGCCGATGAGGGAGTTGCCCTGCGCGAAGCAGGAATTAAAGTTCCCATTATGGTGATGAATACAGATGCCCAAACTATGGACATTTTGAACAAATTCAACCTTGAACCTGTGGTTTACAGCCTATCCAATTTGCTGAGTTATGTTTCTATTTTGGAGGTACAAGAGGGCTGTATTCATATTGAAGTTGATACGGGCATGCACCGTTTGGGATTTGCTCCCGGTGAGATTTTGGAAGCCATAGAAAAGATTCCATCTAATATCACCGTAAAGAGTATTTTTAGCCATTTGGCGGTGTCGGAAAGTGCTGATCATGACGTTTTTACAACCAAACAGGCCGAATTGTTCTATGAACTTGCCAATGAAGTTGAAAAGAAATTGGGTTATACCATTTTAAAGCACATCAGCAATACGGGTGGCATTGAGCGTTTTCCTGAAATACAAGGCAATATGGTGCGTTTGGGAATTGGATTATACGGTTTGCAACCTGATGGAAGTGAGTCAATCAATTTACAAACAGTGGCGAGTTTGTTTACCACTGTTACCCAAATTCATGAAATTAAACCGAATGAAGGCATTGGATATGGCCTTCACGACGTTGAATCACACAAAAGGAAAATTGCCACAATTGCCATGGGTTACGCCGATGGGTTGAGTCGTAGGTTTGGTAAAAAAGTAGGTACGGTTGTGATAAACGGTTCAGAAGTGCCGTTTGTTGGAAATATTTGCATGGATATGTCGATGGTTGATGTAACCAACATCCAATGCAAGGAAGGTGACAGGGTAGAGATCTTTGGGGAGCAATTGTCTATCAACAAAATGGCCCGCCGAGGCGGGACCATATCTTATGAAATTTTAACAGGAATTTCTCAACGTGTGCCAAGGGTTTACCTTGGTGAAGATTGATTATTTAACCAAGCAATTGATTGGATTTTTGACGTTTTGGTATTTTACCAAATCTACTTTTAATGATCCAACTCTAATATCAGTTTGGATACGAACTGGAATTTTATTTTCGTCGTCGGTTACCCAAACAGTCATTGCATCAGTACGTTTGAACACTCTATCAACCACAAGTTGAGGCTTGATTTTGAAGCATCTTACTTTTCCGATATCGGATTTGATGGTTTCTTTTCCAATGTATTTTACGTTGAGGTTGTAAATTTTATTGTCGAGGTAAACATCAATCGGATAAGTAGTTCCAACAGTTGCGTTTGCATAGTCTAAAGTTCTCATGTAGTAGATCGCAGAGGCAACATCTTGAGTATATTGTGGAATGGTAATTTGTCCTTGCTTATTTTTCAACCATTTTTCAGCGTGGTTGTAGATGGCAATATCTTGGTTGAAGTATGCGTTTTCACGAACAGTTTTTGCATATCGCATAGGTGCTTGTGATTCACCGTCTACCCAACTTTCAAATTTGTCTCTCACTTTGTACGCCCAGTCGAAAGATTTCAAAGTTTCACCTTCTACTTTTAGATTGTAGGCAGTTTTGTTATTGATGGTTAATGGTTCAGAAACGGTCATGTTCACCAAGCCGGCATTGATAATTCCGTAGTGAATTCTATAATTTAATACTTCACCAGATTGGTAAGCTTTGTTTTCTATTTTTCTTTCAGTTACAGCAACTTTTTCAGCAGATTTCATTGAAAAAAGCAACATACATAGGGCTGCAATTCCAGCGGCTCCAATGTAAAAAGAAATTCTGTTGTTCATGGTCGTTTATATTGGTTTGTATACTCCCTAATACATCATTTTTAATTTATCCCCCCAAAAAGGAGGCCAAATATTTCATTTGTTGCGATATTTGCAAAAATGAATCAGAAATTTATTCTCACTTCTTTATCCAAAGGCAGCGGATGTGGATGTAAAATTCAGCCTGCTGTGCTTCAGGAAATGTTAGAGGGGTTAAAAACAGACAGCCTGGATTTCCCTCAACTGTTAGTGGGAAATCAATTAAATGATGATTGTTCAGTTTACGACCTTGGAAATGGAATGTTGCTGCTTCAAACGGTTGATTTTTTCACCCCTATGGTGAACGATGCGCATGTGTTTGGTAAAACGGCCGTAGCAAATGCATTGAGCGATATTTATGCTATGGGGGGACGTCCTATCATGGCCAATGCCGTATTCAGCTGGCCGCTCGATATTTTGTCGGTGGAAATGGGAAGAGACGTTTTAAAAGGAGGCATGGAATTGGCAAAAAAACTTGGGGTGCCAATTGCAGGCGGACACAGTATAGACGGTAGAGAGCCCATTTTTGGCTTGAGTGTTACCGGGTTGGTTCAAAAGGAGAATTTAAAAACCAACGCAATGGCCCAACCCGGTGATGTTGTTTGTATGACAAAACCACTTGGAATTGGGATGCTAGCAGCTGCTCACAAACGGGAAATGGCCAATGAAGCACAAAACAAAGTGCTGTTTGAATTGTTGACGCAGACCAATGAAATAGGACTTGAACTTGGTGCAATTTCAGGCGTTAGGGCCATGACAGATATTACTGGGTTTGGAATGTTAGGTCATTTACTTGAGATCTGTAAAGCTTCAAATGTGGGTGCGGAAATTGAATTTCAAAATGTTCCTGTGGTTGATGAGGCAAAAGTGTTGGCGCAAAGTTTCGTGCTGCCCGATAACGCCATGAGAAACTGGAATGCCTATGAAAAAGAGGTGCAATTATCTAACCAAGAGGCGTTTGCTTGGATGGTAGATCCCCAAACTAACGGTGGATTGTTGTTCACTGTTTCAGAAGCTTCGATCAATGAAGTAAAAGCATTGTTCAATTCAAAGTCTGCTCAGTTGTTCGAAGTAGGAAGAATTGTAGAAACAGGAGTTGTAATTCGTTGATTTTACAATTCTTTGATGGCTAAAATTCCTTTTTTTTGATTTTCAATATTTTTTATCATTGTTCTGTTACCGTGATCGGACAAAATAATAATATTGGATTTTCTTTTCTGTTGCAATTGTTCAATCAATTTTATTCCCAAGTTATCGGCTTCAATTAAATCTCTTTTAAATGCATTTTGTGGATTTAAAGGATTGTATTTATGTAAGGTGAGAAAGTGATAAAAGTTGAATTGTTTTCTACTGTTTGATTTATTAATTCGTTCTTTTAGCTTTTGATTGTATAGGTCTATTTGGTTAAATTGATATTGTTGGTCAAATGTAAATATTGAATTCCAATGATATTGGTTCACAAAGAAATCGAATTTCGCTGTTTGGTTAATGAATTTGTTCAATAGTCCAAAGTAGCGTGAATTGGAAAAATTCCAGTACAATTTCCATGCATTGGGCTGGAATGTATGGTTTGTAGGAGATAAAAACTGAAAGTCAAAAGACTTTTCTTTACAAATATGTTGAATTTCAGATTTCTCTACCAAATCATGATAATAGGCGATTCTATCTTTTAATTCAAATTGGTAATCTGCGGGAAATATTTTGGTATTGAGAAATAATTGTGCCACTGATACGGCTGTTTTGGTGGAATATGTTTGGTTTGGAAGGGTGACAAAATTGTTTTTGTTTATATAAGTTTGAAGTTTAGATTGAACTTTGAAGCTATCCCGAACAAAATCGAAATTTGGGTAGGCATCTAATAATATTACATCCACAGATTCTCCTTTTTTTATCTTCTCAATGACAAATTTTGTAAGGTTACTTGTTTCTTTCTTTGTTTTGTAATTTGGGTGTATCAAAGTGCAAAATATAATGAAAGTTATAAATAGACAGTTTGCCAATAAGATGATTTTGGAGTTGAAATATATGAACTTTTTATATGAAGCTATGAGTATGATAAAAACAATAGATTTAGAGAGAAGCGAGAAATTGGTCAGGGCAAAATCTAATAACGGATTAAAAAATATGAATAGGGTAAATGAATAATATAACGGAGGTAGAAATTTCTTTTTTCTGAATAAAAATAATCCCCAAAAAAGAATTAAAAGAATAATTATTGGAATTGAAAAATTGGAATCAACCCAAGATATTAAACCTACAAACAATGAATAAGAGATAACAAAAGCAACTATTACATGCTTAGATATCTTTTCTCTGAGCGTGAAATAAAATTCTTTCATCAGTGAGTTTTATGGTTTGAATGATAGAATATTTTTCGGATAATTCTGTTTTGAAATTATCTAAAGATTCAGAATGGGGGTAATTTCTGTTGCGAATTAATTGATATCTCGGATCTTTATCACCAATGAATTCTATAATTATGTGCGAATTTGTCAACGAATGATGGTAAAATAAATCAATAATTTGTTTGTGACTTAAATTATGCGCATGCTGTAAATGATGAATTAAACCCAGTACAACATGAACATTCGCCACCTTTTTAATTCTGTCTAATAACGATGGGATATTGTTAGAATATCCTACCGATGGAATAGGATTGATTACATTTGCATGAATCGGAATTATTGGAAATTCTTTAGATTTTAAATAAAGTTGATTGGCCGCGTTGAAATCAGACTCTATTGACAATACTGTGGCTGTGGGATGAATGGTGCTCATGATTCTTGAGAAATGACCATCATTGGCTCCCCAGTCTACAAAGTAAAAATTTTCGGTGGTTTTAATGGACTGAATAAGTTCAGTAAATTTTTGTTCTTTTAATTGGAGATAATTGTTTTGTAAAATTGTCTCGGTGTAGTAATCATCCCATTTGGTTTTTTGTTTATTCAACTTTGCACTTTTCACATCAGATTTTAAAAGTGCAACAAATGCAATTAGTTTGTTTTTATTGATTTTATGTCCCTGTTGAATAGATTGATTTTGATTGAGATTAACCTTTTTTTGATTTTGCAAAAATGATTGATGTAGCCAGTAACTAGGCCTTATTTTATGTTTGAATTTTAATGACTCGTTGTAAATCCATTGATTGTCATTTAAATACGTACTTAAATAACCTGCTGTGATATAATTTTTATCACTTAAATGGTAAAGTGGCCATAACCAATCTGTTAGAAATTGTTTGTAACCTATCCACCCCGAATCACTGTTTATTTTGGTAACAGAGCCTAAGTCAAAATGAATGAAATGATTCATGCCTTGGTAGGTGGTGTTGAGTGGACTCCCATCTACATAAATTAAATCGTGATGAATTAAATCTTCTAGGCAATTTAAAAAATCCAATGCAGATTCTTTGAATAATTCAAAGGGATATTCAAAGTAATAAGATTGGAAATTGAATTTTTCAATTTCATAAAAATCGCCTTCAATTGGCTGTAAAATTTTTGAAAAGTGCGTCGATTGATTAAAATATTGAAGAAATTCTTTGTTAATTCTCCGAATAATTCTGTGGTTGTTATCCGTATAAACCGCGTTTTGTGGATCTTTAAAGCTGGTATTTATCGGATTTAATTGAATCATAATATTATTTGTTCTTTCGCTTGAAGAACATCTTTATTTGATTAAAGAAAAGTAAACCAGCGCCAAGTATACCTCCAATTATTTGGGCAATTAGAGATCCACTTCCCGGGTCCAAGTATAATAAATTAAGCATAAACTAAAAAATAATATAAGGCAATTTAATAAAAAGATTGTTTAGAATCTAAACAAATTTGTATACAGACGAAATAATGAATAAATAACACAAAAAAAACCTCCCTTGGGAGGTTTTTATATAAAAATGTTAAATTTTATTATAATTTGTACATGGTAGATTTTACTGCTTTCACAATTCTTTCTACGCTAGGTAAATAAGCCTCAACGAAAGTTGGAGCATAAGGTAAATTGGTGTCCATACTTGTAACCCTATGAACAGGAGCATCTAAATAATCAAAAGCTCTGCGTTGCACAATGTGACTAATTTCAGAGCTGATACTCGCCAATGGCCAAGCTTCTTCAACCACAACCAAACGGTTGGTTTTCTTCACAGATTCAATAACAGTATCGTAATCAATAGGACGTACGGTTCTTAAGTCAATCAATTCAACGTTAATTCCTTCAGCTTCGAGTGCAGCAACGGCTTCATGACAACGTAACATCATTTTACCGAAGCTTACAATTGTAACATCTGTACCTTGTTTAACAACATCAGCTTTTCCAATTGGAATGAGGTATTCACCATCAGGAACCATTCCTTTGAAACCATACATTTGCTCACTTTCCATGAAAATCACAGGATTTTCATCTCTGATTGCACTTTTCAATAAACCTTTTGCATCAGCAGGGTTAGAAGGTACAACTACTTTCAAACCAGGTGTGTTGGCATACCAGTTCTCGAAGTTTTGAGAATGCTGTTGCGCCAATTGGCCTGCACTTCCTGTTGGTCCACGAAATACTATAGGACATAAGAATTGTCCATCAGACATGCTATTAATTTTAGCAGCAGAGTTGATAACTTGGTCAATTGCAACCAATGAAAAGTTGAAAGTCATGAATTCGCAAATTGGTCGCAATCCGTTCATTGCAGCACCAACTGCAATACCTGCAAATCCCAATTCTGCAATTGGTGTATCGATTACTCGTTTTTCACCAAATTCATTCAACATTCCTTGGCTTACTTTATAAGCGCCATTATATTCAGCAACTTCTTCTCCCAACAAGAAAACGCGTTCGTCTGCGCGCATTTCTTCTTGCATGGCCTCACGAAGGGCTTCACGGAAAGCAATTTCTCTCATAGATTCAAATTAATTGAACTGCAAAATTAAGCAATTGAAACCAACAATGCGAGAAAATCGATGATTGGTTTAATTCAATCTTTTAGACAAAATAGTTTCAATGTGTTGAAACAACTGACGTGGTCCAAGTTTACGCCACAAAACATCATCCAAATCACCCCCAAAATTCAAGTAATAATCAATTTGGTTTCGGCGGAATTCTTCCAGTACGTGTTCCCTAAAATTGATCAGGGAAATCCATCCCTCCTCAATATCTTGGAACCATTCCTCGTAATAACTGTCGTCTGAGGCATGAAAATTCATCACATTTTCACCAATTAAAATAAATTTATTGATTCCCTCATCGCACAGAATTTCAATTACTTCTCGCTTAAATTGCATAATGTCATTATACAAAGCATCGTTCCATTCACCAATCATTTCAATGATTGCAAAACCATCTTCATAGTCGGCAAATAGAATTTTAATGTACAATGTTGTACTACCAAAATGGTCCCATTGCGGGTGAATCAAATAATTGTACACCGTTTTGTCATAATAGAATTCACTATACTCTCGGCCATAAAATGGAGAACTGCTGTCTTCGGCAGCACTATAAAAATTAATCCAAGCGAAATGTGGCTCTATATCATGCACATTTGCAAAGGTAAAAAAGTTTGTATTACACCACAAACACAAAGGCTATGCAGTTTAAAGTTTGTTTTCCAACTACTTTATTTCGTTTTATTTGCGTATTGCAAACTTTTTAGAATACACGCAACTGCAAACACAAACTGAGTGAAAAAACAACCCCAGGCCGCTCCCAATGCACCGTATTCTGGTACAAATGCGTAATTTAAAGCAACATTTAGCACCATACAGACAATTGCTACCATTGCAAGCCATTTCATCTCTCCTAATGCCGTAACAAATGTGCCATAAACATGAATGAGGGCCATAGGCAGAAATGACGACATTAAAACAGCGAAAATTTTACCCGCGAAATGCAATTCTTCCGTATTGGAATAACCTGATTTGTAAATAAAATTCAAGATCCATTCGCCCCCGAAAATGGCTGTTAGTGACGTGATTATCCCCACAAATAATACAATTAACGTCGACAATTTTAAGATGCTTCCTACCGACTCTTTATTGGCAATTTTCTTTGAAAAAATGGGCAGCAATTGAGTACTCAAAAGGGTACTAAAAATGAGGGCGGCATCTAAAAATCGATAAGATTGCGCATAAATTCCGGCTTGATAGAATCCCTCAGAAATTGGCTTCAAATAAGTGGTAAAACCTTCCACCGAAAATCTGCGAATCATTAGGGCATCAATCCGGGTAAAAACACTCATGGCGAAAGCCATGATCACAAACCAACCCACCTTTTGAATCCATTGTTTCAGGGTTTCATTTTCGAGGGATAAATTGCCAGAGTAATCGGTTGGAGGAGATGCATGTACTGTGGCACGCACGAAAAAGAATCCCACCAAAACTGCAACCAAATATCCGCAAAATTGGGAAAATAAAAACAAGGTAATTCCAAATTCCGCTGTGAAATCTTGGTTAAAATGCATCAGCAAATAACTGCATAAAATGAGGGCCACAAAACGATCCATCACGCTTAAAATACTGTCGTGAATGAATTTATGTCGGCCTTGTAATACCGCACGAAACATTAATGAAAACGAAGCTAAAATTTGATTGATGGCCACTATTCCCAAGAGTTTTAGATCTAGTTTTTGAGAATACCCAGCAGCAAAAACTAAAATTACATATAGAAGTCCCAATATCAACCGCAACATCAAGATGCGTTTTTTGTGAATCAGCCTACCTGCGGCAGAAATTTCTTTGGAAATGTAATTGTTTAATCCAGCATCCAACAACACTGAAAATAAAAGTCCTAAATTGAAAATAACAAAATACTTGCCATACCACTCATCGCCGAGTCGCAATTGCACAGTTCTTTCAATTGCAAAAATCCATAGTGGCTTTACCAGCCAATTTAAGGCTTGCAACCACAGTTGATTTTTGAAAAAAGAGCGATACATCGGGTACGAAGATAAGCAGAATTATTTCAAACGCTTAACGGGATTGCACCTCGCAAATAACGGGGAAGTGGTCTGAGAAAAATAAATTTTTGCCTCTACTTGATTGATCCACAATAAATTGATTTACCTTTAAATTGTGACTTATGAAAATATAATCAATGATTGGGCCAGTAGTTGTTTCTTTAAAACCATTAAAGGTAAATTTTGAATTTTCACCGTGAGAAATTGCAGTTTCCGAATTTCTTGCGTCTGCAAACTTTTGCTGGATTATCCATTGTATTGGTTCTTCCGAGGGCTGTAAGTTAAAGTCCCCCATTAAAATAACGGGAATTCCAATTTCAGAATAGGTTTTTAATTTTTCTGAAATGAGCCTCATGCTATTTTTTCTAGCCAATACACCAACATGATCAAAATGTGTGTTCATTACATAAACTTGCTCTTTGGTTTTGATATTTCTGAACAAAGTTCCAGTTGCAATTCTTGGCAGGGCCGCATCCCATGATTTTGAAGGGATATTGGGCGTTTCAGACAACCAAAATGTGTAATTTTTTGAAGTTTCCACGATTTCAAAGTTGTTTTTGTTGTAAAACAACGGACAATATTCACCCAAGGTATCTCCAAAATCTCTTCCAACTCCAATATAGTCAAATGTTTGCCCTAGTTCTTGTTTTACAAATCCAATTTGATGATGCAATGCTTCTTGAAGCCCAATAAAATCGGCCTTATATTGTTTTACTTGATATGTTAAACCATGTTTTCTGTTATTCCAATCATTGAGGCTGTCGCGGTTGTTGGCGTAACGGATGTTGTAGGTTACCAATTTTATCTGTGCATTGCATGGATTCAAAGCGGCAAATGCCAAAAACAAACAACCTAAGAAATTGAGATTCATAGTACAATGATAAACAAGAAACTGAAATTCTTGGGCAAAAAAGGTTTCGCTTAGTACAAAGGGTAGGCTTTCATCAATTGATGAACGTCTTTTTTCACTTCGTTCAAAATTTCGTCATTTTGGTGGTTCATCAAAGCCCTATCAATGAGCTCGGCAATGATTTCCATTTGTTCTTCTTGCAATCCGCGGGAAGTAATGGCAGGGGTTCCAAGTCGGATTCCGGAGGTAACGAAAGGACTTCTGGTTTCAAACGGAACGGTATTTTTATTGATGGTAATGTCGCATTTCACCAAGGTGTTTTCCGCCAATTTGCCGGTTAAATCATCCGATTTCGTTCTCAAATCAATGAGCATCATGTGGTTGTCTGTCCCTCCTGAAATTACCGAATAACCTCTTTTCACCATGCTGTTAGCCAAAGCTTTGGCATTGGCCATAACTTGTTTGCAATAGATTTCAAAATTTGGCGACAACGCTTCACCAAAGGCAACAGCTTTCGCAGCAATTACGTGTTCCAAAGGTCCACCTTGAGTACCTGGGAAAACCGCAGAATCAAGGATGCTGCTCATCATTTTAATTTCACCTTTTGGTGTTTTTTCACCCCAAGGGTTAGGAAAATCTTTCCCCATCATGATGACGCCACCCCTTGGTCCACGAAGTGTTTTGTGGGTAGTAGAAGTGATGATATGGCAATGAGGTACAGGGTTGTTTAACAAACCTTTGGCAATTAAACCTGCCGGGTGAGAGATGTCAGCCAGTAAAAGAGCACCCACTTCGTCTGCAATATTTCTGAGTGCTTCATAATTCCAATCGCGAGAATAACTACTTGCTCCACAAATAATTAACTTGGGTTTTTCAGCATTTGCTATGTCCCTTACGTTATCGTAATTGATCAGTCCTGTTTCTTTTTCTACCCCATAAAAACTTGGAGTGTAAAGTTTACCTGAAAAATTCACCGGAGATCCATGGGTTAAATGTCCCCCATGACTCAAGTCAAATCCCAAAATTTTATCACCAGGTTTTAGCACCGCGAGCATTACGGCTGCATTGGCTTGAGCTCCGGAATGTGGTTGCACATTGGCCCATTCCAATCCGAAAAGTGCTTTCAAACGATCGATGGCCAATTGCTCAATTTGATCTACAATTTGACAGCCTCCGTAATAGCGTTTTCCAGGAAGTCCTTCAGCATATTTGTTTGTTAGAACACTCCCCATTGCGTCCATAACTTGTTGACTTACAAAATTTTCGCTTGCAATTAGTTCGATGCCTTCTTGTTGGCGTTCCAATTCATTTTGGATCAAATTAAAAACCACAGTATCACGTTGACTCATATCGACTGCAATTTTACGCAAAATATGAGGGTTTACAGTGAAAAAATGCATAAACGACATTAAAATTTTGCGATAAATGCAAATAGGTTTCGATAAATTGGAATCAATAATTGAGAATAATCAAAAAAATTGTTGAAATTCGCCCTTCATAACGTATGAATGTCAATAAAGTATTTTTAAAGAACGCTGGAATTTTCTTGTTATTCCTGTTAGGTTTTTGGGTAATTTCCATGTGGTATTTTAGTCCTGCTATGGATGGAAAAGTCCTCAAACAAGGTGATATGCAGCAAGTAAAATTGATGGTATCTGTAGCGGATACTATCAAGGCTAAAACCGGAACTATGCCAAATTGGAATGACAGGGTATTTTCAGGGATGCCAAGCAATTTGATTTCAGGAATTCCTCAGGGTAGTTTGCTTTTGAAATACCGTGTGTTAGAAGCATTTGGAATTGTAAAATCACCCTTTACCATTTTGTTTTTGAGCATGTTGAGCATGTTTGTATTGATGCAAGCAGTGCGCGTTGAAAAATGGTTGTCTGCTGCCGCTGCAGTAGGGTATGCCTTTATGACATTCAGCATTTCGAGTTATGAAGCCGGGCACGTTACAAAAGTTCTGGCAATGTCGGTGATGCCGGGTGTTGTTGCCGGACTCATCTTGCTTTCGAGGCGAAATTATTTGTGGGGTGGTATGACCTTAGGCTTATTCTTTGCCATGGTGGTGAACTACTTCCATTATCAAATTTTATATTATACGGCCATCATCATGGGCATTTACCTTGTGATTGAACTAATTTCAAGCATTCAAAAGAAAACTTTGGGCGATTATTTGAAAGTAGTGGGTATTACATTGGCTGTTTCTGTATTGGGAATTCTTAGTTGTATTGGTAAAATTCAAGATACCATGCAATATTCAAAGGCCACCATGCGTGGGGGTTCTGCTGTTGCAAGTGAAGTGCCAAAAAATGGACCGAAAGAGAATGTAAATGCCAAAGGTTTGGACATTGATTACGCCTTCAGCTGGAGCTACGGTATTGATGAATCTTTGACATTGTTGGTGCCTAGATACAAAGGCGGAAGCTCTGATGAGCCTGTTCCAGAAAATGAATTCGGACAAGAAAGGTTGCCAACTTATTTTGGTGATTTGCAATTTACCAGTGGTCCGGTTTACATGGGTGCTATCATGATGTTTTTCTTTGTTTTTTCTATCGTTTTTGCCTTCCAATGGAAAAAAGCGGATCCAACAAATGAAAATGCAGCGTTGACCTATAAGTTGATGTTATTCAGCTTAATAACCTTCATTGTTTCCTTGACAATGTCGTGGGGTAAAAATTTCTTCGTGAACGAATGGCTCTTTGAATATTTGCCATTTTACAACAAATTCAGAACACCAATGATGACATTGGTAATTGCGCAAGTGGTGGTACCATTCTTCGGCTTGTATGGATTATATCAGCTCATCACAGCAAATTTGCCTGCAGGGTTTGACAAAAAAGTAATCAAATCTGGTGCAATTGTAGCGGCATCCTTGTTGGGAGTAGTTATTTTAGGTACTTCCAATTCTGAAATGGTGGGATTGTCGGACAAAGAAATTTTAAAATCGTCTGGGCAAGGTGCTGTTGACGTAATCAAAGATTTGAGAGGCAAATTAGTATGGGGGGACATTTGGAGAACTTTAGGATTTGTTGCGTTGGCATTCGCCATGGTATATGGTGGGGTGAAAAAGCAATTGAAACCAGTGGTTATTTCAGGAATTTTATTGGTTGCAATAACCTTAGATATGGTAACTGTTTCTCAACGTTATTTGAATGAAAGTAACTGGCAAGAAAAAGAGGAGGAAGAAGCGATTATTCCTTCCAAATATGATGAAATGGTGATGAGTGATAACAAAGATGGTGCAAGGGTATTTGATTTAAGATACAATCCTTTCAACGATAACCACGCGGCTCCATTCCATAAAAATGTTGGTGGATATCACCCTGCGAAATTGAGTCGTTACCAAGACGTTATCTCATATTGCATTACGCCAAATGGTGGTCAGTTGAATGGTGATTTCATTACCCGCAACAACGCCTTAGATATGTTGAATTGTAAGTATGTACTTTCAAGAGATCAAAAAACTGGTTCAGAAGAGGTATTCCCTCGTTTAAATCCTTTGGGACATGCTTGGTTTGTAGATTCAATTAGAATTGCAGAGAAACCAAAAGACGCATTGAACATGATCAACACGGTGAATGTTCGTAAAAATGCTATTTTGGAGAAAACAGAAGAATCAAAAATTACCAATACTGTTTTCACTACAGATTCAAGCAGTGTTGTGAAGCAAGTGAAATACAGCACTGACAGTATTCAATACAACACAAACAATAAAAACAATGGTTTTGTTGTATTTAGTGAGGTATATTACCAAGAGGCAAATGGTGGATGGAGAGTGTTTATTGATGGCAAAGAAGCCAAAGGAATCAGAACCAATTATATTCTTAGAGGGGTGGAAGTTCCAGCTGGACAACATCAAGTACTTTGGGTATATGTGCCATCAGACCGAAGCATGTATTTCAACATTGAATTGGCCTCTTCTGGTTTGATTTTACTTCTTTTCATCGGATTGATGGTGAAACAGTTATTGTCGAAACCTGAAGAAGAAGAATCTTTGAATGCATAAAATCATTTCGGTTATTACCATCAACTTTAATCATTTAGAGGGATTAAAGAACACATTTCGTTCAATTGTGGGTCAAACAGGCCGATCTCAATTAGAATGGATTGTCATTGATGGTAACAGCACCGATGGAAGTGCAACCTTTTTGAGGGATAACGCCTCTGAATTTGATCTTCTGGTAATAGAATCTGATAAAGGCATTTACGATGCCATGAACAAAGGTTTGAGGGCTGCAAAATCAGAGTATGTGTGGTTCATGAATTCTGGTGATACCATGCATTCTCAGCAATCAGCGGCTGCTGCCATTGAGTTGATTCAAGCGGGTAATCCAGACATTGTATACAGTGATACCATGTTTGTTACCCCAGAGATGCAAGAAATTGGCAAAATTAGCGATTTGAAGCCACAGCCTTTTCCTAAAGCTTTAACATTTAACAGTTTTAGGTTTGGAATGAACATTTGTCATCAGAGTTTTATTGTGCGAAAATCAATCACACAAGATTACGATCTTCAATACCGGCAAGCCGCTGATGTGGATTGGATCATTCAAATTCTAACCCAAAATCCAACTTCGGTGGTTTCAAATACCTTGTTGGCCAATTTTGAGGTGGGAGGTAGCAGTTACCAGCATACAAAAAAAGCTTGGAAGGAGCGTTTTGATGTTTTAACGAAACATTATGGACTTTTACCAAATCTTTTGGCACATGTATGGATTATTATTCGCAGGGTTTTGTTTAATTTGAAACTTAAATTTAAAAATCATTCATGAGCAATACGAGCAGGGTAGATAAATCTTTGTTTGAAGAAAGTCACTATTTGGGCAAACCTGCCGATAGCAATGATCTTTTGGTGAAAAGACGCATCCGAATTCTGGAAAAATTTGATGGATTCTTCAATCAAGATTCAACCTTGGTTGAAATTGGCTGCGGAAATGGAAACACCATTTTGCAAATTTCCCATCAATTCAAATATTCTTATGGCTTAGAATATGCAGCTGTTCATGAATCTGAATATACGCAATTAAAAGCAGAATTACAAGTTGAGAATTCTGAATTTCAAGTTTGGGATATCATGTCAAAAGGTTTTTCTCCCAAATGCAACCGATTGCTGAGCTTTGAGGTCATTGAGCATTTGCCGGATGAATCTGGTGTGAAAAACTACGCCAATTCAATAGAATCTGGAGCTTTGGCTGCCATCTCTGTACCAAATAAATGGTGGATTTTTGAAACCCATGGTGCCAATTTGCCTTTGCTTCCTTGGAACAGGGTTCCTCTGTTTTCTTGGTTGCCCCGTTTTCTACATGAAAGATGGGCCTTGGCCAGAATTTATACCAAATCAAGAATCAAAACCCTGATGGAAGATGCTGGATTTGAAGTTTTAGATATGCACTACGTAATGGCACCAATGGACGTGGTGAAATGGCGTCCATTGCAACAATTTTTAAGAAACTATATCTTTAACTCAGATACTACCAAAATTCCATTCAAAGCCGTGAGCATCATGGTCTTTTGTAAAAAGAAATAATTTATGAAAAAGTATAATCTATTGTTCGTTTCTGCACTCGCTATTGGAACAGTGTGGGGACAAAAAAAACCAGCCGCGGACTGGTATTTCGAGAAGCCGTGTAAAAAGAACATGGGTATTTCTGTGAATGATGCCTATAATACCCCGGAAGGTAAACGTCCCTCAAAAACAATCGTAGTGGCGGTAATTGACGGAGGTACAGATGTAAACCACGAAGATTTAAAAGATGTTCTTTGGGTGAACACCAAAGAAATCGCTGGAAATGGTATCGATGATGACAAAAATGGATATATCGATGACATCAACGGTTGGAACTTCATTGGTGGAGCTGATGGTTCTATGGTGGGTGCCGACAACCTTGAAAAAGTAAGACTTTTCAAAAAACTTGACGACAAATACAAAAACGTAAAACCTGAAGATGTAAACGGCGACAATGCCGAATATAACCGCTACCAACAGTGGAAAATTGAAATTAACCAAGAACGCGAAGCTTATGGAAATGTTTTCAAACAATTGCAACCTGCTTATGAGGCTTTGGTGAAAATCAAAAAAGGAACTGGTAAAGATAATCCTTCAGCTGCCGACATAGAAGCCATGCAAACCAACGACATGATGTTGAAAATGATCAAAGGCAAAATTGTGGAAGTGATGGGTAAAAGCAAAATGTCCTTTGAAGCTTTATTCAACGAAATTTCTGATCAATACCAAGAAGTTGATGTAAGGGCGAATTTCCAAAACAATCCTGATTTTGATTCTCGTAAAATTGTTGGTGATAACTATGCTAATTCTAGCGAGAGATATTATGGTAACAACAATGTGGTTGGTCCTGATGCTTCTCACGGCACACACGTTGCAGGTATCATTGCTGCAAACAGAAACAACAACGTTGGTATGAAGGGTATTGCCGATAACGTAAAAATTATGGTAGTGAGGGTTGTTCCTAACGGTGATGAGCGCGACAAAGACGTTGCAAATGGTATTCGTTATGCGGTTGACAATGGCGCCAATATCATCAACATGAGTTTTGGTAAAGCGTATGCTTGGGACAAAAATATTGTAGATAGTGCAGTTGCTTATGCAGAATCAAAGAATGTATTGTTGGTTCACGCAGCAGGCAACGATGGCGAAAACAATGATGTTGACGGAAATTATCCAAATGATTCACTTTGGGGTGGTAAGAGATTTGCTACCAACTGGTTGGAAATTGGTGCAAGTCAGCCAAAAAGAAAGAAATTGGCTACTAGTTTTAGCAACTATGGTAAAAACAATGTAGACGTTTTCTCACCGGGACAAGACATTTACAGCTGTATTCCAGGCAACAAATATGCGTATTTTAACGGTACAAGTATGGCTGCGCCTGCGGCTTCTGGTGTTGCTGCTTTGGTATGGAGCCGATTCCCTAATTTGACAGCGGTTCAAATCAAACAAATTTTGATGGAGTCTTCTTTGAAGATCAACAAAAAGGTGATTCTTCCAGGAACCAAATCAAACAAAGTGAACTTTCAAGACATTTCAGTTAGCGGCGGTTTAATCAATGCAAAAAGCGCATTGGAAATGGCTGCTAAAATGAAATAAATTGTTGTAATTCTCTATAAAAACGGGCTGCTGGGAAACCCATTACGTTAAAGTAACATCCGTTGATGCCTTTAACGCCAAGATATCCCATCCAGTCTTGAATACCGTAGCTGCCAGCTTTATCAAAAGGCTGGCAGTTTTGTATATACAGCTTTATTTCTTCATCGGTGAGGGGGTAAAATTCAACTTCCGTTGCATCTGAAAATACGTGTTGTTTTTCGTCGTTTTTGATACAAACGCCGGTATATACCGTGTGTTTTTTGCCACTCAAAATACTGAGCATTTCAAAGGCATGTACCTCATTTTCAGGCTTGTTCAACACCAAGTTATCGATGCACACAATGGTATCTGCTGTCACCAAGATGTTATTTTCTATGGGTAATTGATAGTGTGCGGCTTTGTGCGATGCTAAATACTCGCATACTTTATTGTTTTTTAATTCTGAGGGATAATTTTCTTCGGCATCAATCGAAACCAATTCAAATTCAAATCCACTGTTTGTCAATATTTCTTGACGTCTTGGAGATTTTGAAGCCAATAGAATTTTTGGAAACTGCATCATTTAGCGCAAAGGTATTCTATTTTTGTAGCATTATGTTTCGGTTAGGATTTGGTAAAAAGGTATTGAGTTATTTTTGGCCAATCACCATAGATGTGGCAAAGGGAGAACTTGTTGATCAACTTGAGGTGATTGTTTACAATGGTAAATTGATGTTAGATACCAATGAGGTGAATTATTCATTCGGTAATTTGCATAAAGTGATGGAATTGGTGCTTTTACGATTATTTAAAAAGCCCTATTCATTTGAACAAACCCTCATTTTAGGGTATGGAGGAGGCAGTGCAGCCCAAATTATTCACGAGAAAATTGACCGCGAGGCGCAAATTATTGGCATCGAAAAAGATGCAAAAGTTATAGAATTTGCAAAGAAATATTTCTATACCTCAGAGGTGAAATTGCTCCACGAAGATGCATTTGATTACGTGAAAAAAGCCAAAAACAACGGATGGAAATACGATTTGGTGGTCATCGACTTGTTTAGGGATGCAATTGTCCCTCAATATGATACATCATTTTTTCAAGCAATTTATGAAATCTTAAACGAGCAAGGTGTGGCGGTATTGAACACCATGATGACCGAGAAAGAATTCTTGAAGTTGGGAGAAAAAATAGACGAGGCGGGCTTCAAAAAGGAGCCTTGGAATGAGGTGAAAGAAAACCGTGTTTGGGTGTTTAGACCTTACGAAAAGTTAGGCGCAACCACCAATTCTTTGGTTCCGTGACTGTAGTCGTAGAAACCTCTTCCGCTTTTCACGCCCAAATCACCAGAAGTTACCATGTTAATTAACAATGGAGAAGGAGCGTATTTAGGATTTCCAAATCCATCGTGCAACACATTTAATATGGCCAAACAAACGTCTAATCCGATAAAATCAGCCAATTGAAGAGGACCCATTGGATGTGCCATACCCAATTTCATGATTGTATCGATTTCAGAAACACCGGCAACCCCTTCATGCAGTGAGCAAATGGCTTCATTGATCATTGGCATCAACACACGGTTGGCAATGAATCCAGGGTAATCTTGTGTCAACGCAGGAACTTTACCTAAGTTTTTAGAAAGTTCGATGATGGTTGAAGTTACCGCTTTGTCGGTTTTAAACCCTTCAATCACTTCCACCAATTTCATTACTGGAACTGGGTTCATAAAATGCATGCCGATTACTTTGTCGGGGCGACCCGTTACAGATGCAATTTTGGTGATTGATATAGAAGAAGTGTTGCTTGCTAAAATGCAAGTTGCAGGAGTTAATGCGTCTAATTGTTTGAAAATGTTTAATTTAATGTCAACATTCTCAGTTGCGGCTTCAATTACAAGATCGGCGTTTGCAACACCTTCAGACAATTCTGTGAAACACTTGATGTTGTTCAAAGAGGCAGTTTTTTGCTCTTCGGTTAAAGAACCTTTGGCAATTTGACGGTCCATATTTTTCGTAATGGTTGCAATTGCTTTATCGAGCATAGCTTGCTGAACATCAATTAAATTTACGGCATACCCATTTTGAGCGAATACGTGAACAATGCCATTTCCCATTGTTCCACCACCAATAACTGCTATTTGTTTCATTGTTGCAAATTTAGAAAGAAATTGTTTGTTGACAAGCGTAAATAAATGAATTATCTTTGCATCCCCAATTTAGGGGAAATACGTTCGTATGAAATTATCTCAGTTTAAATTTGAGTTGCCTGAAGAGCTTATCGCACAGGAACCTTTAAAAACCCGCCACGATAGTCGTTTGTTGGTTGTTCACAGCAAAGAAAGAAGAATAGAACACAGAAAATTCCATGATATTTTGGATATTTTTGATGAGGGGGACGTTTTCGTGGTGAACAACACCAAGGTTTTTACAGCAAGGATGTATGGTCAAAAAGAGAAAACTGGCGCCCAAATTGAAGTGTTCTTACTTCGTGAATTGAACCATGAATTGAGATTGTGGGATGTTTTGGTTGATCCAGCCCGTAAAATTCGTGTAGGTAACAAATTATATTTCGGTGACGACGATTTGGTTGCTGAGGTTGTTGACAACACCACCAGCCGCGGTAGAACCATCCGTTTCCTGTTTGATGGCGATGATGAAGCCTTCGATAAAGTAATCAAGAAATTGGGAGAAACCCCAATTCCAAAGTATATCACGCGTTCTGTGAAAGAAGAAGACGAACAATGGTATCAATCATTGTTTGCAAAGCATGTGGGTGCTGTTGCAGCTCCAGCAGCTCAATTGCATTTAACAAGAGAATTGTTGATGCGTTTGGATATCAAAGGGGTGAATTTTGCAGAAATTACCTTGCATTTGGGCTTGGGTGCGTTTAGAGAAGTGGAAGTGGAAGATTTGACCAAGCACAAAATGGATAGTGAGTACTATAAAATCTCTCAAGAGACTTGCGACACAGTGAATCAAGCCATCACCAACAAAAACAGGGTTGTGGCTGTTGGGGGAAGTGTGATGCGTGCCATGGAAACCAGTGTGAGTTCTATGAGAACGTTGAACCCTAGTGAAGGCTGGACCGATAAATTCTTGTTCCCGCCTCACGATTTTAACATTGCAAATGCTTTTATCACCAACTTGCATCAGCCTGAGTCGCCATTGTATATGATGGCTTGTGCTTACACCGACCATGAGTTCATGGCAGAGGTTTACCAAGAAGCCATCAAAGAAAAATACCGTTTCTTGTGCTATGGTGATGCCATGTTGATTTTGTAAGAGAATTCTTAGTAGAAATTAACTAAAATCTTAGTAGAAATTAATCTTTTTTTTATAAAAGAAAAGGAGGCCTTGGCCTCCTTTTTTCATATCTAAATCACTTTCATTAGAAAGCATTTAGTGACACACCTATGGACATACCATAGCGATTGAGGTTGTTGTAGCTTGTATTTAAACTTTTGGGTGATTGCACATTGTATACCTCTATGAAAAGATGGTGTTTTGTTTTGGGTAACAAGTAGGCAAGTCCTAGGTTTGCTGTTACCAAAGCTTCTTTGGACTCAACGGCGTAACCAATTTTTGATCCTCCGAATATGGTAAAATTGTTGATTTTTTTAGAGAGATAAATGGGTACTGTTAACACCTTTTCAGTAATCAGAATTTCGGTATTATCAGATTCATTTTCGTGAAACAAGTTTGGCACACGAACCAGGCCAACATTAAAACCTACGGCCATTTGATAGGGTTTGGTTTCATCTAATAGTCTGAATTTGCTTCCAAGTTCAACGTAAGAGGAGAGGTTTGATTTTGTTTGTAATTCAACGCCATCGGCAATTCCATATCTTACACCGAAATTTGGGAGATCATACACATTTGTCTCAGGATCTTTGCGGCTAGTTTCAAAAGACGCCGTTATGGCGGACTGCTTGGGGTTTAGGGTATTGGCAGATTGAACCAATGAATTAGAATAACATCCCACAAAAATGTTAGAAACAGCAACTGTGTAAACAAGATAAAATATTTTTTTCATACGCTTAAAATTTACACAAAGTTGTGCGTTGCGTATGGGAATGTCTTTGCGGAAACTGCAACTCAGAATACTATGATTTGCAAATTTCGCGGAGAGTAGATTTAGATTTTTTTCATCAGATATTCGATGAGTTTATTTTGTTTTTCAACGAGTTCGTTGAGGGATTTTATTTGTTCGGCGAAGAATTGTCGTTCTTCATTGCTGAGTGCATAATTGTTTACGGTGCCGTTTGGGGCGGAGTTCGACATGGTATTGATATTGAAGATGATATTTTCATCGAACTGCATCACATCTAGGGCGTTAACACCTAAAATTTGGGCAATTTCTTCTAGTCGTTTGATATTGAGGGATGTTTCACCGCGTTCGATTTTGCCGTATCCGTTGGTGGTAATACCGAGTTGTTTTGCAATGGATTCCTGTTTAATACCTTTAATTTCTCTAATCTTTCTAAGATTATCTCCAATTTTCTGGTATTTGTGGGCCGCGTCCATGGTATTGCTCTTTAAAGTGTAAATATACAAACTAATAGGAATAATTTCCAAACTGTGGATTTTTTATTATTAGGTAGTTTTGATGGATGAGAAAAAGAGCGTTCATTTTGTTGAATATTTTAATAAGTTTTAATTTATTCAGTCAAACAGCTGGCATCCAATTCAACTCAGGCTTTGGAAAGCCAATTGTTAGTTTCGACGCCCCCGGTTCAACGGTAGATTATCAATCCGCTATGTACAATGATTCTCGTTTGGGTATTTGGGTTGGTGATTTTGATAAATTTTCTGGAGGACTGTTATTTGGGACCTTCAATGTAAATGCAAATTATGTAAATCCAGATGGATTAGCATCAGAGTTTCAATATTCAAGTCTTTTAATTGACATCCCCTTCAAGTATGCTATTAAACAATCATTTATAAAATCAGTTTCACTGGGGCCAAGCTTGAATATTTTGATGAATTCCAATCAAACAATCAATGGGAAACCTGTTTATAACGACCAAATATTTAAACCTATTAGTTGGAGTTTGGTAATAGAATTAACTTTCACAGGATACGAAAGTGATGGATTTTCATTAAGTCCATATATTAATTACAGACACATGTTAACCTCTTTGGATGTGCTAAACAATGATGAAACCCTAAATCTACATTCTCTGTCATTAGGCTTAAGATGCGACATCCCACTTCCATGAAAAAACTTATATTTATTGGGATAATTTTCACTTTAATGATTGTTCCACTTGCTGCCCAAAAAAGCATCCATTCTAATATTGGTTGTTTTGGGAAATCACAACGGACATATGGATATTATGTACAATCCTTTAGTTCAATTCTTGGTTCAAATTTGGAAACAACAGTAAATGGAAAATCTATTTTGTTCAGACCATTTAACTTTATAAATCCAGTTCAAAATAGCAAGGATTTGAATGTTTCATTGTATCCAAATCCAACCTCAAATAAAGTTATTATTCAAACAAAATTAGAATCGTTGACATTCAGCGTAATTAATAGCTCTGGTTCAATTTGCAAGACAGGTAATACCCATGAGATTGATTTAAATGATCAATCCAACGGAGTTTATTTGGTCAATATTTATCAAAAACAAGGCGTCATCATATCACAAAAAATAATTCTTCAAAAATGAAAAAACTATTTATAACAATTTTAATCTTTTTAATTTCAATGTCCTTTGTTCAAGGGCAAAATGTACCTCCAGGCATAGCATATCAAGCGGTTGCAATAAAGGATGGTCCACATGCTTTAGGGGGACAAAATGCATCCTCTTTCAACTGGTCAAATAAAGATATTCAAGTGCGATTTACCATATTTGAAAAGTATCCCGGTGGATCTAATCAATATACAGAAGTTCATAAAACAAAGACCGATGAATATGGAGTTTTTAATTTAATAATTGGCCAAGGTCAGTCAATAAGTGGTGTTTTTGAAAACATCCAATGGGATTTGGGTACGGCTCATTTACAAGTAGAAATTGACTTCCAAAATAACAATACATTTAAATTAACTTCTCTTGAGAGATTCTGGTCAGTGCCTTATGCCTTTAATACTAGAAATTCAAAAGGTGGTGGAATGAATAATGACAGCGCGTTGAATTCTCTTAATAATAAATTCAATTATTTAAAAAACAGAGATAAAGACACGGTTGTTGGAAATGAGGGAGGAGTATCATACAAGAGCCTAGATAGTCTAAATCAGATATTAACTTCCCAACTGGCTATGTTGAAGTCAACTATTAAAGATACTTTAGTAGGAAATGAATGGCAAAATTTATCACTTAAAAAAGATTCAGTATTGATTTCTAATGGCACCGGAATTAAACTAATGGATAATGATAGTTTGAATGAATTACAAAAATTATCATTAAAGGGTGATACAATTTTTATTTC
>JACCEA010036336.1_pt1 | contig 31840 bp, 46 predicted proteins | sample 7449851 | NCBI WGS metagenome assembly JACCEA01 (sample SAMN15323453, study PRJNA562643) | freshwater metagenome | isolation source: river surface water | place: USA:Blue River Watershed | collected 2017-08-18
CGTAAGTGTATTAACACAGTGCAAATGAACAGTTTGGAGGGCAAGTTGCATACTCCAGAAAAAGGAGACACAGGTGAGCAAGATTACAAAATTGAAATGGTTGAGCTTTTCAAGAAAGGCAAGATCACAGAAGCACGTAAACTCGTCTGCGGCCAGGCTCGCCCAGAGGAGATGGAAGAAATCTATAGATGGCTCTACGATAACATTGCCATTTTTGGAGACGAACCAGCACAAGAAAAGGCTATTCTTATTATCAAGCAAGGTCTTGTTGATCACACATTGGTCATTGATCCGGAAATTAACCTCGCTGCCACGCTGATTAGACTCAGCCATCTATGAAACAAAAATATATTGATTTATATATGGATTGGGCGTTACGAGCTGCCGAGCTTAGTCACGCTCGAAGACTACACGTTGGTGCTGTAATTGTCAAAGATGACACTGTTATTAGCTACGGGTATAACGGTATGCCTGCAGGTTGGGAAAATAACTGCGAATACGAGGTTATTGTAGAAGACGGTGACGATTATGTAACAGATTTGAAAACAAGACCAGAGGTACTTCATGCCGAATCAAATGCTATTGCAAAACTGGCGAAGTCTCATAACAGTGGGCTTGGGGCCGATTTATTTGTTACTCACAGTCCTTGTCTCGACTGTGCCAAGCTCATTTATCAGTCAGGTATTCGTCGTGTTTATTTTAATCAAAACTATCGTGATGATGCGGGACTTCAATTCCTAAAAAAATCAGGAATAGAAGTAGAACAAATAAAAAAGGACGCATAAGCGTCCTTTTTATTAATCACCGTAGACTTCGAGGACTTCTTTAACTGCTTCGTGTCGTTCGATATCCTGGCTATCAAAATAAACAACATCAATATGATCTAAACGATGACCTTTGATTTTGTCAATAAAGTCAATCAAACCGTTGTCGCGTAATCGATCGGCTTGTGCTAGATCTCCTGTTACCACCATTTTAGAATTTTCTCCTAATCTTGTTAGTAACATTTTCATTTGGTTTTGTGTGGCATTTTGCATTTCGTCCGCTATAACGTAAGCATTCTTAAACGTGCGGCCGCGCATATATGCAAGTGGGCTTATTTCTATAACTCCTTCATAGAGCATATTTTCTATATCTTTCTGTTGATAGTATTCTCCTAGAACGTCAAAGATTGGTCTTGTCCAGGGTGCCATTTTTTCATTTAGCGTTCCTGGTAAAAATCCCAAATCTTCGTCTACTGAAACGGCGGGCCTTGTGACTATAATTTTATCAACTTTACCTTCTTGGTACAGTTTAATTCCCATTTGCACAGCCAAGAGAGTTTTACCCGTACCGGCAGGTCCAATAGCAAATAGAATATTTTTGCTATCGTCGTGCAGTTTGAATAGATAAGTTTCTTGGTTCTTGTTGCGTGGCAACAGTGTTACTCGCTGCTTTTTGGCAGGAATATGTGCGTGAAAATCAATTACATTCACATCAGAAGTAAAACGTTTTTTAACTCTGTTTTTACTCATTAAGTTTATCTCCCACTTATAATAAGCAGGACCTTGTAGTGACCGCCCGATAACCACAGAGGCCCTACATTTTTATTTACTATTTTTGGCTAATATTAAACTGATAATATAACAGTTCTAGCCAGCTAAATAAGTATAAACATTCCGGAACTTCATATGAAAGATATTTTAGAAGTAATTAAAAACGTAGAATCAATCTACAGCACTAACAGCAGTTTATCAGTATTAAAAGACTTTGAAAGAGTGCTGGATGAAATGAATATGTACGTTTATAAAAACTGGCAAGAAGGCGAACTAGCTTCCGGTCCTATTGTCGAACGTCATTGGGTTAAAGCTAGCTTTATGTGGCCTCGAGAAAAAATGCCAGACCCTATGGCTGCTAAAAGGCTCATAGATTATGGCTGCAAAATCAAATACGAAAAAACTTTCTTAATGGAGCCAAGAAAGATTAAAAGTCCCGACGATTTTCGTCCAGGCACACGCAAAGGAAAATTAGATCACACACCTATTTGGGTTGTTGAAATAATGATGCCAAAGAAATTAGTAGAAGACATTTACAACGGATATATGAAGAAAATGAAAGAAGGTGTAGGAATTAGATCTGAAAGAGTAGATTCTGCACCACCACAAGAAGCTGATGCGGCGGCAGCTCAACCCGCAGCCGCGCCAACAGCGGCAGCACCAACAGGAGCACCAAATGTCGCAGCTTAATGAAGGACTACTAGCAGGAGACTTAAGGTTTCTTGTTGATAATATTTTTGAAGTAGATAGCTATGCTAGTAAAATGGGCGAGGACAAAGACATCGTAGTGATTTCTTTTACTGTTAACGACAGAAACCCAGCCGAGGATCTAGTAGAGTTTGTTGAAAACGGTTACGATTTTGTTTTAGATGCCGATATTAGCCCCGGTGAACTTAATGATGGCAAATACAAGGTGTTTGTTGAAATTGAACGCAACAAAAGAATACACGAACAAATTTTAGAACTGCTCAACGGTGTTGGAAACCTAACAGAATTACAAGACTTTAAGTTTAGATACTATAAAAGTTTTCACAGTTTAGATGCTACTAGAGAAAATTTAGACGAAACAATTCCTAAAAATAAAGAAGATTATAATATTAACATACAAGAAAATCATCTTAACAACTTTAGTAACTTTTTTAATAGAAGTTTTTTAGAAACATTAGCAGTAGACAATGATGATATTGTTTTTAAAAAACAATATGCTGAACCATTAAGAATGCGTATCAAACATTCTGGACCTACTCAAGAAGTATATGAAAATATCAAAGGTCCTATAATGTTAGAATCTAAAGATGTTAGTGAAGTGTTATTTTATACCAAATATATTGGAAATTATAACATTACTAAGATTGGTTCTAATTTTATTTTTGAAAATAACGGATATGCAGTAGCACTGGAGAAAGTATAATGTGGCAATTTCAATGGATGATTAACCTAATACCAGATGCTGTACTAAGTTTTATTTACTGGGTAATCATATTTGTTGGTATCACTGGAATTATTGCTGGCTGGTTAGGTAAATGGATTCCATTCTATGGTCAATATGCAAGAGTGCTAAAACCAATTGGCGTTGCATTACTAGTACTAGGTGTGTGGTTACGCGGTGGATACGATGTTGAAATGGCATGGCGTGACAAAGTGCGTCAGTTAGAAGAACAGGTTAAGCTAGCTGAAGAAAAAGCTAATACTAAAAATACTGAAATCGAAACTAAGATTGTAGAAAAAACCAAAATAGTCAAAGAAAAGGGCAAAGACATTATCAAGTATGTTGATCGTGAAGTTGTTAAGAAAGAAGAAATAGTCAAATATATAGAACAATGTCCTGTACCTAAGGAAATTATTGACTTACACAATCAGGCTACAGAACTAAACAAGGCAGCGGAGGGTAAAAAATGAAACTAACTAGTTTATTAGTTGTCCTAATGCTAGCTGGCTGTGCTTCTCCTGTCCCGGTTAAGCCTAAATTTCCAGAAGCTCCTCAATCATTAAAAGAACGTTGCGAAAGTCTTAAAAAGATTGAAGGCGACAAAGTTGCCATAACAGAAATGTTAAAAGTTGTTATACACAACTATACATTGTATTATGAATGTTCCACAAAGGTAGACGGCTGGAACGAATGGTACGAATCTCAAAAGAAAATTTACGAAAGCGTCAAATGAAATTTGTAATCCTAACATTTGCATTATTCTTAGCCGGATGTGCAACTACTAATTCCGATGTTGAAAAATCTCTATCACGAGATAAAACAATGGATCGAATGGCCAAAATTGCATTAATTAACGAAATGCTACAAAGTCCAGATCCAATTGTTAGAGCCAAGGCAGCTGAAATTGCCGACAAGTTTGTAAACGAAAAGAAAAGCCTATTTAATTTCTAAAGGAGCAACAATGGCAAACGTAGTAGATACAGTTTTAAAAATGTTCACAAAAGAAGCAAAGAATCCTGATGCACCAAAACCAGCACCAGGTTCTAGAAGCGAACGTGAAGCAAAAATCAAAGACAAAGCAGGTATGGTTATCTCTGTGTTTGCATTGTTCCTAGCAGTTAATAGCTGGTACGGCGGCAAGTTGTCCAGCACAGTGTTAAACAATACACTAGGTGCTAACAATGCTTGGGCACAATATCAAGCAAAGAACAATCGTTTAGTGAGTTATGAAATTGCTAGTAAGACAACTAGCGATCCTGCACTAAAGAAAGAATTTAAAGCAGAAGCAGAACGTATGGACAGTGACAAAAAAGAGATTGCTGTCAATGCCCGCAAAATGGAAGCAGAAAGAGAACTAGCAAAGAAATCTAGTCCTTGGATTGGTTATGCGTCAACAGCATACCAGCTGGCCATTGTTGTTCTATCAGCAAGTATCCTTGCAGTTAGTATGCCAATGTTCTGGGCTAGTTTTGCAGTAGCAGGCGTTGGTCTAGTGCTAAGTGCCAATGGATTGTTTTTATTCTTCTAAGGTGAGTTATGGCAAATAAACAGTTTTTTAATCTTAAAAATAGCAGTGGTTGGGGCGGTCGTACTGACAAAGGTTGGTGCCAATTTTTAAATGATAACGGCGTTTGGCCAAATCAAAAGGGTGGAAGCATTGACAATACCTTTAGTTTTAATGTACCAGTAAAAGCCTACTATAACGTCAACGGCAGCTTTGATGATGTAGGAACTGTTTACATTGATGGCAAACAAGTCTTATCTATTAAAGACTACAAAAATATCTATAGTGGTGTTGTTTTATTAGAAGCAGGCAATCATAGTATTCGTATTACTGGTAAAGACAACAAAGGCAATTATGGTGTTGCTGTTACAGTTGAAGGTGATGTTGATGCACAAATTTCAGCACAACAACAAGCAGATGCTGCCGCAAAAACACAAACAGATGCTAAAAAAGATTTAGATAGTAAAAATGCTACAGCAGTGTCAGCACAGGCCGCAGTTGGTGCTAAGGTAACTACTGACGTCAGTATCACATACAACAAAGGTGCAGTAAGTGCTAATGGAAGTGCTAGTGCTACAGCAGGTGCTAGTGCTGGTGCTAGTGCTAGTGCAGGCGTAAGCGGCAACTATGCTAGTGCAGGTGCAAGTGCAGGTGCAAGTGCAGGTGCAAGTGCTACAGCAAGCGGTAGTGGTAGTGTTGGAAATAATACAGCTAGTATTGGAGCAAGTGGTTCTGCAACAGCATATGCAGAAGCAAGTGCATCTGCTTCGGCACAAGCAGGTGCAGGTTTGCAAGGCAACAATGCAACAGCTGGCGGAAGTGTTGAAATTGTTGTTCGTACAGAAGCTGGTGTTTCAGCACAAGCTCAAGCAGATGCAACTCTACTAGGTATTCAACTAGCAGAAGCACAAGCACAAGGTTCAGCATCAACATACACAGAAGTTTATGTACGTGCAGACGGTAGTGTTACTGTTGGTGCAAATGGTGCTACAGTTCAAGCAGGTGCCATTGCTGGTTACGGTATTGGTGCGGGCGCACAAGGATCGGCAGGTGTTACTACTGTAGTCGGAGGCGCCGATGTTAAGGGCGGTGCAGAGGTCAGCATTGGAGCACAGATTGGCGCAGAAGGTGAAGCACACGCTACACTAGAAGGCAACAAAATAAGCATTGGCATTAGCGGTGAGGCAGCTATTTTAATTGGTCTAGATGCAGATGTTAATGTTGATTTAGACTTCGGTCCAACTGTTACAGCAGTTAATGCCGCATTAAACTCTGGCAAGACAATCAACGAAGCGTTGTCACTTGCTACAACTAACATCAATAAGACCGCCGTTGCTTATAACAAGACACAAGACGAACTACAAAAAATTGCTGACGAAGCAATGAAAGTGGCTAAGCAGGCAGAAAAAACTTACTACGATGCAGTTAACGGTGCAACAAATGCCGCTAACCAGGCAGCTAAAGTAACCAATGATGCTATCAAAACTACAGAAAAGACTTTGAGCGATGCAGGTAAGACTGTAGTCAATGGTGTAGTTGACCTAGGTAATCAAGCAGTTAAGGGTGTTAACGATGCTGGTCGAGCAATTGAAAACACAGCCAAGGACGTAGGAAAGGCATTAAATCCAAAGAACTGGTTTTAATTAAAATATTTAGGAGCGAACAATGAGCGAAAAAGATTATGAAAGTATGAGTGCATCAGAAAAGAAAAAAGAAGATTGGATGAATAGTAAATGGCGTCCAATGATGGGCTGGCTGTATATGGGAACCTGTTTCTTTGACTTTGTGTTGTTTCCAGTGTTATGGAGCTTACTACAATCAGTTAAAGGATTACCGGTAACGCAATGGCAACCGTTAACACTGCAAGGTGCAGGATTATATCACATTGCAATGGGTGCTGTTCTTGGACTAGCAGCCTGGGGTCGCACACAAGAAAAACTAAATGGAGCAAACAATGGCGGTTTACAATCAATGGCACCAAGCGGCACAACAGCATTTGGCTCTGCGCCAACAAGTAACTTCGGTTCCAGTAGCTTTGGTTCAACACCAACAGCGTCATCAAGTAGCTTTGGCGGCAGCGGCTTTGGAAGCACACCTAGGCCAACTCCGAGCTTTGGAGCACCAGCAGCCGCAGTTACCGGGGCAGCAGTAGGATTTGGTGCGGCGTCAGCTTTACCAACAATGGATAAGCCAATGCCAAGCAGACCACCATTGGACGAGGATTTTCCTGAAATTAATTGACAAGTAAAATTTAGTGCTATATAATAGTACTATGGATTACTATAAGATTTTAGGTGTAAACGAAAACGCCAGTCAGGATGATATTAAAAAGGCCTACAAAAAGTTGGCCATGAAGAATCATCCTGACCGTGGCGGCGATACAAAGAAATTTCAAGAAATATCACAAGCCTACGACACGCTTAGTGATAATCAAAAACGTGCTCAGTACGATGCACAAAAAAATGGTTTTAATCCATTTGGGCAAGCAAGACATCACCAAGGTTTTCAAGACATAAACGATATCTTTTCAAGTTTTGGTTTTGCTGGCGGTCCATTTAATTTTTCAACAAATTCTAGAAGAAATAGAGATCTAACTATTCGAGTTAGTATTTCTCTCAAACAGAGCTATTCTGGTACACAAATTGAAGCACGATTTAATACACCAGCTGGTCGACCAAAGACTGTGATTGTAGATATACCGGCTGGTGTACAAAACGGTCAGACTATTAGATACCCAGACCTAGGCGATGATTCTATACCTAATTTACCAAAAGGTAATTTAAATGTGCAAATAATAGTTGAACCTGATCCTGTATGGAGTCGACGGGGAAACGATCTTGTATACACATTGAGCATTAATGTGCTAGAGGCAATGATTGGCTGTGTTAAAGAAGTTGAAACTTTAGACGGAACCAAAATGCCTTTAAAGTTAAGACCTGGTATACAACACGGAGCAGAATTTGCTAGCGGCGGCAGAGGTTTTAGAGATGTTGGCACTGGAAGAGTTGGTAGTTTAATTATTATTATTGATGTTGAAATACCAGCTGTAAATAATCAAACTCTGCAAGAGGAACTGAAAAATTTATATGCTAGAATTAGTTAAACACCCAGCAGACATTTTAAAAGAAACATTACCTAATTTTGATTTTGACAATCCAATAATGGATCCAAAAATTCTTGAAGAAGAAATGGTCAAGTTAATGTTTTCTGAAAACGGCCGAGGGCTTAGTGCTAACCAAGTTGGCGTAAGGGCTAGAGTTTTTGTAATAAAGACAGAAAAATTAAAAAACGTAACCACACCATTTGCAGTGTTTAATCCCAAAGTGATTGCTGTAGACGATGAGCAAGTTCAAGACTATGAAGGATGCTTGAGCTTTCCAAATTTATTTCTTCCTGTCAAGCGAGCTAAACACGTTGTAGTCGAATTCTTTGACAGAGATAATAATCAGTGTATAATAAGATTAGATGACATCGATGCAAGATGTTTCTTACACGAGTTGGATCATTTGAACGGTGTATGCTTTACAGATAATGTAAGTAAACTAAAATTGGACTTAGCAATTAAAAGACAAAGGAAATTAAATGGTAGAACCAAGTAACGAGCTACAACTAGTATTTGAAAAAGCTATTAGTGTAGCTAAACAGCTCAAGCACGAATATTTAACAATTGAGCATCTTCTCTTTGCAATGTTGTGCGAAGAAAGTTTTAATAAATGCGTTACCGGTTATGGCGCAGATGCAGATTTCCTTAAGAAGAACTTAGAGCTTTATCTTAAAAATAAATGTGACGAGATTGTTACAGAACAAACTGACACTAAACCTCGTAAAACTCAGGCTGTTGAGCGTGTGCTTAATCGTGCGTTTACACAGGTATTGTTTAATGGTCGTCAAAAAATTGAACCTACAGATGTATTTCTTGCTATTATGAGCGAGAAAAGATCCTATGCCAATTACTATATTCAACAAGCAGAAATTGATAAAGAAAAATTTGCTGATTATTTGAACTCTGAAATTTCTGCACAGGAAGAAGAAGAACCTCAAGACGGACAATCAGAAAGAGCCCTTAGAGCATTTACTACTAATCTAAACGATAGCGTTAAGAAAAACAAAGTAGATCCTGTTATTGGTCGAGTTGATGAACTTGAAAATGTTGCCCTAGCACTTGGACGTCGTAGCAAATCAAATGTTATTTTAGTTGGTGATCCTGGCGTAGGTAAGACTGCTATTGCAGAAGGTCTTGCTTATAATATTGTTAAAGGAGCAGTGCCCGAGTTCTTAAAAGAATATAAGGTATATAATCTCGATATTAGTTCAATGCTAGCAGGCAGTAAGTATCGAGGCGACTTTGAAGAAAGATTTAAACTAGTAGTCAAGGCCTTAGAGAAAAAAGGCAAGACTGTGTTGTTTATTGACGAAGCACATATGATTAACGGTGCAGGCGCAGGTGGTCAAAGCTCAAGTAATGACCTAGCTAACATGATGAAACCTGCATTAAGCAAGGGCAATATTAAGGTAGTTGCTTCAACTACTTGGGAAGAATATCGAAAGTACTTTGAAAAAGATCGAGCATTAATGCGTCGATTCCAACGTATCACTGTTGACGAGCCTACTTCAGAAATGGCTGTACAAATTCTTAAGGGTATTAAAAAGTATTACGAGCAACATCATAATGTTAAAATCAAGGACGATGCTATCCAAGCGGCTGTTAAACTGTCAGTAAAATATCAAACTGATAAGAAACTTCCGGATAAGGCCATCGACTTGATCGATTGTGCTTGTTCTAGATTTAATCTTAAACTAGCCGATGACAGGATTGTTGACGAAGCATCAATTCAATTTGAACTAAGCAAAATGGTTAATATGCCTGCTGAAAAAATTGCAGAACAAGAAAGTGAAAACTTGGTTAGTCTAGAAAGCAATCTACAACAAGCAGTGTACGGTCAGGATTCTGCTATCACTGAAATTGTTGATAAGATTCTTGTAGCACAAGCTGGATTAAAATCAGAAAACAAACCTATTGGTAGCTTTGTGTTTATGGGTCCAACTGGTACTGGTAAAACCGAAACAGCTAAAGCATTGGCTAAAAACTTAGGTGTTAAACTTGTACGTTTTGATATGAGTGAATACCAAGAGAAACACTCAGTATCTAAGCTAATTGGTTCACCTCCGGGGTATGTTGGCTTTGAAGAAAATGCTGGTCTACTGATTACTAAGATTCAAGAAAATCCTAATTGTGTTCTGTTGCTAGACGAAATTGAAAAGAGTCATCCAGATGTTTCGACTATCCTACTGCAAATGATGGATAACGGTTTCATTACAGGATCAAATGGAAAGCAAGCAGATTGCCGCAACTTGATTCTTATTATCACTACTAATGCCGGTGCACAGGAAGCAGAAAAGAATCAAATTGGATTTGGTACTCAAGAAAAGACGTACGAAGATAAAGAACTTAAGAAATTCTTTAGTCCTGAATTCCGTAATCGTTTAGATGGCGTAATTACATTTGGTAAACTGACCAAAGAAACAATGATCAAAATTGTTGGCAAGTTTATGGTTGAAGTTAAAGAACAAGTCAAAGAAAAAGGCATCAAGATTAAAATCACTGATGAAGCTGTTGACTGGTTAGTTGAAAAAGGCTTTGACAAAAAGATGGGCGCAAGACCTTTACAACGTGTAATTGATAAAGAAATCAAACGACCGCTTGCTAAATTAATGTTGTTTGGCGATCTTAAAAACGGAGGTTCTTTAGTAATTGACAGCAAGGATGACCAGGTAATCTTAACTGCAAAACCTAAAATTGCTAAAGCTATTCAAAATGAAACTAGCGAAGTCGATACAAACTAAACAAACTATTCGGCTGTTTAACGGAAAGTACAAATATAAGATTGTGCTTCTTAGCAAGGCAGCATCTTGGTTTAGAGGTGGAGATTTAAACACTATTAAGAAAAATCTTAATTCATCTTCTAGTTCTAGTATATCTTGGGTTAAAAAATTAACTCAAGATGACTATGATTATGTGTTTAGATTAGTAACAGTTCTTAGCTCTACTAAAGATTATCTAATAAGAGTAGAAAGTCCTTATATAAATTTTTACACTAATAATCCTAGTGATATCGAAAAGCTGTCTAAAATAAACGAAAACAACGTCAAATATGTTAGTTTACCTGAACCTGGCTCGGAAAACTTATTAGATAGCAACAAGGTTTTAGTTAAAAATTTAAATTATTCTTATAAAATTACTATGGGCAAAACTAGATCTAACCATAGCAACTTTGTATCTTGGTGCGTAGGTAAGGAAGATAAGGTAAGACTTACTAAAAGTGCCAGCAAAAATCTAAACAAAGACTCTAGTTGGGGCGGGTATTATTTCTACGTAAAAGACGATAAAACGCTAACTATGGTTAAAATGTTCCTAGGAGAAGGCATTAATAGTGTTGAAAGTGTGGTAAAAGCCTAAAACTCAAAGCAATAAGTAAAGATCCCTTTTGCGATAAATATCGTAAGAGGGATTTTTTATGACTAAATCTATTTTAGAATACATAGAACAAGCAGAATTAGAATCTACTAGCAACACCATAGAAGCCGGTGATGATTTTGTGCTAGTATTAGCTCCAGGTGTAGCATTAGAAACATATGTGCTAGAATCATGGAACGACGGAGTATTACTAGCTAGTGATGCTGAAACTTTAAAGTTTTTAGAAAGCCGTGGCTGCAAACTAGCTGAACACGAAATACGCCTCAATGAGGAAATAGGTTACGATCAAATTAGTCCAAAAAGTGCTAGTTATATTTTACGTAAACTTGATCAAGGTATTTCTATAAGTGACATACTTGATGACTTTCCCGAACTAGGCAGAATGATGGATATCATTGCAGGAGAACACGGTCTACACGGGGACGACGATTTTGAAGAAATTGAAGATATCCTAAGAAATGACCTAGAAGACATTGCCGCAGAAGAAGACGACTTTGGAGACGATCAAGAAGAAGACGAAGAAGACGAAGAAGACATGAGAGAAGCTGAGTACCAAGGACGTAAAGTAGCGTTAGGCAAGCCAATGGCCGGAGATGTCAAAAAGTCTAAAGTCTATGTTCGTAAGCCAAACGGCAAAGTTGTTAAAGTAAATTTTGGCGATAAAAAATTAAGCATTAAAAAACATATTCCAGGACGTCGTAAGAGCTTTAGAGCTCGTCACAATTGTGCTAATCCAGGTCCACGTTGGAAAGCACGTTATTGGTCATGCAGGGCTTGGTAAAATGCACATATTTGAATTATATAATCCTAACATAAAAAGAGAAGATTTTGATCTCACTGACGATCTAATTTTCTTTATGAGGAACGATCCTAAATTTTATAGACAGGAGTATCATCCTTTTCTACAAAAATTTCACAGACACTGCGATGCTGATAGGAGAGTTAGCACTAAAGCATTTGTGCCTATTGTTACTAAAGCATTTGAATCTTATAAAGATAGTTTTCCCGTTGAAGGATTAGAAGAAAAACTATCTGAAGAAAATTTACAGGACGTTTGTGAAAAACTTCAAGCTGAAGAAACTCAGTTCTATCACGACGAAAAAAATAAAAAGACCGAGACTACCGATGAAACTAAGAGAACTGTTTGAAGCTAGACAACGTAGCGTTGGCATTATATTTGGCCGATTTAATCCGCCGCATAAAGGTCACCGAGCAGCCTGGGAGATGGCCAGTGAAAATGACGCTTGGTTTGTAGGTACAAACCAATCAACACAAGGTCCAAAAGATCCGTTGCCTTATGACGTTAAGATTAAAGCAATGCAAGCAGTGTATCCAGAAATTAAAGGGCATATTATGCCAGAACAAAGTTGGCTTACTATGGCCAGTGCTGTTTATAAAAAATATGGCGATGTAATTTTAAATGTATACACTGATGAAGAATGGGTAAGCAAAGCTCTAAATCAATACAATGGAGTTGAAGGTCCACACGGGCTTTACAGATTTAAAGTTATTAATACACAACCAACACCTCGACTAAGTTCAGCAACTGCTTTAAGAGCCGCTGTTCAAGCAGGAGACAGAGAAGCATTTGCAGATGCTGCCGGAGTTGATGCGGATACTCCAGTAGCTGGTCAAAGTTTCTTTGACCTTGTTGCACAATATCTAAATCCGTATGCAGAAAAAGCTAAAGCAAAGGTTGCTAAGAAAAAAGTTAAAGAGCCTGAGCTAAACGAATTATCAAACGAACTGCTAGGACGTTATAAAAAAGCAGCGGCTGCTGATGCCAGTAAAGCCGACAAGGAAGGTGATTATCAAAGAGCTAATAAACGTTTTAGTGGGATTGTAAAAGCTACCAAAAAACAATTTGCCAATGATGAAAAAAAGCATACTGCAAACGAGGAGGCTGCAGGTGTTGGTACTATTACAAAACAAAATTCAACAGCAGATGTAAACAAAGGTACACCACGAAAGAATTTAAAAGCATTTAGGCTAATATGAACATTCAAGAGTTAAAGAAACTAGCAGGCATTAACGAATTTAAAGGATATGTAAAATACAATCCTGTTGATCCCTACGGTGGAAGTAACGTTAGCTTAACTGGTAACGAAAAAGGCGAACTAATGAAAAAACATAATATTAAACCTGGTACTTCAGAATGGTTTCAATTATGGTTTAGTATGCCTTATCTAACAGGCGAAAAGCCTATTAAGGAGCAAGAATGAGTTTTGAATTTGATTTTACACTAGATAAAGTCACACATCTATTACACAAAAACAAAGAACCAGAATATTGGTTTAATGCAATGAACCAATATCTTCCACAGTTCGGAATTACTACTGCGGCTCGTGTTGCAGGATTTATTGCACAAGGTCAACACGAAAGTGCTGACTTTACCATTCTGCAAGAAAACTTAAACTATAGTGCAAAAGGCCTGCGTGGTGTATTTCCTAAATATTTTCCAGATGACGCTATTGCCAATCAGTATGCTAAGAAGCCTGAAATGATTGCTAATCGTGTCTACGGTGGACGTATGGGCAACGGCCCTGAAGCCAGTGGAGACGGATTTAAATTTAGGGGTAGAGGTGTTCTACAACTAACAGGTCGTGCAAACTATACACAATGTAGCCATGATCTATTTGGTGATGATACTCTAGCAAACGATCCGGATTTAGTACGTACTCCAGAATATGCAATTATTACAGCTTGCTGGTTCTGGTACAAGAACAAACTAAATGAAATTTGCGACAAAGGCGATATTGTATTGCTAAGTAAACGCATCAACGGTGGTACTATTGGTCTTGAAGATCGTATTAAACACTGGAATGATGCTTTAGACGTGTTTGAAGGTTAATATGTTACTACGTGAGCTCTTATCTGAAACTTGGAGCGAAAAATATAAACGCTCTATTAATTGTGCTAATCCCAAAGGATTTAGCCAAAGGGCTCATTGCCAAGGTCGTAAAAAGGACGAAGATCAACACCCTAATGACACACCGCGCGGACCAGAATTTAAACCTACTATGCCAGCTGGGACTGTTAAAGTAGATGTATCAGATGTATACGACTGGTATAAACTTGGACAACATATCAGCAATTTAAAAGGTTTAGGCAAGCACGATTTTGGTGCTGGTCCTCCAAGCACCATATTGTCGTTTGGTAGCGAAGAAGAAGAGCACGAATATATTAAAAACTTAATGAAGACTGGTTTAACAACTACTGATATTGACCCAGCTAGTAAAGTTAAAGGTCCTGTTAAACAAAAATTAGATCCCACTTATAATGTAGGTGAGGGTAAAAAGAAAAAACGTCGCAACAGATCAGCAGCCTACGGTCCAGGACCGTATGGTTGGTACGGATTTGATTCTGGATATAGCGGAGAAGGCGGCGACGGTGGAGGTATGGGGGAAAACTTTGCAGATGGTCGTAATCCTCAAGACAAAGGTGATGCTAAACGACACGGTATCAATACTAAAGCCAGTATTAGCAGTTTACGCAAGACAGCTAAACAAGGCGGTCGTAAAGGACAGTTAGCGCATTGGTTAGCTAATATGAAAAGCGGGCGAAGAAAAGCCAACGAAAGCGTAGAAGACAAATTTGATTTTACAATCTTTGAAGATTTCTTCCCAATTGCAATGTCTGTACTTAAAATTAATAAGCTGCCAAAAATTAAACTAGTTATGCAAGTTAACGATACTGATCAACCTACATTTGGAAGATTTGATCCTGAAAATTTGATTATAGATCTAGGAATGGCTAATAGACATCCTATTGACATTTTAAGAACACTAGCACACGAGCTTGTGCATTTTAAACAGCACCTAAATAACGAGCTAGGACCAGATAGTGGCGAAACTGGTAGTCCGGAAGAAAACGAAGCTCACGAATTAGCTGGTGTAATTATGCGTTATTTTAACAAACAGCATAGACATTACTTTAACAGTAGGCCTATAGAATTATGAAAGTATACGAAATTTTAATCAAAGAAACAGCAACAGCTGGCGCAACTAGTGCTGGAAATGTCAGTGTAGGACCAGTTTACAAGAATAAAACAGGAAAAACCTACAAAAATAAAGACGGTACAGCTAAAAATGCCCTAGATATTAAGGGCACAAACTTACTAACCGGCGGCAGCATTAAACGATAAATATAACAAGATATTGGAGAATTCCCAAATGCACGATAACATGATGAACAGACCAGATAACCACGAAGCAAAAATGGCTCGTGCCGATCTTTTTAAACTAGCTCAGTATAGTTTTAAATTATTTAAAATGATTAATGAGCACCAGGAACTTGAAGGATGGGTTCAGGCTAAAATTACCAAGGCAGCTGACTATATTGCCAGCGTATACCATTATATGGAATACGAAATGAAGATTACAGAATACGGCGATGCTATTGAAAATGCCGATATGTATTCTGAAAGTATTCGTCGTGCATTTGAACAAAAGCTAACAGAAGCTAAAGAAATGGCTAAAAAGGCCAAAGCTGAAGTTAAAAAGAAAGAAAAAGAATTAGAAGAAGGAATGGCTCCTATGGATATGGATGGTGCAACTGCTCCTCCACCAAAAGGCCCAGATGGACAATACCCAATTATAACTGCTGGTCCTAACAAAGGTAAACGTTGGAGTCCTCAAACTCCTGGTCCAACAAATCCAGCATTGGGTGCAACTAAGACCAAACGTCATCCTGTAATGCCTAGCAGAACATATGAAGTTCCAGTTAAAGAAGGTAACAAAGCTAAAAAAGACTACGACGGTGACGGTAAAGTAGAAAGTCCTAAGGATGAAGTGTGGGGTTCACGTGCTAAGGCTGCTGCCAAGTCTGGCAAGCCTTTCAAGGAAGACATGAAAGTTGGTGATACTAAGAAAACAGCAACTGGTGAATTAACAAAAACTAAGACAGGTGTAGTTCACAAGCGCACAGATTACAAAGATGACGAGCACGGTGAGGCGCCTAGCACAGTAAAACAAAAATCTGCTGCCGAGAAGAAAGCAGACAAATCAAAAGATATTAAATTGCCCAAGCACGATGGAAACACTTGGGGAATGAAAGGCGGCGAAAAATTTGGAAAGAAAATGGAAGCCGTTGGTAAGTGCAATCATACGCCAAAAGGCGAAAAGTGTCCAGTACACGGTCTAAAAGAATGTGGTGGAATGTACGAAGAGTCACATCAAGAAAAGACTACAATGAAGCACGTTAAGAATCCTACAGCAGGGGAAAAGAAAGCTGCCAAGGATATTAAGCCAGGCGTCAAAGGATACAGTGATCGTGTAGCAATGCTTAAGAGTGCTGAGAAAGATGGTCGCTTAAAAGAACGTGCTAAAGGATAATCCTATGGACATGAAGAAAATTCTCCAGGCCATTGACGGTGCTTCATCAAAGAAGCCTGCTGGAGGCTCTAGTGAAATGAAACAATTTTTACAGATTGTAGAGGGCAAAGGCCCTCTTAATCGTTTAACAGCAGCCGAATCCTTGGCTATGCAAGCTGCCGAACAGAAAAAAACAATTACTACTCCTGTTCTTAATGTTAAAGAAGATGCCAAACCTAGTATGATTGGCAAGTACTTTAAAACTATTCAAGAAGAACTATTAGAAGCAGAGACTAGACATAAAGAACGTGCTCGTCAATTAGCTGAACGTGTAGTTGAAAGAGTTACAATAGGGCAAGAAACTCCTCCCGGTATTAATAGATTAACTGGTAAGCCTCAAGAACCAGAACCAAGTTCTCCTGCTCCAGCAAATTCTGCTCCTATGGCAGGTGCCGAGTTGCCAAAAGCAGAAAAAGTTGACGGTTTGAGAACAGACAACATGACTGTCACTGTTAACGGCGAAGCACTACCAGCATTTATGCTAGGACCAACTGATCCAAGACCACGTGGCGGACAAAGAATTGCTATTCCTTACGGTATGTTAGGTATACGCAGTATTGGTAATGCAACTGGTATCATTGCCGGAGGTAGAGTTTATATTCTACCAGCAGGTCAGCAAGAACAATACACTTATAAAGATATTGCCGAAATGGCTCGCCTAGGGTTAACCAACGAAGAAATTGCTAACAAACTAGGATTTGATCTAACCGAAGGTTTAAAAGATCCAAAAGACAATCCTTGCTGGAAAGGTTATAAGCCAGTAGGTACTAAAAAGAAAGGCGGACGTACAGTTCCTAACTGTGTACCAAAAGAATAATCATGGACGAATTACAAAAAGCCCTTAAAATTGCATTTGCTAGCGAATTTAGCTTTTATTTAAAGGCACATTTCTTTCATTGGAATGTAGAAGGACCGTTATTCAAGCAACTTCACGAGTTGTTTGGAGACATCTACGAAGAAGTATACGGTAGCATTGATGACTTTGCAGAAAATATTCGTAAAACAGGCAGTTACACACCTGGCAGTTTTCAACGCCTAAGTATGTTAACTCAAGTCGACGACGAAGTTAATATTCCTGGTCCTAGAGACATGATTGAAGAATTGCTAGCAGATAGCGATAAAATGGCTGGAATTTGCAAAATGGTGTTTGTTATCGCAGAAAGGGAAGGCGAACACGGGCTTGCTGACTTTTTAGCAGGGCGTCAAGATGCACATCGCAAACATAGTTGGATGTTAAGAGCTACATTAAAAGATTTATAAGAACACACCTTAGGACCGGTACTCGTTACCGTATGTGTGGGGAGGCTGCTGCCCTGTTTAAAGGATTCGCTACCCGGATAACTAAAGTGAGCAAGAATAAATATATGATACAATTTGGGGATACAACATGGATTTAAAAGCACTAATGACAAAGTTAGAAACTATTGAAAAACGTCAAATTCTAACTGAAAGTGAAGATCGTCCTGATGCTAAGAAGAAAGAAACCACTTGGACTGACAAGAGTGGCAAGAAGCATCCTGCTACACAAGTTCAAGGACATCAAAGCGTAAAAGCTGATAAAGAATCAGACAAAGAAAAGAAAAAGCACGACCTAGACGAAATGAGCTTTCAAGGTGCTATTGCCAATGCATTACTAAAAGAGTTTGACATTGCAGTTGATGAAGCTGAAGAACAGCAAGAGCAAGAGTTAGACGAAGCTGATAATCCTTGGGCAAACGATCCTGCTAAGGCAGCGGCTTGGGCGGCACTAAGTCCAGAAGATCAAAAATGGTTAGGCGGTGCTGATCCTACAGATCAATTTATTTTGGCCCGTGCTCCTAACAAAGGTAAACCTGCTACTGCAAGATCTATTGGTGCAGGAACTAAGCCAGCAGACACACCTGCACCTGCGGCAGCACCAACTAGTACACAAGTTCAAACAGACGACGAAGGTAATCATTTAATTACTACTCCAGACGGTAAAACTATGGTTGTTGGTCCAGACGGTAAGCCATTACCTAATAGTGGCAAAGAAGCTCCTGCGGCTAGTGCTACTGCTGCTCCCCCAGCAGGCGGCGCAGGCGGCGATGCAGCCGTTGCTAAAACTCGTGAAAGAATGAAGGCATTGCTAGACAAGCTAGAAAAGACAGGTGGCGTGTCAGGTTCTCCAGCTGCTCCAGCAACAGGTACTGCCGCAAAGCCAGCAACAGGTGCTGCCACTAAGCCAGCAACAGGTGGTTCTACAATGCCTGCTGTAGACCCAATGGGTAATGCAACAGGAATGCCTGCAAAAGAATCAGTTACCTATCAAGACGATCAGATTTTAGCGTTAATTAGAGGACTATAATGTCTGACTCAATTTACGAATCATTGAATAAAATTCGTGAACTAGAATCTACAGAGATTCTAAATGAAAATGCCGCTGTTGCTGCTCCGGCAGCAAAGGTAGCAAGTAAAGGTATTGGTAGATTTATACCCGGTGTTGGTGCGGCTCTCGGAGCATACGATGCATATAGTAGAGCTAAACAAGGAGACTGGGCAGGTGCAGGATTATCAGCGTTAGGTGGAGCTGCCAGTTTAATCCCTGGTGTTGGTACTGCTGCCAGTTTAGGCATTGCTGGTGCTCAAGCATTAAGAGATAAACAAAGAACTGGAAGTTATCTTCCAGGAGAAGATGAGATTGCGGCTGCGGTGGCAAAAGACAATCAACAAGTACCAGCAGGTGGTGATCCAAAAATATTTGCACTACAACAACAATTAATTGCCAAAGGTGCTAAAATTACAGCAGACGGAAAAATGGGTCCGCAAACACAAGCGGCTATGAAACAATTTCCAGATGTCAAAATGGCAGAAGATAACGAGGAAAATAAAATGTCAGAATCACAAAAAATTGCAGAACTAATGAGCCGTCTTGCTCAACTAGAACAAAGTCAACCACAAGTTGCTGATGAGGGCATTGCCGATTTAGCTAAAGGTGCTTGGCAAGGTATGAAAAATATCGGTAGTGCATTTAAAGCAGGCGTAGCTGATCCGGCAGGTGCTAAAGCTCTCGCACCGGCAGCTACCAAAGCTGGCGAAAAGGCGGCCCTTAAAACTGGGGCGGCCGTTGCTAAAAATCCAGGTAAGGTTGCAGCCGGTAGTGCCGCAGTTGGTGCAGGTACAATGGCAGCACTAGGTGGAGGTGCGGCAACTAAACCTGCTCCGACAGCACCGGCAAAGCCAGCAGGTGGCACAGCAAAACCAGCGGCGGCGGCACAAACACCAAATGCGGCACCAGATCCTAAAGAAGTTGAAGAACTAAATCAATTGGCTGCAAGTTTAGAAAACAGTATGGATCCTGTTGACATTGAACTATTAAAGCGTTACAGCGGAGTTATTAACGCTATTAATAATCGTCAAGCAGGAGATAAACGTACACAAGGTGAAATTGCCGCAAGCGCCGCTTTGGGTGATTCTCCAATGTAAATAAATTGAAGTCAAATAAAAAGCGCCCCAAGGGCGCTTTTTTAATGATAGTTACCTTGGTAACAATGTCGAATCTCGTGCCCCACATCGTGTAGACTGGGGTTTTTCTTTGTGTAAATGGTACAAGTTCTTGTATTAAAGTTCCAAAAAGAACAAGCATCTACTTTATAATTAAACCCGCCAAAGCCGCGTCGCTTATATTCATTTTCACAAACACGTTGAACATCGTCGACTGGTTTCCACGTAATGAGCATAGTTTCTACCTCATTATCTTTTGTAGAAAACGGTGCTGTCGGATTCTCTGCGTAAACCACATTTGAGCAAATCAGTAAACTAATTAGTGCAAGTTTTTTCATAAGTGTTGACTGTGTGTAGCTAAGTATGTTAATATTATACAATCATTTTGAAGGAGTGTCAATGAGCACAAGAATGTATGGGCCCGAAGAAAAAGCCAAATTAGAAAGACTTATTAACGAAGGTAGTACCGTTTTGAGAGAAATTGAAGATCTCAAAGAAGGTCTTAAAGAAACGGTTAAGGCTGTAGCAGAAGAATTAGAAATCAAACCAAGCATTATTAATAAAGCCATTACGATTGCCCATAAGGACAATTGGAAGGATCACGAAAATGATTGGAATGAAATTGAAATGATTTTAGGCGTGACTAATCGTTTACCTAAGGACTAATTTTGAATCCAATTGTAATTGATAATGCGTTACCGCAATCACTAGCTGACGAATTTGAAATGATGTTAGCATCTAGTGCCTTTCCTTGGTATTTTGTAGCAGATGTTACGTTTGCCAAAGATAAACTAGGAACTAGTATTCCAGCATTTCAACATAGTTATTTCAATCCGGACGAAGGATCTACAAGTGCTTTCTTTAGTCCAATTGCTGTGATTCCTAATATTGTGTTAGATAAAATTGGTTATACAAATCGACCTCAAGTAATCAGGTGCAAAAGTTTTTTACAGATGCCCTTGATTCGAGATCACAGTTATGTACATAATTCAACGCACACAGATTTACCAATCCCCCACGTTGTTTGTTTGTATTATGTAAACGATTCAGATGGTGATACATACATCTACGACACCAAAAACGAAAATCTAATTCAACAAGTTACACCAAAGAAGAATCGTGCTGTAGTGTTTGACGGATTATGTTATCACGCTAGTAGTTTGCCAAGTAAAGATAAGAGAATTATTATCAACTTTGACATAGACGCAAATATTTTAAATAAATAATTTTGTGAAGGTAGGCGTGGCCATAATCCGCAACTAGGTATTTGCAAGCCTAAAAATTGCATAGGAGATAAAATTTGTACGTAGACGCTTTCTTTCAGCGCGATGCTGATATTGTTAAGGTAGTTGAACGTAACGAAAAGGGACAAAGAGTATTCAAAGAATTCCCTGTACGTTATACGTTTTACTATCCAGATCCCCGAGGTAAGTACCAATCAATTTATGGCGATCCTCTCACAAGAGTTGTTTGTAAAAACACCAAAGATTTTAGAAAAGAGCTTAGTATTAACAGTAACAAAAAGTTATACGAAGCAGATATTAATCCAATTTTTTCTACACTAAGCGAAAATTACTTAAACGCAGAAGCACCAAAACTCAATGTTGCTTTCTGGGATATTGAGGTGGACTTTGATCCAGAACGTGGCTATGCTAGTCCCGACGATGCATTTATGCCAATTACTGCTATTGCTGTTCACTTGCAATGGTTAGATACCCTAGTATGTCTTGCTATTCCCCCAAAAGGAATGAGCATTAAAGAAGCTGAAGAATTAGTCAAAGAATTTCCTAATACACATATCTTTGATAATGAAGCAGATATGTTAGACACATTCTTAAATCTAATTCAAGATGCAGATATCCTAAGTGGTTGGAACAGCGAAGGCTTTGATATGCCTTACACTGTTAACCGAATAACTAAGGTGCTCAGCAAGGACGACACACGCAGGCTTTGTCTATGGGATCAATATCCCAAGAAGCGTGAATATGAAAAGTTTGGTAAAACTGCTACTACCTATGACCTAGTAGGTCGCGTTCACTTAGACTCGTTAGAACTTTACAGAAAGTACACATATGAAGAACGACACACCTATCGATTGGATGCTATCGGCGAAATGGAAATCGGCGAAAGCAAAACCGTATACGAAGGTACATTGGATCAACTCTACAACAACGATTTTAAAAAGTTCGTTGAATACAACAGGCAAGACTGTGCGCTACTCAACAAACTTGACCAAAAACTCAAGTTCTTGGATCTAAGCAACAAGCTAGCACACGAATGTACAGTGCTTCTACAGACTACAATGGGTGCTGTAGCAGTAACTGAACAGGCCATTATTAACGAATGTCATCGTCGTGGGTTCCAAGTTCCTAATCGTCCTAAGAGAGATGATGATGCTAATAATCAAGCGGCAGGTGCTTATGTAGCATATCCTAAAGAAGGATTGCAAGATTGGGTTGGATCATTAGATATTAACAGTCTTTACCCGTCAGCAATTCGTGCGCTAAACATGGGCCCAGAAACTATTGTTGGTCAATTACGTCCTGTGTCAACAGATGCTGCCATTGAAGACGCCATAGCTAAGGGTAAGAGCTTTGCGGCCAGTTGGGAAGGCAAGTTTGGCACAGACGAGTACGAAGCTGTAATGAACAAAGAAGTTGGTACAGAAATTGTTATCGATTGGGAAGACGGTGCAGTTGATGTGCTAAGTGCCGCAGAAGTATACAAACTAATTTTTGATAGTAATCAACCTTTTATGCTTAGTGCTAATGGCACTATCTTTACTTATGAAAAGGAAGGTATTATTCCTGGCTTGTTAAAACGCTGGTATGCTGAACGTAAAGAAATGCAGGCCAAACTCAAAGAAGCAATTAAGGCAGGTAATAAAATTGAAGAAGAATACTGGGATAAGCGTCAGTTGGTTAAAAAGATTAACCTTAACTCGCTGTATGGTGCTATTCTTAATCCAGGTTGTCGTTTCTTTGATAAACGTATTGGACAATCCACTACACTAACAGGTCGTCAGATTGCCAAACATATGGCGGGTAAAGTCAATGAAATTATCACAGGAGAATACAATCACGTAGGTAAAGCTATTATCTATGGTGACACAGACTCTTGTTACTTCTCAGCATATAAGACACTAAAGAAAGAAATTGATGCTGGTCATATTCCTTGGACTAAAGAAACTGTTATTCAGCTCTATGACCAAATTGGCGAAGAAGTAAATTCTACGTTTCCGCAGTTTATGTTAGATGCTTTCCACTGTCCTAAAACACGCGGAGAAGTTATCAAAGCAGGTCGAGAGATTGTTGGTTCAAAAGCTCTGTTTATCACTAAGAAGCGTTATGCTGTCTTGTATTATGACAAGGAGGGCAAGCGACAAGATGTTGAAGGTAAGCCAGGTAAGATCAAAGCTATGGGTCTCGATCTTAAACGCTCAGATACTCCAGAATTTATTCAAAACTTTTTAAGTGATGTTCTTGAAATGGTACTAACTGGACATACAGAAGAACAAGTTTTAGATTTTATCAGCGAATTTAGAACTCAATTTAAAGCTCGTCCAGGTTGGGAAAAAGGCTCTCCAAAACGTGCTAACAATATTACGGAATACCAACGTAAGGAAGAAAAGCAGGGTAAGGCAAATATGCCAGGACACGTTCGTGCTAGTATTAACTGGAACACCTTAAAGCGTATGTTTGACGACAAGTATTCGATGAATATTACTGACGGTGCTAAAGTCATTGTCTGTAAGCTCAAAGAAAATCCACTAGAATTTAACTCAGTTGCTTATCCAGTTGATGAACTAAGATTGCCTAAATGGTTTAAAGAACTGCCATTTGATCACGCAGAAATGGAAAGTACTATTATCGACAATAAGCTAGACAACTTAATTGGTGTACTAGGTTGGGATATTAGATCAACCGAACAGTCTAATACATTCAATAAATTATTTGACTTTTAACAAAAAACCTATATAATAAAGGAAAAGGAAAAATTATGAAAGACATTTTACAAGACATCGTAGCTCACACTCATAGCTTGGGATTTTTGCCGTTGGTAAAGATTACAGGAGATTCAAGTTCAACTGTAATTGAAGCCATGGCTGAGGATCGCTCTGTTATTGTTAGTGCAAAATCAAAAGCACCTGTTGAAGAATTCGAAGGTGTATTTGGTATGCCTAACCTAGAAAAACTAAGCCATCATCTTAAGAATCCAGAGTATAAAGAAAATGCTAAGATTGAAGTAGTAAGACAAGATAGGAACGGTAAAGAAATTCCTACTAGTTTACACTTTGAAAATGCCAATGGCGACTTTGTCAATGATTATCGTTTTATGAATAGTGAAATCATTAACGAAAAACTTAAAACAGTTAAGTTCAAAGGTGCAACTTGGGACATTGAATTTGAACCAAACATCGCCAGTATTGGTCGATTGAAGTTGCAAGCACAAGCACACAACGAAGAAAACGTTTTCCAAGTTAAAACAGAAAACGACGCACTTGTATTTTCATTTGGTGACGCAAGTACCCACGCAGGTAGCTTTACTTTTCAATCTAACATCAAAGGCAAACTAAAGCAGTCTTGGTCTTGGCCTGTGGCACAGGTACAATCAATTCTTAACCTTGACGGTGACAAGACTATGAAGATTGCAGACGCAGGTGCAATGATGATCACTGTTGATAGCGGACTCGCAGAGTACAATTATATTCTGCCAGCACAAAGTAAATGATTGAAACACACAAGCGAACCCTTGCAAGAATGATTAGCTACCGAATTACTGCGTGGCTATTCACTATTGTATGGACATACTTATTCACAGGCGACATTGGAAGCGCAACTGGATTTGCTACTGCACTACATATTCTTTTGAGTCTAGACTATTACATTCATGAAAGAATATGGCTTAAAATTAAATGGGGATTAAAGAATGACATTTGAACAAATTACATTTGCCACTCTTTCAGCACTGTTATTAGTTGCAATCACATATCACCTAACTGGGTGGCAACGTATCGCCGAGTGCTATAAGATGTGGTTTACAAAAGAATATTGGAGCCACTTGTATAATAAAGTAGAGGCAGCTAGTTGGCTTGCTAAAGCTATCATTATTATTCCTGGATTAATCTTTGGCATTAATATTTGGCAGCTTTATTTTTTAACATTAGCCACAAGTCTAACATTGATCTGGGCTAGTAATAAGAAGCTGTTGCCTACCTTAGTAGCCTTTAACACAATGTGGGCTTGGTTAAGTCTAATGGTCATTGCACAAAAGGTTATATGATAACTTTACTTAAAAAAATGTTCGTTGACAATGTAAGTTTTGACCTTTATCACGAGGGGATGTATGCTCACGAGTACAGAGATACATTAACTCGAGAAAAGATTGCCAGTGAATACAAACAAAGATATATGCCCGATCCTACTCCGTTTTCTCATCCGGAAAGGTACGATCCTCTTAATCCTCCTAAGGGATGGGCATATGATCCATTTTACGAATGTTGGATACATATTGAATGAATAGAAACTTAACTGCCTCCCAAAATGATTATGCTTGGTTCTTACCAGCAACTTCAGGATTTTATAGCACGTTTATAGGAAAACAACGCTACGGAAATTATGTAGATCCTGCACGTATTCCTAAAAGTTTTACCAATGGTGTAGAAAGTCTTAACTATCTAGAACCAGATAAAGGACTATTCTATTACGATCATTGTCTTTACTCTGCAGGACACGCTAACTTAGATCTTACTAAACAAGACGAAAGCGAAGATATGTTTCGCAATCGAAATCGAGCCACTAGTTGGGTTCTAGGTGACTCAGGCGGATTCCAGATCGGTAAAGGTGTTTGGCCTGCTGACTGGAAAGATCCTAATTGCCCGCAAGCACAAAAGAAACGTTCTCAGGTTCTAACTTGGATGGATAGTCTAATGGACTACGGTATGTGTCTTGATATTCCAGCGTGGGTCGCTCGTAGTCCTGCAGGTTCGGCAGCAACTGGTATTAGCACATACGCAGAAGCAGTTCAAGGTACTTACATTAACAACGACTGGTTTGTTAATAATCGCAATGGTAACTGTAAGTTCTTAAACGTTCTACAGGGTGAAAATCACACTGATGCCGACGATTGGTATGATCGTATGAAAAAGTATTGCGATCCTAAAGTCTATGGAGACCGAGCATTTAATGGCTGGGCTATGGGTGGACAAAATATGTGCGATATTCACCTTGTCCTAAAGCGTCTAGTGTCATTGAGATTCGAAGGTCTTCTAGAAAAAGGTCATCAAGACTGGATGCACTTCTTAGGTACATCAAAACTCGAGTGGGCCGTATTGCTCACAGACATACAAAGAGCCGTAAGGAAACACCACAATGAGAAATTCACAATATCGTTTGATTGTGCGAGTCCATTCCTCGCAACCGCAAATGGTCAAATCTACATCCAGACCGAGACGGAGGATCGCACCAAGTGGGTCTACCGAATGGTCCCTAGCGCAGATGACAAGCGATACGCCAGAGATACAAGGCTCTTCAAAGACGCAGTCATTCAAGACGGAATATTCTCAAATTTTGAATCCAGCCCGGTCATTGACCAAGTCGAAATGAAAGATATTTGTATCTATGCACCAGGTGACTTAAACAAGATCGGCAAGGAAGGTAAAACTAGTTGGGATAGTTTTAGCTATGCTATTCAAATGGGTCATAATGTTTGGTCGCATATCAATGCTGTTCAAGAAGCCAATCGCCAATATGATTTGGGCAAAATACCAGATATGTTAGTTGACGAACAATTTGATAGAGTGTATTATAAAGACATTGTAGAAGCCATTTTTTCAACTAGTGACAAAGGAACAGCAGAATCTATCATTAACGAGTTTGATCGTTATTGGATGAGTATTATAGGAACTCGAGGTGCAACAGGTAAGAGAACTAGAAACTCTCATACTAAAGCAGACGAGTTTGGATTACCACCGAGTCCCGACTTTACAGATATTAAAACTGTAAAAAAGGAAGAAACTAAACCAGTACTTAATAATTCACTGTTTGACGTATGACTTTACCAGACGAACGATATCGTGCAGTTATTTGGGCTAAACAGTTCTTACTTGAGTTAGCCACAGATAAGCAAAAATATCCACGTGTACCTAAAACAGTTAGACAACAAGCACATAGTATCTTAAGGCATTATCCCGGAGAATGGGATATGCAACAAGTTGCCGAAGCAAGCCCGCACGTCTTTGCAGAACGCTTAGAACCTGTAACTAGACTTTTTAAACAATACGAACTATCTAAGGCAGATAAAAATGAAAATTGATTGGTCAATTATACCTACATATGATATTGACGTGTCAACATTAACTAGTCCATACGACATTTGTAAATTGCTAGGCAAGGCTAAAATAGACAAATATGTTTATCAGATTACTTGGAAGGGAATTGTTATCAAGTATGGAATGAGTGCCGATAATAGTAGAGCCTATGGTGAAAGACTTTATAGACAAATTGGTCACAGTAAAAGTTGGGGTAAAAAACGCCTAGTTTGTGCCAGCGGCTCAGATTGGAGAATCATTGAAGAAGATTTTAAAAATCTATATGATTTAGATCTTGAAAAAGATTATTTAAAAATCAAAATATGGGATGCTACACATTATCCATTTGAAACAATTAGGCCTTGGGACGAGGTCTATGCGATGGAACAAGAAATGATTAGAAAGTATAAAGAAGCAACTGGTAGCAAACCGCTGGGCAATATCAATGATGACAAAAATATCATTTATAAAGCTCGTATTAAAAAATCAACTTGGGATTCACATTTCGAATGAATAGAGATTATAAAGATCAACAATCAGAATCTGCAGTGTTCTTCTTTGGTAAAGAAGTAGAACATACACCTGCATACAAATTAAACACGCTATTTGTAGTAGATGTACAGCCAATTGAGGCAATTGAAAGTGCATTAAATATTCCTTCAGAGGAACCTCGTCACATTTTCTTTGGTGCTAATCACAGCTTTAACCCACAGACTTATGAGGAACACAAACAATGGGAAGAAATGATTTTCCACTTCCTACAAAAAGACTACCTATGTAGTCTTGACATTCCTATTAATCAAGTTGAGGAATTTCACGAAAGTGGCTATTGTGAATACGATAATTTTATTCCTCAAATAAGAGTTCCAATTCCTTATGTAAAACTTTGGAATTATAATACAATGCTTAAAATCGATGACAAAGATTTTAAGGCAACTAATCCCGGTGTGTGGTCCCACAGTCTACACACACTAATGGATCGTAGTAAGTTTACAGACTGGTCACAATATAAAAACGACGAAATTATCAAATGATTATTCGACAAGATGTTCGCCCAAATAAAATGATCTGGGTTACTTTTCGCAAAGAAGGAATCCATAAGTATCCTGCCGCACTAACTGATATTAATCTAGCTACTGGTGATGAGTATGATGTTAGTTTCCTTGGACACCCGCATCGTCACATTTTTCACTTCCGTGTCTGGATTAGTGTTACACATAACGACAGAGATATTGAGTTTATTCAGTTTAAGCGTTGGCTCGAAAAACTTTACAACGAGGGCACAATGACGCTAGACTACAAGAGTTGCGAAATGATGAGCGACGAACTTCACGCTCAGATCATTGGCAAGTATCCAGATCGAGAGGTTTGGATTGAGGTCTCCGAAGACGGAGAAAATGGTTCATTTATTAAGTACTAAAAGGAAAGCTATAATGGCTAAGAACTACAACGATATTGGTTATTTTGAATCTCGTCCCGACATTGTCAAAATTTTTGACGATTTAGAAAAGTTTCACGATTACTGCCGATTTGAAATGGTAGAGTTTAACGAAGCTAATCTGTACAACAGACAAAGCGAAATTTGGAATAGGTATTTTCACAGTACTAGACCACGCAAGCCCTGGAATGGCGATCGTAGGCCTCGGGGTGAATACAATCGTAGTGGAAATAATCAACGGTATAACTGATGATTTATATAGTCGACCTAGAAGCTGTCGAGACTCGTTATACAGCACAATGGAAAGATCATGTCCCTAAACTTCTTAAAAGGGCAGGACATCAGGTTCAAATTATCTCTGGTCCTGAAGATGTGCCTGCTGCCACTACTCCTGGTGCCTTTCTCAATTTTGGTGGGACTAATATCTATAAGTCTCGTCAAGTTGAAGAATTTAGTCGCCTTTTTACATCCGGATCAGTTAAGCCTGGTGATCATTTTTTGTTTACTGATGCTTGGCATCCTGGCATCATAAACTTAAAATATATGAGCGAGCTTCTTAATATTCCTATTAAGATTCACGCATTATGGCACGCTGGTAGTTACGATCCTCAAGACTTTCTAGGTCGTCTAATTGGAGATACTCCGTGGGTTAGACACGCTGAAAAAAGTTTTTTCCACGCTATTGATCACAATTACTTTGCCACAGATTTCCATATTGAAATGTTTCGTAATAATTTACTAAACACTAATTTAGGAACTGTACACGACTACATAAAAAACGGTAAAATTGTGCGTACCGGTTGGCCAATGGAATATATGGATGATGTACTTACTCCATATAAGGGTATGGCCAAGAAAGATTTAATATTGTTTCCGCATCGCATCGCACCCGAGAAGCAAGTTGAGATCTTTAGAGATCTAAAACAACATCTACCACAATATGAATTTGTTGTGTGTCAGGATCAACAGCTAACAAAGAATGAATATCATAATTTGTTAGGCGAGGCTAAACTTGTGTTTAGTGCTAACTTACAAGAGACCCTTGGTATTTCTTGTTATGAAGGCGCGATTGTGGATGCAATTCCTATGGTACCAGATCGACTAAGTTACAAAGAAATGTACTTTGATACTTTTAAGTATCCCAGCGTATGGACTGAAAGTTTTGAAGCATATGAAGTATATAGACCAAACGTTGTTAAAACAATAATAGAGCATATGGAAAATTATCGAACAAGACTTCCTATGCTACGTAAACAAACGGAGTCTCTCAATGAACGATTCTTCTCAGCCAAAGAATTTAGATTACACGTTTGATGCCAAGCATATCGATGATGTGCTAAAAGGTCTTACTATTGATCTAAGCGGCACTGGCGTTAGCACTAGCGATGTAACTATCACTACAGCAAATACTTTTACCTATGATCCTAATATTGTATTAACTGGTTCAGCAGGTGCTCCGATATCTACCTACACTATAGGAGCATCAAGTAGCGATACCATTACATTAACAGGTTTAGATTCTAGCAGTTTTACATTTAATTTGCCTAAAGAATGGATAGACACATTTCCATCTTGGGATAGAGTACAGGATATGTGTGACAAATATCCTGGTCTTAAAGTAGCTTTTGAAAACTTTAAAGTGTTTTATGAAATGTGCAAGGACGATTATGATAATCCAACTCCTAAAAAATAAATTCTTTTCTTGGCTGGAAAGCAATGACAGAAAAAGAATTATTATGGATCGAATAGACGATCAACCTTACTTAGAAAGATATTATATTTTTCTAAAAGATCGAAAACTGTTTCCTTTTAACTTTTTTCTACATAAATTTTTAAAAAGCGATCCGGATGATGTTCATGATCATCCTTGGTCCTATGCTACGCTTATTCTTAAGGGTGGGTACTACGAATGGATTCCACAATTTAATGCAGAAGGTATTAAAACTTGTGAGATTCGAAAATGGAGAGGTCCTGGGCATTTTCGCATTTGTAGCCCTAATTCTTACCACCGTATTGAATTAAAAGAAGGAGTTACTGCGTGGACTCTGTTTATGCCAGGACCTCAAAAACGGGAATGGGGATTCCTTGTTAATAATAAATGGATACACAATGAGCAATACCTACAGTACCGCAAATCAAACGTACAATAATGTATCTTATGCCTTTAACGGAGCAACAGGATCTACTGGGCAAATACTAACAACTTCAGGATCTAACGGAACCTCTTGGGTTACTTCAGCGTCTAGTAATCCTCCAAGTCTTACCGTAGCAGATGGAGTTATGAAGGTAGTTGGAAATCCAGCAAGCCTTGAAGTTAAAGGCAAAGTAATTATAAACGGTTTGGACTTAGAAGAACGATTAAAAACTATCGAAAGAGTCTTGATGATTCCTGAAAGAGATGCTACAATGGAAGCTAAGTATCCGTCGTTAAAAAAGAAATACGACGAATATATCAAATATCTTGAAAAATATAGAATGTGGGATACTATCAAAGGAGAAAAGAATGACTGAAGTAGTAATTAAAGATTCGCCAGGTTTTCAATTAAGGCTTAAAAAATGGGAATGCCTAAGTCCAAAAGGTCTTTATGCTGTAAACTTTATTCAGTGTACTAAAGATAAACAAGGTAACATTGATAGCGAATCAACTTATGAATTTTTTATGGATCAAACTGATCTTAAAAATTTATCAATGGCGCTATCAGAATGAAAAAAATCTTTTATTCTTGGCGGCAAGTAGAAGGTGCAGTAATTGATATTGCTAGACAATTACAACAAGATCAATGGAGACCTGATTATATTGTAGGTATTACTAGAGGCGGTGCTGTTCCAGCTGTAATGCTTAGTCAATATCTAAATGTTCCTATGAGATCATTAGAAGTTAGTCTTAGAGACGGTGGGCAAACTGTTAGTGATTGTGGTATGGCCGAAGATGCTTTTGGATATGTACCCTTTGAAGATCGAGAATTTAGTGAAGGCGATTGCGTCGATACTAGCCTACGTAAAAATATTCTAATTGTTGACGATATTAACGATACCGGAGCTACTATCAAATGGATTAAACAAGATTGGAAATCTGGTTGTTTGCCTAATGATCCTAACTGGGAACAAGTATGGGGAAACAATGTAAAATTTGCAGTATTAACAAATAATTTATCTAGCAAAGAAGACATTCAGTACTCTGCCTGGGAGGTAAACAAAGCAGAGGAAGATTGTTGGTTGGTTTATCCTTGGGAGGAGTTTTGGAAAAAATGACTGATTTAGAAAGGGCATTAAGTGATGGAACAGCACCGTGGAAAGAAATTGAATACAGAACTAG
>JACCEA012365259.1_pt1 | contig 31835 bp, 37 predicted proteins | sample 7449851 | NCBI WGS metagenome assembly JACCEA01 (sample SAMN15323453, study PRJNA562643) | freshwater metagenome | isolation source: river surface water | place: USA:Blue River Watershed | collected 2017-08-18
AATCAGATAGATATATGGAAAATCTACGGCATAAAATCAAAATAAAGAGGGAAATATCAAATAGACCTATGGAGAAACAATACGCTTATTGGGCAAATAGAATTAAACTAGAAGAACAAGAACAAAAATATTACATACTGTTAAAGAAATAGGCCGATAAAACTAATATAGAATCCTATAAACACTCTATATCAGTTTCTATAAGGTCAATATAAATCAAAATTAATTTCTCAGCAAAACTCCTGAACATTTCTCAGTCTGGTATCAAAACTCAGCAGATCTCCCAAACTGAATTTTACAGCGTACTGAAATTTATCAGCTATTCTACTGAATTTTAGTAAATCTCATGAATAAATCTCAGTCTGGTACTATTTTTCAGGATATCTATTCAGAAGATAGTTTGCAGCTAAATGCTCAATTATACTATACAATCATATACAGTGGATATAGTTGTTTCTATAAGACCCCTGTAATTTATCAGCAAATTTCCTGAATTTTATATAAACTCCCAGTCAATACTAAAATTACTGATAATCTATGATCCAGTCTTTACATATATCTCTTGTTGTTGTATCTATATTAAACGATTCAATTATCCCCTTTAATCTTGGATATTTTATGAAGGTCCATTTTCCTTTACAAATTGCATGCATGTGTGGAAAATAAATTGTTGGAATAGAAACATCTCTTGATTTAGTATATTGAATAGCATGTCTTAGTTTTTGGGATGGCTCAGGATATAGGCGACTATGTACAAATATGTACTCAATTCCATATTATTCAATTCCTTTATCAAAAAAATATTCATAAGTAGTTAAATAGAAATCCAACTGTCAGGGCATATTAATCTAAACCAGTTTGTATTCTTTCCATCTTTTGTATGAGATGGATAAAATACCTTTTTATCCGAGTTGAATTTACTAAATAATGCAGCCCAATAATGAAATGTAGAGTTACATAAAATGTAATGATCACAGTCAAACATCTGAAAAAAATGTAATACGTCTGTAGTATTATCACGCTTACCAACGTGAATTGAATACTCAATATTTATATTAGAATTTATACGCAATAGTTTCGGTAAAAGTATATTTTCAATAGTACTATCATCAGTAAATATACATAATTCAATATCAGTACATTCTACAATTGAAAGTAATAATGATAGAGCATGCACATAGTATTCATCAGATACACCCCATTCTGTGTGCTTCTCCTGTGAAAATGTGCGGCATGCAATACAAATCTGCAGTCTAGAATGTAAGTTCGTTAACTCATATCCTAATTTCTGTTTCTGTGCATAGAATAATTTTTGTAGTGATGTATATTCATCATAAAAATTTTTAAGATGCATGGATAGTCCATTTATATATACTAACATATCTTTACAATCAATAGTATCAAATGTTGGGACTATGGCATGCTGTAGAACATTACATGCGACACCACATCGATTTAATTCCAGCGATTTATATTCACTTGTTTCTAAAAATGATTCAAATACTGTTGAAAGGTAAACGGGAATTTTATCATTAAAAAAAGGGGAAGAAAATTCCCTATGTTCTTCATTAACACTAAATGTCGTCGAATATTTCTTTGCTAGTGTATAAAGGGTAACAAGTTGAAACAATTGATTTCCCAACCCACCTGTAAATGAAACAAGATGAAATGGCATTATATATGTCAGTGTGCTATCATTTAAACCGATCATTAATCTATCATTAGATGCCATCTATAGACCGCATATTTGTGATTGGAAATGAGGAACGTGAACCTGAACGATGTAAATATTTGACATCATACTTCAATGAGAATAATATTCAAGTCGAATGGTTTCAACCTACATATTCATCATGTCTTACATCTGAAGAGTTAGATACCTACGTATCAACAAATTGGTCATTACATAATCGACCTTTACGAATGAGCGAAATATCATTATTTTTAAATTTCATCTATATTTTTAAACGAATTCTATCTGAGCATAAAAAAGGGCATTTTCTTATCCTTGAAAGTGATGTTATTTTTTATCATTCATTGTCCTTATATCTTGAAAAATTACTCCCTCACCTAGAAACAGTCAATGCTGACTGCGCATCTATTGGTATGGGTTGCAATCTACTTCCACCAAAGATAAATCATCTATCATCTGAATTCCAACTAGTTAAAATGACAAAAACTCGTTGTACGGATGCCCTACTCTTTTCCTATGCAGGTATCCAAAAATTTATGAAGTACTTTGATGAATTTATGGAGTCATTTGGATCTATTAATGAGCCAATCGATAATTTTTTTGAAACATTTTTTCGAAAAGATTTATCATATCAATATATATGGGTGTATCCAAGTATTTGTGTTCAGGGTAGTCAAACCGGTCAATATACATCAAGCATTCAACCAGAGTAATATTTAAAGACAATATCATTATAATTGTATGTACAAATTTACCAATACGTGATTTACATCCTCTGAACTTCACCATGTAATTTGGAAGTTATTATCCCCTACATCTGAACATCGTATTCTAGAAATCGGGTCTTTTGAAGGTCAAAGTACAGTTTTTTTTGCAGATAATTTTTGTAAACACTCAAATTCTTTTATTATGAGTGTTGATCCTTTTGATTGTGACGACACTACAACTATTATAACATCTGAAACAGAGAAAACATTTCTCTCCAATGTATCTAATTCGAAAGAAACCAACAAAATAATTGTAAAAAAACAATATAGTGATGATTTTTTTAAAGAAAATACTAAGACATTTACATTTATCTATATTGATGGGTCTCACGAACCTGAACAAATTGTAAAAGATGCCAACAATGCAATCAAGGTGCTAGAAGTGGGTGGAGTGATGTGGTTTGATGACTATCTCGGGGGTCCTCCTAATGATAGAACAATTCAGCGAGCAATTGATAGTTGGGTATATAGTACGGGTTCATCTATTCAACTAATTCATAAAGGATATCAACTTGGTTGTGTAAAACTAAATTAATTGAACATAATAGTTGAGCCCTTTTGAGACGCTACTCCACAAAGTCAGGAACAAACTCAGTAAATCCTTCAGGAGCCTCGTTGTTTACTGAAATGACATCACGTGCCCACTGGCCACACTGAATATCATTTCGTCCACGATAGTCACCACCACCAGCACCATTGCCTTCTGAGGTCAGAAGAGGCAAAGGGTGAATATGTCCTTGAATCTTCTCCTTGTCAATATACAGACGTTTCGTGTGATTGACAATGTACCGGTAATCAGCCGACTCAAATGTCTGCCACATCTTTTCTTCATTATCTTCTACTGCAGTATGATACAGATTCTTTCCTGATGGCTCAGGGTCAGCATAATCCCCTGCCCAGACGAGACGGCTCTTGTAAAACATTCCCTTTAGTGAAAGGAGATGTTCTATCGTAAGCACATACCGATTCTTCAGATACGAATGCTCCATTAGCTTTGCCCCCATCGGACTAAGCCAAACTCTCACAACCTCTGGAGTTTGACTCGTTTCACTCAGAATGATTGCCACATAATACTGACCCATTTCTCTTCTTGTAATACACGAAGACAAATAGTGTACATCAATTTTTATTCCGCAGCCGTATCTAGAATTTTCTGGATTGTCGGCTTGAAATGCTCAAACGGTGGCATATGGAAATCTACATATGCCTTGTTGCGGATTTTCTCTTCCAAGAGAGGTGTCCAATACCACCACTCACTAGGATTGCCTCTATCTAGACGAGGAATCTGGGCAGTCCAGTCAATCAGTCCAACGCGATTGGTTGTTTCGGTTTGTGCTTGCCATTGCTTCACACGATTGTACAGCATAATTTGGTCAGTACACCACCCTTGACCTCCATGCTCTCCATCTGCTGGAGTGTACTGAGACCACGTCGTCAGAATCTGTCGCACATCTTCCTCTGACTTTACTCCAAACAAGTCAGACCAAGTGGAAGGCGTTGCTCCAACATAACACATGTAAATCTGTTTTTCGTGCTCATCAATTCCGCGTAGACTGACAAACTGTGACTCAGTAAATTTACTGAATCCATCATGGAAAAACTCCTTTTGCATGGGAATCATATCCATATCACTCAACACAACAGCTCCATCACATTGAAGAAGCGCTGGCCACAAGAGACGAATACATTGGGCTTGCGTTGCCGTTGGCCAACCCTCAATCGGCTTGAAATGGACAACTGCCTTGTCATTGGCAAGATGCTCAGGGAGCTCAGCTCCCACATAGACCATCAAACACGGAATACCCACAATACGCCACCACGACTCCTTGACTGCTGGCCAGAAATCTAAATAGTGGGTATTTTCATTACACGCAACAAGAGCGCACGAAAGTTTCATCCTAGCGAGGAATTGTATGCGTTCTTTAACCCAAGACCCCTTTATGAAGTGGCGTTAGGAAATGGTCTGTGGGTGCCGCGTTCCAGTAGAACAATACCCCGAAAATGCTGAATGGGGTCCCTTATTCTGGACTCTGTTACACGGACTTGCCGAATATGCTGGAAAACAACAGGGCTTACTCCAAATGGATGAACTGAGACTTTGGCAAAATCTACTGAAAAGTCTTCAGCCAACTCTGCCTTGTGATATTTGTCGTGGACATTATGCTGAAAAGTTAGCTGGTTCTGAGGTGGATAAATTGCTGAGTATTTCGTATCCAACATTTGGTGGGTGGCTTCGCCACTATTTATGGAATCTCCATAATGAAATTAATGAAGGAAATGATAAACCAACATTTCCGTTTGAAGAACTCGCTGTACAATACAAGGGTGTTGACATTACAAAAACGTGGCGACAACTAGAGCCTATAATGAAAAAGGCAATTACACTGAATGGCATCACACTGATTCCTTGGCGCAAGTTCTTGGGCTACGTGCGTGGGTTACAGGGGCTGTATGGGTAAAGGGGAATTACAAGGGAATCATAGTGGTTTATTTCTTTAAAAAGAAACAAACAAAGTATGCTCCCTCTAAAGTGGAATCATCGTGTCTGTATAATACACTGCCTTCAATCCATACTCTCGCATACACTTCTGTAGGAAGAGATGACAGTCCTCACACGGCTTGCTCGGTAGAACGTGAACAGATGAAAGGCGCCAGACACAGAGCACTGCATCCCTCAGCTTCGTCACATCACCCAGCTTCTTCACCACTGCCTTCTCTGCGTGAATCGTATTGTCCGAGTAGCCAGATCCGCGACTCCTCGTTCCAAGACTATTGGTTGCCTTTGCGATGACCTTCCCTCGCTTCATAATGACAGCAGTATGAAGCGATGACTTATGGGGCCTATGCTCCCTACACGGCGCCACAGGTGTACTATGCTCTCGAATAATCTTAGACATCATCGTATTCGGATTTGGCATAGTGTTCAGATTGGATACTCGAGCTAAAACCAATTCAGTTGCTCAATTTTTTTCAGTTACTCTCTAATCCGTAAATACTTGCCTTCAATTGTAACTCCAACTTGAGCTAAAAGATCCCTTGCCGATACCTCTGCCTTATTCTTGCGGTCTGGGTCTGCCCCATGTCTCAGTAAGAGCAAGACATTTCTGGCTTTCATCGTAAAATTTAGTTTGCGAAAGGAATATGGTAATCCACAACCGCATATTGCCTCATGTAAGAATGTATCCCCTGTAACCGAAGCATAAGTATTCAAGTCAGGGGATGTCTTTAGAAATTCCTGAAGAATATCTGGATTTTCAATGAGAAGAGCGTGTGAGATGGGGCACTTCGTCTTATTTGGATACTTTTTCGTCAAATCACCATAGGATTGGCTTAGCGTTTCAAGTTCGTTAAAGTTCTGAGTTACAATTGCTTGGGCCAAAGGATGTGGCAGGGGCTGACAAAAGGATTCTCGCCTACGTGCTTTTAAACTAGAAATCCACATAGACATATAAGGTCACCTTTATTTATGCGCTTATTAAAAATTGAATTAATCAATTTTTAATAGACGTGGTATGTTACAAATGGATTATTCACGCAAGTCTCTCATTGAACGAACACAATCTGCTGTTCATAAGATGGACTGGGAGCGCATTAATAGTGCGGTCCAGCAGTGTGTACAGTGTGTTGGAGAAAGTGCCGATAAAGGAAATTGGGCATGCTTTACTACACTAGACCATCCCATCCAAAACATTGAATGTCTACGGAATCGTCTACGAAGCGTGTTTCTCGGCTGTGACGTCAAAGTCTCCTTTGATCATATTGGAAAAGTTGAAGTGATGATTACGTGGTCTTAATGGCGTATCTGAAGCAAACCCCAGAAGATATTGTTTACCAATATCTTGTCAGTCTTAACAAATGTTAAGACTCAGGGGCTACTACCAGTAACCTGTCGCTCTCAACAGAGTTGAGAGCCAGAGGATATTGTTTACCAATATCCTGTCATATTCACAATCTCCTTTTTTCTCTGACGCATTTCTTCTTGCATTTCTTGCCAGTCAGCCTCATCAGGAACATGACTGGTCGCAAGCTGAACCATCTCACCTCCTTGAGCACCAAACAGCTCACGCACCGGAACAACAACAGCAATAATCATTCCAGCAAAGGAAATCAGAAACAGACTCACGAAAATCGTCACAATAGGAGATAATTTGGCCATTCTACCTAGACCGCTCAATTCTTACGCGTCTTACGAGTCTTTTTGGCCTTCTTGGACTTGAGGGCCTTGCGGACAGTACGCTTTCCTCCCTTGCGAGTCTTGAACGGATACGATGGGCAAATGGACGGCATTCTATGGTAAGGGAAGATTATCTAGTGCTATACTGCATTCTAGAGCAGTCTCAGGATATGTGGTGTATGTAGTCAACCAACGGTCCACCTTTTCAGCACCAATCAACTCACGAGCTTCTGGAGTGTCCATCCATTCCGCACGAATTGCCCTGTACAAGCGATGAATGTCAGCCATATCTGTTTCATTTTCAGCAAGAGTGTATACTTCAGCTTTCAGTGCTGAAAGTAGTTGACGATTGAGCCCTTTTTCAGTCATTTGTCGTTCCAACGCGACTATGTCGCTGGAAAATACAGCAGAACGACTCTTCATCGTCGCAAAATCAATCATTCTAACTCGTCCATCTTCACCAAGCACAAGATTCTTAAAATGTAAATCCATATGGAGAAACCGACGATTAAACCAAAGTAAATAGGGGAGAAATTGTTGAATCCCTTGTATACATGCTAAAAGATTTGCTCGGCGACCATCGGCGGTTCGGGTTAGGGCACGAAGATTTGGTCCACCATAGGGATAAATGGCTTGGTGCGTAAAGTCAGCACGATTTGCTGGTAGCTCAATACGACAAAAATTCAGCATATAGAGTGAATATTCATTATGAGGGTCTAACTTGCGTAACTCAATGGCAGCATCAGATTCCTTTTGAATTTCATCCCAAGTTGTTATTTTCCCAACATAGGCATCTGAGTTATAGCCGTTGAGACCGCACGGTTTAGGCGGACGATAGACAATTCCAAATCCACCACGATTTAGCCACTCGTGTTTAGTATTGTTATTGGAATTATTCGAAAATGACCGAGACCTCGACCTCGAATTACGAGACATCCTACTACCCTAGTGTTAAGTTATAGAACTTATCACTACATCCGTAGCTTTCGGCGACCACCCACTTGCTGCACTACACACAAAGGATTCACAAACCACGCATAATAGGGATAGTACAGACCACTAAAAAAGAATGCCAAGACTGAATAAATCATAGCTGCCCCTGCGTTTCCACTTGAAACATTATAACAGTAACTTAGCTTTGCGGCACCATAGGAATACAGAAATGATAGCAATAGCCCCACAAGTACACTCAGGACAGCGAGAGTTCCAACTGCCGCAAACCGCTTTTGCTCACCCTTTTGCATCTCAGGATTAATGACGGCCACTGTCTCACCTTGAAATCCTTCTCTGCCGAGAAGAGCATTCCATAGATTTCGGAAGTAAGCTTGTGTTTGTGTTGTCATTCTATTCTTGAATAGATTTAAACTACTGCCCTAATTAATATTTAACATCGTAGTATGTCAATACATTTTTGTATGGGGGCGTTAAATAAAATAACAAATCAATATGAATATCCAAAAATCGCAGAAAAAACGAGTAAATATATTTGTCCAGAGTGTAAAAAGGATGTAGTACTAAGAAAAGGTGATGTAAGAATACATCACTTTGCTCACAAGAAATCTGAAAATCCATGTATGTATTATAATAATCCTGGTGAATCACAACTTCATAAAGATGCTAAACTTGCCTTAAAAACTTGTATTGAACATAAAAATACATTAGTTATAGAACAAAAATGTAATATGTGTGCTAAAAAGAAAACTACTACAATTGGTCAACTATCTGAATTAAATAGTATAAAACTAGAACATAAATTTATTTATAATAATTCAAATAAATGCGCAGATGTTGCCTATTTAGAAAATGAAACTATAAAGTATATTTTTGAGATATGCTATAAACATAAAACTCAACCGCATAATCGTCCAGACCCTTGGTATGAATTTGATGCGGAATCTGTATTAAATAATATCAATACAAATACAACAGATAATATAATTAATCTACAATGTATAAGAAATGAAACCTGCAATGAATGTAGAATAAAAAAACAAAAAGCAGATGAAGAGCGTAAAAAACAAGAAGAGGAGGAAAAGGAAAGAAGAAGAATTCAAGAAGAGGAGCGTAAAAAACGAGAAGAAGATGAAGAAGAACGACGGCGATTACAACACATTAAAGATTTAGAATATCAACAAAAGATGAAGGAAGAAGCTGATAAATTGATGGCTATTATGAAAATAAAGGAAGAAAAGGGTAAAGAACTTTTAGCAAAAATTCGGTCAGAGCATAAAAAATGTAGTAAATGTAAATCGTACGATAGATGTAAAAAATGCTCAGAAAGAATCTGGAAAAAATATCATATTATAAATAACGCAAAAATATAAAAATTGAATCAAAATCAACTAATTAATACCAACTAGAAATGGCGCACTGGACACTACAAGAAGAAGTCTACTTTCTTGACCTGCTCGAACAGCATCGTCCCTTTGATACAATTGCCAGACTTCTCCAATGCAGTCCTAATGACCTCGTCGACAAACAGCGTAAGATCGCGTGGATGATGCTAGATGCGGCATTAACTACCCAAGATATTATGGAGATTACTGGTCTTTCCTTCGTTGAAGTAGACTATTTGAAACGCAAAAAAATGTATTCTCTACGGCGACACCAAAAAAAGGTGTGAAATTACACTTACTAAAACACAAAATTGCTGAAGGTAAGCGTTTATCTCCCGAAGGAAAATGAGCACTCTAAAGAGATGGCCTTACTAGAACCCGTAAACAATCTGGGGAACAATCCTCTTGAGGCGATTCAGGTGAATGCGGCCAATCAAGCCCCAGTAATGCCAGAGGATCTGAAGCAGTTTTTGCTTAGAAAAGTAACTGATAAACTTCACGAAGTTGAGGCAGACATAAATGAAGTTCAAGCGATGCATGATGATGAAAATGCGGATGAACAACTTAACTTTTTAGAACAACACGCTGAACAACTTGTTGAATTACGAAATCAGATTGAACAGAATCGCCGCATTGAACTACAAAATCATTTACAATTAATCGGCGGTTGGTTACGAAACGAGCGCCGCCCACAATGGAGGCAGTACTTCCGTGAGCAATACCCTGCTCAAGCAGGACTATTTGCTGAGCCCCCTCGTCGATTTTTCCAGAATAATTCCAATAACAATTCCAATAATGGTTCTACTGTGAGTTATTCTGTGAATTCTAATAACAATAATAATGCTCCTGCTGCTGCAGCCCCTGCCGCAAATCCATTTAGCCCAGAAGATATGGCTGAACTTCGAGAAGCAGCAACTGATATGCTTGAATTTTATAACCCACGTCAGCGCATAGAAGACATCATTCGTGAAATTGATGCTGGTAGGTTACCTGAAAACAATGATTTAGAATTGCTGGTTGGCTTTTTCCGAGAGGAAAATCCGGACCTCTATCAACGCTTAATAGACTATTTACCTCCTCTCCCCAATGGCCCTGATAATAATAATGCTGAAGAAGCTCTGGCTGGAGCAGCCGCAAATGTAGCAGGGGCTATGATACGAGCCAGAAATGAACCCTTCGTAGCTGCCTTTACAGCGGAGGAACGAGCAAGATTTGTTGAGGAGCTTGAGAAAATGATTCTACAAGGTGAGAGAGATGGTTATGATGATTTTGTTCGTGAGTGGAGATCTGCGATTGAAGACATTCAGAACAATCGTGCGCCCCCATCTGAAAATCTATGGGAAATCCTGGATGAACTACGTAATGGTCCCCTCTTTGAAAAACTACGCGACTATCTCGGCGCTGGTGAAAATGACGAAGAAGGTAAAGAAAATGAAGATGAGGGTGGATGGGGAGGCGAAAATGATGAGGAAGAGATGGTAAGAAGAATGGTAGGAGACGAATTTTTTGCCCGTGTCGCAAATCCTCCTGGAGTGAAAGCAGAAGCTGATCCTGGTGAAGGACCTGCTCCTACCCTTCAAGTCCCAATCAAAACCATTGAAGAGGCCAAAGCCATTACTGATGTCCCTCCTGCCGCACCTGTCACGGAACTTCCTCAGTATACCACTAGAATTGAACAGAAGCTAGAGGATTGCTTCTACGAAGGCTATAATGCCAATGTCGCAGCTATCGCAAAAGGGGAATTTCTCCCTGCTCTGCGTCAACTGCTCATTGACAATGAGGCCATCATTGCTGGTGGATTCTTGCTCAATGCGCTTGGCAAGTATCCTAGCGCTAGTGGTCAAGTAGACTTGGATATCTATGTTCCCTGCCGTCATTTGAAGGGATTCAATCTCATCTGGGCAAAGATTATCCAAGCAACCCGTATCTCCCAATTCCAAAGTACCCATTACTGTAAATCCTTCTTGCGTAAGAACGGAATCCGCAGTGTCCAGAAGCTCCGCGCGGCTAAACCGATAAGCCCTGAGTGCCCAACTCAAGAGGTAGATGTTATGGCAGTTCGTAATCGCCGCCCTGTGACTGAAGTTGTCAAGAACTTTGACTTGACCTTTTGTCAAATCTGGTACGATGGTCGCAGTGTCTTTGCCACACACCCTACACATATTGAGAACAAGGTTGGTCTCCTTCAAAAGGATTATGTTCGTGTATTTCTTGCTGGAAATACATTCCTCAAGCATCGTCTATACAAGTATCAACAGCGTGGGTTCCGTGTTCTGCTTGACCCTAATGGGCTAAATTCCTTGTATACTGGTGATTTGTCTATCGTGCGTAAGGAGAAAGGGAAGCGTATACGTTGGAACAGAGGACCTAGAGGGCCCAAGTATTCTTACATTGGACAACTTTTCAAGAGTGATGATTATAAACACTTGGATAGAAGTTCAGATGAATTTCTAATGCCTTTGATTAAACATTATCTACTACTGTTCTGTTTATCAAAGGGGTTTGAACTCGAAAGCTATATGGACCGTGAATATACGGATAAAGAACTAAATACTGGAATCACCACAAATACAGGAACATTCTGGAAACATCGTAATACATATATTGGCAAAGCCCTACATGAAGGAGAGCCACTAGAAGACCTTGATACACGCACTGAACTCGCACCGACCGATGGTTATGACTCTGAAGATATTGATTTTACCAATGATGAAACAATTGTTCCTATAGTCCAAGATGGTGCCCAACGCGGAGTCCTACCTAGTGTAGCCACAATCCTTACACAAAGTCCAGAATCTATTGTAGACCATATTCTATTTCGTTTTGTAACTCGTTTTACGAATCCATTCCCAGAGGTTCCTTCATCAAATCCTCTAGATGGTGGAAATCCATTTTTTATTCTGACTAATTATTTGCATAGTGAATCAAACAAAGAATATCAACCTGCAATAGGTGAACTCCCAGAAAAACCCCGTTTGGATTGGAGACCATCTAGACAGGTTGACTATTTATCTGGCCCAGACAAAACTATTGGAAAAATCATTAACAAACTTGTCACCCTACCTTACACCTATTCTGGATTTGACCCCATTACACTTGAGGATGACCAACCATTATATGCGCTACACGAGCACTCACCAGATGAGGGAATTAGTTTTATGGGATTGAAAGAATTCCTAGAAGGAAAACGTCAACAACCTAATAAGGATAGTATTGAGTGCTATAGTGCTGGATGCCCATTCCATATCACAATGAGTGAAGTGTACACCATCTGTAAGGCAGAACAACAACGTCTTGGAGTAAGCGGAAATGACTCTCCTCTTGCGTGGTACGATGAATTTGCAAAGTACATCCCTCCTTCACCAAATGCAGCATTGGCTGAACATATTATAGATGCGACACAACAGCCACCTCGCACAGCTTCAGTCACAGCAATATTACATGATACAAAGTGGTCAACAGGGGATATCTGGGGTCCTCAATATCATTTAACGATGTGTCCATTCTGTCTTTCTTATATTGGCCGTGAAGAGGGATGTATTTATGTCCAACATGATAATTCTATTGGAGGTATAACCCAAGTCCCCAAGTGCTTGGGTAAGAATCTCGTCTCTGAACTCTTTGAACGCTATACTCAAGAGGGTCGTAGAATTGTACAAGCAGATAGAAGGGGTCTATTTGAGGACCATCTTGGAAACAATATATATCCTGGTTTAGAAGTATGTGTTGAATGTGGTCGCCCCTGTTTAGGACATTATCATTTTGATTTACAGCCACGAATGAATATTTTTACTACTATACAATACGGCAAATGTCCTGGTGGAGGTCGTCGTGAGCTCATTGCGCGTGTCCTCGCCGTACGCCAGACCCAGCGTGAAAATCCTGGAATGGACCCTGCTGAACTACATCGCCGTTGTGCTCTGGCTGCAGATGTTGCGTGGAATAACCAGGACCTCTTGGCCAAAGCTGATTTGTTGCTGGCTCGTACCAATCGTGTTGCTGCAAACTTGAATACAGCGTTGAATAATCAACCATTGGTCCCTCCAGCTGCTCCTGGAAATGACCAAGAATCACCCCTTGCCTTCATCGGCGATGTGTTTGCTGGTGGTCATCGCAGTGGAACAAAGCGCCGTGTAGGAAAGCCTATGGTATGCCAACACGGATACGGACCTGGATACAAGGGGCGCTTAGACAAGACTGCCAAACGTAGACTTGGCAAAGCGAAGAAAGGAACACGAAAGGTATAAAAATTGAACACATATTATTCTGAATAGTAGTATAGACAGAATGAACTATATTCCTCGTAAGGGCAACTTTCTCTGGATTACAGATATGATGGAGCGCTCCTTCGTAGAGGATGCCTACAGGGCGCTTCAGCTTACTCCTGGTGCTGAAGAGTGGCTACGCACTGCCAAGCCTCCTGAAGGTAAGGGATTTATGTGGTGGAACCATCCAATGGTTGCAGCACTAAAAGCAAATCTTGGTGAAGGTCACTCTGGATCATCTGCTGCCTTTACTCTGCACACCGCACAAGAGATGGCCAAAAAGGGGTGGGATATCTGGGCAGTTGAAACGCTTCTCGCTCAGCTCAAGCGTGCGACCAGTGCCAAACAGTAAGGCTTTACAATACGCTCTGAGACATCCCAATAACAGCATCCACACGACCCTTGCGTAGATACGCAGAGTCTAGCGCATCAATCTCCTCTTTTGTTTCATTGCTTGTCAGGATAAGAACTACATTTTTATAGAAGACCATATCATCCAAGAAGTTGGACCACGAGGTCTTATCACGAACCAATGTCGGCACTTTGTCATTCATAGGAACCTTACCCTCGTGAATCGTATGAATCATCGTATTCGTCTCTTCAAGCACGATGACAATCGGCTTCTCAGAGTCCTCTGCGCGAGTTTCCATCAGAAGACTATAGATATTGTCGCCAGGATCCGTTGGATTGAAGCTATGACAGAAGGCACCATTTAGTTCCTTCGCAACAAGGTATCCTACAGAACTTTTGCCCGTTGCTGGAGGCCCTGACAGAAAGACTGTACAGCGCTTTTTCACTGCATACAGCTCCAGAATCTGCTTTGATACATCCGCTTGGTCACCCTTTGGCTTAAGGTCTGTGAGATTGAGCTTCAATTTCTTGTAGTAGAATTCCCTATACGTTCCTAGACGGTTGTATACATTAATATTCACTGGGGATTGAACAATAGATTCCTCCTCATCAGAATCCGAAGTGTCGGCAACTAGTGTGCGTGTCTCTTCCTCTAGCAAACTCTGAATATATGCTGTTCGCCCAATAAGATGAATTGACCACGCATCCATCCAATTTGCATTCACCTCAATCATTGCAATACACTGTTTTGTTATGACTACACCAGACAAATAATTTGCCCCTTTGAATACAAATTTAGATGGTGCAAACCACACATCGCGTTGAAGCCGTTTAATCACACGCACGGTAGTTTCCTTGTCTCCTTGAATTGTGTATTGTGAAATACCAAAGATAGAAAGGAAATAATACACAATCACTTTAAGTGTATCTTTGCTATTATAGAGCCAATAGGCAGCTGCGAGGAGTAGCGTATCACTTCCAATAGAGGATAGCATTGCGTATCGTGATGAGTTAGCTTGGTGTTGGGGTAACCAATTTTTTTACTCTAACTTGATACATACATCTGTAAAAAGTACTCAAGATCCTCAGGAACCCCCAACCCCCATAATTTCTTACAATTATACGTTCGCACTTTACCACCACTCTTAATTAAATAATTATAGACAGGGGCAACATAAAATTCATTATTTACACGATCATTTGCGCGCATCATTTCTTCTGCGTGTGCCACAAATTGCTGTCCTTGTTTCCATCCATATACTCCAGTTGTAGCAAGATTACTGATGTATTTCTTTTCAGCGACTTCAGTAACAAGACCATCTGAATCTAGTTTTGCATATGACCATTTAATATCAGCTGAATTCGGTTGGTGGAAGGTATTAATACACCCATCATACGATGGATTCAACAATGACCGATAAAAGTCATTTACGCTCCAATCCAAGAATTGGTCACTATTAATTGTAATTAGAGGGTCTGATGTATTAATATATTCTTTCGTCAGAAGAACAGTGCACGCTGGCCCCTCAGTTACAGAATCTACAGTTGTAATAGTGTAGTCAATTGATAACTGTCTACAAATTTGTCGCAGATCATAGTGCTTCAAATGTTCTGCTTGTGCAACAAAATGAAATTTAGGCAGAATCTTACAGGGTACACGAACAGAACCATAATATTCATCTACTGGACGAATATTTTCAATTACCCATTGAATCATTGGCTTTGTAAATACTGGAATAAATGGCTTGGGAACGGTATATCCCTTTGACGAAAAGCGTGACCCGTGACCAGCCATTGGAATAACAATATTGACAACTTGTACTTCTGGTACAGAAACAGGAAGTTGAATCTGTTGAATTGCTTGATGAATATTTTGATACGTTACATCTTGGGGATCAACAATTTGTAGTACATTGGCACCTGATGCGTATGCTGCAGTTCGTCCAACAGTGCTATCTTCTAGAATTAGACACTCTTGCGGACTTACAGTAAGACGTTCAAATAACGTAGTATAAGGCTCAGAACTCGGTTTAGGCTGCGAAACATCCTCATTTGAAATCACTACAGAAAAGTATTGTAGAATTCCCAATTGAATAAGAATATTATTTGCGGTAGAGCGGATTGAATTTGTTACACAACACAATATGTACCCTTCTTTCTGTAATTTTACAAGCAATTCCCCTGTCTTTTCAGAGTAATGAACAAGTTCCTTAATAGCAACCCCCGTAAATTCCTTCTTTTTTTCTTCTACTTGTTTACATTGTTCCTTTGTAAGAATCTCTTTATCTTGTAGCTGACGTAATTTCTGTGATGTTGACAGACCATTTAGTTGCGTATCATGAAAGGATTCTAACCCTGTCGAATTAGGTGCTACGAGCTGAACAGCATCCAAAAAACATTTACGATGAAGAGAAACACCATCAAACAGAACCCCATCTAAATCAAATACAATCACACGAATCATTCTGATAGGCTTACGATTTGTGGTTTAATTAGGCAACCGCACAAAATCGGAACATACACTATGTGCACGATGGATATCTTGCAGGTTTGTTGTCATCTCTGGCATCATAAATACTGAATCTTGTAGTAATGGTTTACCTGGATAAACTATACACTCCAATGATGTTGTAAAACAATAATCTTCTGTTGTATGCCAAAATATGCGTAAAGGAATGCCACATTTATTTCGCTGATACAGTAAGTACTCTAAGGCATCTTTATTTTTAGCGTGTATCCAAAGATATTGGCTTTGTAATTCCTGGAGTGTAATAGGAGTTTGTGGCAAATCATGTCCAAGATATAGGGTATCACCAATCTTCCAGATATCACATTCCACATGAATCCCTCGTTGAGTGAGCATTAGAATTGTTTCTAGATTATTTTCATGTTCATGTGATGGTCCTTGAGTTAACCCACGATGACAAACATACAATGGTGTATAACAGGTAAACACATCCTGACGATGTGGTAAGTTCATCAAATACGTGCCAAATCCTAATGTCCATGATGATGCGCAATAGTTCGCAATAACAGCTTCATTCCACATATGAAGTGTACGTTGGATGTACTCTATACATTCTGTTGATGGCTGCGATGTCCATCGAAATAGTGTCGCATGACATATATCATTGATATACGGGGCTTCAAATGGTACCCCCTGTGAATCAAAAAATGCTGGAAGTGAATTTCTAGTTTGCATTAGTCGTTTACATTGTATGTCATCAAGTGGAAACCCTCTTAGCGCAATACCTGTAGGTGTTACACATAAGCCACGAAATACAAGCTGTAAGCCAGCTAACGGAGACAAGAATTCTTTACACTGCTGTTGAATTTGTGCTAGGGAGTGTGTATCTAATGTTGAATGTGTAGTACGAAATGAACTACATTGATGAAAGGTAAAGTGAAGGAGGCCTTGTTGTTCTGTAGGATTGGGGGTATACAATACGCCAAATTGAAGAAGTGGTGTGATCCAAGAAACTAGACGAGACCATACATGTGGCTCAAGTTTCCAATGATTTAGGGTGTAGATTGCTAAACAGGTTCGTACATCCTCATTGGCGAGTAATGGATCAACTTTCCAGCTATAGGGTGATGAAAGCCATTTTGTTGTCATTGTTTGATACACTCGCTCTAGTTCATTGATTGTTTCTGGCCGTGTCATTATACAGACTAGATTAGCCATAATTTAAGCAGAGAATAAAAAAATTGAATTATACTTGCTAGACGATTCAGGTACCCAAAAATGTTCAAGCCTCGCATTCTATTCAAAAAAATTGTACCACGTGTGATTGCAAGTACTAGTATGAGTCTTTCATCTCTTGTTAAGATTGACCTCTTCAAGCATCTCGGCAATTGGGATCCCACTACACATACCACACGTGTTGTTGGAATCCACGAATTTGTTGGCGAGTATGCTCGTCTAGTCTTTGGCAATGGTGGTGACTTTATTCGGCGTGATTCTAGCGGCAAAAAGATGAAGATTGCCAAGATGCGTAAACGTCTTGATAAGGTAGAGTGTAGCTGGGATGTAACAGCTACAGAGGCTACTGCTCTTGAACAAGAATTCAAGTTGTTTGCCAAGATACACGGAATCAAGCCATCTCCAGGTAATGGAATTTGCTTGATTAAACTCTGTGGACTCCAAGATACTGAAATGAAATGTTCTCCACGTGAAGATCTGCGCCGTGAAATCTGTAAAAAACCCTGTGTTGTCTGCGGAACCAAGCACAATGTAGAATGCGACCACAAAAATGACCTCTATAATGACCCTCGTGTAAATACTCCTGCAACACAGGTTCTTGATGACTTTCAACCCCTCTGTAAACATTGCAATGATCAAAAACGCCAAGTCATCAAACAGGTCAAGGCAACAGGAAAACGCTACCCTGCAACATCAATTCCAAGTCTCGCACCATTTGGTGTCGACTTTACACGAGGAGACGAGTCATTTGACCCCAACGATATCAATGCTATGGTCGGCACCTATTGGTACGATCCTGTGGCCTTTATGAAGGAGGTACGATTGAAGTATTCTTCCGCACACAATACAAATACTCCGTAATTGCCTTATCTTCATTGTACTCAAAGGACTTGAAGCGCTTGTAGGGTTTTTCTACAACACTTACCTCACCAACTTCACCCAGAATCTTAAGCATTTTCTCTTTGGGAACAAGGCTTTCAGAGTTATACGAGATGAAGATCCACGTTGTCTTCAGTCCCTTGACAATCGTCTTAAATGAGGCTTCGACTGACTTGGCCATACAGAATGGAGAGAGGAAACATTCCTGAGGAATACCGGTTTTCCCCTTGAGAGGATGCTCACTTGGATTCAGAATCATATTGAGAGGAAAGTAGTTCTTGGAATACTGGCGCTCATTATACGGCGGATCCAAATATACAATATCTGCGTTGATTTTCTTCAGGAAATCTTCTGATGTTACAGACTCTTGATACGCTTCAGAGTTGGGATGCGCTGATCGAGTATTTGTATGAATAGGTTTGAGTGTCATTGCGTGAAGTGCTTTGGCCTTGAAATTTTTCAAGTAGCAACCATAAACTGCTGGAACATTACTTACTGCATCAGCACTCCACAAGAGACTTCCCCAAAGGAATGTGCGTTCTTGGTCTGTAAGAGTCAGATTTTTGAATCGCTCACGGCAATAATCAATCCGCTGTGCATTGTCAACCGTAAAGAACATCCGTTCACATCCATTAAACGGACTATACTGTTGTGTGATATAGCCCACAGTATCCTTATGTTTATTTGCAGCGAGTTCAGCATTGACATCAAGAAGAATAGTATTCAAATTCGGTGTTAAAGTGGATGTTGCCGAAGCAGCAGCAATCATAGCACTATAGGGTTCTTTGTCATTGGTAATCACGTGTGCTTTTTGTTGCCGAAAGAAGTAGGTAACTACGCCAGTTCCAGCAAACAAGTCTGCGACACGAATATTATTTAGTGAGTCATATCCAGTCTTTTCTAGCATTGTCTGATGAATCCATTCAATGAGCTGTGATTTACAGCCAATGTAATTCAGCCGATTTAATACCGCAGGTTGCTCTGGAACGTGAACCACTGGATTTAGATTTGTTTTTAACTCACGCTGCCGATTTCGTTCAAGAACACCCTTATAATTAGCAATAGCTTGTTCAATAGCATCTATATATGGTTTAATATCTTCTACTTCTTCAGACTGAAGTGTAGACTGATTCTTAACGCATGGTGTCTTACGAGATGTATGTACCGTTAAATGCGACTTTTGGGCAAACACTTTGCCACATCCTTTAGGGCACGACCACTGAGTCATTTCTACTATAGACATGTGTATTTTGGTTTAAGCAATTTTATCGTGTCGGGTACATGTGACATGTGTAAAAGGTGATACACTTTCGATTATAAAAAATTGAATTCTGCACCAAACATTTTTCTTGTACACCAAGAATGTCAGTCAAGTATATCGACGGAAGCACCCTTACGGTACACGAGGAAGTGTATCAAGGAATGTTCCGCACGAGCCGCGATGGAGTCTATGCTATCCGCCAAAAGGGCGCTGACTTTATGGGCAACGAGCGACCTGCATGGATGTGCGTCACGATGCCAGGAAAGTACCAGCCTCCCCAGATTGCCGAGATTGAGAAGATGATTGACGAGATGTCAACACTATCTCTCATGGATAAGAAGCCAAAGATGAAGACAAAGATTGTTGCGTCTGTAGCTGTCGCCACAAAAGACCCTGTTGAGACACTCACGGAGAGCGTCGCGGCAATGTCTCTGGAGCCCAAGAAGAAGCCCAAGATTATTCGCAAGAAGGCGTAGACAAGCTACAGAACTCAATGCGGGCATCTTCATTCATCTCCTTCAGCACTTCAATATGCTCATAGAAATATGTGATGAGACAAATATCCGCTGCGGTTCCTGTCAAAAGACCAGTATAGGGGATGCCACATAAGAATATTCCATGTAGTACAATGAGACAAAGGCGAGTCGGTTCAGACCAGCGGATAATGTATTTTTCTTGTTGGCTCACCTTGACCAAAAGGGTTAGAAATTTAGCTCCGTAAAAGAGATGGACTAGAGCTTGGATGAGATAATAGGCTGGGAATATAAATACAAGCTTTGGGGAATTTGTGGAAAGTATACCATTCATAACTAAGACAAAACAATTCAGCGCAAAGAGGTTCAAAAAAGGTGTTGATACACACCACCATTGAATCTCTTCTGCGGTAGGAATTGTTTCAATGGTATCATTTCTGCGTGTCGCAAGGCGTGTCTTACACACAGCACAGTCTAACCCTTTATCAGGTTGAATGATATACCATTTCAGTAAACAGGTCGCATGAACATATTTTCCAGTTCCAGAGCAAATACACGGAGAGAGAAGATATTTTACTTTATCTTCTTCTAAACAAAAACGACACTCGCCTTTGCGTGGCATTCGGTTGTCCTACCCTAGAGCTAACTCTTTTTACTCTGTCCAGTTCTCCTCAGCACGCTTATAGAGTTTCTCAATGAGCTCAGTGTACATCTGAAGTCCAAGATCAATCTCAGTCAGTCGCGCATCCTCTAGCGCACTAAGCCGACCGCGCCGCGTAATCTTGATGCGCTGCTTCTCAAGACGATAGAGCTGGAAGGTGTAGAACTCCAGCTTGTGCTCATCGGCCTCAAGGACACAGGGAAGATACTCAACGACAGACATTTTGGGGACATACCAAGTCAGCCGACAAGTGATTCAATTTTTTTAGAGGGTACTTGTAAAATGCTGGATATTGGTCTGGGTCTGATTCTTATAATAGCCATCATAGGACTATATTTGCTGCTTGCTCAACAAAAAGAAAGGCAGCGCACAAAGAACTACACGAGCCATCCACCCAACGAAGTCAGACCAATGCCTCGTACCTTTGTCCCAATGGAAGACAATGTGGTTCCCACGCACGCATCTCAGACGAACAAACTCAACAATTGGATTGGCAACGGAACCTCTGGAGTGTTCGGTGAGGCGGGAGTAGAACTTGTCGTCCCGTCTGATTTCTATCACAGCCCTTATTTACCTACTGATTTCGCTGGACCGTATTGGCCATCAGGGAGTATTTCTCCAGACTATATCTATCCTGGAGGAAGTCGGCGTATGCGATCGGTTAATCACGGAACCTATGAAGACTGGGGGGTCTAAGCTTGGTCAGCCGTTTCAACAGAGAGAACATTTGTGTATGTCACGGAAAAATCCTTGAGCTTTAGCGTCACCGTCTTTAGAGTAGGTTGAGAAGGCTGAGGTTGGGGTTCAGGGGACTGAGGGAAAGGAACAGGGACTACAGGGCCCTCAGCAGGAAGAGGAGTGGGCCAGCCATTCGTCGCACCATGCTGGAATGCAGAGGCAACAACACCTTGTTCCACAAGCTCCTGACGACTCTTTCCAGAGCCCTTTACATGGCTTCCATCAGGATACTGAAGATTACGCCGACCATAAATTGTTGTATCACCATACCATTCAGTATAGGAAATATACAGGTCTTCTGCTTCCACATAGGCCAAGAGAGTATCTAGCGCAACAGGGATGGGTTGAGGGCGAAAATCATAGCTGAAGGAACCTCCCTCAGGACGAAGACACTCTCCATTGGAATTCCACGTACCACCTAGAAGGGAGCACTCTTCCTCTGTATACAGACGTAGCGTGGCATCATCATTGGGACGACCGAGAGATGCGGGATCCATTCTATATTAAAGGAGTAGATTTGGTTTAGGCATTTCTCTCTGCCCAGCACATAGAGCACAGCGGTACCTGCCTTGTAGGGACTTGACAGCCCTCACAGCATGCTAGTGACACACGGATGACCCGTTTTAGAAACCGAGTGAAACAACCAATCATTCTGGATTGACGGAAAAAAATTGATTGGACCAATTTTTTTCTTGTCTGAGCAGCAAAGATGGTTCAGTGGAAGAAGCAGATGCCTCCGTGCCTTGTTCCGCGCAGCCTCTATCTGAATGTATCAGAGGTCTACATTTGTGCCTTTGACACGAGGCAAACCGAAGAGTCAAAGATTGAGCACGTCGCGGCGTACTGGAAAAAGGGTGATCCACCCGTGACACACGATAGCTACTATGACTACAAGGAACTCAATTGCTGGGAGCTCCTGAAGGCCATTGACGAGAGCTACTTCTGAACAACAATATCAGTGAGTGTGTATGTGTAACACAACCTAATTTGCCATAAGGGCAGTACTAGCTGCTGCGGGATAGTTGCGGAAAGTGCCTTGAACAGAAGAGAGAACATTTTTCCGGGTACTGTATAGTTATAAAAAAATTTGATTCAATTTTTTGGTTGAATAAAAATTGGAGTATGATTTTTGGTTCAACCAAGTAGAATGAGTAAAAAGAATACAACAATTGTCATTGAACCAACTCCTGAACAGGTCTCAAGCTGGATTCTCTTTACCCTTCGTGACACGATTGCCAACTCTGCCGTTCGTCACACCATTCTACGAAAGCTGTTGTCGAGTATTAAAGGGGTCACCTTTGGAAAGGATTTTAATACGCCAGAAGAATGGGAGACATATGAAGCAGACCTTACACCGATTCTGGAGCAACCTGGAATTATTCTCTTTACTGCCTCAAACTATCCAGATGCCAAAACAGATGAAACACACTTTCAGACCTACCTTGTAAATCCATCTAAGAAAACCCTTCTGATGATTGACCCTGCGAGAAAGCCGAGTGGTAAGACAGGAATTTACCCTGCCGCTGCTTCTGAGAAACGCATTAAGCCCTTCTTTGAGAAGAATGGCTATTCTATTGATTGGATTCTCACTGACAATACGTGTCAATCCAGTAGTAAAGATATCTTCTGCCAGTCCTGGTCCCTCTATCTCCTCATTGAATCCTTCAATACTCTTCTCGGTGAAGAGGCGCGATCCAAGCTTCCGATTCCGCGAAATCAACTAGAACGCTATGCTCTTCTTCTAGATTTCTTCAAGAAATGCGTGACCATTCCTGAAGTCTGCGCTGCATTCAAGAAGGATTGGACTGAATTTACTGCTCATCCTAACGATGTGATTTATTATGACCTCACCACAGCGGCTCAAAAGAGGGCACGAAAGGCTGCCTATGCCGCAATTGACCCCTGCGCATTTCTCTTGGCGATGACGCCAGAGTTAATGAATCCATAGAGTAGGATGGCAGACATTGCCAAACGGATTCGTCCAATTACAAAGGAAAAGGCACTGGAAAGCTATCAGGAACTGAAAGATGTATCGTGCGCTGGAAAGACTCCCGCAAGGACCCGTGAAGGAACCAAAGCGCTGGATTTCTTTTTCTTCAAACACCGTTTGGCTGCTAAAACCAAGAGACACATTTCCTTTTTGAATGCGCTGAAAAACAAGAATACCTATTCCTACCTGAAAAATAAGACCCGTAAAGTCAAAAAGTATGGATTGTTGACCAAAAAGTCAGCAGATGAAGAACTGAAAAATCAGTATGCTGTATTTCAGCTGTATTATGGAACGATAAATCAATTTCGGCCGCTCGTCGCCAAGTGGCTGTATTGCTTATTAGAACCAAAAGTGGCTGTTTTAGATTTTTCTAGCGGATGGGGTGGCCGTTGTATGGCCGCGATGGCAATGGGAATTCCCTATATTGGGTTTGATGCCAATACGAAGCTTGAGGTTAGTTACAAGACAATGATAAAGACGTTGGAGCCTTCAGCAGATGTCAAGATGACCTTCAAACCCTCTGAAACAGTGGATTTCAGCAAATACAAATACGATTTGGTCTTTACCTCACCACCCTACTTTATGATTGAGGAATACGAAGGAATGCCCGCGTATGATAAGAAACAGGGATTCCTAGATGTCTTCTTTGTTCCTGTGATACAGGGCGTCTGGAAAGGGCTAATGAATGGAGGCCATTTGGCGCTGAATATGCCAGAGGAAATGTATGAATCCGTGAAGAAGTGTTTGCCGAAGCTGATGAAGAAAGTCAAGATGCCGTTGATGGACCGACGCGCAGTGGCTGCCGCAAAGGGAGATGCGATTAAGGGGGAAGGGAATCAATTTGAATACATTTACATTTGGAAAAAGAGTGGAATTAAGGCAGATTTTGAGAAAAAAGGGTGTGGGGTTGTACCATAATTCATAAGACATCAAACCGATTTATAGTATATTCATTTTATGATAAACATGAGTATACTAAAGTACAAACTATACATGTCTAGCGTCGCCGTGTGAGCTTGCGAGACCGCTTTTTGCGTGTTCCACCTGAATGTTCTTCTGGCATCGCGGATCCAGCACCACCTGGAGGATCCAGAAATCCTTGTACCACTGCTCGGTCAGCTTCCATCAGTATCGATGTTCCTACCATATACTCTGAACTGACAATGCCTACAAGTTGTGTGTAGTTGACTGATTTAACAAGTGATCCAAATTGGACAGAATACTGTGTCCCTTCTAACCCAACAATAACACCGTCACGTGTAATATTTACATTACTATTTCCCGCTTTTATCGTACACCTTACAACTGTTTCTAATGGCAACTGAAATCCTAACTTGGAATAGACAATAAATCTATCTTGAAAGGTTGTATATCCCTTTGTTGCTGTTTCACAATAGAGGCTGTATCGTGTAATATCAGCTGGAACAAGAGTATCAGCATATTGTAACAATTGTTTGAAGATACCTTGTTTGCGGAACGCAAAATCTGTGCAAACACTCCATAATACAACTGCATGTTCAGCAGGACGTGCCTCAAGAATCATCATTGCAGCAGGAATGGTATGTTCATAGACTTCTTTTATTGCGTATACCACAACCGAGTCTGGTAGAAACTCTAGACTAGGTTTCAATGGAGTTCCCAGACATTGTTGATGAAGTTCAGAAAGCTTTTGAAGAAGAATAGCATTTGGCTCAGTTAAAAGGGTAGCCGCTTCTGCCTCTCCAAATAATACTGGCAAAGTCATTACATCAGAAATTGCTGCTCGAGCGTAATTCATCGCCGTAGGAGGAGGAACACCATCTAGAACTGCTGCATCATAAAGAAGTTTCTTAATACGAAGTTGTTGTATCGATTGTCTTACATTGACTCGTTGTGGTGTTTCTTGTGTAGGAATAATAACTTCTAGTTTAGTTGTTCCAATACTTGCTAAGTAGGTAATAATATTATCTATACCAATAAGTTCTCTCTTTACTTGTGGGTCAACAAGATACAATATACCTTTTAGAGTTTTGTATAAAATACTTGCGTGTGCTTCATTTGGAGGCCAATAATTTGCAAAGTAATACGCATAACCTGGTTGTAAATGAGAAAGTATATCAGCAAATGCTGCTTGGATAGGTGCTTTTGCCGACAAATTATATTCTAGCAGAGCAAAAGTAATGTCAGGATAATACCCTTCAAGGCGTTTTTTTACAAGTAATGTTTTAACACCCTTTGTAAATAATGGCGCCCACATATGTGCTTCTTCAACCGATAGGACTCCAAGAAGAACTAATGTATTAAATACACAATCCACAGGACGAGCTCCAATAGGACATGCTAGAGGTTCCCAGAGATCAAGTTCTACTGGGAGCCTTACCATACCACCCCTATAGCGCCTAGTTAAACGAGGCATCCTACTATACTAGGCAATAATTAGTCCACAAACCTCCATCCACGCAAGAATTTCTCGCCGTGTGGATTGGTCAAAGCAGTTATATTGTAAGAGTTTAGAATAGAAGAAGAACATTGCTCTCAAGCAGTCGGAAGGCTTTATTTGATTCTCTTGAAGTTGACGCTTAATCATTTTGAGAAAGGCGCGAAACTCTTGAAGGGGCTTGTCCTCAAGAGGCGTTGTTGTCGTGTTCCAGCAAAGACTCTGAGTGTCCTTATCCACTGAAAATAGCTTGAAAAACGAATAGGTTGCTGAAATATGGTTTGCTAGAGTCTTGAGTTCTGAGAATTCAGCGAGAAAATCCATCTTACGTAAAAGTATAGAAGATGCTTTATGTCAGATTGAAAAAAATTGATTTCAGTTCTGGCAGTGTTTAGTAATACGCAAAGAAGAGACAAATGGGCAACTTCAACTTCCTGTGTGATGGCGAGGGCGATGGATACGACGATCATGGTAAGTGTTATGGTAAGTGTGGCTGGGGTCCCAATGGTCGCGGTGAGGATGGTCGCGAGTATTTTGACAAGCCAGCGGCAGTTGAAGTAGAGCTAAGCTCTGGCAAGACGGTAACCATTCACGGGCGCTATACGGGCTACGGCGAGGTGGAGACGGAGACGGGCTACACCTTCTACCACCCGCAGTTCGAGGAGTTCTGGGAGTGTTGGCTGAATGGTGGATACAACAATCATGGTGAGAAGGGTCCCTTCATCGCCAAGAAGATCTACTGCGAGGAGTGCCTCTATGATTTTGATCCTACTCCTATCAGCGAGTACGACTTCAGCGAGATGGTGAAGGTTGTGGACTACCTTCAGAAGCAGAAGGATGCCGCTGCGGCTCCTGCTCCTGTTCCTGCTGCTGCGTCAGCAGTGGGAGTACCAAAGAAGAAAATCGCAAAGCAAAAGCCAATCACGAAGGAGCAGCTCGTCGCAAAGGTCGCACAGCTAGAGGCTGAGGTGGCACGACTGAAGCCCTATGAGGAGCGTGCCACTCGTCTCGGCACGATGTATGCCGAGATGCAAACCAAGTACACCAAGACCCGCGCCTTCTACAACAAGATTGAGACGGCAATGAATGAATACCGCTGGTAAATGGGATAAGGGAACTGGGGCTAAAGAAAAACCAAAAAAAATTGAATAAAAACATTTTTGGTTTAGAGTACACAGCGAGAAGAGTAAAATGTTCCGTGCCATCAAGTCGTTCAACGGCGGTGAGCGTGTAGAGTTCCAGCATCTCTGCACTCTCGCAGACGCCTACGCGTGGCTTCTACCGCCGTTGAACGTGCAGAAGGAGGAGCAGTGGCATCTGAAGGTCTTCACTGCTGTTCAAAGCGCAATGGAGGCTGGCGAGACTGGTCGTGTTGCGGTCGGCTGGAATGAGCTGAACGCGCAGACCTTCCTCTATGTCCAAGAGGTCAGCTCCTTTGATGTACCGCTTCCAGAACTGTAAGTGGTCATGAGTTTTGAACGAAACAAAAACAGAACAATTGCTAAAACGGAAAGTTATTTTTCCATTACCAGGTATCTGTGGGTTCAGTCTCCTTCATATATCGCAGATAGTCGGCATTTTCTAGCGCATACTCAACAAGGTCTTCTAGACGCTCGGCGACAATCGTGAGACCGCCTCCTCGACAATCAAAGCCAGTGTAGTCACACCACGCCGTGTAATACAGATAGCGCTGTCCTTCATAACCCTTCTCTTTATTCAGTTCAACAAGACAGACCCAAGAGTCGCCCTCATTTTCACCAGCAGATGACCAAATCCAGCGCTTGATGTTGCCAGGAAAGTTTCCAGTTGGAGGTGAGACTAGATGAGGAATACCACGTTTATCTCCACTTCCAGTTGATTGAAAGGGATAGTCAAAGGCCTCAATGTCGTGCTCTCCGCGCTGCTTACGAGGCTGTACATTCCGTGACATTCTTACTAAAATGAAGATGAACTAACAATCCAATTTTTTTTGTTGTGATATAGACAAAACAAAAAAATTGACTTCCAGCCGACGACTGAATTATGTACACACTATGGATTGTCAAGATTGGGAGAGCACACGTATTTCTGGGACTGCTGCCGTCGCCGCTGCTCGTGCCGCGCGTGCTGGACCAAAGGTGACAGTAGAAGTCGCTCAAGCCCGTAAGATTGATGCTGCAGATGGCCCAATTAAGCTCAAGCAGCTTGCTCCAGAGTCGCGCCACGAGATTGTCCAGAAGCGTGTAGCGATGAAGAAGACACAAATTGAGCTCAACCAGCTTTGTGGATTTGCGCCACACACCATCCGTGACATTGAAGCTGGAAAGGCAACACCGAGTCCTGGTCAGCTCAACACACTCAACCGAGTGCTCAAGGCTAGCCTCAAGATGGTCTAGTGAAAAAATTGGTGATTTATCGGCTATATTTTTTCTTGTACCACTATGCAGCCGTTTCCTGATCTTAGCTCAGCGACCCACTTTCCATTCCCTGAGAGTAGCTGGCTGGAATTTAAAGAGGCACTCAGTAAGTGCGTCCAAGTACGTATTCGTGAAACCATCTGTGGTCTTCTCAATATTGGTGGTGGCTACATTGTGATTGGTGTTCGTGACTATGACCGCTACATTCTTGGTGTCTCTGACGACAAGACTGCAGACTCCTTTCAGCTCCGTGTCGACGACCTTTATCATCAAGGAATCATCCTGACTGAAGATGGCAAACATCTTCCTCCAGGTGCCGTCGTATCTTCTATTGTGTCTGCCGCAGAGGGAAAGAAGCTCCTTGTGATTACCGTGAAGTCAGAAGCTGGTCAAAGTTATAGGATGCGTGATGGAACTCGCTGGTTCCGCTTGAGTGTGAGCAATTACCGACTGAGCACTGAGTTTGAACATCAGCGAGAGATTGAAAAACTACGCATGCGTCTACATGATGTTCATCAGGAATTCCTCAAACTTGCTGGAGCTGCTAAAGATGCCGAACAGAAGGCGACTGCTGCGGCAGCAGAGACTGAACTGCTTCGCAAGGCACTCTATGAGAGTATCCTTGAGAAGAAAGAAGGTGTTGAGGAAGAGCTGAAGCGCCGTTGGTACTGTTTGTGCTGGTAAAAAATTGAAAGGTTCTTGACTAATTCTTTTTGTATCGCAAAGATGAGTATTCCTCCGCCTCGCGAACTCAACAACCGCCAGAATCATGTCGGCGATGAGGGCTGCTGTATGGGGTGTATCGTTCCCATTGTGCTCCTACCCTTTATGATTGTCGCCGCACCATTTATGTGGGCGTACACTCTTTTAACAGGGAAGATGTTCTAAGCTCACTTGACCCAAACAAAAAGGAGACGATCATTTTCCCATCCAGGACTGTGACAAAAGGTATGTTCTGGACGAACAAGAATTGCCTTTGCGATACGGTCCTTATGTGCGTATAAGACCTCTTCAAATCGTACAGCAGGAATAGCACGGAAAATATCTTCAATCACGAGCAGACCACCTGGCGCAATAAAGGGGAGTGCATCGCGAAGAAAAATGAGCTGATGCTCCAAACGGTGTGAGGCATCCTCAAGAAGAATATCAAATTGTTTTCCATCTGAACATGCTGAGCTGAGCGCAGTAGAAAGTCCTGCTGGGTCACCAGTATCAACGAGCGTTGCTGTTGTATTAGGAATTTGTGAAATATTGTTCAGATAGGTTTGATTAATGTCAAATCCGTGAAGCTTGGCTTGAGGGAATGTTCTACTCCATAGTTTCATCGAAGACCCATTCAAGACACCAATTTCACCAAGTTTAAGATTGGCACGATTTTTGTACGGAGTAAAGAAGATATCATAAATAGGTGTGTATGGATGTCTATGACAGAGAACATTGTAAGGGGACTTATCTGTTTGAAGTGCTGTTGCATTGGCACACATTTCAGTATAACAAGATGAGACATCCATTGTAATTTCAGAGAGAATAGATGAACGAGGGATAGGAAATGACTTTTGAGTTTGAGAAATTGGCTGAATTCCATCGTTTGTGAGAGCAAGAAGAGTATGGGATTCTGAGCCAGACGTAAATTCAACAGTTGTGCCCTGAGGGGTACGACGAAGAACAGACCACAATTCTTCAGGAACCTGATTCGTAGAAGGGACAATATATACAAATGTAGACTCTAGAGAGCGTTGTTGTAAAAGAATAGAACAAACTTGAATTGGATGAATATCTAATGGCACATAGGAGACAAGAGGATGAAATGGAGGGACGGAAACCTTTTGAGACATTGTGAAAGGGACACAGACAAGAATTGCTTCCACATGTGAAAGAAGTAGAGACTGAAAAAATGCTGGAAACGTTGCATCAGGTGGTTGTTGTGTAATAAGAATAACTTTGTTGTGTGTTTCTACAAGATGTTTAGGAAAAGAAGGGCCAGGTTCAATACCTCCATGATCTTCAAGTGGTGTAGGCATATCTTACAGGAGTTAGAGAAGACCTTTAGGTATAGATAAAAAAATTGATACCACTCGTTTAAGAAAAGTATTATACACCGTATATGAATTCGAAGTACAAGAAGTCCAAGAAATACATCCAACCTACAAGAAAGCGTCCAATGATCTCGATGAAAAGGAAAAGAGACGAGTTCGTCATCAGAGAAAGACAGAAGAAGCTACTATACGAAAGGCTGAAAAGCGGCGATTGAAGCAAGAACGACAAGGAAAGAAGAAGGAAGATAAGAAGAAGGAGGGTATCCCTAAGAATACATACATATATAGTCTAAGTGTATATAGAACTAACCTTCTAAAGCGTTTGGAACTTCTACCAGAACAAGATAACCCTGTAGCAATTCGGTCATCATATCGTAAACTGGCACTAAAGTATCACCCTGACAAGAATCCAGCACCAAGTGCCATTGAAACCTTCAAACTCATTCAAGCTGCATATGAACAACTAACAAAGGTGTAATAGAACGGATCCAGAGAGGAGCCACGCAAGGGGATGCGATGAGATGGATGGGATACAGGGGCGCTACAACAGGTGGTAAACCAACATAAAAGGGGGGGCAAGAAAACAAAGGAAAACAAAAGGAGAAGCCGTTGCTTTTTCCACTGGGGCTCAAGGAAAAGAGAATTCTGTGAGCAGAAAAAAATTGAACTGATATTATGTTTAGAATATATCACCTACATCAAGTGAGAGAAGAAGTCAAGAGAGTAAGATGGCAGAGGAGTATACTGTAACATATCTTGACCTTCTTCTGGAAGACGCATTTGATACTATGGTGAAGGCAGCACGTAAGCACTACGATGCCTTCGTCGCTGCCAATGCCAAGCCCCTGACAATGGCGGAGCGTATCAAGGGCGTAGTGCGCCACCCTGTTGTACCCTTTGATGAGTATCTACAGTCCTACTTCGCAGCGACTCAGGGGCAGCTCCACAAGTGCTCCTTTGTAGCTCACCCACGTGGGCGTAGCGCGCAGCGTGAAGAGCGCCACAACGGCATCCGCTACCCAAGCCCTGACGGTCTCTGTCACGAGGAGGAGAGTAACGGACGCCACTACTGTCGTGATCCCAATCCCCCCAGCATCTATGGGCAGTACTACATCATTCACTATAGCAAGACCTACACGATGGAGGAAGTAGAGAAACTTCATAAGGAGGATGTGCGCCGCCGTAAGCTCGAGCGGATCCAGTCTAACACCGTCGAGAACAACTAGGCGCACGGCAGAACAACAGCCCATAAAACCTAAAAAAGGGAAACCATTTTCCCATAAGCTAAGTGTAGAACCAATGGAAAAAGCCCATGCTTTCTTCTGTCCAGCCCTTGTGATGAGTTTAATTTACCGAAACGGCCTTTGTGATGGGTTTGTTTTGTGCGGATTTCCCACTCCCTATCCCTTTTCTCTCGTTTAGCTCAGGGGGTCCTCGCAGTCCGTGTGGAGGGTCTGCTTCTTGCCCTCCGTCTCCAGCGCGCCAATCCACTTGCCCTTCAGATCCCAGAGGCCCACCATCTCCTTGTCGTGGTGCTCGATGGGGAGGCTCATGTACTTCTTGCCCTTGTAGGTGATGGGCGTCTTCTCCAGCTCATCAGCCTCCTCACCCTCCGCCTCTGCGACCGCCGCAGCAGCGGCCGCAGAGGGCTTGGAAGCAGGGGCCTCCTCAGCCTCAGCCTCAGCCTCAGCCTCAG
>JACCEA010072644.1_pt1 | contig 31808 bp, 29 predicted proteins | sample 7449851 | NCBI WGS metagenome assembly JACCEA01 (sample SAMN15323453, study PRJNA562643) | freshwater metagenome | isolation source: river surface water | place: USA:Blue River Watershed | collected 2017-08-18
CACATTCTGAAGAGTTACCACTGCCTGCTGTACCCATCACACAAGATGATGGTGTGATGTTTATGCCATTTGTATCTGCACTTTGCAAGCGTTTATTACTTGTATGAGCTTTTTGTGTACCTTGTAACACGCTAGCGCCAAAGTTAATTGTAAAACTAGCATTAGGTGTTCCACCTACCAGAGAAAGTATTCCACTTGCAGTAGTTCCTGCATCGCTAATTGGGAATGAACTGGTTGAAGTATATAATGTTGAACCGTTCGATAAAACGCCTAGCGAAACTGGTGCAGTATTATTACCACTACTAGACGAGGTAGTACCTGAACCGCATCCACTAAGGATACAGTTGATAAATAGTGTGAGAATTGCAAACATAAATTGTTTATACCATATATTAGGCTTCATTTTTATTCCTCTAATTTGTTTATTTCTTAATAGTTTCCAGATAGATAGCTTGTATCAAATCTGTACACTTTGAGTAGATTATGATTATATTGAAGAGTGGTGATTTGATTACCGAAGATATCGAATAAATGTTTGCAGAAATGAATAAACTTATCCATAAGTGAGAGTTAAATTAGGCTCGGAATTGGCATTAGATATCTTTGCTTGAGTTTTAATTAATGTTTATTTATAGAGTATTTCGATATTTAATTGTTTTGGAGTCATGATTTGGTTTGGTTTTTAGTTGTGTGATTCATATACATCGGTTTAATTAAATTTTGTTAAAACGATGAATTATGGATCACTAAAAGCTATCTCGATTATCATGGGTAAAAGTGTATCTTAATGTCTAAGATGTATGGCTGGTTTGTCGTCGATGTGGTATCTCTAGCATGGTATTAAGAAAATGGCTTAAACGTAATATATTGCCGTAGGTGATTGTAACTATTGGCACGTATTACAAATTATTTCAGACCAACAGCCAGTAACACCCTAAATTTCTTAGAGGAAATGGTAGAATGCTTTACATTTCCTATTCAAAGGATACAAATAGATAGAGGGTTGGAACTTTTTGCGTTAGAAGCACAAGCGAAGCTGATGGAATATGAAATTATTATTGGCATAATCCACATAGTTTTTTAAATGGAAAATCCCATAATGATGTAACTATTGAATTAAGTAAGATAATGCCATTTTTGAGGAAGTTTATGATAACTACGATATTAAAAAAGAGCATACCAAGCTTTTAAATTACCACGCGGAGATGGCAACTTAAAAATCTGAAAAAAGCATGGAAAAAGTGAAACGATGTCTATAAATCACACATTTTAAGATCAGTGGCGCTTTACGTCAATAAGTTAGCTTGATAATTATTATTGAGCTGGCATTGGTACGCTGACTTATAGTTTTAGATTTGTGCGTACCTTGATGTTGTGTTATCTGATTTATATATTTGCTCTACGGTTGCTTTATTATAAGTATCTTTAATTAGAGCTGTGTATCTTTATTCTGAGGTACTTTTGTATATAAAATCATTCTGTACTATCATTACTAGTGCAAGTGATTGATTCTATTGGTTTATTGATTTTTATCAATACCTTAGCTAGAATCTTCTTTCGAAATAACGGCCTTGTTTTTTGCATCCTTGATCATAAAAAATGATAAATAAGCTTTTAAATATGATTAACGGTAGGCAATAACAGTCGGAAAAATTGAAGCACTATCTGTTATTATTTCTATTTGTTTGAACCCGCATTGCTTTAATGATGTAATTACGTGATTGGTGCTTCTCAATGCTTGAAATTGTGCTTCAATAATATCCTTAAATATTATTTTTTGAGTTTCTAATGTATCTTTATCAATCTTAGTCATATTCCATTCATCAGGTAATGCCATAAAGCTAGTTGTAAGCATACCACCTGGTTTTAGTGCTTCATAAAATTTTATAAATAACTGGAGCACTTTTTGGTCATTTTGTTCATATATAGTTAACCCATTACTAGATACTAAGTCAAATGATTCTTTGTGCTTAAGATCCCATGCATCACATAACTCAGTGGTAAATTCTATGCTAGGATTACCATTTTTATTATATTTGGATAATTTATCATTAGCTTTTGATTGCGATAATATAAGTGATTCTTGATCTATATCAATGGAGTGAAGCTTAATTACGGTAATGTTTTCATAATTTAAGTTTAAAACTTCCCTTGATAGACCACATGGAATGGTGGCCAGACAAGCTCCGTTTTTAACTGATCTTTGATTAACATTTTGAAAAATTTGATCTCTTTCTTGAGTTGCCTTTATTAAGGGAAATTCTTCCAAAATTCTTCTTTCTAAATCATTGACAACTGGCTTAGGTGTTATAGGGTGATTTAGTATATAATCTGTCCAATATCCATTTAGGCCTTTATTCACAATCATATATCTAACCACTGGGATTTTAATTGCTTCTTCAAATAATTTTTGGTAAGCGTTGTACTTAGCTTGTGGTAAGTTTTTCCATTTTATCTCAACTCTAGCTCTAGCTTTATCAACAGCTTCTTTTTCACTTATTGGGTTAATAGCATGCGATAATTGACCTGGTGAATTTGAGGTTTGCTTTTCTTGCAAACGTGTATGGCTTACTAGTTGTTCGATTAGAATATTTTTCATAATTTCCTCTTTTTTATAATTCAGATTATTAATCAGTTGAATTAATTAGTATAAGATAAGTTTAATTTTGAAGATCTTTAGTGTTAAACTTATTGTGTCATTAATGAATGATCAGCTGAGTACGTTTTTTAAAATTTTAGCCATTATTTAATGTATCATCTTCGCTAAATTGAAAAGTTGGCTCAGATAAAATATCGACCTTAATAGAAAGATTCATGCAACGCTTAATAAAATTAATAAATATTTGCTCTACCGATTTATGTTTATTGCGAGTATACATATAGTATGCAGTTTCACGGGCATAAAATTCTGGTAACACTTTAATTAATTTTCCGAGTCTAACTAGGTCATCAGATAAATAATTCCAGCTCCAGAAGAGGTGATCACCTGCCAGACCAATGTCAAGAGCATGAAGAGCCATATTCACTTTGAATTTGTTATGATCAAGATTATTATATAAGAATTTATCTTGTGTGTAGCGATTAGTAAAAGTAACATAATCAAGTGGCATTTTGGTTATCGGATCAATCGCACCTATAAAAGAATGATTCTCTAGGTCTTCTATTTGTAAAGGAAGACCATATTTGGTTGCATATTCAGGTGTTGCATAGAGTTGAATAAATTCAGTTCTAATTAGTTGTCGAATATAACCTTGTGTATATAGTTCATCTGCGGTAATAAGCACATCAATCTCACTGGATTTTAAATCTCTTTCATTAAATTGATAAGTGCAATTCACTCTAATATCTGGATTCATTCTGATAAAATAATTCAAATAAGGTGTAATTAGCTTGCAGGAAAACTCAACAGGTAATACAACATTTAAGATTCCTTTCTCCGTTCTCGTAACATGATTTAAGGATTCGTATAATTTGCCAAGTTTGCCTCTTAAATCCTTGAATTGAAGATAAACCATTCGACCATCTTCGGTTAATTCAATATTCCGAGTGTCGCGTATAAAAAGCTGTTTATCTAGATATGTTTCCAATTCTTTTATTTTTCGACTTATGGTTGAAGCCGAAACGTTTAATTTTTCTGCAGCTTTGCCAAAATTTGCAATTTCCACTAGTTGCGTAAACATAACTATATTATCAAACATATATTATTACTTCTCATAAAATCATAATTATTAGGCATTCTATCAGCTTATAAGATAACCATGCAAATAAAATTAGTGCAGTTTAAATTGTTTCATTTTTTCTTTGGATTATTGCAAAAATGCTGTTAATATAAATGTTATAGTCAAGTATGACGAAGCTGTAGTCAACACACAAGCAATTGATCTATAGGCTGTTTAATTACTAAGCTCAGATCTTCTTGCCGATTATTGTTTCCACGAATACACCTTTTTAAATTTGCCCACACATGTTCAATTGGATTTAGATCTGGTGGTACGGAGGTAAATAAATTAACTTACAGCCCGCACTTTCAATTAATTCTTTAACTCTAGCTGACGATAGCTCGACCCACGTTAAAAATAACTCACTATTAGTATAATTATCGTACTCCATTGGCGCCACTAATTTTTTAGCTCCATAACAATAACAACTAATTAAAGTTACACGCTTAGTTCTAAATCCTAATGCCTCAGCAAAAGACTTAAAACCTTTAAGTGCCCAACATCGTAGTTTAAATAAGTTATTATCAACACCTGTTTCATCAATATAAACAATTTGTTCTGGCGCTAGACCTTTAATTTGATCTCTAAATAAAGCCATTTTTTGCTCACAACGATGCTTATAATTTACCTCTTTTTTTATATGTAATACCCATTCGGTTAATCGTATTATAAAAGCAACTTTGTGAAACATGTGGCGCTAATTTATTCCGTAACTCTATTTCATCTACATCTGGGGGATTTTGCAAGTAATCCAATATTGCCCGCTTATCAGTAAAAATACTGCGCCTACCTTCATGTTCTGGTTTCAGTGCCAGGCGTTGCCTGTTTCGTTATATTTGTCGCAACATCTCCGAATTGTGGCATACTCTAAAGATAGCAACTTGGCTAATTCCTGTTTATTATAGTTGCCAGTTGCGTACAAATTCATTACTTTATTTCTAAGATCTTGTGAGTATCCACGCATTTCATTATCAACCAAAAATATAAGTATTGTAGTTTAACATGATGTGCTCAAATGATTGTGGATTAACTATACAATAAATTTAACGTACAGACAATTTAAAAAACCACTTAGAACATACAAGAGTTTCTGGTCAAATTGAGATTTTTTTGATTAAGTATCATCTTATAGCGACATGAGAACTAGCAGCATGAATAATCTTCTGCGGGTTTACAAAAAAGAACTACAAGCTTTAGAATAATAAAATGGCGGCATTCATGCCGCCAATAATTAGTTTTGGAGTCAACCTAAAATCAATTGAAACTCATCACCGTAGCTTTATAATTATTTTCACCATCAGAATAAACCACGTATGGTTGATTGGTGCTCGGATTAAAGGCTATCGAGGTATAACTAGCTGCACCAGCAGAGAAGCCTGGAGTGCCTACCGCCACCCACGCACTGCCATCATACATCATCACCGTAGCCTTATTAGAATTTGCTACATTCATATAAACTACATATGGTTTATTCGTGGCTGGATCAAAAGCAATATCTGTATGCATAACGCTACCCGCAGAGAAACCTGCACTACCAACATTAACCCATGCTGTACCATCATACATCATCACAGTAGCTTTACTACTATTTCCACCATCCGAATAAACCACATATGGTTGATTGGTGCTCGGACTAAAGGCTATCGAGGTATCACCAGCATAACCAGCAGAGAAGCCTGGAGTGCCTACCGCCACCCATGCTGTGCCATCAAATTTCATTACCGTTGCTTTACCACCATTTGCATCATCCTGATAAACCACGTATGGTTGATTGGTGCTCGGATTAAAGGCTATCGAGGTATATTTAGCTTGACCAGCAGAGAAGCCTGGAGTGCTTACCGCCACCCACGCGCTACCATTAAATGTCATCACCGTAGCTTTATTACTACTTCCAGCATCCGAATAAACCACGTATGGTTGATTGGTGCTCGGATTAAAGGCTATCGAGGTATATTTAGCTTGACCAGCAGAAAAACCTGGAGTACCTACCGCCACCCACGCGCTACCATCATACATCATTACCGTTGCTTTACTACCATTCGCACGATCCCGATACGCCACATACGGTTGATTGGTGCTTGGATTAAACGCCAATGAAGTGTACTCGACCTGTCCAGCCGATAAACCTGCCGTACCAACATTAACCCATGCTGTGCCATCAAATTTCATTACCGTTGCTTTACCACCATTTGCAGCATCCAGATACGCCACATACGGTTCATTGGTCGATGGATTAAACGCAATCTTAGTATCCGCAACAATACCGGTCGAAAACCCAGCGCTACCAACATCTACCCACCCCTGCTCAATCGTTACTGTTACTGTGTAATTTTGAGTAGTGCCATCTGCAGCTGTTACTGTATAAACCACTGGACTTGTGAAATTGTTTGCCGTTGTACCACTTATTTGAGGCACCCCTGCTACTGTTACACTATTACCAGTGGTTGTAAAAGTTGCTATTAATTCTTCATTAATATCTGTACCAGATGGCATCTCTACTGCTATATCCGTACCTGTAATTACTCCAGCTGTACCGTCTAAAGAAAACTCTGTGATCGCTTTAGCTGAATTCGCTGCTACAGTTACTGTTACCGTATAATCTTGAGTGCTGCCATCTGCAGCAGTTACTGTATACACCACTGGACTAGAAAAATCGTTTACCGTAGTACCACTATTTTGCGTAGTTCCATTTACGTCTACATTTTCCCCATCTGTCGTAAAAGTCGCAACAAGAGAACTAAGTGTGCTACCAAAGGGCATTTCAACAGTAATATTGTTTCCAGTAATTACACCAGCTGTACCATTCAAAGAATATGCTGTTATAGCTTTAGATGACATCGTCGCTACTGTTACGTTCACCGTATACTCTTTGGTTAGACCGTTAGCTGCAGTAACTGTATAAATTACTGGGCTAGTGAAATTATTTGTAGTTGAGCCATTGGTCTGAATTGTTGAACCAACAGCTACCGATGCACCTGTGGTAATATAAGTTGCAACCAAAGAATTCACATCTGTACCATAAGGTACTTCAACTGCAATATTAGTGCCAGTAATTACACCAGCTGTACCATAAGGTACTTCAACTGCAATATTAGTGCCAGTAATTACACCAGCTGTACCATTCAAGGAATATGAAGTAATTGAGCGAGACCCCTCGGACACAGTACCACTTACCAAAACTGTGATTGAACCCATATTCTGCACAATACCACTACTATCAGTTGCCATAATAGGGATTGCATAAGTCCCTACAGCCGTACTTTCTGATGCTGAGATAGAATACGCGCATTCCAGGGAACTGCCACTTCCAACGGTTCCAAGAGCGCATGAAGAAGGCGTAACCGCGATACCATTTGTATCAGTATTTTGTAACCGAGCTGTATTTGTATGTGATCTTTGCGTACCCTGCAATGCGCTATCACCAAAACTAATGGTAAAGCTAGCCAAAGTTCCACCTGACAAAGACAAAACGCCATTGGCTGGAGTGCCTGCATCACTAATTGGAAAAGAGCTTGTTGATGTATATAATGTTGAGCCATTTGATAATACGCCTAGTGCAACTGGTGCAGAATTATTGTTACTGCCAGATGAAGTGGTTCCAGAACCACAAGCACTAAGTATACAGCTTATAAATAGCGTCATGAACGCTAGTAAAAATTGTTTGAGTAATATGCTTAATTTCATTTTAATTCCTTCTTATAAGGTGAACCATACTAGTTTTTATGACTTCATCAAAAACAAATGTCAACATTGCAAGACATTTGCAATTTTTGAGAATACCAAATATTCTTTTTAATAATTTTGGTGGTTTATTGTACGTGATTGAAACACTACAATTAATGCTATTTTTGCAACAATCTAAAGAAAAAATAAAATAATATAAATTGTGTTGACATAAAGCATGGGGTATTAGATTTCCTGAGTTTAACTGGAAAGCAATGTACTGCTATTTACCGAGATGGAAAGAGCAAATACTTTTTAATGAGGTTTTATCCTTTTTATTTATCTAGGAACAGTCTCAACTTTATTTCATATTATTTAATCATTGTTGCAAAGATGTAATTAATCTTGATGGTGCTCTAATATAGAATATGTTGCTAGCGATAAAGCTTGAATTTTTTAGAGGTTATTAGATGAAATCAAATAATAGAAATTTATTGTCCGTGACATTGCTGGCTATTCTATTAAGCGCATGCAATAATGGTACTACCACAGGCTCTACCAATACCCAATTAACTCAGCAAACCTTAAATCAGACAATAAATCAGGTTGATATTAGCATAGTTCCTGATGATGTATCTGATGACCCAATCTATTTAAGTACGATTAATCGTGGAATTGATCATAGAGATCATCCACTTTCAAAGCTCCCATCAGAATTAATTCCACACCGCACATATATTTTTACCTATCGTATGAATGGAAGCCCATTAAATCCATCTTTTTCTAAAGATAGCGCTGTCATGCAACGTATTAATATCAAAGATTTCTCAAGACCATTGGCGAAAGCATTGATAAGAAATGCTATTTCAGATGAGTCTGGTAATGTTACTGAGTTAGCCATTATTGGAAGTCACTATAATGCGGCGACTAATAGTGGCAGTATTATTTTTAAATACACACCATTTTTTGCTAATGAAAAAGGGAAGCATGTAACATTAATACCAAATGGCAATTACCCATATAAAATGGTGGAGATAAATCTTCCGCATGTTGGGGAAATATATAATTATAAGTACGAAACGAAGTTATTACCAAGTTCGTATACGTTAGTTACGACGTATAATAAATCCCCAGATGGCTGGGATTTTTTGTTTACTGATAAAGATGCTGGTAGATTTAATTTTGTGGCATATCTGTATTCAAAAAAAGGAAAACCTTCACCAAGGTTTAATGGTGATCTTCATACCACTATAGTAACTACTGCTGATCATCTTCATGAAGAAGGTCGCTATGGTATTATGAGCCCATATGGATTAATTGGCGTAAAGTTAAATGCTCCCCTTATTGGAGCTAATGAGTTGTATTACCGTTTTATGAATGATAGTAATATCCCAATAAAAATTGGCTATGGGTTTGTAACGGATGTTGATACTGATTATGCAACTGCATACATAGTTAATTGTTATGGATACGTTCTCTCTGAGCATGAAGAAATTTTCTTAACTCCGTTTGGTGAGTATAATGGAGATAACCGTGATGTATTTTGTCATAACTTCCATGGTAACGAGGAAGCTAAGGAAGTAACTGATTTTTATCACGCACAATATACTACAAATGGATATAATAAAACCGATCATGCAATCAGAGCTTGGGTCAATTAATTCGTTAAAAATAGGGGCTAGACAATCAAATCACATTTAAAGATGTGGTAAGATGCTGTCATGGTTCAAATAAATAAGTACATTAAGTGTTCAAAAATTTCTGAAGTTAAATTTAGAGAAATAGTTAAGTACTTTGTTGCAGATTTATCAGCAACGTAAATAGCAACGCTATCTGGAATTAGTCGAAATTCTATTAACAAATGTGTCAGAATCTCCGCTTATTGATCTTGGTGATGTTGAACTAGATAAGAGTTACTTTGGTGCTAGACGAGTAAGAGGAAAACGTGGCTGTGGAGCGTGCGGTAAAAGCATTGTATTTGGTTTGCTAAAGCGTGGTGGTAAATTTTATACTGAAATAGTTCCTGATTGTAAAAGCAATACATTACAGGATATTGTTATAGGTAAAGGTATACGCTGAATCAATTATACACACTGATGGATGGCGTGGGTACGATGGCTTAGTTGATATAGGTTATGATAAATACTTTCGCGTTAATCACGGCAGCAATGAGTTTGCTAATAAACAAACTCATATTAACGGTATAGAGAGCTTTTGGTCATTCGTTAAAACTAGATTGGTAAAAGCTTCATGGTATTTCTAAAAACACCTTCAACTTACATTTAAAAGAATGTGAGTTTAGGTTCAATTATCGAGATGATAATCTCTATGCTATAATACTAAAATTAGTTATAAATAATACGCTTTAATTGTCTAGCACCCAATTTTAATTTAGAAGAATAATTATATGCTACAGAATAATGCTTTTATTGAAGAGTTTGTTATTAATCCATACAAGATTGGTAGATTATCTGGACTGACTTTTTCAGTAAAAGATTGTATTGATATTAAAAGCTATGTAACTGGGTTTGGTAATCCAACATGGAAAAATACTCACCACGAAGCTGTAGTTAATGCAGTTTGTATTGAGAAATTACTATTAGACGGTGCTAAGTGTGTAGGTAAGGCTGTGATGGATGAGTTTGCCTATAGTCTAATCGGTGACAATCAATTTTATGGTACACCATTAAACCCACAGCTACCAGATCATGTACCAGGTGGTTCCTCCAGTGGTTCAGCCAGTAGTGTTGCCTCTGGTATGGTTGAATTTTCTCTTGGTACTGATACTGGAGGATCTGTTAGAGTACCAGCAGCAAATTGTGGTATATATGGGTTTAGGCCAACTCATGGTAAAATTTCTGTTGCAGGCGTAGTTCCTCTTGCACCATCTCTAGATACAGTAGGCGTTTTGGCTAAAGATTTCTTCACTCTGCAAAAAGTTACCAATACTCTACTTGAAGAATCTAGAAATAATACAGAGATCTCATCATTGGTTGTAATAGAAGATTTTGTTAATTTATGTAGTGAAGAAATTCGGAGTTGTTTTTATAACTTTCTTGATTTAAATAAAATCACTTATGAGAAAATAAGCTTAGCTCATGAATTAAGGTTGAATGAAAGTTTATCTGGTTATTTAAAAAATTTATATTCTTTTGTGCATTCGGTCGAGTTGTGGAGTGTTCATGGAGCTTGGGTTGAAAGTGTAAAACCAGAATTGGGTATGATTGCCAGATATAATTTTGAAAATATTGCTAAAATAGCGGATAGAAATAAAATTCCTGATAAATTTATGCAAAGGAGATTATTAAGTAATGTAGTTAATAATCTTTTAAATGGGAATAAAATTTTTTGTTTTCCTACTGTTCCTGAAATATCACCTAAAAGAGGCATATATTCATCATCTCCAGAATTCAGAACTTCTAGTTTTTATTCAGAAAAATTAATTGCGATAAACTCTTTGGAAAGCTTGACACAATCACCACAAATTACCATCCCTATTGCTCAAGTGGAATTGGATTATTCTATTGGATTATCTTTTATGGCACAACAAAGCAATGACAGCAGCTTGTTTAATTTTATAAATTTCTTGAATAGTTCGCCATATATTAGTTAAGTGGTTTTAGGTTCCTTTAGAGTGGTGAGTAAATGAAGTTTTTTAAACCAAGCTTTGAAATGGTTATGATTTGTAAAAATAGGTATGTAGATATTTTATAGATTTCTGTAGCTAGATTTAGAGGAAATAATCAAGTATTTTATAGTAGATTTATCTGCTGAGATCATCTACCTTACCGTTCAAATGCGGTGATCTAGGCTTTACAGTTCTAGACCTAATTCTATATCCACCAGCTTAGCTTGTACTTCTAACGCAAAAAATTTTAACCCTCTATCTATCTGTATCCTTTGAATAGAAAATGGAAATCGCCCTACTATTTCCTCTAAGAAATTGAGAGTGTTACTATCTGTTCGTCTTGGATATATTTGTAATAAGCTCCAATGGTTAAAATCGTATACGGCAGTATATTGCGTATAGGACAGCTCTTTAGTGTCGGGCGAGAGATCCCACATCTACGACAAACTAGCCCTACACCTTGGACATTAGAATATGCTCCTACTCATGATAATTGAGGTAGTTTTTGGTGATCCATAATTCATCATTTTAACAAAATTTAATTGAAATGATGTATATGAACCACACAGAAAATTAGCTAAATTATTTTTAAGGGCAAAGAAGACCTTCTTGTATTTCTGTACTTTTCATCAATTAAACTTAGTTTATTAATGTTGTATTTGAATACATAATTTTAATATAGGTTATTAGGTTTGGTTTTTAGTAGTTATGAACGTGTTTTTATCAGCTTATTTGTTTTATCATACTGAAATAAATTTAATTTATTTTAAAAAAATACATGATTCAAATTAAACATTAGTACAGTAACTGATTTTAGTAGAATAGCTCCAGCAAACTGTGCTTAATTTTTTATTGTGTAATTATCATGTTTAAGTTTCTCTACCACGCTTTTCTGCGTAAAATAATCCCTCCCTCAATACAGGCATAAAGCTTGAAAATTGCTTAAATTTTCTGGCTATGCCCAATTAGTTTAAGCTTTGAATTTCAAAGATTATTCAGTTCTAGAGAAATCATCTCTGTAGTACTGGATTGTCAATTATTTTATATTGAGGAATAATCTATGAATTTACTCATTAATACTAAACAAAGTAGTCGATTTTGTTGGTTCAATGATTTAATCTTTTGGTTAATACTTTTAACTGTATCCAGTTTATTAATTAAAGGATGGAATGATATGCATGCGGCTATTACCGCTACAGATCTTAGCACTGAGCATATCAAACTTGATCCTAAATTATTACCTTATTACACGTTACGTACCACGATGCGTTTAGTGTTGGGGTTGTTCTTTTCCTTATTATTTACTTTCATTTTTGGTTTTGCGGCCGCTAAATATAAGTCATTAGAGCGTGTGATTTTGCCGTTTGTGAACTTTATGGAATCTGTTCCATTGGTTGGGTTTCTGACTTTTACGACAGTGTTTTTTATCGCTTGGTATCCACATAGTGTAATGGGCTTAGAATGTGCTGCAATTTTTGCCGTATTTACTGGTCAAGCGTGGAATATGATGCTGATTTTTTATCAGACACTCAAAATTGTGCCACGAGATGTTATTGAATCTGCAACTATCTTTCGACATAATGCCTGGCAACGCTTTTGGCGTGTTGAATGCCCATTTTCAATGCCAGGGTTATTGTGGAATACAATGGTTTCGCAATCGGCAGCTTGGTTTGCAATTTTAGCTAGTGAAGCAATTCCAGTTAAGGCTAATACTGTTGAATTACCCGGCGTTGGATCTTTTATGGCTGAAGGGTTGGCTCAGGCGAATGTTCATGCTATTTTGTGGTCGGTGTCAGCTTTGATTTTAAATATTATATTATTGGATCAATTGTTATTTAGACCGCTAGTGTGTTGGGTTGAGCGGTTTAAATATGAAGATAGTGCAAGTAGTAAACGTCACTCTTCATGGTTTTACAACTTAATTGTGAAATCATATACTTCAGTTCATTTAGGTCGTATTTTGGCGCAGTTTGCTTACTTTTGGGTTTACCGTTTGCCATTATTGATTGGTAAATTAAAGTTGAATAAATTGCGTTTATCTCCATTTGGGCAAGAAATCTTGGTTCGTGTATGGTATGGCTTGGTTTTTGCATTTTGTGTTTATTACGGAATTAAGCTTTGGGAGTATTTACCTAAAGTTGACTTAAGTAAGATGCCATTCTTAATGTTGCTAACTTCGATTCGAGTATTTATAGCAATGATTCTTAGCCTGTTGATTTTTGTTCCACTAGGGGTGTTAATTGGTTTGAATCCACGTTTGGTAGCTTTATTCCAGCCCGTAATTCAAATTTTAGCGGCTTTGCCAGCAAATTTATTTTATCCATTAGTTGCAATATTAATTATTTCATATCACCAAAGTTTAAGTGTTTGGTCGGTATTGCTAATTATGTTGGGTACGCAATGGTATATCTTATTTAATGTCATTGCTGGAGTTTCAAGCTTGCCACATAATTTACTTGAAGTTAGCCAAATTTTTGGAATCAAAGGCAGTCTTTGGTGGCGGAAATTCATGTTGCCAGCGGTTTTTCCGTATTTGGTAACTGGTATTATTTCTGCAGCTGGTGGGGCATGGAATGCCGCGATTGCGTCAGAGTTAATTACTTGGGGTAGCTCGTCTCGCTCGACTGTGGGTCTTGGTTCATATATTGCGCAAACTACTAATAATTCTGAGTTGGCACAAGCAGCTCTAGGTTGTACAGCCATGTGTGTGTTGGTTGCGATTTGTGTAGTCTTTATTTGGAAGCCATTGTATAAGATGGCTGAAACTAAATACCGAATTGGTTAATTTTGGGAATTAAGAATATGAAGAACAATAATATTTTAGAAGCAATCCAAGTTAGTAAATCTTTTGGGATTGTTGGTAAACATCAGCTACATGTTTTGGATAATATTGATTTGACTATAAAAGAAAATGAAATTGTTGCTTTTCTTGGTAAGTCTGGTACTGGTAAATCAACTTTCCTACGAATTATGGCAGGGTTATTAGAGCCTAGCAGTGGCAAAATTCTTTATCGTGGTAAAGAAGTTGCTGGAGCTAATAAAAATATGAGTATGGTTTTTCAGAGCTTTGCCTTGTTACCATGGTTAAATGTGTATGATAATGTTGCTCTTGGTTTACAAGCGAATGGAACTAGTCAAGAAGAAGTTCAGGAAAAAACTAACCAAATGTTAGCCATGATTGGATTGATGGGGCATGAAAAATCTTATCCTAAAGAGCTTTCAGGCGGTATGAAGCAGCGTGTAGGTTTTGCACGAGCTCTGGCGGTTGAACCTGAGTTATTATTATTGGATGAGCCTTTTTCTGCATTGGATATTTATACTAGCCAGAAAATTCGTGAAGATCTAATTCAATTGTGGGAGAGTAAGCAAATTAAGACTAAGTCCATGATTTTGGTTACGCATAATGTTGAGGAAGCTGTCATGATGTCAGATCGAATTTTGGTTTGGGACAGTCATCCAGGCAAAATTGTTCAAGAATTTATTGTAACGCAAGATCGTGCCACGCGTAATAAGCGTAATATGTTTGAAACGGTTGAACAGATTAGTCAAATGCACCATTTGAAGGTTGAGGAGTCTGAGCTTAGACAGCAAAAAAATGCCAGCTAATTAATAGCTTAAGTTTAATGTAATTAATCCAGATAAATTAAGAATTTGAAAAATAAATATTTTTTACTTTTGTAATTTATCTGGGTTTTCTTTTTGCATAAAGAGGGTTAGTTCTCCGACATTTAGACCAAATTTGGTAAAGTAATTGCGATTAATTATTTTACCATCATTCATTAAAAACATCCAATCATCAAAGTTTATAGCATAGGTTGAATTATCAACTTTAATATTCATGTTATATTGCCAATTCATACTATTGCCTGATAGTTTGATTGATGCTTTGCCGATAACATCTGGGGTAGTTGCTTCAAATGAAGACTCTGAAATTTTTTTAAAGCTCCAGATTCTACTTTCTATTTTGCCATCACTATAAGCGATAGTTTCATCAAATGTTCCGTTATCGCCATTCCAGTTGCCACGACCGCTAAAGTTAAAGCGTTTGGTTACATTGTGATTGCGATCTTGTACGATGCCAACACCACTAATATTCCCATTTAGGTATGATTGTAAATCAAGCTTTGGCTCCTGATTTTGATATTGACTTATATCTATATTCGAGCACCCACAAATGGCACTGGTTATTATTGTTAAAATTAGATTACGCTGTAGCATCTCGATCCCTTAGATAGAATTAACTGTTAATGCCAAGAAGTGATTTTCTTAACTGCTGCTCACTACTATCTTCACCAATCCATATACCAAAAAAATGATTAGCAAAATCTTCACCATTAATACTACCTAATAAAGCTTGTTCATTATTAAAAAATTTGGTTTGTTTGAGCGACGGTATATATACCCCTATCAAGCTACTGCCTTGTTTGACATCTGGTATTATACTATTGAGCTGTTGTTGCCAGTCATTAAGCTGTTCCGTACTAACCTTAGCTGATTGTTCACTAATTTTTTCTATAGTTTTTTCGGCTATTGACTTACCTTTTAGATTACGATGATAATCAAGCTCTAAGGCATATGGTTGGTTTTGATCAAATTTACCTTGTGGTGCGTACAGTTCAATATCAAAAATTTTCATGAACAAGAATGTATATTTACCTTTCCCAACTAATGATGAATCTGGGACGAATTGAGTTATAATTGGGTTTACTTCAGCGAAAGTATTAAACACAATGGTGCTAAAAATTAGAATTTTTAATAGTAATTTATGCATGAGTTATCTCCATTTGAATCACGTTTATTTTATTTGCCATAAATCCAGCGCTGCAGGCAGCTAGATAAAAACGCCATAATTTAATAAAGCCATCGTCAAAACCCATTTGACGAATTTTTATATAGTTTTCATCAAATTTATTCAGCCAGTAACGCAAGGTTCGCGCATAGTCATATCCAAACCTGTAAATATTATCACACTTTAGCCCAAGTGATTTAAATTGCTGTTGTAATGCTTTCTCGCTGGGTAACATCCCACCTGGAAAAATAAATGTCCTAATCATATCTGCACTACGAGTATATTGTTTGAATGATTTGTCATCAATCGTTATCGTTTGAATTAGTAATTTTCCACCTGGTTTTAATAATTGGCGCATTTTTTTAAAATATACTGGCCAGTAGCGCATACCGACTGCTTCAAACATCTCGATGGATACAATATAGTCATATTGTCCACTTTGTTTACGATAATCTTCAATAACAATTTGTGCTGTACTATTTTTCAAGCGTTGTTGCGCAAAATTGGCTTGTTCATTAGATAGGGTAATACCTTTTACAGTATGACCTTGGAGTACTGCACGCTCCGCAAAGCCACCCCATCCACAACCAACCTCCAGTATATTTGCATTTTTTTGTTCTATTTTACTTAGTAAGCGATCATATTTATTATGCTGAGCACGGGTTATATCTTGATCTTCTGTTGCGAAGATAGCGGAGGAGTAAGTCATACTTGGATCAAGCCAAAGTTTATAGAATTCATTTCCTAGATCATAGTGAGCTTGAATGTTTTTTTTGCTACCTTTGAGGCTATTGCGTTGAGTTAAATAAAGTAGTTTCGATAGTTGTTTGAAGACAAAGTTACCATGACCATAGCTATGAAGTATTTTTTCATTGGCAAGACCAAAACTAAGTAACGCTTCCAAATTGCTACAATCCCAATATCCATCACGGTAATCACTGGCAAATCCTACATCACCTTTGTTGCTTAAATTAGCAATGACGCGCCAATCTTTAAACTGTATGTCCGCATCAAATCCTGCGTCAGTACCCTTAAAGAGATGAGTGTCACCTTCAGGAAAAGTTACTTTTAGTGAACCAGATTTAATTTTATTTAGTTCTTTGAATAAACGTTTACGTATAAATCTATCGAACATTTTGATCCTTATTGTTTAGAAAATATTAGTTATTCCTTGGGTGATGAATAAAGGGAATTTTTTTTAGCCAGATTCTTAGTGCCTCAAAATAAATACCGAGTAGTATTTTATATATATTAAATGGTGAACGTATAATTTTAGTTTGTGCGGATTTTAAAGGCGTTAAATTTCCGCTATATGCTGCGCTAAATATGAGTTTTGAATTCTCATGTGTATCAATTCTAAACTTAATATTTTCTTGACTAAGTTTAAACTCCCAATGGTATTCTTGTTCTAAACCAAAAAAAGGTGATACATGAAAGCTTTTATGATTAATGATTTTTGTTTCGCGAGGATTTAATAAATAATAATGTCTTTCATTCCACGGTGTGTTTGATACTTCAGCTAGAACATAGCTACATTCGTTATTTTCGTAGCAAAGATAAAGATTTAACGGGCTGAAGTATGCTCCTAAGTTACTTAATTGTCCAACTAGGTAAAATTTTTCGTTACCACTAAGGATTGCATTTAGTTCTAGTAATTTGTGCTTAATCTTCACAACTAATGGTTGATGTGGGGAGTCACGCAAATAGTTCTCTGCCTTAAACTTATACAGTGCATGCTTACTTGAATTTATTAGCAATGAACTGCTACTTAACTCTTCAACATTTTGTAGGTCAATTAACCAACTATTGAGGTTGTAATTAAATTCATGAACTTTCGGTCCAAATCTTTTGTGCCATACTTTACCAGCAATATAAGAGTTGTTATACATATTGGTTACCAGTAATTGCTTGACATACTTTAATAGCGCTTAATACTCCATCTTCGTGAAAGCCGTTTGCCCAGTATGCGCCACAAAAATGGCTATTATTTTGCCCAGATATTTCTTGCCAACGAGTTTGGGCTTGTATGGCTGCTTTAGAATAGACTGGGTGACTATAGTTAAATCTAGCTAAAATAAGGTCAGAATTTATTAATTCACCACTGTTTAGGGTCACGCAATAAGTTTTGTTAGAGTTCAAACCTTGTAAAATATTCATATTATAGCTGACTGTAGCTTGAGACTTACTGATAGGGTTTATTAAGTAATTCCAGCTGGCATAAGCTCGTTTACGCTTTGGTAGTAAGGTGATGTCATTGTGTAAAATTACTGCATTTTCCGAATATTTGACTGCTCCCAAGATGTCTTGTTCATTATCACTTGGCTCTGCCAATAATTGTAGAGCTTGGTCAGAGTGGCAAGCAAAAATAACCTGATCAAAGTTTTGATAATTATTATCTGAGAATTGTATAGTCACATGATCTTTTTCTCTTAATACTTTTTGTATCGGGGTATTAAGATGTATTTTATCTTTAAATCCAGCCGTTAGCTTTGGAATATAATTCCTTGAACCACCACTGATCGTAAACCATTGTGGGCGATTTTGGACGTCTAAAAGACCATGATTCTTAAAAAATAGTGCAAAAAATTTAAATGGAAAGTCGAGCATCTCAGTTGTACCCATTGACCAAATTGCCGATCCCATTGGCAAGATGTAACCCTCAATAAACCATTGATTAAATTTGTGTTCAATTAGGAATTTACCAAGGCTAATTTCTTCTTGAGGTGGGTTTTTGGCTAGTTTATTAAAGCGTAATATCTCGCGAAGTAAGCTGTAAAATTTTGGACGAACTAGATTACGTCGATCTGCAAATAAGCTATTAATGTTATTGCCATTATATTCTAAATCCCATTCATCATGTCTTACAGAAAAACTCATTTCGCTTTTGCGATATTCAACGCCAAGTTTATCCATTAGTCCTTTAAAATGTGGGTAAGTGCGATCATTAAAGACAATAAATCCTGTATCAATAGCCAATCCATCAACATCTACGGTATGCGTATGCCCACCAATCCAGCTATTTGCTTCAAAAATTTGTATGTCATATTCTTGATGTAAAAAATATCCAGCGGTTAGACCAGAGATACCACTTCCTATAATTGCAATTTTCATATATGTGAGGTTACCTTACTAAAAATTTTCCTAAGTATCGCCACAATCTGCGTGGTAATAATCCAAGTAACTTTATAATTAAAGTTAAACGATATGGAAAATGAATTTCAATTTTCTTTTGCTCGATTCCACGTTGAATAATATTTGTAGCTGTCTCTACATTTATTGCAAAGGGCATCGGGAAATCATTTTTTGCAGTTAATGGTGTTTTAACAAAACCAGGGTTAACCGTTGTCACCAAAATATTTTCTTTGGCTAAGTCGATGGCTAAGGTATCCAGAAAGTATATTAACGCAGCTTTACTAGCTCCATATGCCTCAGCTCTACTTAATGGTAGGTAACCAGCTATACTTGCAACACCTACTAAATGAGGGGTGTTAGATTTACGTAAGAGCGGTAGGACTAATTCTAGACTATTAGCAAAGCTAATAATGTTAGCGTCAAAAACTCGTTTGATTAAAGCAGCATCAAATGCCTGCACATCTAAATATTCGCAATTTCCAGCATTTAGAATAGCTAGGTCTAGATGCTCTAATGTTATATTAAGTTTGACCGATTGTTCTCGGACTGCATCTAGATTAACTAAATCTAATTGTATGCATGTAATGCCAAGAGCAGTTAATTCATCTAATGCAATTTTATTCCGTCCGATAGCAATCACATTATGTCCTGCAGTCGCGTAATTTGTTGCTAAACTACGCCCAATTCCAGAGGTAGCGCCTGTAATTAATATATTCATGTAGTTCCTAATTTACGTTTAATAAATTTGGTCAGAGATCCTAGAATAGGTAGCTGTTCATAAAGCATAGCCCCTAAATCAAAATAATCACGATGAGAATAAATCTTGTCATTAAATTTAACTACTGAAACTCCATCCACATTAAACTCATTGCCGCCATTTAAGCGTGGATGTTGTAAGAGCATATTCCATTCTAATATAGCGCCACCATTAAAATATTCAACATTTTTAAATTCAAATTTGCATTTATTTACCCGTTGATATAAATTTTGGCAGTAAATTTTGAAATTTTTTAGACCATGAATTTTATGTGCCGGATCTTCAAAGATAAGATCTTCGGAGTAGATTTGTTCGAGTAAATTAGTATTGCTGGCATTCAAATTATTGAATACAGATTTCAGATTGTCGATGAGATTCATGTTTATTCCCTTAAGAACTTAAATGATTTAAGTTATGTCCGATGTTACGTTGAATTAAGAGAGCACACTTTAATTTATGATTATATGATTAACGACGTAATATTTTTTGACTTTCCCAATCTATGATAGTGGATGGTCTTTTAGCTTTGCCTATTTTTCCTGGTAATACTAAAACTCTTTTCCCAAATTGACGTTGACATTCACGATAGCTTTTAATTGAATGATGTCCAGATTTATTGGCTGAGGTTGAAACTAATGGTGTATTTAAACTATAACATAATTGTTTTACGTGTGGATGTAAGCTGACTCTTACCGCAACTTTGCTGTGTGAACCAATTAAGTTACGCGGCACTTTGGAAGTAACTCGCAAAATTAAGCTATAAAATCCAGGCCAATATTTTGCCAATTTGGTCTTCTGCTCATTGGCAATTGGTTGGATTAATTTATGTAACTGTGCGGTGGAGCTGGAAATTACAATTAAGCCCTTGGTTTTTGAGCGACCTTTGACGTTGATTAATTTTGCAATTGCTTTATAATTGAATGGATCGCAGCCAAATCCATAGCAAGATTCGGTTGGGTACGCAATTAAACCTCCATTTTTGAGGTGTGCTTTTACTTTTTGCAGTAGTTTGGTACTGTAGAAATCCATGGATAATCCATCCAATAAATCTGGTTAATTGCTAGTGTAGAGATGGTTTAAATTAACGTTTTTACCATTTAAAAAGTTGTACTCAATCATGGCTTTATAATTGTCAGACAAATTACCTAATAATGATAGATACGAGTTAGTTGCATTTTCTTCTCGCGCGTTTAACATAAAAAAGTTACTATCACCATTCATTATTCGGTTATTTTCCGCCTTAAGGAGTTCGTTAGAAATACTAAATTCATTTTGCGCTAAACTGATTTGTTCTGCGGTATTGCTGACCGTGTAATGTAACGCTTTAACGCGTGATGCGATTTGCTCTACTAGAAGTTGGCGTTCATTTTGTAGTTTAACTAAGTTTTTGGAAGTTTCTTCATCCAATCCAGTTCCATAACTTCGCGCTAGAGGTAGTGAGAATTCAGCTTTTGCCACTCCCTCTTGCTGATTGATTGTAAAGTAGGAGGTGGTTGCGGTTGACGAGTTATTTTGATTATATTGCACGGCTAAATTTAGCTTAGGTAAAAGTTCAGTTTTAGCTAACTTTTGTTGATTACGAATTTGTGCAAGTTGAGTTTCAATTACTTTAAATTCTGGACGATTGCGAATAGCTTCATTAATTTCAACATCATCTGAATTAGTTGCTAGCGTATGATCCTTAGGTAATTCTTTTGGTAGCAAGCTTTCGGATGGTTTTACTGTATTACATGCATTATCGCGATAATATAATGATAAAGCTAGAGCCGATTGGTTAAAATAATCTTGTGCTGACATGACTTTAATTTTGCGTTTTAGAATATAATTATAATTTTCTTTGACCGCAATTGCAGAAATATCACCACTTTGCAATCTTTTTTCAAGTGCTTTTTGGCGTTTTTCTGCGGTTAGGAGTAGTTTCTGATATGCCTTTAATTCAGCACCAGTAATTACCCAAGTAATGTAAGATTTAATTGCATCCGTTTTAATCACCAATTTGGATAATTCAATTTCGTATTTGGCCTTGTCGGTTTCTAAAATTGAATTATATAGACTTAGTCGGTCTTTATCAATCGCAAATCCACTGAGTAGGTTAAATTTAAGCCCAATAAATTGTCTTCCCTGCGTTGAGGTAATTTGTGCCGAATCATACTGTGGTGTATATCCAGTTGAAATGTCAAACCCTGTGTAGGCAGCAACTGGCATGTCGTAGAAACGTTTTTCAAATTCAACTTTTTGATAACTAGTATTATAGGTACTACCAGCACGTTGATTGGCATAGGCATTCAGTTTGGTATCAAAAGGAGACATATTTTGTTTGGCCTTAGCTTGATTAATTTCTTGCTGTAAGGCTGCATTTAGAATTTTAGGATAACATGCATTGATACTATGTTCTAAACGAGCAATAGATAAATCTTCTGCATTTACTAGACTAATTGGTGCTAGCAGAGAAACTAAAATAACATTAATCCAATTTCTTTTATTTGGCATCTTAACTATCACTTATCGCCTTCTTCATATTTATTGTAGCTACTGCTGCCACCAGAACTCTTCGCTTCTAATTTTGCATATGGATCTGATTTAGCGTCTTTATCTTTGATTGAAATAGGGAAGCCGTTTAATTGACGCCATAATTCGTAGCCCAGTTTAACTTGATTAATTTGGACGTAACCATGAACCTGTGTACCGAGGCGTAAATAATTTCTATTTGGCCAATCGATGCTATTTTTATCCGGAACTATAATTACTCGAAAACCGCCATTGCTGCTTACAGCATAGTCAATTACCTTTACCACTCCAGGAAATGTTCCAATTGAGACAGATGGCCAACCACTAAATTGAACCGATGGCCATCCATCAAAGATTAGTCGTACCTGTTGACCAATTTTAATTAGTGGTATATCATTACCATCAACATAAATTTCGGCTGCAAATTCAGTTGCATCAGGTGCAAAAGTAGCCAAATTGTCTCCAGCCTTAATAATTTTGGTCTGTGAGCTTGCTAATGTGTTAACTATATAACCAGCACGGTCGGCATAAATTAATTGATTTTGTTGTCTTGATAAGCTCGCTTGTGATTTGATCAGCAGCGATTTATAATATTCTTGATCGCCGATACTTTTGCGGTAATTTATGTTGGCAGCTTCCATGTCTTTGCGCGAGGTTAGCCCTTGTGCAAGGAGTTTATTTTGACGATTATAGTTTAGTTGTGCGAGCGCTGCTGCATCTTTTGCGGCAACATAACGATCATTTAGTGCTTCAATTTCTGCGTTAAGCCTCTGTATATTAAGTGGATCAATATCTGCTAATTCAACGATTTTATCACCTGATTCTACACGCGATCCATCGCGGACATACCATTTTACTACACGACCACCAACCGGTGCGATAATTTGTTGTAATCTATCCTCGGGATGTAAAGTAGTTATGGTACCGTTACCGGGTGAGGTTTGAATCCAAGGTAAAAACATGCAAGAAATACCAAATACCATTAATATGATTAGTAAATAACTAAAGCGTGGGTATAATTTGGAAATGGTGATACCGTCGATATTTTCGAACATGGCTTCATCATTATGATTAAATTTATCTTTATTTGTTTGCATTGTATTTCTTTTAAATTAATTAACTAGTGCTAATCGAGTAATATTGTCATAAATTTGCTCATTGCTAATAATTGAATGATCACAAATAGTTAATAAAGTTATTTTGGTATGCCGTTTTATATATTGTAAAATTTTATTCTGGAGTTCAAGTGGTAATTTATTGATTACATTATTAACGATTAATAAGTCTGGTTGATGAATTATGCTGCGGGCTAATTTTAGCTGAATAATTTGCTCCGAATTAAGCGGGTAGCCGTTATTGATCACCATGGTTTCAATTCCATTCGGGAAACGTGAAATCAATTTATCCAGTTCTACTAGTTCTAGAATATTATAAATCTGGGTATTAGAAATGGTGGCAAATCCATGGGTTAAATATTCTTTAATGGTACAGCTAAACATATCATCATTTTCGATGCTCCAAATATTATTTCTGAGATTTTGTGGATCAAAATCAGAATAATTTTGTGCAAAGAACTTCATGATTCCTGAGTGTGGGCAGATTAGATAACTTATCAATTGAGTTAGAATCTCGGCCTGATCTCTTGAGGAACTGATTAATAAATTGGTAGTCTGCGATTTAATTTTAAAATCAAAGATATAATGGTTGTTTAAGGAGTCAGTATAATTAACATTTTCCAATGTCAAAATATTGCTTACGTTGTAATTTATGTTAGTTGAGCTTAATGGTACAGTAATGTCACAATTAGGTAAGTCAAAAACATGACTTAATTCGTCTGCTGATGCCACTAAATTATAATAAAGGTCAAAATAATTACTTAATTTTGCCACGCCAAACATTGCACCAGTAAAGATTATCTCGGATGCAACTAGCTGCCCAAGGCTTAACTGTCCTTTAATCACTAAGAATGATCCAACGCCAAATAATGCAATTGCAAATACTGCATAGAGTACGGTGAGAATTATTAACTGTGTAAATGAAATGCGCCAATAGCTTTTTCGTGTTTCAATATAATGATTAATTAAGGTGTGACCTTTACTTAATGCATATTCTTTGTTTTGTTTGGATTTAAAATAGTTATTCATTCTGAAAACATCATCTAGCCAGGCGAATACTTCGAATTTAGCCTCGGAGCGCTGGATTGCAGTATTGATGGCATTGCTTTTAAAGAATTTCCAAGTAATAAAAATAACGATTAACGAAATAATATTCATAACCATTAAATACGGATGGTAAAAGCTTGATAGTATGAAGCTCACCGCGATTTGTAAAACGGTAAGTAGTCCTTCAATAATTAATTCTGAGGCAGAGCGTTGAATATTAAAAATTTCAAAAAATCGGCTACTCAAATCGCTAGTATTTCTTTTGCGGAATGCATTATTTTCCGAATAAATTGATTTGATAAACAATTCTGAACTAGTTCTAACGAATGATTTACGTTTGTAAATTTCTAGGAGCTGTTTTTGTAATAAGCTTAAGGTTGCCGAGAAGCCTAACATAAATGCTAATATAATACTAATAATTACAATGGGTTGAATTAATGCGGTGTAAGCAACAGAATTAATTAGCATTTGAATTGAAATTGGTAATGCTAAATTAACTAATGCAATAACTAGTGCATAGCTGGCAATGAGACTAAAGAATATTTTATCTTTACTTAATGCTTGTTTTAATAGTCTTTTTATATCAATGTCGTGGCCATTACTCATTCCGAATCCTTTTTATCTGACACCTTAAATAGCTTAATGTGCTCATCTCAAGTAGGGATTCTACAATATATGTGTGCTTGGGTCAATGCTTCAATTTTTGCCAAATAAAAGCTTTTATTCATATAAATATATAATACCTACAAAATTATTTTTATTTTGTAGGTATTATATATTTATTGCTGAAACTATCCACACTTTTTGTGGTATTTGTTGTGTTTGATTTTTATAATATGATTCTTAATGTGCTTATTTGATAAGTAGTTTACGTGGAATTAAGGCATAAATTGCCATCAGCGTGATAAAAATATACCCATACATGCTAGCAAGCGGTCCTGAAATACCCATAATTTTCCAATCAACTGCAGCACATTCCGCAGTTCCTGTTAGAACTGTTTTGATAAAGCCACTAAGAGGAACTTTTTTATATAGTATTTCAAGTGGCATGCCACAAGATGCAGGCCATTGTTCTGGTGGCAAACTTTGTAGCCATACATGGTGATGAGCAATCTTTACTCCGAATAATGCAATTCCCAGAATTATTATTGAATAAATTAAATTACCCCATGATTTGCAATTATTGAATAGTGCACATAAAGCGAAGAACGCAATTAATGTATAAAATACACGCTGGGCAATACATAGCGGGCATGGATCGGCACCTTGATAGAGTTGTGCATATAATGCAAATGCGACGGCGAATGCTGAAGACACAAAAATCAAACCAAAAGTTAATCTTGGCGACAAAGACCTAAATAAACTTGAGAGCATAACTATTAAACCTTTACAATAACGTAAATAAAGTGAACTATTATATACTAATTTGGAGTAATTATGCGTAGCGTGTTTTATATTTCCGATCAAACTGGAATTACAACCAATAAGCTTGGATCTGCATTGTTGAGTAAATTTCCAGAAATAGATTTTAGAAATGAATCATTTCCATTTGCCAATACACCACTTAAAATTAGTCAAGCATTATTAAAAGTTAGAAATCGCTTCTTTGTGGAAGGTACCAAGCCAATTATTATTGCAAGTGTTCTAGATCCTGAGTTACGCCAATTGTTAATCGTTAATTATGCGGAGACCATCGATTTTTTTGAGATTTTTCTAGGTCGATTGGAGGAGGCATTAGGCTGTAAAGCGGTTTTAGATGCATCAAAAAGTGCACATGGTATTGGTAATGAAGAAAATTATAATCATCGGATTGATGCGATTCATTTTTCGCTTGAGAACGATGATGGAATAAGTTGCAAGCATTATGATGAGGCCGATATTGTGATTGTCGGTGTGTCACGTGTTGGCAAAACTCCAACCAGCATTTATTTGGCAGTAAATTATGGCGTTAAAGTTGCCAACTATCCGTTAGCCGAAATTGATTTACGCAGCGATCATCTACCGCGAGTTTTGTTACCTTATCAATCAAAGCTATTTGGTTTAAGCATTGAGGCAGAAAAATTACATAATATTCGTACACATCGCCTGCCAAATACTAAATATGCACAGTTAAATACGTGTATTCAGGAAATTCAAGCTGCGGAGCGGATGATGAATCATTGTAGCGTACCATTCCTTAATACTAGTCATAAATCAATTGAGGAAATTTCGGTTGCGATGATGCAAGTCGTTAAATTAAAACGCCAATTTTAGTTATATTTATTCCATTTATTGAATATGTGAAAATAATCGCCAAACTTGTTCTAATCAGTGTATAATCTGGTTCTTATTTTTAAAATTCGCACACTTGTGGTAATGGGGTGTGGCGCAAGCCATCTAAATCCATGAGTGGAGGTATAACCCTAATTTAAGGAAAATTTACTATGTCAGTTTCTATTAAAGAAATGTTAGAAGCGGGTGTCCATTTTGGTCACCAAACTAAATTCTGGAATCCTAGAATGAAGCCATTCATTTTTGGTGCACGGAATAAAATCCACGTTATCAATTTAGATAAAACTCAACCGATGTTTGAAGATGCACTTAAATTTGTTAAACAAACAGTAAAAAACAAAGGTTTTATTTTGTTTGTTGGTGCTAAAACTCAAGCTAGTGAAATTATTGCTGAAGAAGCTGCACGTTGCGGTATGCCTTTTGTGGCGCACCGCTGGTTAGGTGGTATGTTAACTAACTTTGAAACGGTTAAAAAATCAATTAAAAAATTAGAAACTAAATCAGCATTGTTAGAGCAAGCAGATTCTGGTTTATCTAAAAAAGAATTATTAGATAATTCACGTGATGTTGAAAAATTGCAAAGAACAATCGGTGGGATCGCTGATATGAAAGGTCTTCCATCTGCAATGTTCGTGATTGACACTGGTATGCACAATATTGCGATTCAAGAGGCGCAAAAACTAGGTATTCCTGTGATCGGTGTTGTTGATACAAATAATGATCCATCGGGTGTAGACTATGTTATTCCTGGGAATGATGATTCAGCTCGTGCGATTAAACTTTATGCTACAGCAGTTGCTGATGCAATTTTGGCAGCTAAAGGTGAAGTTGTTTCTGACTTAGCTAAAGCAGTTAAAGTTGAAATGGTTGAAGAAGCTGGCGAAGAAGCTAAGACCGTAAGAAGAGTTAAAAAAGCAGGCGATGAGGCTGCTGAGTAATTTTCGCTAAACCGTAACTCAGTTACGGTTTAATTTTATTTAAATTTATAGATTAAAAATGTAGGAGTTAAAAATGGCAAATGTTACTGCTGGAATGGTTGCACAATTACGCGAAATGACTGGTTTGGGAATGATGGAATGTAAACGCGCTTTGGTTGAAGCTGATGGCGATATTAAAAAAGCTGAAGAATTAATTCGTGTTAAAAGCGGTGCTAAGGCTTCTAAAGTAGCTGGACGTACAGCTGCTGAAGGTACGGTTGTTATTTCGATTAGTGATGATGGTAAACGTGGTTCATTAATTGAAGTAAATAGTGAAACTGACTTCGTCGCTAAAGATGATAGTTTTGTTGCGTTTGCTGATCAAGTTGCTGCGGCATTGGTGGAAAATCAAGTTGCAACGTTGGAAGAATTAGCTGAGCTTAAATTAGCGTCTGGTAAAACAGTTGAAGAAACACGTAAAGAAATTATTGCTAAATTAGGTGAGAATATTTCAGTACGTCGTTTCCAAACTTATGCAACTGAAGGTGTTTTAGCGAGCTACTTGCATGGTAAAAAAATTGGTGTATTAGTTGATTTGTCTGGTGATGTAGAATTGGGTCGTGATATTGCAATGCACGTAGCTGCTTCAAAACCAGTTTGTGTATCCAAAGAAAATGTTGATGCTGAGAAGATTGAAGAAGAGCGTCGTATCTATTCTTTACAAGCTGCTGAATCTGGCAAACCTGCTGAAATCGTGGCCAAAATGGTTGAGGGAAGAATTGCTAAATTCTTAGCTGAGATCACTTTACTTGGTCAACCTTTCGTTAAGAACCCAGACCAAAGTGTTGAGAAGTTATTAGCTTCTAAAAATGCTAAAGTAAATGCATTCACAATGTTTGTTGTGGGTGAAGGCATTGAGAAGAAAGTAGTTGATTTCGCTGCTGAAGTTGCTGCAGCTGCAATAGTTTAAGCTTTTTGCTTAGTCTTTTGGCTAAAAATCCTTCGCGCTAGCGAAGGATTTTTGTTATAATCACAAATGGTATATTTAATTTTATAAGGTAAATAGCATGGATAATCAAATTAATTTTACAGATAATGCAGTTACTAAAGTGCGTGAATTAATTGAAGAAGAGGGCAATCCAGAGCTAAAATTAAGAGTTTCTATTTCTGGTGGCGGTTGTTCAGGCTTCCAGTATGGTTTTTCATTTGATGAAATCACTAATGATGATGATTTTACAGTTGATAAAGACGGAGTTAAGTTTTTAGTTGATGCGATTTCATTTCAGTATTTACTAGGTGCTGAAATTGATTATGTAGATTCATTTGAAGGTTCACAATTCACTATAAAGAATCCGAACGCGCAAACTACATGTGGTTGTGGATCTTCATTCTCAGTATAAAGCGTGAGATGTTGTTATGAAGCTAGTTAGCAGTTGTATTTTGTGTTTGGTGACATTTTATACGTATGCTCTTAATTTGAATGATTTTGCGCCGAGTATTATCAATTCTAATAACAACGTAGTTGAAAGCTCTATTGTAAGACATTTGGTTGGCTTAAATGTTGTAGAGTCAAGTACTAGCCAAGTTGTTTTAAAAAATACTGAAAGTTCGATGTCTTGCAATCGAGCACAGAATCCATTTTGCATGGAGCAACCATCAAATGCAACCTCATCACAAAATTCTAAATCAGTAATTGGAAACGCTCAACCTGTGGTGACAGCGAATCAGGGCGCTAATGATCAATATTTTAATCGTGATGGAACTAATTTTGATCAAAATGCGATTAATAATTTCAATATTACAAATTCAAATCAGACTGCAATGCAAGCCTATTCCTCACAGTTAAATAATGTGAATCTTGAAGATAGATTAAAGCAAAATTTGGCGATTCCTTTAAGCACTGGTAGTAATAGTGCGGTGTCTGTTGGTACGAATAAAGTACAATTTAATGTGTCTTATTAGAGACAAACAAGTTTAAGTATTTCGAGGATTTTTAGAGTGAATTATCCATTATATTCAATGTTAGTTGTTGCTTACCTAGTCGGATCATTGTCATTTGCCATAATTGTTAGCAAGTGTATGAAAATGGATGACCCACGTAGCTACGGTTCTAATAATGCTGGTGCTACTAATGTAATGCGTAGTGGCAATAAAAAAGCTGCGGTTCTTACCTTGTTAGGTGATTTAATCAAAGGTTTAGTAGTTGTACTGTCTGCGCGCTATTTTATGCGTGGTATTGACGGTGGTGAGGCTATTGTTGGTATTTGTGGAATGTTGGTGGTATTTGGACATATTTTTCCAATTTTCTTTAAATTTAAAGGTGGTAAAGGAGTTGCTACTGCGATTGGAGTTATGTTGGGGTTTAGCCCATTGCTGGCGTTACTCCTAATTATAACTTGGTTTGTGGTATTTAAAGCTTCACGAGTTTCTTCGCTAGCAGCGGTTTTAGCTACATTACTCTCACCTCTGTATGCCTATATTTTATTTGGTAATACTGCTTATTTTGGTGCAACTTTGATGATTGCAGTTTTAGTTGTGTTAAAGCATCGCACCAATATTATTCGATTACTTAAAGGTGATGAGCACAGTTTTAAGAAAAATTCAGCTGCAAATGATGATCAATGTAATACAGTTGATGAAAAATAATCTAGAATAGGGAAATTGAATGACTCAAACCGTAAAGAAATTAGTTTTATTGGTTAATTTGGGTTCTCCTGAAACTTTGAGTGTTGGCGCAATTCGTAATTTTTTGCGTCAATTTTTATCTGATCAAAGAGTAGTGGGATTGCCTAAATTGCTGTGGTATCCGATTTTATATGGAATTATTTTACCGATTCGAGCTAAGAAGTTATTACATAAATATGCGCAGATTTGGCTTAAAGATCATGGAACTCCATTAAGTTATTATACTCGTTGTCAGGCAGAAAGTTTACAAAAATTAGTAGGTAGCAAATATGTTGTTGATTATGCTTTTTGCTATGGTTCACGAAGTATTGCAGCTCGGTTAAATGAATTGTCTGAAACTCATCGATTTAGTGATTTGACTATAATTCCACTTTATCCACAATATTCAAGCTCAACAACCGCAGCAGTTTTTGATCAGGTAAGTGATTATTATCGCCAAGCGTATTTTGTTCCAAGAATCAACTTTGTAAATAGCTTTGCAACTCATCCAGCTTACATCACGGCATTAGCAAATCAAGTACGCAATCAATGGAATAAGAATGAACGTGGTGATAAATTGATGGTAAGTTTTCATTCTATTCCAGTCAAGTTGGTTGAATCAGGTGATAGTTATATTCAAGAGTGTAGTGCAACCTATCAGTTGCTGTGCCAAGAATTAGGCATTAATGCCGAAACAGATGCGGTACTTTGTTTTCAATCTAAATTTGGTAAAGCCAAATGGGTTGAACCAGCAACAGAGGCTGTGACTAAAGAGTTAGCCGCAAACGGTGTGAAAACATTAGATGTTATTTGTCCAGGATTTGTGAGTGATTGCCTAGAAACTTTGGAAGAAGTTGCAATTCAATATCATGATTTATTTATTCAATCAGGTGGAACTAAATTAAATTATATTCCTTGTTTGAATGATAATCAGGATTTAATAAAAATATTGTCAGATTTAAGTCAATAAATTAAAAGATGGAGATGTGAATGTGTGGAGTAGTTGGCGGTGTTAGTGAGCGGAATGTAGTTCGCGTTATTCTGGAAGGATTATCTCGTTTAGAGTATCGTGGTTATGACTCAGTTGGGATTGCTGTGGTTGATCGTAATGGAGATTTGGCTCGTGAACGTGTAACTGGTCGTGTAAAAATGTTAGCCGAAAAATGCTCAGAAGATAAATTTAAAGGTTTAATTGGTATCGGGCATACGCGTTGGGCAACTCATGGTGGAGTTACCGAAACTAATGCGCATCCACATTTTTCAAATGGCACATTAGCTGTTGTGCATAATGGAATTATTGAGAATTATGCTGAGTTGCGAATTGAATTACAGGCACAAGGTTATCATTTTGAATCACAGACTGATACTGAAGTAATTGTTCATTTGGTTCATTCGATTTATCAACATAATCATGATTTACTTGAAGCAGTGAAAGCTGCAATTCCACAACTTCATGGTGCATACGCAATTGGTGTAATTAGTAAAAATAATCCGAATGAAGTTATTTGTGCACGCCTAGGATCGCCGCTAGTGTTGGGCGTTGGAATTGATGAAATGTATTTTGCATCTGATATTTCAGCTTTATTGCCAGTAACACA
>JACCEA010123461.1_pt1 | contig 31690 bp, 29 predicted proteins | sample 7449851 | NCBI WGS metagenome assembly JACCEA01 (sample SAMN15323453, study PRJNA562643) | freshwater metagenome | isolation source: river surface water | place: USA:Blue River Watershed | collected 2017-08-18
AAACCCAATCCGCCATCCCAAATATTTTTTTCTCATTGCAATCCATCCCTCTGCATGTGCTAACCGATTGCAGTTCCTCGCGCGCGGTCAGACCCCCGCCCCGCCCGCGCTCTTTATGTGTGGGTTTTAATGCGCACTCTTGCAGCGGTCAAAGCCGCACAGTGCTAGGGCTGGGCCATAGGAAAACGCTTGCAAAAAATTATGCAGATTTATTCAAATTTCATTAGGGCTGATGCAAGGATTTGCACGGGGGTGGAACATAAACAGCGGAAAAATCACAATCGTCCGGTGAGGGGGTTCCATGGTGTGCCTAGCAAAGCCAAAGTGATCTCAAGCGTTCTACTTAGGGCAGGATAGCCCACATTTTGGGGGGTGTGAATAACAGCATATTTCAGGTTTTTGGCAGGGTATGGCGAAAACCGGGGTTTTTAAAAACCCCTATTTTTATAGATTAAAACGAAAAATGCGGTTTTGTGTATGCCATTTGTATATTTTGGCACTTAGAACAGGTTTATTTTTCTTTTAAATCAATAGGTTATCTATTCGTTCTAATCCAGTCAGGGGCCACTTTTCCCTTGAAGCCACAAAGCCCTTGCACTCTGCTTAGCTCTGATTAGCAAATCGATTTTTTGCCCATGACAAGGCCGGGCGCTCCACGCAATACCAGGATAAGTACCCTACGGGCAGAGCAATTAATACCGCGCCCCATTGATTCACGATAAGACTCTGATTGGGTAACAACTGGGCGACCAGATGCTGAATGACGAAGCCGTAAATATAAATTCCGTAGGATGGATCACCCGGTATTTTTAAATAGCGATTAACGATTCCTGTACTGCTGAGATAAAGGCAAACGTAAAAGAACACACAATAAAAGCAGAGCATCTGTAACGGCGAAGACCAGAGTAATGCTAGCGCGATTGCCCCCAGAGCAACGCCTTTCGCGTTAATTGCTATCTGTTGCTGATAAAGCGCAAAAAAAGTCCCTATGCAAAAGCAACCACCGAGCATAAGCGCATCGTTAAATGCAGCAAAATAATTAAGCACAAGCGGATTTTCAATGAGAAATACGCCGATGGGAACCAACAACAAAAGCGACGCAAGACGTTTGCTATAGCGCATAGCCGTTACCGAATAAGCAGCCAACGAAATGTAGCAGAGGACTTCTATCGGTAAGGTCCACAGCGAACCATTAACGACGGAAGTATTGGCGTTTTCAAATACACCGGGCAAGTTCCATTGCAGGGAAAACAATAGCGAATTACGTAACAGATAGTTCCAGGTTTGCGGGTGTTGCAAATAGGCAGATGTTTTCATGCTGGTAAGCACCATGCCTACAACAAAAACGCTAACCAACAAACAGACAATTAAACCGGGGAATATTCGCGCGGCGCGTTTTACGAGGAAGGGTTTAATAGCGCGGCGCAACAACAGGCTTTGGGTAACCAATAATCCACTTAGCATGAAAAAGAATTTTACTGCCAGTGAGCCCGAATAATCAAAACGCAGCATATCGTACACGAAATCCTGCGTTGCTTGATTCGGTACGAATAGCGGCGCATGGCCATAGATAACCAGTACAGCAGCGATCACTCGAAATAAATCGAGATTATTATTACGGGATTGTAATAACTCACCAAGGTACATGGGCAGTCACACCACAATAAAAAAATAATTTGGGCATGACATCTACGCGCCCACCCCGATTAGTTTTTCGTTTTTATCGCCACCAACTTGCCTTGCTCATCAAATTGCCATTCCTGGTCATAAGCCCATTTGTCTTTGTCGGCCTCTGCAATAAACTGAACCAGATCAACCTTGGTGCCAACGTTGGTGGGAAACTCTTTAGGCACTACGAACACATAATTCGCCTTGCCACCATTTGGAAATGAACGAATAGACGGTGCAAAACCAAACGGATGAAATGGGCTGGTAATACCTGTAACCAGCACAGTTATTGGCTGTTCGGTATCCTTCAACTGGCTTGTGGCCTGATTGAATCCGGCGAGCATGTTCTTCTGAACCTGCTCCATGGCCAACACCCAGGTGTTACGCGTGCCGTGATATTTTTTTATGCTGGTAAGCGGACTGAACGCCACCAATACTAAAAGCACAATTAACATCGGCTTGAAGCTGATTTTGTCCTGAACCATTTTCAACACAAAGAACAGCAACAGGAAAGCTATATAAAGGCCGTTAAACGAATAACCTTCAAAGTGATGATTGGGCAATAGTGCGTTAGGTATCCATGCCAACAATGCGAACGCAATGCACAGGCCCGCACCCAAGGTCAGCAATTTGTCTTTATAGGTTTTGTGTATTTGAAAAATAATTAACGCAAATGCCAGTATCAGCGCGGGAGTAATACCTTCACTGGAATAGCGAGCTAGCTCTTTCAATACACTGAAAGGATCAATACTAATTTGGTAGCTTGAACCTGCTTCTGCTTCCAGGTTAACAAACACGGATTTGGTTTTGAAATTAACCAATGCCGAAACCACACCCGCGATGAACACGGCCACACCCGGTGCCAGCGCCCGCAATGGCTGCTGTTTGATGTAGTAAATAAACCAGCAGAAATAAATAAACCCAAAGGCCAGAATATAGGTTTCTTTTACAAGGAAGGCGCACGCACTGGCGATGAATAGTAAAACACTGGCCAACACCAAGTAGCGTTCTGACAACAAGAAAAATACCAGGCTGCCCGACAGCAACAGCAAATACGAAAGCTGCGAGCCTATATCCTGCGAATAGAACGTATAGAAATACGGTTGGGTAAACAGCAGAAAACAGTAGAGCGCAAAACAAAGGACAAAGTTTCTATCGACAGTCAGCTTTAACCAGTGTTTAGCCAACAGCGCACTCAATGCCGCATTTAAAAACACTATGCCCACAACCCAGGCGACGCTCCCCGGATGACCAAAATAGCCGGTGAATTTGTAAAACCACATAAACAGTGGGCGCGGCCAATGCAATAAATTAGCAAAGCTGTAGCCATCGCCCGGTCCATAGGCAAAGGAGGCGGGAATATAAAAATCGGAATGATGAAATGCCAGGGGGCTGTAATGACCCGGGAAGATAAAATACAGAGATAAAAAATGCATCGCCCAGGCGAGCAACACCAAACCGAAAATAATCAGCAGATGCTTGCCACTGACTCGAGTGAAAATCCTGGTAGTTTTTTCCGTCATTACAGCTCCCAAGCTTGTAAGTTGATCTTTATCAGACAGTATTTTTCTCACCCAATGCATCGCCGGTTTTTCCACCCACAACCAGGAGGCAACCCCCAACACCAAAGCAATGATTGCCGCAACCAGCTGGTTAAAAATAATTCCCTTGCCAGGCAACCAATGGGCCAACACTTGTTGCACCACGAAACCATAAATGTATACACCGTAAGATGCATCTACCGGTATTTTTAACTTTTCAACTACAAAGGGTAAGGAACCGATATAAAGGCAGGCATAAAAAAAACAGAGGTAAAATACGAAAACCTTAACGCTGGTTCCCCAAAGTAAGGCGGCCAGAATTGTTAGCGACAATAAACCCGTCTTATTGATTGAAATCATTTGTTGATTGGTCGCAAAGAGCGCACCCAACGCGAAACAACCCGGCAACAGGTGCGATTCTTTATTGTTGCTCCAGTAACCCGGTAAATATTCCGGGACAAAAAATGACAGCGCAATAATGACCAGCAAGACCACATTGGCCAACCGCTGCGTGCGCCAAATGCCAACACCAAAAAATGCTGCCAAAAACAAATAGCAGGTAACCTCGAGCGGCAAGGTCCAAATAGACCCGTTTACTCCGTGTTTACTGTCGGAAAAAACGCCAGGCAAGTGCCATTCGATTTGATAGAGAAATGTATTGTTAATTAAATATTTCCAGCTTTGCGGATGAGATAAATATTCAACAATACTTAATTGCGTAAATAGCGGCCCCACCACCAAAACGGTAAGGATCAAGCAAACAATTAGCCCAGGAAAAATGCGTGCTGCCCGCTTTATTAGAAACTCCTCGACCTTGGGTTTAGTCAATAAGCTGGCTGTCACCAAAAAGCCGCTCAATAGGAAAAAGAACTTTACCGCCAGCGAGCCGGAATATTCAAATCCCAGCAAGCGCGCCACTACATCCGTATTCGGCGCGCCGGGTACAAACGCCCAGGCATGACCGTATATGACCATCAAGGCCGCGACTAAGCGAAACAAATCAAAGTTGTTTTTCTTGGGGTTTAGCAGTTCGCTGACCAGCATTGGTAAAATTCCGTTTGTTATTTAGCGCGCGCGAATAAATTCAGGTATTGCAGAGGCTGCTTCACGCAAGCCTAAACCAAATCCGCCGGAAAGAATAATTGCGTCATACACCATCATTTTCTCGGAAACATCGCCGCTTCAACCAGACCGCAAATAATATGGCCAACCGCAATATGGCCTTCCTGAATTTTCGGTGTTTCGCTTGATGGCATACGCAAGACCATATTGCACATATCTACCATTTTCCCACCCGTAATACCTGTGAACCCTATGGTCGTTAAATTCAGTTTTTGCGCTTCTTCAAACGCGGCAATGATATTCGCGGAGTTACCTGAGGTAGAAATGCCAATAAAGACATCGCCCTCCCGCCCTAAGGCTTGGACTTGCCGGGAAAACAAATGCTCATAGCCATAATCATTGCTAATCGAAGTAATAACTGAAGTATCCGTGGTTAACGCAATCGCCGGAAGACCCGGCCGGTCGTAGTGAAAACGACAAACAAATTCTGCCGCCAAATGTTGTGCATCCGCAGCCGAACCGCCGTTTCCAGCCAGCAAGAGCTTGCCGCCATTTTGCAAGGTATTGACTATTGTTTCGGCTGCACGCTGAATCGAATCAATTAAATTATCATCGCGTTGAATCGCCTCGACCATTTGCACAAGCTTTACCAGCTCTCGCTGTATTTCATTACGCATAGAATTCCTATAATGATGTTGAGCTAATAAAAATGCTGCATTCAAACTTGAAATGCGCGCTTTAAGGATTCCTGCATTGTTTGTTCAGAGAAGTGTTGCTGGACGTAACTATTTCCGTTTGTGGAAGTCTTCGTCCACGCGTTATCTTCTCGCAGCAATTCCACTACGGCACGCGCAAATTGTTCGGCGTCACTGGTTACCGGGATGAGTGACTCAACATCCGGTAAACCTTGCGCACCCACTTCGGTAGTGACCAATGGCACACCATAAGCCATAGCTTCCACTACTTTATTTTTTACACCTGCACCAAAGCGCAGCGGTACTACAGCAACGCGCGCTTCCGCGTAATGTGCAGCCAATTCTGCATCAGTGACGTACCCTGTTACGTGAACAGACGGCCCATTCAGGCTCTTTACTTGCTCAGTCGGACGTGAGCCTATTAGATACAGTGACACCCTTGGGCACTGCAGCTTTATCTTGGGGAAAATTTCATTCACAAACCATAGCGCTGCATCCGTGTTCGGAGGATGACCAAACCCCGCGACAAAAATAATTTTATTGCCATCCACCGCAGAACGATTCGCGTAATTGTCCAGTTGATCATATACATAGGGACAAACAGCCGACGCATTTATTGTTGGATCAATTTTTTTAACCGTCTCGGCTTCTTCTTGCGACGGATAAAGCACAACATCCATTTTCTGCCAAACTGAACATTCAAGTTTGAAGTAATGATCAATTTCCTTTTTTAAGGCTGCGCCAGGATTTAATTCAAATTCTCGTTGGAGTCTTTCAAAATGTAAATCGTGTCCGTAAAAAATGCGACGAACACGTGGAAAGGCCTGCAAATCATCAATATAGTTAATCGCCACGTGCGGACGGTTTATCAGCACCGCTGTCACTGCACCGCCAGTCGCGGTCAACCACTCTTTAAATTTCCCGACATACTCCGAACCATAGATAACTTCTATACCCATTTGTTGCAAACGCGGAGTGTAATCGGGATCGTACCAAAGATTATCGGGCCAAAATTTAACGTTAAAACCCATTTTTTGCAGGCCGGCAATTATCGCCATGGTCGATCGCGAACCCGCATCACGATCTGGCTGGGGAACATAGTGATCAATAACCACCACGCTTGGCTTGGACCAGCTTCGGTCTCTGGCAGAAAACACAGACTCCGCATTATTAAAATGCTCAACCAATGTGGACTTCCATTTTTCAAAAAACTTTTTTTGGTTTACGACTTGATACGCTTTTATTCCTGACGCTGTATCAGTGCCGTTTGATACACCCTCATAGTGAATAATTACCGACGCTGGTTGGTAGTAAACTTTTTTACCCGCCGCCCTTACCTTAAATGCGAGATCGGTATCTTCATAATATGCTGGCAAATAGAGCTCATCGAACGCTCCCAACTCAGCAAAGAAATTCTTTTCAAATAATAGCGAGGCGCCAGAACAGTAATCCGCCTCCTTGACATAGTTATATTCCGGCTGTTGCGGGTTTTGCAATCGTCCGAAATTCCACGCAGAACCATCCTTCCACAAAATGCCGCCCGCCTCTTGCAAGCGACCATCGGGATACACCAACTTTGACCCCACCATGCCGCAATCGGCGCGCGTAGCAAAAATCGCCAGCATTGAATCCAACCAGCCTTCGGTCACTTCGGTATCGTTATTTAATAAATATACGTACTCGCCTTTGGCAAAAGACACGGCGCGATTGCACGAACGCAAAAAGCCCAAATTGTGGGGATGCACTTCATACCGCAGGCCTTGTACTTGCTGGAGGAAATGTATTTCATGATCGGGCGAACAGTCTTCCACTACTATAACTTCAATTGGCGCTTGCGGCGCATGACGGGCAATAGAGGCCAGACAGGTGAGCGTCATAGGTAAATTGCCATAGCTTGGAATGATTACCGACACTAAAGGCTGCGTTGATGAAGGCATTACCAGTGACACCAATGTGGATTGAATATCCTCGCGCGCAATGAGCCCCCGGCTAGTCGCTAATGGCTCACCGGGTTTACCTTGTCTACGCCACATTTCATAGTGCACGACGCCCTCAAATAGCGGGCCTGCAACGCGATAAACGCAACCCGCCAATATATTTTTCACGCGCGGGCTTAATGGCAAACGCTTATTAATGTTGCGCGCAACACGCTGCAAGCGCGGCTTGAGCGATGCAAGCAGAATGTCCTTTTCTCCCCGCACAATGCGCCCCATCACTCGCAGCGGCAAAGTAATCTTCCAGGAACGGGAGTTAGTGACTTGCTCGAAGTTTTGTCGAGATTCGGCTAATTGTTGTTGTAAGCTGCGATTGGCTTCGCGCTCGATTTCGTATTCACGATCACGTACATCCAGCTTTTCCCTGGTGTCTTGTACCAATGCAGTAGTAACTTGCAACTCGCTACTTAACTGTTCGATATTTTGTCGTGCTATCTCTATATCTGCACATAGTTGCTGCTCCTTGTAACGGGCATCCCCGAGTAATTTATCGAGGTTCAATGCCCATTGTGTGCGCTCATCTAATTGCTGCTCTAGCGATATTGCCCACTGGGTACGCTCTTCTACCCATTGTTTCAGCTGTTCAATATTTTCATGGGCATAAACATAGTCGATGGTTGAATTTTCAATTTCATCCAGTAGCAAAAACTCTTGTGTTAGCGTTTCACGGCGTTGCTCATAGAGTTGATTCAATTGCACCAGCGCTGATTGTGATTCGGCACCCGGCAATAAGCAGCAAAGGTCGTATGCAGTTATTACGTCAGCTGTGCATGCTTTGTCTGACAGCAAATCTGCGCGGGTAAAAATACTATGACGCAATTCAGAATCGAGAAAGCTATTGGCGAAATCCGCAATTTTTTTCGCATCTGCTGCTAGGTTAACGTGCTGCGCAAGCTGCTGCAGCACAGCCTCTGGAGTTTCCATCAACCGGTCGTAATCCAGTGCAATGACCGGCAACTGTTGTAACTCTTGCGCGAGCGCCAGGTTGTAACTCAACCAAACCAGGTACCCTTTACGGATTGGGGTTTTGTTTCGCTTCAATAAGGATTGGGCAACGCTCAGGGGATGGCGCAAGCACCAAACATAATGCACATTAATATCCATATCGCAGAATACGCGCTTCCAGAATTTAAATAATTTAGAAACACGCGGGTCCTTAAAGCCGAACACATCCACATCTTGCATTTTTTCTTGCAATAATTGTTTCGCTTTGGCCAAATATCCAGCGGAGATTAACTGCTCTACATCACTATCCGTTACCAATGACAAACTAAACCAATGCTGTCCAATCACGGACAACATCTCAATGTTTAAATCATTGATTGCTTTATCTTCAAAAAAACCTTTTGGATTATCTTTACCGGCAGGCAACAAATCATCGCCCAGAGCGGCCCCCAGGCTTGCCAATGCGTTCATCACTGCACTGGTACCGCTGCGGTGCATCCCCAGTACTACTATTAATTTTTTCGAGTTTTCCACAATCAATCTCTTCGCCAATCAAACTACCGGGTTTATGTTCAGCACGCTGCGAATAATTTCTTCCACACAAGTTTCGGCACTCATTAGGCAGGTATCCAAACGCAACTCTGGTTGCGTGGGACGCTCATAAGCACTATCAATGCCGGTGAAATTTTTTAACTCACCACGACGTGCTTTTGCGTAGAGACCCTTAACATCGCGCTTTTCGCATTCGGCGAGCGGTGCATCGATAAACACCTCAACAAATTCTCCGGTGGGAAACAGTTGTCGCGCCATCTGCCGGTCGGCCTGAAATGGCGAGATAAAAGAAGCGATGACAATTAGCCCGGCGTCCACCATCAATTTTGCCACTTCCGCCACGCGACGAATATTTTCCACTCGATCCACTTCGGTAAACCCCAGATCGCGATTTAAACCATGGCGAATATTATCGCCATCGAGCAAGTAGGTGTGCCGGCCCGCTTCAAATAGGCGCTTCTCCAACAAATTAGCAATGGTGGATTTGCCAGAGCCCGATAAACCGGTAAACCAAAGACAAACCGGTTGTTGGTGTTTTTGTTGAGCGCGCGCAGTTTTATCAATGCTCAATTGCTGCCAGCGAATATTGGTCGCACGCCTGAGTGGAAATTCAATCCAGGCATTGGCAACCAGCATTTGATTTTCAGCATCCACTATTTGCGCACTGTTTTGTAAGGTCAAATCAACATCCAGCGCTTGCGCACTGCTGATGTTCACCACACCTGTTTCACCGCTCTGCAAATGTTTAGCGGAGAGGTGTTCCTGGGTGTGCGGATGCAATTTATATTTAATGGCGGTAATGGTTACTGCCACCTGCAACTCACGGTAATTTAATAGGTACTTGCGCCCCGCCATCAATGGGCGCGGCGCCAACCACTCTACTTTTACTTGATACTGATCAGCACTGGGACTCACGGATTGCTCCTCTCTGATTCGCTGTATTCCGTCACCCAATCAATTTCCATGGCAACAGGAAGCAATCCGGTAAATTGATCGCGCACATCTTCAACCTGCTCGATCGACAGGAGATCATCGTAGCGACTGAGCAGAAGTGTTTGCTCAAGCGAAGGCGAACTGACCAAGCGTAAACGCACACGATAAATACCTTTTTGAAAACAACAAGGAAATTGAATCCGCAAACGTCGCTCACCGTGGAAATCGGGAATGGAAATGCGCTTACCTGTCAATTGCATGCCGCGATTATCAATCACATCCATAATTAATACCGGCGCGGCAATTTCGGTAGTCATAGCCACATCAACTTCCAAACAAGCACTGGTGTTGTAGCCCAGGGTCAAGTGTTGTGCGCCACCCTGAAATTTTGCTTCAAGCACATCAAAACCATGTACCGCAAACCCACGCTCGTGGCGCTTTACGGCCAGGTGCCCGGCGGATTCGGCAATGCGATCTTTTTGTACGATGAACAGGTAATCGGCAATCACATCATCAGGCAGGCCCGATTTAATTATTTTGCCTTTATCAAGTAGCATTGCACGATTACAAAAGGCGCGCACAGCGCTCAAATCGTGCCCCACAAACAGGAGCGTGGTGCCGCGCTTTAAAATTTCTTCAATTTTACTCAGGGCTTTCGCCTGAAAACGCGCATCTCCCACCGAGAGCGCCTCATCAACGATCAAGACATCCGGGTCTACATGCACTTGCACGGCAAATGCGAGGCGCACCATCATGCCGGAGCTGTAGGTTTTTACCGGACGCTCGATAAAATCGCCAATATCCGCAAAGGCCACTATAGCGTTATAGCGCGCATCAATTTCCGCGCGTGTTAAACCCAAGATCGATGCATTGATATAAATATTTTCACGACCGGTAAATTCGGGATCGAAACCACTTCCCAATTCCAGCAATGCTGCAACTCGCCCGTGAATGTCTACGGAACCGCTAGTTGGTTGCAAAGTACCCGCAATAATCTGTAGCAGTGTGCTTTTGCCGCTGCCATTAAGTCCGATAATGCCCAGGCTATCGCCCTCAGCGATGGAGAAACTGACATCCCTTAATGCTTCTACTGGTTGGCAATGACGCACTTGTGCTCGCGCGCAATATTCAGGAAACCAGCGCTCTAACAGCCGCACTAGCAGAGGAACTAACAATCGACTGAGCGGCGTCTTCCAGATGAGGTAGCTTTTGGATACCTGATTGACACGAATCATGTAAAACCTTATTCATTGAGGAGGAGCGCTATGCCCATCGAAAGATCAAAAATTGCCCGCTACAAAAGAGCGCAAGTTTACCTTCCAGCGCGCATTCTGCCCATCTTGGCACTCACATTTCAGTAAATTTCTGTGTATTTGCGCAAAGGCTGTACTTCCGCTGTTATTGGGCACAACTATCGCCGTGATGATAAACAATCAGGAAAACGCTGTTTTTCTCACTGAAACAATTGGCTTAAGATGGCGTCCAATTTGAAATCAATATTCCAGAAGCCTATACGATGCGCGCACTTATTTTCAGTTTGATTATTTGCAGCCTTGCCGGTTGCAGCAGAGAGCAATCGACAGATATCAACGTTGTTACCATTATTTTGGACGATGCCACCCAAACTCAAATTGAAATGGGAATGCCACATTTCATGCAGGAGATAATCCCTCAGGCAACCCTCTATCGCAGCGGCGTATTTGATATTCCCCTGTGCAGCCCAACCACCGCCAACTACCTGACGGGGCGCATTGGTCGCGAAACGGGCATGACTAATTGCAATCCCAATGAAAACCTCCCAACCGCCAGCACCGGCCATGGCGTTACACACAACGGCGCTAATGGTTTACAAACCGGTGGGGTCGGCGCATTTGATTTTCGTCATACGCTGCTGACTGAAATGCAGGCAGGCGGTTATAAAGTAGGCTGGTTTGGAAAATACCTGAACGGCTACAAGGGCAACAGTATTAGTTCCACTATTGATAACAAGCCCGTCACTGTCGAGTATCAAGATGCCGATGAACGCGTATGGAAATTCGCCGGACAATTTGCCTATCAACCCGTACCACCTGGTGTAGATACTTGGAGAGTTGAGTTCGATCACAGCATTGAACCTGGTGTCTTTCACTACAAAATTAATGCTGCTGATGGCACCAATGTTGGCCGCGAGGAGCATTGGCGTGAGTCGCTCAACTATGACCCAGCTAAATTCCAAGCCGAACAGATTGAATATTTTAAACGCGAAGTTGCAAAATATTTAGATGCAAATAAAGGGAAAAAAAAATTTTTAACGCTGCGCTTGTTCAACCCACACAATGCACAACTGGAAGGTGTATTGCCTTATGTCACGGCGTGTAATTATCGCCAGGCCCTGCCTCATGCGAGCAAACGGTACAAGGGTACAATCGATCCCTTGTCCATTCCGCTGCCCTTATCACTCACTGCTTTTTTGGAACAAGTTAGTAGTAGCACAGACGCAAATCCCGCAGATAATAGGATACTTTTCCCCTGCGGGGTACAGGATGGTTTGTCCCATCAAAAAATGTATGAGATGTACTATCGCTATGCGATGGCCTCTGCGATAGAAGCCCTGCATGATTACGACGATTTAGTTAAACAGGTGATCGATCAATTGAAACGCGACAAAGAGTTTGATAACACGTTGTTTGTATTGTTTAACGATAATGGCGTGATGAACGGCGAGCACGGTTTGTATCACAAAAATAAACCGTGGCGCGAATCCATCGCACTACATTTAGTTATGAAATATCCGCATCAGCAGGAAGCACAGGTCGTCGAGCATCATATAAGCAACACCGCCATCACGCCCACCATCCTTGATGTCGCCGGAGTTAAATCCAGCCTACCTATGCACAGCCAATCATTGCGTAAAATTGATAAAGGCGTTAAGCACGAAAAGATATTATCTGAGGGTTATGTACGCCTCTGTAGAAAATGGGAATTTGAACAGGCAACTGATGGCAATTACAGTTACTTTATTCAATATTTTCCAGATCGGCCCCCTGAGGAATACTTCTTTGAAGTCCGCAATGATCCGGCCGAGTTAAACAATATGATGCAAGTGAGCGAGCATCAACAAACTATTGCTGAGTTTCGCCAATTTATTAAAGAATTCTCCGGTGGACCGCTGAATACCGAAGCAGATATTTTGACGTACCGCAACCAATGTAATTAAGCAGAGAGGAAATATTCCCCACTAGAGTACATCGGCAAATCCGGGACGCACCAGTTTGAAAAAACGATAACCTATCCAGGCAAGTGCCAGGGCAATGCATGAGTAAATCGCTATGCTTGTCGGTGCGGGCCAGTGGCCGTAGATCAACAACTCCCGGGCGGCTTCTACCGGATATGACAGCGGATTAAGATAAATAAAAGCCTGAAACTGCGCAGGCAGCGTATTAACGGAATAAAACACTGGGCTTAAAAATAACAATAGTGTCGAGAGGGTTCCGGTAACTTGCTGGATATCGCGCAAATAAACCCCCAGCGCAGCTAATAACCAGGAAATTCCCAGGAGCATCAGGCAATAGGGCAACAATATGATCGGCAAGAGCACCGCAGTTGCAGGAATGCGCCCCTGCTCCAATAAAATAAATCCAAACAATAACAGCAGGCTAATTGCGAAGGTAAACAACCCACTTAGCAAGTTAATCCAACTCAATAGCTCGAGCGGAAAAACGATTTTTTTAACGAAATTGGGGTTGGCGGTTATCAACTGTGGTGATTTGGTAAGAATCTCTGCCAATACGGCATGAATACTCAAACCGAGAAATAGAATGATGGCGAAGTTCAGCGTTGTTTCACCCGAGGTATCATTCCAGCGCGCTTTAAATACGAACTGAAATACAAAGGTGTAAATTCCCAACATGATTAGTGGCGTCACCAGCGACCAGAGCAGTCCCAGTGCCGAACCGCGATAACGCGAGTGAATGTCGCGGCGCAATAGTTGCCAGATAAGCGTGCGCTGTTTCCAAGCGAGCGAAAACATTTATTGGTTCACCGTCTCGCGCTGGTTGTGTAACAACCAGTGAATGGTTTTTACAATGCCACTCTCAAAACTTTCTACCGGATGATAGCCTAATTCCGCGTGGCATTTACCTGGGTCAATTGCATAGCGACGGTCATGACCGGGACGATCTTTAACGTAGGTGATCAACGATTTGGCATCGCCACCCGTTGCACAAGGCGTACGTGGGTAGCGCGCCAACAACTCTGGACTAGCAACAACTGCTGCGTCAACTTGTGCGCAAATTAAATTAACTATATCAATATTGCGCCATTCGTTTTCGCCACCGACATTATAAACCTCGCCAATGTTACCTTTATGCAAAATCAAATCAATCGCGCGGCAGTGATCCTCCACATAGAGCCAATCGCGAATATTTTTTCCGTCGCCATAAATAGGCAGCGCTTTGCCTTGTAAAATATTCTGAATGATCAGTGGAATTAATTTTTCACTGTCCTGATAAGGGCCGTAATTATTCGAACAATTACTGGTAGTCACGTTCAAACCATAGGTGTGGTGATACGCGCGCACCAGGTGATCAGACGCTGCCTTGGACGCCGAGTATGGCGAGTTAGGAGCAAATGGAGTTGACTCGGTAAACGCCGGCGCATCTTCAGTGAGTGAACCATAGACTTCGTCGGTTGAGACATGATGGAAGTGATGATTTGCAACACCCGCATCCAGCCAGAATTTTTTTGCCACTTTTAGCAGTGTATGGGTGCCCATAATATTGGTTTGCAAGAATGCATCCGGCCCGAGAATGGATCTATCCACATGCGACTCGGCAGCAAAATGAATTACGCAATTGATCTGATGCTCAGTAAATAGCTTTTCCACCAGCGCCTGGTCGCCAATATCACCTTGTATAAAAGCAAAACTGGTGGAATTTTCCAACGACTGAATATTTTCACGGTGACCTGCATAGGTAAGTAAATCCAACACGACCACTTTGTCTTGCGGATATTTTTCGGCCCAGTAGTGACAAAAATTGCTACCAATAAAACCGGCGCCGCCAGTGATTAACATATTTCTCATGAAACGCTTACTCAATGATGTTACCTGTATTCAGCGCGGTTCGTGGGAACCTTCGCTGTCTTGCGTGTTGCGCGCGCTATTGCACTAATTTATCCAGCATCTGCCCGAGAGCCTGCTGCCAATGTATCGGGCTAATGGATAACGTTTCCCAGGTTTGAAATTTATCCAATACTGAAAATCCGGGGCGCTGCGCCGGTGTGGGATAGTCGCGCGTGCGAATCGGCTTAAGCTGTGGTTGACGCACCAAGAGTTTTTTCTGCTCGGCCAAATTGAAAATAGCGCAGGCAAAGTCGTACCAGCTGGCGGTCCCCGCATCGGAAAAATGAAATACTTTTTGTTCTGGCTGGACAGCGACCAAGGCCCACAGCATCTTCGCTAAATTAATCGCGTAGGTCGGTGTACCAAGTTGATCACTGACGACATTCAATGATTCCCGCTCAGCGCCCAGACGCAACATGGTTTTTACAAAATTGGCGCCATGCTCGCAATAAACCCAACCGGTGCGCACAATATACGTGCGAGGATTTAGCCTCAGCGCCGCAATTTCTCCAGCGCGTTTGCTATTGCCATATACACCGAGCGGATTGCATTCATCGGTTGGCAGGTAGGCGCTGGATTTTTTGCCATCAAATACAAAGTCGGTAGATACTTGCAACAGCATTTTTTGTTGCTGCGAACACCAACTGGCAAGTTCGGCAACAGCGCTGTGATTAATTGTCTCCGCCAGGTCTGCATCGCTTTCCGCTTTGTCAACGGCAGTGTACGCAGCAGCATTGATGATAATGTCCGGCTGATACTGTTCCAACACAGTGGCAATTGTATCAGGGGCAGATAAATCCAATTGCGCACGCGTCACCGCGACCACGTCCAGCGCAACACCATTGATCTTTGACGGGCGGGTTTGCTGCAGGGCATAACCCAATTGACCACTAGCGCCAGTAATTAGCACTTTTATCGGCAACGCACTTTTTTCCTCTTCGTTCATTCGAAGATCTCCGCCTGTGTCAGTGGCAATGCATTTTGGTCTTTTGCGGACAAGGTGGGCTGATTGATATCACCCATCGGCCATTCAATCTTTAACGCCGGATCATTCCACAAAAGTGAACGCTCGTGTTCAGGCGCGTAATACTCAGTACATTTGTAATTAAATTCAGCGCGTTCACTCAACACCAGAAAGCCGTGCGCAAAACCGGGCGGCACCCAAAAAATATGTTTGTTCTCAGCCGACAGATAAACCCCCACGGATTTACCAAAGGTGGGTGAGCTTTTGCGTAAATCCACCGCGACATCATAAACTTCACCGGCAGTTACTCGCACCAATTTACCTTGGGGGTTGTGAATTTGATAATGCAGCCCGCGCAACACGCCGCGACTGGAGGAGCTGTGATTGTCCTGCACAAATTTCACGGGAATATCGCGCTCGCTAAACCAGCTTTCACGAAAGGTTTCTAAAAAAAATCCACGCTCATCGCCAAACACTTTCGGTTTGAACAACAGCAAATCAGGGATAGCAGTAGCAATAACTTCCATTAAAAAACCCGGTCTTCAAGAATATTCATCAAATATTCGCCGTAACCACTTTTCAGCAGCGGTTTGGCGAGATTTATTAATTGATCTTTGTCGATATATCCCATGCGAAACGCAATCTCTTCGGGGCAGGCGACTTTTAAACCCTGACGCTTTTCAATGGTTTGGATAAATTGACTGGCCGCAAGCAGATTGTCGTGCGTCCCCGTATCCAGCCAGGCAGCACCACGCCCTAATAACTCGACAGTTAATTCGCCAAGTTCAAGATACTTTTTATTAACATCGGTAATTTCCAGCTCACCACGCGCTGAAGGCGTTATTGACTTGGCGATCTCGATCACGCGGTTATCGTAAAAATACAATCCAGTGACGGCGTATTTGGATTTTGGTTTAAGCGGCTTTTCTTCAATCGACAATACGGTACCATCATCGGCAAATTCCACTACGCCATACGCGCGCGCATCGTCTACGTGGTAACCAAAAATAGTCGCGCCCGTTACGCGATTGTTGGCGTGTTGCAGCACTTGCGAAAAGTCGTGCGCATAATAAATATTGTCGCCCAGCACCAGCGCACAATTGCTGGTCCCGATAAATTCTTCACCGATAATAAACGCCTGTGCTAAACCATCCGGTGATGGCTGCTCGGCGTAAGAAATTTCCAATCCCCAGTCGCGCCCATCACCCAATAATTCGCGGTAAGTTGGCAAATCGCGCGGGGTAGAGATAATTAAAATTTCGCGAATACCCGCCAACATCAAGGTGGTGAGCGGATAATAAATCATCGGTTTATCGTAAATCGGCACGATTTGTTTGCTGATCGCCTTGGTAATGGGGTACAGACGCGTGCCCGAACCGCCGGCGAGTACAATGCCTTTTCGGTTGGAAGACTGATAACTGGCTTTGCCGTGCGACATAAATCAAACCTTTTAAAAACCTGGCCCATTAAACAATACAGCGGCGGGATTATCTCAGCCATGGCCACTGGGGGCTATAGCCCATGGCGATTAACTGGGCTTTCAAGCGACGATTGGTAAAACGAAAGTAACAACCCAACAAGAAACGCAACCACCGATGGAGACGACGATCGTAATCGCCACTGAAGATACTCGCCGGCTCCGGCAGCTGATCCGTTGTTACACCAAGAAAGCGGCAGATCGTTTTCAGTGTTTCCTGATGCTGGAGATTCAGCTCGCTGTTTTCCAGCACCAGAATTTGTTCGTCTGGAAAATAACGGCGTAAATTTTGAAGCTGAGCGCTGTAGTGACCGCGACTGCAATAGGAATGGCAGCGGCGAGCGCCTCCCGCGTTACGGCTCGGGTCACGCCATAGACGATAAGGCTCGAGCAAGATCGCTAACCACAGGGGTAGGGATTCATCGCCACGCGCCTTTTCCATCGCATACTGGGAAATGGCGCGCTCTACAGGATCACGCAATATTACGATTAATTTCAAAGTCGGATTATAGCGCTGCAGTTCCGCTGCAATGTCCGGCCAGTAACAGTAAATGGGGGTAGCCTCACCCCATAATTGCTGCGCGGATGCATTAACAAAGTGCGCGGAATAACGCTCATTGATTTCTTCCGGGCTCCACTGTGGCGAGTAATCAGCCGCATCAAATAAATGTACTTCCTTGCCCTCGGCAATCGCTAATTGTGAGTGCTGGGCCAAAAAGTAACTCAGCGCTGTAGTGCCGCCTTTTTGTACGCCGACAATCATAAAATCCAGGGATTTCATTGGCTAGCCCGAATAGTTTCCATTAGCTCGTCAACTTGGGCGCGCGGATAGATCGACCAAATTGCCTCACCAAACCCGCTCACGCGCGTGTAGAGCTGCTCCATTAACACCAAGTCATAACCCGCGTTTTTGCTCACGCGCGTTGGGATAGATGTTGCCGGCACAGGCAAACCAAGCGGGCTCACCAATGCCAGCGGGTCGATGACAAAATCCTCATAGCGCAGCCAGCGCCCATTTAGATGCTGTACATACCGCACGCAAAACCATTCGAGAATATGTAGCTGACGATCCAGTACATCATGCGTTGCCGCCAAAGTGTTTTTTAACGCGCGATCAAACTGTTCTGCGGCGGGGATATGACCTTTGTTGATCGGCAAATCCACCAGATTCCAGCTTGCCAGTACCGCCAACGGGTTACGTACAATCGCATACATCGGGAAGCTCGCTGCAAGCTCGGGTAACAGCGCCGTAAACAATGCGTTGTGCTTGATAATCAGGGTGAAATCCGCGGGCAATACGCGTGCGCTTACATCGATCAAACCAAGGCTGACATCCATCGGGCGCAAACCGCCAGCAACCGCATTGGCGGCAACCGGATTTTCGGGTACAGCGCCATCTTTTTGCTGACTAAGGGCCTTCCCTTCTCGTAACACTTGCTGACGGGTTGCCTCGGCAAATTGTTGGATACGCAATACGGCTGCATCGGTACCAGCAGCAGGCTCAAAATCACCCGGCTTCATAGGTTCATGCAGCGCAAGCGTTGCAGGGCAATTATTGAGGGTATGGCAACTCAGGGTAGTTCCTGCGCGCGGCAGGCCAGTGAGTAAGATTGTGTTTGCAGTCAAAAGCCTGGTCCGTTCGTCGAGATCAGATAGATGCCCAGATACTATCCAGTTGCCGTATCAGATCGAGAAATTGTGCACGCTCACGCGCCAGCGAATGATACGCCAGGGTTTGCGCACAATTCCGTTTAAAAATGTTTAGCTGTTCGGGTTGCCGCAACAAACTTAACGCCTCTGTCACCGCCGCCAACAGCGCGGGCATATTGTACGCGGGAAACAAACAATTTTGGCGGTTGTGGCAGAAACTGCGATTGCCTACACAATCCGGCACTATGGTCAGCTCTGCATAGCGCATTGACTCCAACGCCGGCAGATAAAAACCCTCCGTCGTGTTTGGTAAAAGTAATGTAATGCGACTGGATGCGAGGGACTTCAGTACAAGGTCGCGCGGCACCCAGTCGACAACACAATGGTTGTCTATACCCTGCGCCGTTAGCTGCTGGCTCAACAGTTTTGCCAACTCGGGATTTTTAGGGCCAAAGATAAACACCTGATGTTGTCGAACCTGAGCGGCGATCGGAGGGATATCAATACCATTATCAATAGTAAATACCGGGCCATTCACCAAACCCGTCGAGAGAACCGCTGCCTCTACTTCTTTCGATACACAAATACGTACCGCTTTCCGCTTTAAGAAAGCGTGCATTGGCTGCACAGGATCTGCATGGCGTACATGCTGAATCAAATTAATAATCGGCTGGTTTACCGGTGGATTCGCATTGAGGTAAGCCTGCCAATCCATTCCTGCAAGAAAAGCGTAATTGTAATTCGCCGGTAAATAATCAACAGATTGTTGTTGATACTCGGGAAACCAGGGGTTTGCTAAATCCCATTTTGATTGCGGCGAAAAACCGATATACGGTGAGAAATCCACAGAGGTTTTTAGATGCTGGAAATAGTCAGCGACCTTTTGATGGCCTCCGGTATATTCCTGGAAGTCGCGATAGAAAATTACTGACGGACTCATAGAGTAATTTGCTAAATAATTTTACTAATTGATAAAAAATAAGGGCGCCGAAGCGCCCTTATTTTGTTACCGCACTGTATTACTGAATAATTACTTCAGTTTTACAGTGTCAGTAGACTTGTCAGACAGGTTTACCATAGTGGTAGCTGCATCGATGTTAGCAGCAGCAGACACGATTGCTACAGTTGCAGCAGTACGAGTGGTAGCACCAGTCAAAGTTACTACGTCTTTAGCAGACAGAACAGTAGTAGCGTTAGCCTTCAAAGTACCAGTTGCAGCAGTACCTGCAGTAGCAGTGGTACCAACTTCTGGAGTGAAGGTGATTGCATAAGTTACGTCTGAGCTACCACGGTTAACCAAAACCAAACGTTGGTTGTAGTCAGCGAAGGTAGAAACGTATGGAACTTGGATGGTAGTACCGTTACGAACGATATCACCAACTTTGCCAGTGAAGGCAGCTGGAGCAAATGCAGCGTTAGCTACTGCAGTGTACTTGATCTCGCCGTTGAAAGTAGTCTCTGGGATTACTTTGGTACCATCTACAGTAACGCACAGGTACTCGTTCGCACCCATTGCAGCACCAGTAGAGGCAGACTTCTTATCGGTAGCGATAGTCAGAGCGGTGGTGCCGCCAGTACAATCAGCGTTTTGACGCAGAGCGTAAGTAGCACCTGCCAGACCGAAGTCACCAGTGATTTTCACATCACCAGCGGTGTAGATGTCACCAGCAACAGTAGCTACACCAGTCTTAGCATAGGTAGTACCGTCCACAGTTGAGCTCAATTGACCAGCAGCAGCAGTCAAAGCACTGCTAGTGAATTTCTTGAACGCAGCTTCTACGTCAGCAGTTGCAGTACCAGCAGTGTAAGCTTGTTTCAAGCCGCTACCAACGGTAACCACGTTAGCCAAAGACTTGGTGTACAGAGCAGTACCGCTGTTTACAGCTGCGGTCAAAGTTTCGTACACAGTGAAAGTCACGTTTGAACCAGCAAAGTTGCTGTTCAGCTTGTAAGAAGCAGCAGCTACAGTTGCAGTGTCAGTTTGTGGCTTGGAAGCTGAAGCAGTTACTTCAAAAATTACGTAAGCAGAATCAGCACCACCTTGAGCGATGGTAGAAGTAGAGGTAGCAGAAGTCAGAGTTGGAGCTGCACCGAACAGAGCGTTGGTCAGGTCAACACGCACAAACAACTTCTGAGCGTTGTTCATACCAACACCGATTTTGGACTGAATGTCCAACAGGTTTGCGGCGTTAGTAACAGTGTAATAATCAACGCTGCTAACAGTAGTCTTGTCACCAGATACGAAAGTTTGTTTCGCAATTACTGGCTTGGTTGGGCTAGCTGCATCCAGGTCTACCAAAGCAAATGCTTGAGAAGAGAAGGCAGCAGCGATAGCAACGCCTAAAAGTTTCTTGGAAACCATATGGTTTAACTCCTATTTCATGAATTTATAATCAACGTTGATTTGATTGGTCTTGGTCCTTGGGTCTGCAAGAGCAATCCCACGATTTAAAGACCGCCCAAGAATATACCGCTTCAAACCCATAGATCAAGCCTAAGTTATTAAAAGCCAACCCTTTTGCCCGGTTTTGGATTTAAATCACGGCGTTTTTGAGTGTGATTTAATCAACCTGAACAGCGGTTGAACCAGAAACCTCTAACAACTCGGGCTGTTGAAAGGTCTGCTGAATACTTTTAGTGACTGCCTGCCCTTCTGCAGGGTTATCAATCACATAGGGAATGATCATGACCATCAGCTCGGTACGCGCTGACGAATTGTTGTCCGCACGCAAGAGACGCCCAATTATAGGCAATTTTCCAAACCATGGAACCCCTACATTTCCCAATGACTTAGAGCTGGAAATTAAACCACCAATTAAGATTGATCCGCCATCCTGCAGGGTGACAGTAGTCTGGATTTTGCGATTAAAGATAGCGGGCGAGTCAATGCCACTGCTCTCGTTAGGCTGGGCTTCACTCAACTCCTGGTCTATCTCTATATCCACATGACCAGAAGCGTGAACGACTGGTGATACTGTAAGGCGCACACCCGTTTTGCGGTTGGCAATACTTGGCGGAACAACTAGCCCTCCAGTGGTAACCCCGCTACTAGAACCCAACGTTGGAATCTCTGTACCTACATCTATAGTGGCCTGCTGGCCGCTTTTCACCATCAAGCGTGGGCGAGAGCGAATTTCAGCGCGCTTGTTCTCGTAGAACAGGTTGAGCATTGCACGGGTTTCACCGGCGCTATCCAAGGTAGCACTTAGTCCTGAGGACCCTACACCGAATCCTCCTAAGGTACCCACCACTGAGTTGTAAACTCGCCCGCCAACCTTTTGCGAACCATTAGCCACAAATTCAAAGCCGGTTTGTTCTTTGTCATTAAGGGTGACTTCGGCCAGCAACACTTCTATTAATACGGAGGGGGCTGCTTTATCCAGGGTTTGGATCACTGGCAGCATATCTAGCCAAGCCTGGCCACTGCCTTTGTAGATAATGGTATTGCGGTTGGTATCCACTACAAAATTGCCGCCATTAACTCGCGCCGTAGCCGATTGCGCACTGCCGCCACCCAAATTAGACGGAGTGGTGACATCGGAGATGGCGGAACCCGTGGTCGAGGAAGAATCCAAGCCCGATGATCTACCAGTCGAAGCTGATGAACCGCTTTCAAAGCTATTGAGAAGCTCAACAATATGCGCGGCTTCTGTGTTGCGAACCTCGTAAGTAAATATGCCTTGGTCGATACTCATTTGCTGGCGACGATCAAGAACCTCAACCCATTCGCGCACATGATTAATAATTTGTTGGGAGGCAGCAAAAACAACCAGCTGGTTAGCTCCCTCCAGAGGAACCAACATAATTGACCCGGTTGAAGACTTAATGGAAGCGTCATACCCCTCCGCATTAAGCACTTCTTTCAGATTTTTGCTGAGTGCATCCACTTTGACGAAGGCAGGCTCAATACTCGCCGAGAATTTTCCACGCATCAGAGGCTGATCAAGCACCTCAATTATTGAAAGCGCTTGATTGACCAAATCAGGCTTACCTTTCAATAACACTGCATTACGCATCGCATCTTCACTTACCTGAATATCTTTACCGCTAAGAGCATCCCTTACCCAACTTGCTACACGCGTATTGGTTACCACCTTCAAAGGCACAAACATAAAAACAGGGCGGTGCGATGCAGGCACTTCGGGCAAGGCACGCCCACTGACCAATAATGGCGTCTCGCCGGCAGTAATATTCTTATCAATCGCAAAATTTAAAACATCGCCCTGCTGGGATACCGCAACGCCATAGGTATTCAAGGTGCGCAAGGCTACGCGGAACAATTCTGAGGGAGGCACCGCTTCGATCAAGCGCAGCGTAACCAAGTCCTCCTGCTTTTCAATTTGCGGGTCGAGGGTAAATGACAAACCGAGCTGCTCACCAAACACTTCATTAATAAACACCGGCAAGGGCATATTGTGGTAGTTACCTGCAATTGGATCGCCTTTTAAATTCAAGGCCAACTCTTGTGCTTGTGCATCTGCAACCGTACTACCAATAGTGACCGATGGACCAGGCTTGATTTTGGTTTGGGGAATTTGCTGTTGCTGTGCCTGCGGCTGACTTGCAGTGGTACTAAATTCTTTGGGCTCACGCAGCGGGTCCAGTTGCACTAATTCTTGCCCTTGCTCTGCGGCGGTAGGCTTGTTCCAAAAACTGCTACAACTGGTGAGCGACACGAGCACTCCCAAGGACACGGCGGTTTTCAAGCTGGTAGTTACAACAGAGCTGAACTTCACACTGGACATTATGATTTCCCGGGAAACATGGACTTAGGCAATTGGGCGTGTAGTTTGATTAAAGCGGTGATTGGGTGCAAGGTTTTGCATTAATGCATACCCGCGCCCACCACTGCCATCACTCTGAATCGAAAAATAGTAAAAGGTGCCCTATTTTTTGGGTTGATACATTTTCAGGGTACGCGTTTCCTCGCCCTGACGAATATCCACTTGATTGGCGGAAATAGCGGTAATCTCCCAATCACCTACTAATTTGTCTCCCACCGCTAATTGGTTGACCGTAGGCTTGCCGGCACCAGCAGCCGATGGGATAGCAGGGACAAACAGCGCATAACGGGTACTTCCTTTGGCTACCAACCCTGTGAGGCGCATGCTTTCCGGCTTTCCTTCCAATGCTGTGGCAGGATCTTCAACCAGTTTGGCTTGCTGTGTACTGCCAGCTTCGGAAAACCAGCGCGGCTTTTCAGCAACACTCACATACAAACCCATCGCGTCTTCTGCCTTTGGCAAAACAGATGCTTGCCATGGATTATCAGCTGCAGGCGATTGATCGCTCAACCCGAGCAAAACCCACATTATTCCGAGCGCAAATGCCGCAACGGATAATTTGGCCGAAACTGCTAGCGCAATTTGTTCATGGGCCGGTAATTGGAAATAACGCTGCAATAGACTCATGGCGTTACTCCTGCAGTGGTTTCCGCATCCCGACTAGTGAAATAAGCAATAACCAACATACCCAACACCCCAGACCGCTGTGGGCTATAGCTGAAACGCTCAACCACTACCGCTTGTGGATGCTCCGCTAACGCGCGCATTAAATTGTCTATCTGCAAGGGACTAAGAGTGGCCGAAACTTCAGCGCTAACTTTAAATAAGGTTTCACCGCCAAGGTCCAGAGTTTCAGTGGGCGCCAAACGTAACCGCAATCCGTCGCCGTTGTGGCTAGTTACCAGATTACGCAAAAAATTCTGCAAATCCGCTTCTGCCAAACCAGCGGACTTTGCTCGCCAGAGGCGCTCATGCAGCTTGATTCCAACCTGCTTTTCCGCCGCCCAACGTTCGGGCCATTCGGTTTGTGATTCCAATTGTTCCAGCTTGATTGCTGTGCGCTGCAATTGGTTAATGGATTGTTGCTGCTCTGCTCGCCAATCACCCAGACTGAGAGCAAAGTAAATAAGGAAGATATAAAGAATTCCCCAGAGCATCCAACGTAGGCGGGGGTTGACACTGGTTTGCTGTTGCAATTGCAGCCAGTGGGGCATCAATAATTTATGCAGGTTAGCCAGCATCGCTTTGCTCCTCTGGCGCCATTCCGGGCAGACTGAATAAAACACGGGTTTGATCCGGCGTGAGGCCCGGCTCGACCCGAACATCAGTGAAGATTGCGTTACGTGTGCAGGACTCGATAAGCGCACGGGTATCCAATCCTTCCTTCTGCAACAAAAGAATTAACTGACCACGCTGGTACTGCCAATCGAGAATTGCAAAATCAAAATTCGCGAGACACTGATGAATCTGTGCCGCTAAAAATAACGGTGTGGGCGCTGTAACCAACTCGGTCACTGACTGATTAAATTCCTGCTGGCGCAAAGCGCCATCGCGCTGGTTAACCAAATCCATCATGGCTTCGTTTTTAGCGGCGACTGAGCTAGCCAACCAGGACGACTTTAGCGTGGTACCCAAGCCCAAGCCCAACTCCAAAAACACCCAGGCAACTAATACTCCGGCAATTAATTTTGTGGCAATTTTTTCCTGAGTAAGCGTGTCGCGCGTCCAAAAGGGTTTTTCATTCCAGGGACGACTCAGTAGTTCTGTAGCCAATTCAACCCAATTCACGTCCGACGCTGATTTACCGCACTGACGAACAAAGTCGGCCAACTGACGGGCCTCGGGCAACTGAGGAACCCAGCGCGTATATTGCAATTGACCGGCAGACCAATGCTGGAGATCCCAACCCTTGAGGCAGGGTTGTAAATAAAAGCCCTCAGCCTGAGGCTGGCGCAATAGTGGTTCGGGTAAGAGTGATTGCGGTAATTGCGGATTTTCAGTCCGGCGGCGGGCAACCAATTCAGCATCCCAAAACCAGACCTGTGCAGAGTATTCATCCTGAACAATCCAGCTAGCCGGATTGGCAAAAGGGCTGGCCTGCTGCACACGCTGTTGAATGAGATTAGCGCGCAGCGCCTTGGGTAAATTGATGAGGGAAATATTTACAAAAAACAAAAATTGGCGCGGGATCATCAAGCGCGGCGATTCTAACTGCAATGATATTCCCTGCTGATCCAGAAGTTGGGCGCTGTCAGCGGTTAGTATCCATGGCGTGACCAAAGAGGCGGGTTTGCTCGAGGGCCATTGCCGGGGTAGCAGATTGGTTATTTTCATTAGCACGCTGGACACTATACTGGTAGTTGATTTGCCATGGGCCGTACACGCCGTTGGGCGTCAATTGTAGGCTAATCACCTCGGCTTGTCCCCCCCTGTCCGGCCAAACACTCAGGCGATATTCATTCGAGGGAAAGAAGCGGTATTTTTCCTCATCCAAATTAATGAGCAAATTAGTGCGCAGTACAAAATCCTCGACTGAGCGATAAGGATTTGCAGCCCGCTCCTTAATTAATTGATCAGCCAAATCTTCCGGCAACCCAAGGTAACCGATTAACATGCTTTTGGGCATGGTATTGAGATTCATCACCGAATCACGGCGCACGCTCAACCACTCTTGCCAGCGAAAATCTGGATGTGCCTGCAACCACTCACGCCAGCCTAACACGCGCAACAACTCAGGCTCAGCGCGCAGAAAATCATTAGTGAGTAAGGGCATACCGGCCCTTAGGTAATCCTGCCGCTCAGCCCCATTTAGAGAAACTTGCTCATTGAGATCCAGATAATCAACTAAGCGATTGATGAGCTGATCTTGCAGCGCTGGGTTTGGGTCAAACCGCGCGATCATACTTTTCAAATCGTAAGGGTTATACACGTTGATCGCTACTAATCCAGAGAGATCCTGAATTGCAAACCGGCTTGATCCGACACCTTGATAGGTAGTGCCATCCAACCAAAGCTCATCTCCTACAGGTTCAGAGTTCAGTAAACCATCTTCATTTATATAGGCAGACTCATCGCCTTGCTTGAAGGTAAGTCCGGAGCGAGTCATACGCGAGCTCGCCAATAGGTACAACGCCGTTTGACCGCTTGAGTAGGCATCCAAACGCCCCTGTAGGTTGGCTTTGGCGTTGACTGCCAACTGCAACTTACCCTGCACGTAGCCATGGAAAATACCCACGGCGACAAACATAATCGCAAGCACCCAAAGGGTGGCGGCAAGAATGAAGCCTTGCTGTGGGCTCCGCGAAGATCTAATCCCGTCCATAGGTAAACTCATCCATCGGCAGCTCTGCTCGCAAACGCGTCGTGTTAACTGCTACATAATTCAGCACATCACTACCGCTAACCACGACCGCTCTAATCGCTTTCGGCAAAGGCTCAAGCTCACTTTTTTCCAACGGCCAATGTTGCACCCAACGCCCCTGCTCATCCAAGTATTCAAAGTGGCCGCTCGCCCCCTGCCAGCGCTGGATTTCAAATTCCTGATTTGCCTCGCGATATTGCAATCTCAAGACTCCTGCCTCTTCATGAAGATACCAACCGATCAGAGTTTTCAGCCCCTGCGGTGCAAGTAATGGCTGCAAACTATAAGTTGTCAATTGCCGAGCATCCCCTTGAAGACCGCGATCTTTGGGGCGCATGGCAACTTGGGATTGAAGGCTGGTGGTAAACCAGCGATAGGCAAACACTTGTTGATAGGCATTGCTCTGACTCTTTACCACTCGCTGGTAAACGCCGAGCGTATAGCCAAACCCTTGCACAATTAAAGTAACGACCATGGCGACAATGATCATGACCACCAGCATTTCAATCAGGGTAAAGGCGCGTTGCGAACGAAGTTGATTAGCCCTCATTCATCACCATCCAATTTAAATTCCCGCGCCTGATGAACGAATGTATGTCGATATTGGTAGCGGGTGGCAAGCTGTTCGTCCTTGTAGAGATTTAAAGTGATCTGATAGAGACCCAGATCATAAAGGCTTACGGCTCCTTGTGGGGTACGCCCCTGTTTCCAGGGCTCCACCAACTCCGCGCGCCATTGCACCAAGTAACCCGCCACATCAAACGCTCCCTCGGACTCGTTGCGCAGATCGACCAGTTTCAAGCGCTCCATGGCGGAGTTGACAACAAATTCGGATTCAGCAACAACCGCCACACGATTGAGCGAAATCAGGTTGGTGTTAATCCAACTGTAAATACCCATGGCCGCCATGGAGAAAATTACCAGGGCGACTATTGCCTCGATTAAGGTGAAACCGCGTTCGCTAGTCATTTGTGCGCGGCTCACAATAAGGAGGGTCTAGCTGTAAGCGGCGGTTAATGCCGTTAAGCTCAGCGTCGATCTCCCCACCCAGGCAAACACCATTGGGCTGGTAGAAGATAGGCTGGTTGAGGTGAAGTTTTAGTTCGCCATCCAACTCCAACCCCTCATTCACCAGAGTTTGTAGCGCGTCTTCCGGCTTAAGGGTGATGGGTTGCTGGCGGGTGTAGGCTTTGAGGGGTAGCGATCCAAGCAGTTGTATCAAGCGCTCATGATCGGACTTGTCTTGAAATTGTTCGTATATAGCCGGTAAGCGCGGTAGAACCAGCGCACTGGTCAGCCCGAGAATCATCAGCACCACTAATAATTCGATCAGGGTAAAACCGGCGCGCGGGTTCATGGGATATTGTTTTTCCGGAAAAGGAATTACTTGGCCAAGCCTATGTCGGCGTCCAGCTCTTCGCCGCCTTGCTTGCCATCAGCACCTTGTGAATAAAGGGTGAAATCCTGCATACCATTTTTTTCGCGGCGATACTGGTAGGCATTACCCCATGGGTCCGCGGGAATTTCTTCGTCCAGATACGGGCCCTTCCAATTTTGTTGGGCGCGCGAGTTGTCGGGCGAACGCGCAAGTGCCGCCAAGCCTTCCTGGGTGCTGGGATATTCGCCCATATCCAGACGATAGGTTTGCAGTGACGACTTGAGCAGCTTGAGCTGGGTTTCAGCCGTTTTAACTTTGGCACTATCGACCTTGCCAAACATTCTCGGGCCAACCAAACCGGCCAATAGGCCGAGGATCACCAACACCACCAGTAGTTCGATCATGGTGAAGCCACGTTGGTGAGTTTTAGTATTGCGCATAGATTCTCCTAAAAAATTACCCCCTCCCAGCCTCCCCCTTGGCAAGGGTGAGGAGCTTGCCCCCTCCCCTTTCGATGGGGAGGGTTAGGGAGGAGCTTGCTTAAATCGCCACGTCATTAACGCTGGTGATTGCCTGGATCAAGCCCAGAATAATCACCCCCACGGCAATCCCAATTAACACTATCGCCAAGGGTTCGATTAATAACAACAGCCGCTTCATCCGGTTTTTACCGGAGTTTTCATAAATCTTGGCCACTGCTTGCAGCATCTCCGCCAGGCGACCGGTTTTCTCGCCGGCGCGGATCAGGTTATAGGCGGTGGCATTAAGAATCTGGTTGTCCTGCAGCGCCTTGGAAAGGCTTCCGCCGGATTGCACCGCATTCAGTGCCGATAACAAGCCTTTACTGCGACGCGAGTTTTTCACGCTGGCACGCGCCAAATCCAGTGCGCGCGTCAGTTCGATGTGGCTGGCGAGCATGGCGCTCATTACCGAGGACCAGCGGGCGATATCGGATTCCGCCAGCCAGCGGCCAAACACCGGCAGGGTCGATAGCTTATCCAGCAATGCCTGACGCACTTCGGGCTTGGCAAACTGCATCCCCAGCATTGCACCCAACACCACTACGACAGCAGCCACCCAATAAAAATTTTCATTGAGCCACAAACCGGTAGAGAGCACTGCCGTGGCGAGCATGGGTAATTCCTGTTTACCATCCATTAAATTGGCGAACTTTGGGACTACAAAAATAAAGATAAGTGCCACAGCACTGATGCCGGTTAGCACCAACACGGCCGGGTAAATCAGTGCGTTGCGCAATTCATTAACCACGGACAGGTCATATTCCATCTGCTCCACGCCGCGTTTCATCGTCTGCCCCAATTGCCCCGATGCTTCACCGGCTTCCACCAGCTGGATGAAATAGGCAGGCAACTGCAATTCCGCGGCGCGCAATGCCTGTCCGAAGCTGGCGCCGCGTTGCAGTTGCTCCGAGGCTGAACGATAAAATTTGCGCAGTTGCGGATGGGAGTCCGCCTCCTGCAATGACTGTAAGGCTTCGGCGATAGAGACGCCCGATTCGAGCATGGTGGTCAGCTCGAACAGCGAAACGGTAATTTCCTCGCGTCCGAGTTTTTTACGGATATTACCGGAGGCTTCCTCATGGGGAGCAACACTTAACGGCTGCAGGCTTTTCTCACGGATCAGGCGCGCAGCTTCGCGCTCATCAGTGGCTTCGATCACACCGCTGATGACTGCCTGATTCTGGTCGAGCGCCTTATAGCTGAATTGCATCGGCAGCTCCCCTGTGTTTCATCATGGTTTAGTCCGCATCAATATTGGTAGCACGCATAACTTCTTCCACCGTGGTCTGGCCGCGTGCGGCTTTGATCAAACCATCCTGATACATAGACCTGTGGCCCTGGCGGCGCGCCAGCTTGCGCATTTCGGTGACCGGCGTGTTAGCGATAATCATGTCGTGCAGTTCAGGGGAAATAGGTACTATCTCGTACACGCCCATACGCCCCGAATAACCGGTGTTATTGCAAGCAGCACAGCCTACCGCTTCCACCCAATTGGGCGTAAAGTCGCGCTTCAAACCGGCAAATTCAGCATTGATCGACTCCGGTACCTGCGCCGGTTTTGCGCAGTGCTTACAGATTTTGCGCACCAGCCGTTGGGCCTGTACCGCTTTGATCGGCGCCGCCACCAAAAATGGCTCCACCCCCATATCAATTAAACGGGTAAAGGCGGACAGCGAATCATTGGTATGCAAGGTTGATAACACCAAATGACCCGTCAGCGCCGATTGGATCGCAATCTGTGCTGTTTCCAAATCGCGGATCTCGCCCACCATGATTACATCCGGGTCTTGCCGCAAGAAAGCGCGCAGGGCTTTGGCAAAGGTGTAACCAATTTCAGCATGAGCCTGTACCTGGGTAATGCCGGGCAACTGGTATTCGACAGGATCTTCCACCGTGAGAATTTTGCGCGTGCCGTCAGTTGCTTCCTGCAGGGCAGCATACAAGGTGGTGGATTTACCCGAACCCGTTGGGCCGGTAACCAGCACAATGCCATTGGCCTCTTGCATCAGCGAGCCAACCAGATCCATATGATCCTGTTCCAACCCCAGAGTCGCGAGCGAGAGCTCTTTGCGATCTTTGGGTAATAGACGCATGACTATGGATTCGCCGTGTACGCCCGGCAGGGTCGATACCCGCACGTCCATCTCGCGGCCATTCACGCGCGTAGTGATGCGGCCATCCTGCGGCAAACGGCGCTCGGCAATATCAATTTCGGAGATCAACTTTACCCGCGAGGCCACTGCCGGGTAGCGATCAATGGGCTGTTCCAGATGGGTTTGTAAAATGCCGTCGACACGCAAGCGTACCCGGAAGACTTCTTCCTGAGGGTCAAGATGAATATCCGAGGCATTAAAGGTCACGGCTTTGGAGAAAATATTGTTCACCAGCTCAACGACCGGTGCTTCCTCCGCCAGTTCGCGCAGGCCTTTGGTTTCGCTGCCTTCAGAGAAGAAACGCTCAGCGTTGAGCTCCTTGCGCAGGTAATCAATCAGGATATCCAGACTATGACTGAGGATCAGCGCCGGCTTCAGAATCAACTCGGGGTAGTGATATTGCAGCACATCGCTAGCGAAAGCGGATAATGGATCGCGTCCGGTATAACTCAACGTCTGCTCATTGTTTTGCCAATAGATGATGCGATTATCGATGCACCAGTTGATATCAATGCGGCCCTGTTTGATCTGACTGAACAGGCCACTGGCATCAGGCAGATCGCGTCCCACCAGAACTACCGGCAACTCCAACTGGGTGGATAAAGCATCCAGCAATTGCTCCTCGGCGACCGCACCCATACGCACCAGGCCAGCGCCTATGCGACCGCCAGTCGACTGCTGCAATTGCAGGGCTTTTTTAACATCGTCAGGCTGCACCAAACCGCGCTCGACGAGTATTTCACCGATAAGTTTACTCACGCCGGGAATCATCTCCGCTGGAAAATCGCTCTGGCGCACAAGGGCGCACAAATGGCTTGGCATACTACTGTAAATTGATGAACTTGCCCATGGAATGCGCCTGATTGATGCAGCTTGCGCACGCATCCGCTATGCTCGCGGCCTGATTTTCA